>Ga0194130_10003818_pt1 | contig 19809 bp, 17 predicted proteins | sample TA2KigsurfametaG_FD_160084 | JGI IMG/M metagenome (GOLD analysis project Ga0194130, IMG submission 160084) | Freshwater microbial communities from Lake Tanganyika, Tanzania - TA2015050 Kigoma 12 surface | ecosystem: Environmental > Aquatic > Freshwater > Lake | place: Tanzania: Lake Tanganyika... | reverse complement strand
GTCGAACTATTTATACTGCCATTTACATCAAGATCATAACCAGGAATTGTACTATTGATACCAACTCTTTGTGAATTTGTAATTCTTACTGCCTCACTACCGTCAGTATTAAATCTGATTGTACCATTTGCTCCAGTATCGTCTAAAGCAATAGAAGTATCATTCTTCTGAAGTGCTGCTGTTTGAAGAACGGATGCTGTTAGGATGCCACTAACATTCAGATTACCGGTTACATTGACTTCATTTGAACCAGCAGGATCAAGAGTAATACCACCAGTGGTTGATGAGAATGTGTTAGCAGCAAGTTGAAGATTGCCAACTGTTAGACTTGTAGGTGTAATTGTGGTTGTGTTTGATACACCATCAGTAACCGTAAGATTACCAAGTGTTTCTAAATTATATGTTGTAGCGGCAAAACTTACATTACCAGTTTCTTGATTAATGTAAAGAGCATCACCAACCCTAAAGTCGCCAGATTGATCAATACTTACATAAGATACTTGACCACTGTTGAGTTCAATGACTTCATTTGCTTGAATTGTAAGTGTTGGATCATTGGTTAAATCTTTACCACTACCAACATGGTTAAAATTAATCGCAAACAGTCTTAATTGAACACCTACACCATCGGCAATAACTCCTTGAGAACCATATTCAACGGCACATCCAACCGAACGGAGTTCGGCACCAAACATCTTATAGTCGGCAAAACTAATACTACCTGCGGTTCCTACCTGAGTTGTACCATCAGATTGGAATACTCTAATGTCCTGTGTTGTTCCAATACCAACTGAAGTAAATGTTCCATAACCCTTACCACTGATACTTACATAAGGATCATTGAATGAGTAAACTGTACCGACAGCAACAGGTGATCCGCCACTATAAAGTTTAATAACGTTATTAACTGCTGGAGTGGTAGTCAGTCCAACCAGTTTCAATCTGGCATTGGCAGTGCTTCCAATTCCAACTGTTCCTGATGTACCTACGATTGCCTGTGAAGAAAAGTAGTGGAAGCAATTCAAATACTCAGCACGAGCACCATTCGTTAAAATCAATCCTTTATTATTAGGAGTGAAGAAAGTTACCTCATTGAAAAGCATTCCTGCTTCTAAAGAGTTACTAGCAACTATTGATCCATCAACCTTGGCACCTCGTCCAGCAAGATAAGTCGTTGGTGGAGAATCGGCAGTATCATAACCATAAGGATCACTCTCTGAAACTACAGATCCTTTGTTAAGAACGGTTATTCTTTGAATATATGGACTTCTGGTTGTGATCGCAATACCAGGAGCATAGGCAAACGCATATCCAGTATCATTTGAAGTACTATAAAATACATCTTTGATTGTCAAATCTTCAATTGTTGAAACATCATTTAGTAAGAAGACATTATTTGTTTTTGTACCGCTAGTTGGTTTAATTGTTGTCGATCTTAAACTAGAACCCTTAACAGTGACACCTCTCGGAACAGTCAGAGGACAAACTTCCTCATAAGTCCCTGCCGATACATAGACAATATCACCATCAGTAGCAACACTCAACGCTTTGGCAACTGTTAAATATGGTTCATTGATATTGTTTCCAGAGTTGGTGTTAATGCCGGTGGTGGCAACATACAATGTTTTACCTAGAGGATTGAGATCACCATCAAATCTGGTTGCGGTAACAACACCCGTTACGGTTATGTTTTCGGATACTTTAAATGTAGTGGCAGTAAGAAGTCCTACAGTAAACTGCTGTGCTTCGACGCCACTCGAATGAATGAAAGAACTACCAATTCTAAATCCTTGAGTATCAATTGTTGCGGCAGTGCCAACCTTAATACTATTGTTATTACCATCAATAACAACGGTCCCTTGTCCAACAGAAAGAACTCCAGTTACTCTGGCATCACCATTAACCCAGAGAGAAGTTCCAGCGGCACCAACAGAACCAACTTCTAAAGTATATCTCGGTAAAGTTGTCCCAATACCAACACTGGTAACTCCCACCGTAGCAGAGATGCTTACCTGTGAGACACTGCCCCGCTTGTCGTAATTTAGAGCTCTTGCTACTTGGGATAATTCCGAAGGAGTTGCCATGAGACTTTTTTAGTTATTTATAGTTACTCAGCATCAAAGAAGAACATATGAAATAACCGAGAGTCATACTTATCATATCCAAAATACTTGGATGCTGCATGGGGACATTTAGCATCCCATATCACTAAACGATTAAAAACATTCGCAACAACATCAATATGATCCCATGGTGTTGGATCTAAATGTTGTTTTGCCCAAATCACATCAGACCCAGTAACATCAACATGACGAATGCGAGTTTCTTTATGTGCAAGAAGAGATGTTCCGCATTCATAAGGAGCATCTGGTGTTAGATAAACTGTTGCTGCCAAGGTTTGTGCATCCGCATGATAAACCAGAGCATCCTCACAGGTACAGTGTTGGAATCTTCCACACATTCCATGAGTTTCCATCCACTTAGTAATTTTTTTACCGATGATAATTTCGAATCTTTCTTTGGTTCCAGGAATCTCATATTGATGCTCAGTTCTTCTACCACGATGATAATCACTATAATGATAGTCTAAGCCCAAGGCAAAGTTACGAATAGCAAGTGGATCTTCATAGAAGTTGTCAATCACCCAAAGAGTTGGACTTGGATTCTCATTTAATTTGGCATCTCCCAAAAAATATTTCATACTACCTCGGGTGGTTTGACGGCATTTTCACAGAAACGGCAAAGATTAAAGCACTGGAAATTATCTGGGATAATGTCCTCATAAGATTGATCATAAAGATTTCCAAGAATATGTTCAAGACCATAGTCCATACAGCACAAAGATACATCACCATTTGGAAGCATCACATTATGATACATTTTCTCAAGGCAACCACAAGTCATTGGTTGCTCTCCATGATAGATGGAACGATACTCATCTTTACGATTAAGTAGTTCTGGTTTCATCATGCTTTCACCAAGAAGATTTCCTGCTCTTGACCACATGGCATAAACAGGAGCATTACTGAATACATGACTAACTTGTTCATGGACCGTTCCCATGCACATAGTAGTAAAGTTATTAATCTGTGGCCAAACTTTACCAAAGTGTTCAATGACTTCAATGTAACGCTTAGTAATTGGATGCTTTGCTTTTCTTTCTTGGTCTGGTAGATGAAGAACAAATCCGCCATTAGGTCCACCAGCAAAAGGAATATGTTTGATGCGATCAACATCTTCAATACTCATACCAATACCAGTTGTAAATACTGAGATGGGATGACCCTTTTCATGAGCATAAAGGACCATATCAGTACAGTTCTTATTCAACCATGGTTCGGTAAATCCAGCAAAAGTTACACGAACTTCTTGCGGAAGTTTATCAACTGCTTTCTTAAAGTTATCAAGGGTCATAAAACGCTCACCCTTGTAAGATTTTTGAAGTGTCCTTTGTGGGCAGAAGACGCAATCAACTACACAACCATTTTGAGTATCGATAGAAGTTGTGAATTCCATTGTCGGAGCAACGGAGTTTCTCCACTTATCTTTTGGTTGCTCTTGATTATCAATATACAAATTAATTTGCTGATACTTTTCAATAAACCAGTCATCCCATAAAGCCCACTTCATATCAACATAATCTACAGAGTAGATTTCATGTTTTGGAAACTCTCTAAGATAAGTGTCTCTAAATTTTCTAAATTTTTCTTTATTATCTGGAGTATCTAAATGCCATTCACCAGCAACTTTTCGAACATTTTTGCGGATCCAATCCATATTTTCATCGTTGAAAATATCATATTCTCCACCTTCACAATCACTCTTTAAGAAATCAATTCTAGTGATCTTGTTTTCTTTCACAAAGTTTATAAAGTTAACAGATGGAATAGTGCTTCTATTCTCATCTTCAGAGGCGTAAACAAGATCTTGATTAAACATTCCACATGTTGTTAAAGATCCATCTTCTGGACCAATTGCCTTATTGGTACAAATAATATTTGTATCTTGAACATTCTCTACAAGATCTTTAAAAAGTTCTGGATGCGGTTCGAAACAATAAACTTTTTCTGGATTTTGTTCTTTGATCAAATGAGTGAATGGTCCGACACTAGATCCAACATCAAATACAATATCACCCTCTTCTACTTTGAAGAACTTTTGATACACATCATCAATGAAAATTTCTTTCTCTACTGTTCTCTTAAACCATTCATTATTGGCAGCATGACCCCAATTGAATTCTCTAAGTCTCTTAGGAAGATAAACTCGATGAAGATCCTTCCCACTTTCTCCCAATTTTTGTAAGTTGTTACGAACAGCATTAAGATGAACATCATCCAAAGAATAATTCTCTAAAAGATCTTCTAAGATATCTCTAGATTCATTACATAGACCTACCCACCAAGAAGATACTGCTTTTTCAAATAGAATACCATAGAAACCAGGATACTCAAGATCGATGATAAGTTTTTCTTCAGGTTCTTTCTCGGCAACTTTTTCGCCAATAGAAGCAATCAGGAAAGAATCATGATAGTTTTCTTCTCTCTCATAGAAACGACTAAGAAGAAAATATCCTTCAGGACGATTTGGCATTATTACCAATCCGTGCTGATAAAGACATTTGACCGTAGTATTTCTACATCCCTGTTTACTAAAACAAATACCAGCCCTAAGGACGCATTGATATTTAATGATGTCTTGATCGGTTCTCTCTGCTGCTCTCAAATAATAAGAAACAGCAGAGGCAGTTTGACCAATGGTATCGTAGAAAATTGCAAGATTTAAATTATGAGCAACGTGCTCTGGATCAGCAATGAATCTATAAAGAAGATCACTTAACAGTTTATCATTCATTGGTCAAAAACTCCTCTAAAACACTTTCATTAAACTTAAGCAGATATGCTGCATTATCTTGGAAACCAAAAGTCATAAGCATATTTCCTTTGTGTTCTGCTAGTCCCACACAGAACTCTACATGTCCACCCATTATAAAAAATCTATTTGACCACTTCAATAGATTAAAGTTTTTGTCCCAGAAAAGAATACGGTGATAGTAAACAGCGTCTTTTCTGCCGACCTCACTCTTGAATAAGTCAACCTCATGAGTTATGGCAACATATCCTCCTTTCCAGGGAATAACCTGAGATCCACCACGAGGATATCCATCCATTGACTTTGCTTCACCAGTAAAAATTTGCTCAGATTTACCAGTCTCAGGGTCAATTTTTACCAGTTCCGTTGGATTACTCCACTTAATATAATGATATGGCATATCAAGAATTGGCATCCAATTCTTTTCGCAGTATGAATTAGGATCAAGTGGTGGTTGGATACGAGTTTTAGAAACTTGTTTTACAGAATCTTCTTCAATAACAATTTCACATAACTCCATTCTACCAGTGCCAATCTTATCTTCATCTCTACGAACACCACAATGAAAAAGTTTTCCGTCCCAACGGAAAAGACGAGCATCCTCTAGACCAACAAATTCCCACAGTTCTCTATCAGGGAATTTTGAAGTGTCTATTTTATTACAGCGTGAAATTTTATATTCATCATCCAACTCAAGATAATAGTTCCAGGTCCTAAGATGAATGTCATTCTCTGGGTGGACATAAGTTAGAGGACCATACTGGTGTTGAAATAACTTTTCTTCTGAGTGATAAAAAGTATAGTTAACAGACCTAAGGTTAACCATTACCTTATCATCATCAACGAATACTGATGGATTCATCAACCCCAATCCACCTGTTAGGTTTGGATCAACAATTAAGGGATGAATAGAACCACCATGCTCAATGGCAGATTGTGCAAATATCTTCATTCAATGAATACTATTTCTCAGTCCCATTATATAGGGAAATAGAAAGAGTGTCAATCTTACAAAATATCATCAAATAAAGGAAGAACTTCATTCACATTTTGTTGAATTAAAATATCAACAGAAAAATCATATGTACAGATTTTTCTTCTGCGAATTGCATTTTCATCATCATATGCTACAACAATATAATGTTCATGTGTTCCGTATGTGTGATTAGTTCCACTGTTTTCATTTACAAAGTTTTGAACAGCAGTTTCTAGTGACATGGATTGCTAAAGTATTTTCTTATAAAGTCGGTTGAAACATTTAAGTTGCCAGAAATGACAACCCTCTCACTATTTATTCTATGCTTTGGAACCCAGTGCTTCAAATTTGATGGAAATACCGTCAGTGTTCCATTTTTTGGTTTTATACTGTGTCCATGAAATTTTAATGGGGATGATCCTGGAGGACAATTCACATAATAAACAAAAGAATAGATTGCTGGATAGTGATCGTGCTCTAGAGCATATTCGCCTTTTTTATAGATCAATCCCCATATGTTTGAAATCTCCCATGATCCATCCCACATTGTATGATGAGGACAGTTTTTAGAAACACATTCTATAATATATTTTTTGAACGAATTGAAGGCAGGAGTTCTCATTACAAAATCCGTCATATCACACTTACAAAGTGTTTCTCTGTTTTGAATATCTCCACTATCCCTAATCTCTTTTTCAAGAAGAGGATTCATTTTTTCTGCGAACGGATACTCAAACTCCATGATGTTGAAGTTCTGGTTTATTCTTATTTTTTTATCCATAACTTATTCTCCTCAGGAAACCATACATAATCTAAAGTAGAGTTTGCAAAAGTAATTTTAGCATCTTCTGGAGTTTCTACTAGAGGTTCGCCAGCCAGATTAAAACTGGTATTTAATAAAGCACCCACACCAGACTTCTCTTTGAACTTTTTGAGAAGGGGATATAAAATATTCTCTTCATCAACTGTTTGTATTCTACATGATCCATCAACGTGCAAAACACCAGGTATCAATTTCTTCGCAAGATCTGTTGATCTAAAAGACATAGTCATGTATGGACTTCTATCTACCATTTCAAACAAAGAACTCGCATCCTCCTCTAAACAAGCAACAGCAAAAGGTCTATACCATTCCCTCTTCTTGATAAGATTAACAATATTTCCGGCATCTTTATTTCTGGGATCAAATAATATGGAACGATGACCGAGAGATCTTGGTCCTCCCTCTGCCTTCTTAAAAAAGGTTGCTACCGATTTACCTTCAATCAAATAATTTACAACATCATCAATAGTTGTTTTTTCACCCCCAGTTGGATATTCAAATCCATGAAAGAATGTAGTGCTAATAGGTTTTGGAACGGGATCATTTGTCAAAGATCTATACTTTAATAATGCAACACCAATACTATTCCCAGAATCATCTGCTAGAGGTTCAAAAAAGAAATTAACATCAGGCAATTGTTCTTTGTAGTAAGAATTAGACACTACATTTAGACCATACCCGCCTGTAATGCAAACATTTTTAACCTGAGTTTTATCAACAAACTTCTTAATTAACTTTAGAACAACTTCTTGAGTTTGCTTTTGAACTTGATATGCAAGATCAGCATGTTCCTTATAATCTTCTTTAGAAAAATCTTTATCAAAACCTTTCAATAAAACACACTTATCATTCTCACTGAACTCTGTTTGTTTGTGTGTAAAATATCGGTCTTTAGGAATAAATCCAGAGAAGAAATTTGGAAACTTTGAATCTTCACCATGAGCAGCAAGACCCATTGTTTTTCCATTCTCTAATGGATGCTGATGGATTGAAGATGTTGCAGACTCATAAACCTTAGTCACATTATATGCGCTGCTACAAGAATATTCACATGCAGGATTCTTTTTAGATAAGTAATTTATATATTTTTGAGAAGGATTGTATGCCCAAAAGGTCTTATAAAGTTCAAAAAAACTGCATGGATATTTTACATAATAAACACTTTCAGACTCTCTCATGTCAGAGATGAGACTGCCATTCCTATCAATTACAAATACTAGAGATTCTTCAAATCCACTATTATAAAATGCAAGTGCAGTGTGCTGAAGGTGATGTTGATGACACAGTGTCTCGACTTTTATATTGAATAATTTTTCACAGAAGACTTCAACCTGAACGAAATCGCCCGGAGTTGGTGATCCCAATACGCAGTAATCTAAGTTTTCACTCCCAAGATACTCTTTTACTTTTAATAATGATAAAAATGGAAACTTATCTCTTTTCTTTCTAGATAATCTTTCTTCTTTTAGAAAGAGTTCTAACTGTCCATCTCTTATTAAGGCAATAGAGGCATCATGCGCTGGGCTTATGCCAAGAACTAACATAAATCATGGTATTTGTGATAATAGATATCTTAGCACAAGAAGACCAGAACCACCAGGCCCTCCAGGTGTTGGTGAAGGATTTGATCCGGATCCTCCTCCGCCTCCACCGGTGTTAGCACCTCCTCCACCACCACGACCATTACCACCACCGCCAGGTCCCCCACTACCAGCACCCGGATATCCTTGAAGTGGTGCGTCGCCACCACCACCACCGCCGCCATAAGTTCCGGGATACCAAGGAATAGTTGTTCCTGGACCACCATGAGCGCCACCAGATCCCGGAGTTGCAGCACCACCGGCGCCACCACCACCTCCACCCCTACCATACATAGCAGCTGGAGCGCCATCATTTTTATATGAAGTTACCGTTCCATAAAGAGGAGCAACAGTTGGATATGTTGGATCAGACGCTGCAGCGGAACCGCTGCCACCGGTTCCCATACCACCATCACCAGAATATCCAGTTACTAACGTCCCTAAAAAACTATCGGTAAATGATGTTGTTCCACCAGGATTAGTACCACCCGCACCACCTTGATTAGCTCCACCTGGGGCAATTTGAATGGCGTGAGCTTCTCTTTTTACCTTAAATGGTCCATTGCAATTTAAGACTTCTCCAGATCCTCCGCCGCCTCCGCCTTCCCATCCACCACCACGATTTGAACCACTATTTCCACCACCAACTAAGAACATATTGGCAATATCTAATGTAGCAGATCCGGTTCCACTAACATTAAAAATACCAGGGGAAGTAAAAACGTGATACCTATATCCATCTCCTGGTGTGGAAACACTTCCTCCAGTTGCACCGGTGACCATATCTTTTGGCCAAAGATCCTGCTTTTTCCAATAAAACTGATGAACTAAATTCCAAATTCCCTGAGTTCCTGAAGTTTGAGAAGTCTGGGCAATACCAATATAATTACCTATATATTTTGGCATCTTTCTATCTCCTATTAAGCATCATCAATTTCTTCGTATGAAATAATCATTTCCAAATCACCAGAAACACTTGCTCCAGCGCGAATTTGATCGCCCTCTTCTAGGTATATTAGAAAATCTTTACCCAATACCACCAAAGTTGAATCGGCAGGAACAGTAACAGTATGTGCTATTCTATAACTTGTAGTGACACTACTATCATAAAATTTTACCGTAACATCGGCATTATTTGTTCCATCAACATTAGACACAATAATTGAGTTTATCTTCAGTACCTTATCGGATAAACAAGTAAGGTATACATCATCAGTGTTTGTCCCTAATGCTGCCCCTAAAGTTTTACCATAGATGGATGTTACATTTACAATATTTGGTGCTGCCATTTTTAATAATTCTCCGTAAGTCTATTTATTAACCAAAAACCATTGCCATGGCAATTGCCTTTCCAGTGGTGGCAGTAGACTTTCCGTTAATTTGAACGTCTGATGTTGCATTCATTGTACCAGTTACAGTTAATGTTGAGCCATCAAAAGTAAGGTTTGATTCTGCGTTTAAAGTAGTTCCGCTAACGGCAGTCATGACGCGATTATCTGCTACGTTAGTTAGTGTTGCAGATCCTGTAATACCTTGAGTACCTTGAGTACCAAAAGTACCTTGAGTACCTTGTATCCCCTGTGTTCCTTGAGTCCCTTGTACTCCCTGAATGCCCTGAATACCTTGAGTACCTTGAGTACCAAAAGTGCCTTGAGTACCTTGAGTACCTTGTATTCCTTGAGTCCCTTGTACTCCTTGAATGCCCTGAATACCTTGAGTACCTTGAGTTCCTTGTGTACCTTGAGTTCCCTGAACACCTTGGATACCCTGTGTTCCTTGGACACCTTGTATGCCTTGAATTCCCTGTGTACCTTGAGTTCCCTGAACACCTTGGATACCTTGGACACCTTGAAGAGCAGCATTAGAAATTGTTGCTTTCTTTAAAGTACCATCAGTATTATCATAAATTAAAATATAGTCACCAGAGTCAGGTTGTCCAGTCGTTAATTCAACCCTATCACTGATTAATTGCGGTGAAACAGATCTTAATGAAGATGATGTAACACCAGAACCAAGAGTGGTTGAGGAAATAATTTGAACACCATTAATCCTAATAGCATTGTCTGTTACTTGAACTCCGCCGGCGGCAAGTCGAACGCCATTAGGAACTTGAGTTGATCCAATACCAACTGCATAGTTTGATAACCAGGCATCGGTTCCTAGACCAGCAAAGGAACCAGACTTGAACCACATCAGTTTTTTGTAGGTCACTGGTGAGGTTTCTAGTCCAACCAAATATAGATCTACTAATGGTGAACCTTCTGTGGAAGCAATTGCAATACCACCATGATTTGCCGTTGTATCTGTAGAAACATCATTATTGTTAGCATTAGTAGTAACGCCAAGAATAATATCCTTATCATATATCTGTAGATCTTGTGCTTGAATTACTGTGGTTGTGCCACCAATGCTTAGGTTACCAGCAATGTACAGATTGTTGTGAAAAGTTGCTTGAGAATCATAAACATCAAAATTTGTCTGAACTTTTAAAGTTGTAAGAGTTGCAATACCACTTACATTTAGATCATCAACTTCAGTTTGTCCATTAACATCTATACTTCCATTAGCAGTAATATCGCCAACAAATGTCGAAACCCCAGATACATTAAGTTGATCTAATTCAGTATGTCCATCAACATCTAGGTCACCATTGAGGTCTGTTGTTCCAGTAACAGTAACAATACCAGAGGCACTTATGTTTCTTGTGGTTATATCTTGTCCTAGAGATGCTCCACCATTAACTACTAATTCTGTGACATTAAGTTGTTGAGCATAAACACTATTTTTAAATGTAGCAATACCAATAAATGTTGAAAGACCAGCGACTTCTAATTGATTTACTGCAACTGTAGTCGTATGTACAGTAACTCCGGCACCAACGTTGATTGTATTAGTATTTCCATCGATTGTAACTGATGATGATCCGACTGTTAGAACTCCTACAACTCTTGCATCTCCAGCAACACTTAGATTGTTACCAACAAAAACATTGTTTTGAGAAGTAATAATTCCAACAAAAGTAGAAAGACCAGCAACTTTTAATTGATTTACAGAAGTTGTGGTTGTGTGAATCGTAACACCAGAACCAACGTTGATTGTATTTGTAGATCCATCTAAAGTAATAGATGACTGACCAACTGTAAGAACCCCTACAACTCTGGTATTTCCAGCAACACTTAGATTGTTACCAACAAAGACATCATTTTGCGTAGTAGTAAGGCCAACAAATGTGGAAGCACCAGATACATTTACGGTGTTTAATTGAGTATTTCCAGCAACATCTAAATTGCCATTAGCATCAATACTGTTGACAAATGTAGAAACACCAACTACATCTAATCCACCACCAGTAATTCTAAGACCTGCTCTTGCCGTAGCAATACCAATTGAATCTACATTAACAACATCTTCATATTTAAGAACACCACCTACTGTGAGGTTTCCGCTAAAAGATGCATTAGATCCACTAATAGCACCTACAAAAGTAGATATTCCTGTAGAGTAAATATTTCTTGCTGTTAAATCATCAACAGAGACAGCTCCTCCACCACCAGAAATAATAGATCCATTGACATTAACATCGCTTAAAAAAGTTGCTACTCCAGCAACGGAAAGATTAGTGCCTACATAAGCACTGGTTGAAGTGATCGTTGTCGCTGATCCAACTTCTAAACCGTTCTTAACTCTAAAGTTTTGTGTAGCCACAGGTTCACTATCCCCCGATGGTTTTTAGGTATTTATTAAACCTTAATGGTATCAAAGACTATATTATAAGTTGTGATACCTGAACTTGCAGGAGTGGCAAGAAGTCTTAGATTTCCGCCAGACACATCTACATCATATGCTGCAACTACTGAAGAATTATAGACCGTACCATATTCACTTGGATATGCAGTTGTTCCATCATGCAAGGCAATTATTTTTGTAGTATGATAGTTCGATCCTCTTGTTGCCTGAATGGTATATTCTACAGAGCGATAGGAAGTTATTGCTAGTGCAGAGTGAATTCCAACTTGCGAAGTAGAAGATGTTTGTGCGATTGTTGTTCCGTAAGAAACTCTATTATCAATCGAAATGTAACCATCAACTTGCAACCTTTCTCTTGGAACTGTTGTCCCTATTCCAACATTATCGGTAGTGACAATGCCAACTATGGGTGAACTTGTACCTGTCCAATAAGTTAAGTTTGAAGCACTATTTGCATCAACCCATTGTTGGCTATCACCATCATCATAATAGATCTTAAGTTGACCATATACACTATCCCACCAAAGATCTCCCGCAAGTGGTGATGCTGGTGGAAACTCACCAATAACCGCTAGATTCTCACCACCATTTGTATCAACCCACTGTGAACTATTTGCATCAGAATAATAAACTTTCAGGTCTCCACTATCACTTTCCCACCAGAGATCACCTGCTCTTGGACCCACTGGGGGTTCGGTTGATACAGAAACTCTTGCACCACCAACACTATCAAGGTCAATAACAACGGTGCTTCCATATCCAGTAATACTGAGTCCAGTACCAACAAAGTTGATGTCGGTGAATCCAGTACCAACTCTTGCATCTGCTGTTATAAGTCCAGATTGTGGATTTACTTCAGTAGATCCAATACCAACACCAGCAACGAATAGGATTCCATCCTTATAAAGATCACCATTGAAGTTAATGTCGCCATTAACATCTAGGTCATAATTTGGAAGTGTTGAAGCAACACCAACAGGACCAGCAAAATATGCTCCACTGTTAACTTGGAATGCTTGAGCACTGGTTCCTGTAGAGGTTCCAGTTCCTACTAATACTGGACCAGTCGTAAATGTGGAAACGCCAGTTACAATTAATGTATTGGAATTTACATTTCCAGTAAGAGTAGCGTTACGTGCAGTGAACTCATCGAAGACAAGATCATCGGCAACATAAAGATCACCACCAATATAAAGATCACTTTGGAAAGTACCGATACCAGTGAATGTAGAGATGCCGCCAATGTTAATTGGACCAGAAACATCAACAAAAGAATTGATATCTAAGTATGAACCAAAAGTAGTAACACCACTGATGTTTACATTATCGAGTTCGGTGTGCCCATCAATATCAATATCAGCATTAATATCAACATTGCCATTGAAAGTAGAAACTCCAGCAACTTGTAAATTGCCAGTGAGTATTGCATTACGTGCGGTAAACTCGTCGAAGACAAGATCATCGGCAATGTAAAGATCACCACCAACATAAAGATCACTTTGGAAAGTACCGATACCAGTGAATGTTGAAATTCCACCAACATTAATTGGTCCTGAGATATCAACAAAAGAGTTGATATCTAGGTATGATGCAAAGGTGGTTACGCCACTAATATTTGTATTGTCTAATTCTGTATGTCCATCAACATTAAGATCAAAGGTAGTTAGAATACCACTGATGTTTACATTATCTAATTCAGTATGACCATCTACATCAATGTCAGCATTGATATCAACATTACCATTGAAAGTAGAAACACCACTTACTGTAACGGTTTCTGCCCTTACATTATTAATCGTAGAGATTCCAACATAATTTAATGTTGTACCAGAGAGATGAGTTGCAAATCCAACATTAATGTAAGAAGTCTTGGCATCAAGGGTTACAAAATTACCACTGGTAATTGTTGCGGCAGTACCAGCAATATTTCTTGCGTTGATACTGAAATCACCAATCTTAACATCACCAACGGCAAGTCTGATATTATTGGGAACAAGAGTTGATCCAATACCAACTGCCTGATTACTCAACCAAGCATCAGTGGTGCCAGCACCCATTGTGTTGTGCTTGACCCACATAATTTGTTTGTAGGTGTCTGGAAGACTGTTGATACCTACAACTTGTAGAGGAACTAAGTAGTGTCCTTCTGTACTAGCAATAGCAAGACCAGCATGGTTTGCTGTATTATCATTTGGAGTTACCGTTGTAGTAAATCCAAGAATTAAATCTTTATCTTCAATTCTTACGGTCTCAGCATCAAGCAGAATTGAAGTACCTGCAATAGATACATTGCCTTCAATTGTTACATTTCCATAGAATACAGAGTCTGGAGCATAGATGTCAAAGTCATTACTAACATCTAAATTATATGCTGTAAGAGTACCTGATACATTTACATTATCAAGTTCAGTATGTCCATCAACATCTAGGTCACCAGCGATTGTTACATCACCACCAAGAGTTAAATCTCCAGTTAATGTTGAGATTCCAGCAACAAATAAATTGCCAGTGATATCGGTCTGTTTTCCAATAGAAGTAAATCCGGTGATTACAGTATCACCAATTACTTCTAACTTATAAGTTGGATTTGTATTACCGATACCAAGTTGGTTTTGGATGTATGAACTGCCAAAGACTTGCAGTTTTGATCCTAGTGTTCCTGTAGCAGTATCAGCGTTAATTAATACATCACCATCAGTATCAATCCGCATTCTATTTGAACCGGATTGAGATGGTCTTAGTTGATAATCAGCAGTTCCTGTCTGGAAAATAATTTCACCAGCAGTTCCACTGCCAGCTTCGGACCTAATATAAAGATTTCCAGCGTTATCCTCAAAAGCAGAACTCGATTGCCCCGGATCTACAAGAGCAATCCAAGGACCACTTGGATCAAATACTGTTAGGTTAGCAAATGGATTTGTATATCCAATACTAACATAGGTTGATATATAAGCACCACCCTGAACCTGTAAGTTTTGATTGATGGTTCCTGTAGAAGTTCCACCACCAACAAATAAAGGTCCGCCATTTACCGTCGCAATTCCAGCAACATAAAGAGCACTATCAATCTTTACATTATTATTAAATGTAGAGATTCCACCAACATTTAAGTTTCTGGTTACATCTAAACTGTTAGTAACTCTTTCATTACCAACAACATATAAAGAATAATTTTCAGCGGTAGTGGTTCCAATACCAACCTTACCGATTGTTTGTAGGACTGTACTACTCTCGGTAACTGATGATATACCAAGATTGAGATTAGATTGTCTGCCGCTGAGAAACTTGGCCATTTCTTATATTATTAGTTAAGTGTTTCCAGGATACTGATGGTGAGTTTCAAATTGCTATTGTTACTACCAGAAAGTTGTAACGAATCACCAGACTCAAGGATTAATCTACCATTTACAAGACTAGCAGTATCTTTACCTTGAATGGAAAAGTCTTTTACGATTTCAGTTGTGGTTGATGCTCTTTTGTGTGAAAAAGATACTGAATGAGTAACAGAGTCAATATTGGCAACTTGTGCTAATAGAACAACTCCACTATATCCAACTGGTGCCGTATAGATACCAACTGGACTTGTTGGAGCGACATAAGTAACTGTTTTAAATACGTTTAATGGTAATGGCATGGTTTATGCTCCCCCTAGTGCTAGAATTAATGGCGTCACGTTCGCAAACAAACTCTTAGAATAGAAATTACCAGAAATAGTTCCAGTCAATTGATTGATAACAACACCTTCACCGATTCGAAAGTTGCCTGCCTGATCAGTGCTGGTATACACAACCAATCCACCATTTCTCATATCAACTTCATTATCTTGGATTACAATACCACCATTTTGTGGAAGAGCTGAAGAAATAGTTGTCCCCGTTCCAATATATTCAAAAGAATGACCAGATGCTAAAAGACGACTTTGCTTATAGAAAGGAACCGTTGTTCCAACACCGACAGCATAAGGAATATTTTCACTTATTGTAATAGTACATATACCAGAAGAAGTAAGTTCAGTAGAACTTTCTATAGCATAATATGATGGAGCCATTTCAACATAACCAGTCGCGGTGTTAACACCAACATCTGGAGATGAAAATGTAACGGTAGGAGTAGTTGTGTAACCTCTTCCACTGGAAATTAAAACTACCCCAGAAACAGATCCATTCAATTTTTCAACAACTGCTGTTGCTGTAATTCCCCAATCTGTGCTTGGATTACCTATAGTTACAGTTGGGGTTGAATTATATCCTGTTCCACCAGAACTTACAACAACTCTTCCAACGGTAGAATACAATTCATCAAAATAAACAACTTGTCCATCAAATGGTCTTACAACGTTTACAGAAACAGAACCTGGACTGTAGAAGAAATGTCGAATGGTTGAAATAGCACCAACATTTACTGAAAATGTTGTTGGAGATGGTGTAGTTTTAACATCGAAAATATAACCATTATTCCCAGATGGATATTGTAAAACTGTATTTCCTCCATCATAATCGCAAGTAAATCCTATGCCAGAAATGGTAACTCCCATTCCAACATTAAAACCATGCGCTGTTGCTGTAGTTGCAGTTAGAATACCAGTAATGTGATCAAAGACTGCATTTGTTACTTGTAATGTGCTAACCCCAACATTAACAGTAAATGTTGCTGCGTTAATATCTGCTGCCTCTGTTAAAGTTCCAGTAAACTTTAATGGACTAACACCATCGGAAACAAAACCATAATTTCCAAATGATGAGTTGGAGTTTGTAAGATCACAAGCACCACCAGATCCAGTGAATACTGCAATATCATCACAGATTGTAAAGAGTGAAACTAATTGAGCATATCCTTCATTAGTAATTGAGACTCCAATACCAGCCTCATTGTACTGGGTGTAAGAATCGAGAACTATTGACTTTAAGGGACCTAAAGCATGTTTACCATCAACTTTTAACCCAATACTTCTAGGGATAAAGTTTGTACAATTTTGAATGTATGGTGACTGAGCAAAATACTTAATGTTATTTGGGTCAAAAGAAAAGATAGCGCCAGTATTTGCAGATCCAACAAAAGACATCCCAGTAATGTAATTACCTGGAGAAACATAAAAAAGATCACCTTGGTTTTGTGGGGTAACTGATACCTCTCTTAAATTATCCCCAACAATACTTACTTGATCTGGGATTCTAACTGGATTGTTTTCTAGATAAGTCCCAGCACTAACTTTAATAACAGATCCTGCTGTTGCGATTCCAACTGCTGCTTTGATGGTTCGCTTTGCGTCTCCGAGTTTGAGTCCTGTGTTGTTGTCGTTTCCGTCTGTTGTGACATATATTACATTCCTAACTGTAGCGCCCGCTGCGACTCTAACAACTTCCGTGGCAATACCAGTCGCTGAAAATCTATCTCTTAGAGTGTAGAGTTCTGCATCGTAGGTGTTAAGAGCTAACTCTCCCGTCTGTAAATCAGTAACCTGGGGTATTTTTCCAGGCACCGCAGATCGTTTGATTCTATACGGTGTTGCCATTTATCGCATTCGGTATTTACCAGAAGAAGCAGTATGTACCGCTTTCATTTATTTATTCAACTAGCATTATTCCTTCTTGGGCGATAAGCAAACAAATTAGTTGGAGGATCTGGTTTCATCCATTCTTCTATTTTATCAAATCTTTCTTCACTATAAAAGTCTTGTTGGACATACCAGAGTTTCCAGTGATCGTGTCCTTTTGACTGGTTACAATCGTGACAGCAGCAAACTACATTCTTCGTAAAGTCCATTCCACCTTTGGATTGGGGAACAATGTGGTCGATTGTAAGGTTCTCTTCTGACCCACAATAGGCACATTGATGATTCCACTCTTCTTTTATATGTTGCCTCCACATTCGTTTCGCCTCCCCAGAACTTGTTGCGTGTAAATGAAACAAGTATTCCTTTGGAGAGTGTAGAGGTCCCATAAGTTACTGCGACTTATGATTATTTATCTTCTAGTTTGATATTGTTATGTTTTTTTGCACAGGCACCACGACCCCATCCACGACTTAGACTATTGATGTAAGAACAAATCTTTCCACTCTCACCACAATAGGGACACTTTGCATCTGGTGGGTCATTTGCATAAGGATTGTACTTTTCCTTCTTGGGTCTTCTTGCGTTCTCTGCTTGTTTATGTTTGCGATGATTCATACTCTCACAGGTTCTCCTTGACCTTCTGGGAGTTTGATTTGTGGGAGTTTTTGTGGTTCACGAACTTCCCAGGAACCACCAACACCACCATCCATATTCACCACAATCTCATTGGTTGGAAGTGCCTTTGGCATCTCAACATCAATCACTGGACTCATCAGTGTTTTGCTTTTTACAATTTCACGATTTGGTCCATCCAGACGCATCACCATTTTTGCATCTTCAAAAGTTCCACAATCACAAATTTTTTTATGAGTTCTTCTTTCTCTGACTGTGAAATAATCTTCACTATTATACTTGTTCATGACGTGCCTTAAGTTCTGGGTTAGGTTGCGAAGGGACTACGGGACTTCTGGTTTTATTTTTAATTACAATGAAGGAATCATTTTGATAGGAGACTGTGCCGAATGGTTTTGCCCATTTTGGATTCGCATCTGGATGAGTTGCAGTTCCTGTGACTGCTACACCACCGATTTCAACGGCGATCTCATCATCAGCAGTCCATTCTAATTTTTGAAGGGCAATAGAAAGTTGTCCTAACCAATCATTAGTTCTCATCACATTCTCTTCTGGTTCCAGGTTTCCAATCATTAGGTTTGTTGAGTCTCTCTTCATTATACTTCTTTTTTGGCGGTCTGTAAAGATTCGGCCAAGTATCCCGTATGATTTCTGCGAGTTTGTATGGTGTTTCCGTTGTTATCATTCCAGTGTCTTATGACCCCCGCGATAATGAATAGATTAGTAACGAAATAAGTGAGGAGTATAATAGTCCGTATACCAGCAATGTGGTCTGATTCTTTGTCATTCTTGCCTGCCTTTTCTCCAAGTGCTTTTGCCCAGATTCTCCAGAGTGTTTTTCGTTTCTTCATAGAGTTAAAAAAAGACCCCTTGAGGGGGTCTTAATATTATACAACATATTTAGAGAGCATTTCCGCGAGGCAATACCTCTTCTGGAAATACAAAATTTTCGTGTGGTTGATCTACTGGAGCCATCCAAGCACGTAATCCTTCGTTTAATAATATATTTTTTGTGTAAAATGTCTCAAATTCCGGATCTTCTGCCGCTCTTACTTCCTGACTTACAAAATCGTAAGCACGAAGATTAAGGGCAAGACCAATAATGCCAATGGAAGAAGTCCAAAGACCCATAACAGGCACAAACAACATAAAGAAATGAAGCCACCTCTTGTTGCTAAAAGCGATACCAAAGATTTGAGACCAATAACGGTTCGCCGTAACCATTGAGTAAGTCTCCTCCTCCTGCGTAGGTTCAAACGCTTTGAATGTGTTCGCTTTGTCGCCGTCTTCATAAAGGGTATTTTCTACTGTTGCTCCGTGAATCGCACAGAGCAGTGCTCCACCCAGTATACCAGCAACTCCCATCATATGGAAGGGGTTGAGGGTCCAGTTGTGGAATCCCTGGAGGAACAGCAAGAACCTGAAGATAGCAGCAACACCAAACGATGGTGCAAAGAACCAACTGGATTGTCCCAGTGGATACATCAGGAACACAGATACGAATACGGCAATAGGACCTGAAAAAGCAATCGCATTGTACGGACGGATACCTACTAGACGGGCAATTTCAAACTGCCTGAGCATAAAACCGATTAGGCTGAAAGCCCCGTGGAGCGCCACAAAA
>Ga0194130_10003812_pt1 | contig 19832 bp, 17 predicted proteins | sample TA2KigsurfametaG_FD_160084 | JGI IMG/M metagenome (GOLD analysis project Ga0194130, IMG submission 160084) | Freshwater microbial communities from Lake Tanganyika, Tanzania - TA2015050 Kigoma 12 surface | ecosystem: Environmental > Aquatic > Freshwater > Lake | place: Tanzania: Lake Tanganyika... | reverse complement strand
CAAGGAAATTGGCGGTGCGTTCTGCAAGGTCGACGTCACCAAGACCGACGACATCGTCAACGCCATCGAAATGGCCAAGTCGATGGGCCCGTTGCGCGTGCTCGTGAACTCGGCCGGCATCGGTTGGGCGCAGCGCACCGTCGGTAAGGACGGCTCGTACGACTCGGCCGCCAACCTCGACGCCTACAAGAAGGTCATCGCCATCAACTTGGTGGGCACCTTCGACTGCATTCGTCTCGCCGCCACCGCCATGAGCAGCACCGAGCCGCTCGAGTGGGGCGAGCGCGGAACGATCGTCAACATCGCATCGGTTGCTGCGTTCGATGGTCAGATCGGTCAGGCCGCGTATTCGTCGTCGAAGGGTGGCGTTGTCGGAATGACGTTGCCGATCGCGCGTGACCTCGCCGCTGTTGGCGTGCGCGTGAACACCGTGGCGCCGGGCCTCATCAATACGCCGATCTATGGCGAGGGCGCGGGCAGCGAGCAGTTCAAGGAGAAGTTGCAGACGGGTGTGCTGTTCCCGAATCGCCTTGGCTTCGACACCGAGTTGGCGTCGATGGTCGTTGAATGCGTGACGAACAGCTACATGAACGCCGAGACCATTCGCGTCGACGGCGGCATCCGCATGCCACCCAAGTGAACCCCTGAGGTTGCTTGAGGTTTCTTGTGGTTGATCGTGATTCTGGTGACGTTTTTTGACCCATAGGGTCAAAAAACGTCACCAGAACACCGGTTTTACGTTGTGTAGTCGGCGTTGATGCGGACGTAGCCGTCGGTGAGGTCGCAACCCCACACGGTCGCGTCCGCATTTCCCGTCTTCAGGCTCACGTGAATGAGCACGTCGTCGCCCTTCATGTACTCGGCCAAACGCGCCAGCCCGCCACCATCCACCGGCGACGGATACACCTCTTGTGATCCGAACCGGATGATCACGTTCTCCTGATCGACGTCGGTGTACTGACTGCACTTGCCCACGGCCATGGCCACGCGACCCCAGTTGGGATCGGCGCCATGAATCGCCGTCTTCACGAGTGGCGAATTGACGATCGACTTCGCCACGGTCTTGGCCTGCTCGGCATCGCGTGCCTGATCGACGCGCACTTCGATGAGTGTCTCGGCACCTTCGCCGTCGCGTGCCACTTGCTTGGTGAGCGAGAGCGCCACCTCGTACAACGCCGACTCGAGCGATGCGTGATCGACCGGCCCGGCCGCACCACTGGCCAACACGATCGCGGTGTCGCTGGTCGACGTGTCGGTGTCGACCGAGACGCAGTTGAACGTGCGATCGATCACGCGCCGCCACATGGCATCGAGCGCCGCGCCATCGATGGCCGCATCGGTGAACGCCAACGTGATGAGCGTCGCCATGTTGGGCTCGATCATTCCGACACCCTTGGCCACACCAACCATTCGTGCCGCCGAACCAGCCACGCGGGCTTCGGCGATCTTGGGCACGGTGTCGGTGGTCATGATGCCGCGGGCCACGTCGTCGGCGTTCGAGTCGGGGAGCGGCGACGGCAGACGACCGAGGCCAGCGCGAATGCGCTCGATCGGATACATGCGGCCGATCACACCGGTGGACGCGATGAGCACATCGGTCGCCGCACAACCGAGGTGCGACGCCACTCCCGCGGCCACCTCGCGCGCGTGCTCGAGGCCGATGGGTCCGTTGGCCACGTTGGCGTTCTTGGAGATCACAACCACGGCGCGCGCCGAACGATCGGCCAAGTGATCACGACTCACCACGACACTCGGCCCGGCGAATCGACTCTGTGTGAACACACCTGCGGCCGTAACCGGCGCATCGCAGGCAACGATCGTGAAGTCCTTCGTGTCGTCCTTGATGCCCACGTTGGTGACGAAACTGCGGAAGCCCGCCGGCAACGCGACCATGTCAGTTCTTGTGAAGCGCAGCGTTGAGGCCGCCCCAATCGCCCGTGCGCTGCACGGCTTCCACGGCGCCGGTGATGCTGTTGCGGCGGAACAACAGCCCGCTCGCACCCGACAGTTCGCGACCCTTCACCACCGAACCATCGGGAAGTTTCACGAGAGTTCCGCCGGTGACGTAGAGGCCAGCCTCCACGATGCACTCATCGCCCAGGCTGATACCGATTCCGGCGTTGGCGCCGAGCAGACAGCGCTCGCCGATGCTCACGACTTCCTTGCCGCCACCGGACAGCGTGCCCATGATCGATGCGCCGCCGCCGATGTCGCTGCCGTCGCCCACCACCACACCCGCCGAGATGCGGCCTTCAACCATGGACGCACCGAGCGTGCCCGCGTTGAAGTTGCAGAAGCCTTCGTGCATCACGGTGGTACCGGGGGAGAGATGCGCACCGAGACGCACGCGATCGGCGTCGGCGATGCGCACACCACTCGGCACGACGTAGTCGGTCATGCGCGGGAACTTGTCGAGGCTGTGCACCGTGAGGATGCGGCCGCTGTTGCGCTCTTGCCAACGCACCTCTTCCACGCGATCGGGGAGAACCGGGCCGAGGTCGGTCCAGGCTACGTTGGTGAGCAAACCGAACGCGCCATCGAGGTTGAGCGAACGCGGCTTGGCCAGACGATGCGACAGCAGATGCAGACGCACATACACGTCGACGGCGTCGGCCGGTGCGGCATCGGTGTCGATGGTGATGGTCTCGGACGTGACGGCGACGGCACGCAGTGCGTGCACCTGTCGATCGGACACGCGCGCATTGGCCGGCGCCGATTCGCCCCAACCGAGCGTGTGGAACCAGGCATCGAGAATCTGGCCGTCGTTGCTCGAACCATCGGCGACGCGGGTGACGAGAGCGTGACCCCAAGCAGTGGGCATCGGAGCTCCTTTCGTGCGAGTGGTGGTGACTAGAAGACTTCGGGACGAAGAGTGGGGAACAAGATCACTTCCTTGATGGACGTGACACCGGCCAAGAGCATGGCCAGACGATCCATGCCGATACCGAGACCGCCGGTGGGCGGCATGCCGTACTCGAGCGCGCGCAGGTAGTCCTCGTCGACGGTTCCGCGCTCGGCGTCACCGGCGTCCTTGGCCGCCTGCTCGTCTTCGAATCGCGCGCGCTGCTCGACCGGATCGTTGAGCTCGGAGTAACCGTTGGCGAGTTCGCGCGTACCCACGAACAACTCGAAGCGTTCGGTGAGATGAGGATCGTTGCGATCGGCGCGGGCGAGCGGTGAGATCTCGACCGGATGTCCGGTGACGAAGGTGGGCTCGATGAGCGACGTCTCGGCCAGAGCTTCGAAGATTTCTTCGATGATCTTGCCCGAACCCCAGCGCGCCTCGCAGCGCACACCGTGCTTGTCGGCCAGCGCGCGCAGTTGTTCGACCGGCTGCGACGGATGCACTTCCACGCCCGTTTTCTCGGCCACGAGATCGACCATGCGCACCTTGCGCCACGGCTTGGCCAGATCGACGCGATGCGCGACGCCCTCGTGATCGAAGATGTCGACCTCGGTGGTACCGATGGAGTCGCGCGCGGCCTGAACGATCAGTTCTTCGGTGATGTTCATGACCTCGGAACAGTCGCCGAACGCCTGGTACAGCTCCATCATCGTGAACTCGGGGTTGTGGCGCGTGCTGATGCCCTCGTTGCGGAACACGCGGCCGATTTCGTACACGCGCTCCATGCCGCCCACGATCAGGCGCTTGAGGTGCAACTCGAGAGCGATGCGCAAGTAGAGCTGCATGTCGAGCGCATTGTGATGCGTGAGGAACGGACGCGCGTGTGCGCCGCCGGCTTCGACGTGGAGCACCGGAGTTTCGACTTCGATGAAACCCTTGCCCGCGAGCGTGCGACGGAACGACGAGATGATCGCGTGACGAACCTGGAACGCGCGACGCGCCTCGTCGTTGACGATGAGATCGGCGTAACGCTGCCGGAAGCGCGTGTCGACATCGGACAATCCGCGCCACTTGTCGGGCATGGGGCGCACGGCCTTGGCGAGCAGTTGCAGCCGCTCGACCTTCACGGAGAGTTCGCCCTTGCGTGTGGTCATGATCGTGCCGTGCACACCGACCCAGTCGCCCAGATCGAGTTGACCGATTTCTGCGAACACATCGTCGCCCACCACGGCCTTCGACACGAACAACTGGATGTCGTCGTCGCGATCGCGCACGGTGGCGAAGATGAGCTTGCCCTGTTCGCGCTTGAGCATCACGCGACCGGCGATGGCGACGGCGTGTTCGGTCTCGGTGCCGGGCTCGAGTGAACCCCACGCGGCGCGCGCTTCGGTGAGCGTGTGCGTGCGATCGAAGCGATACGGATACGGCTCGACGCCCGCCGCGCGCATCTCGGCCAGACGATCGAGACGGCGGGCCTTCTCGGCGGCGAGTCCGCTACCCGACAGTTCGGTCGAATCCCCGAAATTCATCTGTCGAGCCTAACTCATGGAGCACTATTCCTCGTGTTTGCCACATCGGTGAGGTGTGCAGCGACATATGATTTCTAAACGATGAATTCGACGAGAATGGGTGATGTTCTGTACAGCTGGATTTCGGATCTGTTCCCGATAACTCGAAGTTTGACAGGTGACGGCGTCCGTCAAACTCTTGGGTACTTCAAGGACTTGCTTCCGTCCATGGTGATCTCGGAAGTTCCGTGCGGATCTCAGGTTCTCGACTGGAATGTGCCTGCCGAATGGACGATTCACGATGCGTTCATCTCTAATCTGAAAGGTGATCGCCTCGTAGACATGGCCCAGTCAAATCTTCACGTGGTCGGATACTCTGAGCCGGTAGACACGATTATGACAAGAGCCGAGTTGGAAAGGCATCTCTATTCGTTGCCGGACTTGCCCGAGGCCATTCCATACGTAACGTCTTATTATCAGCGCCACTGGGGTTTCTGCTTGAGCGAAATCCAACGGCATAATCTTGGAGCCGGCCCCTTCAGGGTAGTCATCAACTCAGACCTGTTCTCCGGAACAATGACCTATGGCGAAGTTGTCATTCCGGGGAAGTCCAGTCGGGAGGTTCTGTTCTCAACCTACGTTTGCCACCCATCAATGGCGAACAACGAATTATCTGGCCCAGTGGTGACAACGGCTCTTGCACTGTTGGCGCAGTCGATGCCAGTGCGGCGTTACACATACAGGTTTGTGTTCGCCCCAGAGACGATTGGATCAATCACCTACATCAGTAAGCATGGGCCCGAACTCAAGACTGCTGTTGACGCGGGTTGGGTCGTGACCTGTGTGGGAGATGACCGCGCTTATTCATACCTGCCCTCCCGTCGAGGAGATACGCTCGCCGACAAGGTTTCATTAAGAGCGATCAATGACTTGGGTCTGCGAGTCGACAAGTATTCGTTCCTTGACAGGGGAAGTGACGAACGTCAGTGGTGCTCCCCGTTGCTTGACCTTCCTGTTTCCTCACTTATGCGATCGAAATACGGAACGTACCCGGAGTACCACACGTCGCTGGACAATCTTGATTTTGTCAGCCCTTCCGGGCTCCAGGGGGCTTACACGCTTTACAGGCGGTGTGTGGAGATTCTCGAAGAATCCCCGAGATGGCGAAGTACTATAGTGGGAGAACCTCAACTTGGGCGAAGGGGTCTATATCCGAACGTCAGCAAAGTTGGGTCGGCTATTGATTCGAAGCACATCTTGGACGTGCTGACTTACTGCGACGGGTCCAACGAGGAGTGGGAGATCGCGGAGCTCGTTGATCTCCCAACGAGTGTCGTCCAGGAGACCTGCCTCCTACTGCTTAGCCATGGCCTAGTGGAATAGAAGGGAACACAGGTCGAGGTCGTGAACAACTTGAAGGTCCGCCGGGTGTCAAATGAGTTTGCGAACAACTTTTGGTTGAGCAGCCCTCAGGCATCGGTATTCACTCGCCCCGATGTCCTTGAAGTCTTGGTTCCAACAGTCTCGTACTATTCAGTATTCAAGGGCAGCGAACCCTTACTACTATGGCCAGCGCCAAGTACTCAAGCTGGCTTGATGGTGACTCCACTGTTTTCCTACTACGTAGGCCCGTTCTGGTCGGCGACTGCGCTGAGGAAACGACTTTCCAGCCAAATGAGTATGCGACTCGTGGTTTATGAAGCGATTCTTCGGGCAATCCTTGAGGACTTTGAGGTTCTTGAGTTCGAGTTGCCACCCGATGAGTTGGACGTGAGGGCTTTTTCATGGTGGAACTTCGGCAATGACCGCGAGCCGAAGTTCCGGATTGAACCTCGTTACTCGGCTGTGATCGATCAACTTGACGTTCGGGCGATTCAGGAGATTCAGGCTGGATTTCGCGAACTCCGTCGAAGAGAGTTACGGAAATTTCAGCGAAGCAACTTGGGATTGACGTTTTGCCCAATCGAAGCGACCACGTTGTTGGATATGTATGTAGCAATGTTTGACAAGCGTGGAACACCCCTTTCAACGCATGACGAGAAAGTGTTGGAGTCGTTGCTTTCTCGGGCAGACTTGGACTTCGCTCATCACTTCGGCGTTTGCGACAAGCAGGGGCAAGTTGTGGGGGGGGTGCTAGTTCTTGACGGGAATGGAGTTTCCAATCTTGTCCTAAACATTCGTGAACCGGGAAGTGAAGATGAGGGTCTGGGAGCAGCCCTGATCAACGAGGCTCTAATTCGAGCGTCTGCACGGAAAGCGAAGTGCTTCGACTTCAACGGGGCGAACAGTCCTGATCGAGGCAACGATAAACATAGTTACGGCGCCCGTGCTCGCCTCTTCTTCCGGCTGACGCTCGATACTCGGAAGTCAACTGTTGGGAATGAGGACCGACAATGAACAACTTTTGGGAAGAGAATGTCTACTCTCGAGGACACCAAGTTAACCGCTGGCCATTCGACGAAGTCATATCCGCCGTAAAGAGAGAACGCTTCCAATTAACGGAACGGAAGATTCGAGTCCTTGAGTTGGGATGTGGTACCGGCAACAACCTCTGGTTCCTGAGCAGCGAAGGTTTCGAAACCTACGGACTCGACATTAGTCCTTCAGCTGTCACCATCGCGACTGAGTTTTTGGCGGAAAAGGAATGTGTCGCGAGCGTTGGTATATCTGACCTGATGACACTTCCATTTGAGTCCGGCCACTTCGACTTGACGCTCGATCGCGGGTGCTTTACCCAGATCCTTTGGAGCAAACTCCCAAAAGTGGTTTCTGAGGTTCATCGTGTGCTTGCTCCGAGTGGAGTGCACTTGTCGTTCACGCTATTCGGAGACCGACACCCGGATCGACGGTTTGGATACGAAGTCGAACCGGGAACTTTTGACCGGTTTTCAGAAGGGCAGTTCAGCGTTGTCGGACCAACGTCGTTCTTTGGTGCCGAAAGTCTCAGCGCACTGTTCAACGAATTCGGAGAAGTGGAGCTTCGACAGAACTGCTCTTACGTTGGTGGCAAGATTCGATACGAGGACTACCAGGTGCGGGCAAGAAAGCGACGTTAACTGAGTTAGCCTTGAGGTCATGGCCGTGCGGTTCCTAATCATCGGTGGCGGACCAGCCGGTAACACCGCCGCCACCTTCGCTGCCCGTCTCGGCGCCGAGGTCACCATGGTCGAGCGCGACGTGGTGGGCGGCGCCGCTCACTTGCTCGACTGCATTCCGTCCAAGACGATGATCGCCACCGGGGGTGCGATGTCGTTCAGCCGTCGTCTGCACGGCATGGGCCTCGAAGACGTCGAGCCCGAAATCGACGTCGACGCCCTCACCGAGCGCATCGAGGGCATCAAGACGCACCTCGGCAACAACACCACGCAGTTGCTGCAGAGCCAGGGTGTGAAGATCATCCGCGGTTCGGCCCGATTCAAGACCCCCAATTCGGTCGTGGTCGACCAGGTGGAGAACGGCAAGACCACCGTGCGCACCATCGAGTTCGAGGCCTGTCTCGTGGCCACCGGTTCGCGGCCGCGCATTCCCGACTGGGTGCAGCCCGATGGCGAACGCATCCTCACGACGCGCGAGTGCTATCCGCCGCGGGTGTTCCCGAAGAGCGTGTGTGTGATCGGTTCGGGCGTGACAGGTGTGGAGTTCGTGCACATGTTCTCGTCGTTCGGGGCCAAGGTCACGCTCGTCGTGAGTCGCCAGCAGGTGCTGCCGGGCAAGGATCCTGAAGTGGCGGCCGTTCTCGAAGACGACTTCTTGCGCCGCGGTGTGGCGTTGCTGAAGGGCGCCCGGGCCAAGTCGATCACGCGCGAGGGTGACGAAGTGGTGGTGCGTTGCGACGACGGTCGTGAAGTGCGCGCTTCGCACGCGGTGTTGGCCATCGGTTCGGTGCCCAACAGTGATGGTCTCGATCTCGAAGCCGCCGGCGTCGTGCCCGACAAGAACGGCTTCATCTCCATCAATCACCACTGCGTCACGAACGTCGAGCACATCTACGCCGCGGGCGACGTGAGCGGCAAGCTTCCGCTGTCGTCGGTGGCATCGATGCAGGGTCGCAAAGTGGCCGAACACGTGATGGGTCTGCACACGCGCGAACATCGCCATCTCGATTACGACAAGGCTGCTTCGGCCATCTTCACCGAACCCGAGATCGCCGACGTTGGCCTGGCCGAAGCCGAGGCGTTCGCGTCGGGTCGCAAGATTCGCGTGACCAAGGTGCCGTTCTCGGCCACGCCGAAGGCGCTCATCAACAACGACTCCCGTGGTTTCGTGAAGATCATCTCCGACCCGGCCACCGGTGTGGTGCTGGGCGGATCGATCGTGGGTCGTCACGCCGCCGAACTCATCAGCGTGATCGCACTCGCGGTCACCGCCAACCTGAAAGTGACCGACATCGTGGAGAGTTTGCTCGTGCACCCCGCCCTGTCCGAGGCGCTCGCTGAGGCCGCCGAATGAGCGACATTCCGCCGCCCCCGCCCGGTTCGCCTACGGCTGATCGCCTCGCGTCGGTGGGGCAGCGCGCGATCGCTCAGGTGATCGACGGCCTCATCATTGGCGTTCCACTGTTCATCATCACCGCGTCGATTGGCGGCGACATCACCGATCGCGACACCGACAACTTGTTGTGGCTCACCGTGCTGTGGCTCGGCGTGAGCCTCGTGTACAACACGGCGTTCATCGCCGCCACGGGTGCCACACTCGGCAAGCGCATCATGAAGTTGCGCGTGGTCAATCGCGTCGACGGTTCGCCGGTCGCGCTGTCGTACGCAGCGGTGCGCGCGTTGGTGCCCACGGTGGCCGGCCTCATTCCGGTGATCGGCTTCGCGCTCAACATCGCGGTGTACGTGCGGGCTATCTTCCACCCGCACCGCCAAGGCCTGCACGACGCGGCCGCCGGCACCATCGTCGTCCGCCGCGACTGACCATTGCCCTCGGCGGGTCAGACGGTTAGCGTTTCGATGGTTCATCGTCCTCGGCTGGATGATGGCTGACGGGGGCATGGTGGAGATTCGGGGAGCACGATCACTGCGACCCCGCTGGGCCGCCGTGTCGTTCGTGGTGTCGCTTCTCGCGGTGGGTATCGCGTGGGCGTTGTCTTCCCCGGTGGGTTCGAGTCCGGACGACGACTTCCACCTCCCGAGTATCTGGTGTGCTCCAACGGCACCGAACGACCTGTGTCGCGACTTGGGGCCGTCATCACGCGATGGGTTTCGGCGGGTCGAGGTGTCGGCGTCCCTCGGGCCCGACGTGGCTTGCTATCGGTATCAAATGTTCGAGTCGGCCGGGTGCCAAAAACTCGGAAGCACCGATGTGATCGAAACGACAGCCAACGACGATCTGTATCCAGGTGGCTACTACTTCTTGATGGGGGCTTTCGCTCGCGAAGGCGTGGCTCAAAGCGTCGTTCTCATGCGGTTGATCAACTTCGCACTGTGCGCGGCGCTTCTCGTCGCGTCCGCTCTTCTTGCCCCTGCTCGCATTCGTCGCTCGGCGGCGGTGGCACTCGTTGTGACATCGGTTCCGATGACGTTGTTCTTGTACTCGTCCACCAACCCGAGTGGCGTGGTCATCGCGTCCACGTCGGCGGTGTGGATGATGCTCCACGTACTGCTCGTGCCGGCCGAACGACGCACCCGCGCAATGCAGGTCGGCTTGCTCGTGGTGGCGGCGGTCTTGGCCTTGACGAGTCGCTCGGACGCCGGCGTGTTCCTCGTCATCGCCGCGGTTGCAGTGGCCTTCTCTCAACCCCGAGAGAGGTTGAAGGAGATCGCATCACACCGCGTCATCATGATCTTGATGGCAGCGTCGGCGGTGTTTATCGCAATGGCGCTCATTTCTCGCTTCCCGGACGCGGGCATCGGCATCGGGATGCAGAAAGCCGATTACGACCGATCGTTGGGCGAGGTGTTCTTCTACAACTTCATCAATCTGCCCTTGATGTGGACGGGCGGGTTGGGTGGCCAGGGCCTCGGGTGGCTCGATACTCCGATCCCACACATCGTGACCTTCGTGGCGGTGCCACTGGTCGTCGTCGCGATTGCACTCGGCTATCGAGACGCCTCGACGGGCGGGCGGCGCAGTGTGGCGTGGACTCTCGGGATGCTCGCGGTCGTTCCGTTCTACGTGATGGCCATCGATCGCAGTCTCGTCGGCGAGATCTTCCAGGCGCGCTACCTGTTGCCCTTGCTGCCCATCGCCGTGATGTGCGCGCTCGAGTCGACCCGGTTCTCGCGAGGTGAAGTGTCGTTGCGATCGGCATCGACGGTTGCTGTCGTCGCACTGAGCATTGCTCACGCCGCGGCTCTCCTGGCGAACATGCGTCGGTACGTGACCGGCGTGGAGGTTCGAGTGCTCGACCTCGACTCCAACCGCGAGTGGTGGTGGCCATGGGGTCCGTCGGCCAACGTCGTGCTGCTCATAGGCACGGTCGGATTCGCCGTGGCCGCCTGGCAGATCACCCGCTGGCTAGAAACCCGTGGATCTGGGTGAAAAATCAACGCAAATACGGCGGATTCTTCACCCAAAACACCAAGAGATCTATGAGATGATGACGAGGACGTCGCCGCCGCCGACGGTGTCGCCGGCCTTGCAACGAACTTCCTTCACGGTGCCCGACTTCTCGGCCTGGATCTGGTTCTCCATCTTCATGGCCTCCAGAACCACCACGGCCTGACCGGCCTCCACCGTCGCGCCCACTTCCACGAGCACCTTCACGATCGTGCCCTGCATCGGCGCGGCCACTTCGCCCGATCCGCCACCGGCTCCGCCACCCGAACCCGACGCCCGCGCCGGCTTCTTCGCCGCCGTCTTGGCTCCACCGGCCGCCACCGCAACCACAGTCTGTTCGGGGATCCACATGGCCACATCGAAACGCTTGCCGTTCACTTCGACCGTGGTGTTGCGACGCACGAGCGCCTCGGCGTCATCGCCACCACCAGCCGGCTTGGGTGCTTCCACGCTCGACAAGTCGAGAGTCTCTTCCACCCACTTGGTCGAGTGCGTGACCGCAGCGAAATCAGGATGACGCAAGATCGCGATGTCGGCTGGAATCGTGGTGGCCACACCTTCGACGACCATCTCTTCGAGAGCGCGAATGGTACGCGCAATCGCCGTGGGGCGATCCTTGCCCCACACGATGAGCTTGCCCACCAGGTTGTCGTAGTACTGGCTGATCTCGTCGCCTGACTCGTAACCCGAGTCGAAGCGCACACCGAAACCATCGGACGCCACGAGCTTGGTGATCTTGCCGGGTGACGGCAGGAACTTGCCGCCGGCCGGGTTCTCGGCGTTGATACGAATCTCGATGCCGTGGCCGTTGCGACGCGTCGTGACTTCCTTCTGCGTCATCGGCAACTTCTCGCCACCGGCCACGCGGATCTGCCACTCGACCAAGTCGATACCCGTGATCACTTCGCTCACCGGGTGCTCCACCTGCAGACGCGTGTTCATCTCGAGGAAGAAGAATTCGCCGTCCTGATAGATGAATTCGACGGTGCCGGCGTTGAAGTATCCGACGGCCTTGGCGGCCTTCACCGCGGCTTCACCCATCGCGTCTTCCACGCCATCGGGCAACGCCGGAGCCGGAGCTTCTTCGACGAGCTTCTGGTGACGACGCTGCGCCGAGCAGTCGCGCGTGGACACCCACACGTAGTTGCCGTGCATGTCGCCCACCAACTGCACTTCCACGTGACGCGGCCAGGTGAGGTACTTCTCGACGTAGATCTCGTCGCGCCCGAAGAACGCCTTCGCTTCGCGCTGCGCGCTGTCCATCGCGTCCTGCACTTCGGCCGCGCTGCGCACGACCTTCATGCCGCGACCGCCGCCGCCGAACGCGGCCTTGATGGCGATGGGCCAGCCGAACTCTTCACCGAACTTGGTGATCTCAGCCGCGGTCGTGACGAACTCGGTGGTGCCCGGAACGATGGGAGCGCCGCCGCGCAGAGCGGCCTTACGGCTCGACACCTTGTCGCCCATTTCGCGAATTGCGTCGCCGGGCGGCCCGATGAAAGCGACTCCCATCTGCGCGATGGCGTCGGCGAAGTCGGCGTTCTCGGAGAAGAATCCGTAACCCGGGTGCACACCGTCGGCGCCGCTCTTGCGGATGGCGTCGAGGATGGCCTCGGTGTTCAGGTAACTCTCAGCCGCGGTCTGGCCACCCAGGGCGTAGGCCTCGTCGGCCAGGCGCACGTGCAGGGCGTTGCGGTCGAGCTCGGAATACACGGCCACGGTGGCGATCCCCATCTCGCGGGCGGCTCGGATGACGCGCACGGCGATCTCACCGCGGTTCGCAATGAGGATTTTCGTCAGCGGTTTGGGGGTCACTTTGGGGGGCACAAGTGACAATGTTGGTCTATGGAACGCCCGGCCGTCACACCAAACAAGACCGTGGGCACCTGGACTGTCGAGCGGGTGGCCGAAACGGGCAGCACCAACGACGATCTGTTCGATCGAGGTCGGGCCGGGGCCGCCGATCACCTGGCTCTGGTGGCGGCCCATCAGACCGCGGGCAAAGGTCGCCTCGACCGCCGTTGGGAGGCGCCACCGGGGGCGAACCTCCTGGTCAGCCTGCTTTTCCGCACGGTTCCGCCCAGCCCGCACGAACTCGTTCATGCCGTGGCGCTGGCCGCGGCCGATTCGGTGCGGGCCAGCACGGGTGTGGCCCCGGTGGTGAAGTGGCCGAACGATCTGCTTGGCCCCGATGGGCAGGCCAAGTTGGCCGGGATTCTGGCCGCGGTCGGACCGTTCGCCGGCGACCGTCCGGCGTTCGTGGTGGTGGGTCTCGGTCTTAACGTGAACTGGGCGCCCGAAGGGGCCACGTCGTTGTCGGCGATGGCGCGCCGTGAGGTCGACGTGGACGAGGTGCTGCGCGCGCTGCTCTCGTCGCTCGATCGCTACACCGAGATGTCGCCATCACAGTTGCACGAGGCGTATCGCAAACGACTCGGAACGCTGCGGCGCGCGGTGGTGGTGCATCTTCTCGGCGACACCACCGTGGAAGGTCGCGCACTCGACATCGAATCGGATGGTCGATTGGTGGTTCTTGATCGTTGCGGTGTGACGCATCGATTCTCGGTTGGCGACGTCGTGCACGTGAGGGCAACTAACTTCGGTTCATGACCGAACGAGCCCCGCGAGCGCGCCGCCGCTGGATCGGTTCGAGTGCACTCGTGTTGGTGGTGGTCTTCGCGTTGGCGTCGTCGCTCGGTTTGCTCGCGGCCACCAATCAGCAGGAGTCGAACGTCGAGCGGGTCACCGAACTGTCCGACGTGATGGCCGATTCCGGCGGGCCATTCGTCAACTACTTGTTGGTGGGCAGCGACACTCGCGAAGGGGCCGATCCGAACAGCCCCGACTACGGCGGAATCGGCGCGGCTGAAGAGACCGGTGGGCGACGCAGCGACACGATGATGGTACTGCATGTCGACAACGAGCGTGACGTCGCATCGATCATGTCGATTCCGCGCGACCTGTGGGTGAACGTGTCCGGACACGGGGAAAATCGCATCAACACGGCGTACACGCACGGGGCCGATGTACTCGTGCAGACGGTGCAAGAGGCGCTCGGCATTCCGATCAATCACTACATTGAGGTCGACTTCACCTCGTTCAAGGCGATCGTGGGCGCGCTTGGTGGTGTGGACATCTGCTTCGATGCGCCCACTCGCGACGTGCACACGGGATTGTGGGTGCCAGCGCCGGGTTGTTACACACTCGATCCGATGCAGTCGCTCGCGTACGCACGCAGTCGCTACTTTGAGACGTTCCGCGTGGACGATTGGAAGGTGGACGGGCGGTCCGACCTTGGACGCATCGAACGTCAGCAGACGTTCGTGCAGGCGGCGGTGTCGAAGGCGCAGCAGCAGATGACGGCCAATCCGTTGCGCGCGAGTGATCTGATCAATGCGGCAGTGGCGTCGTTGCGCGTCGACCCCGGCACCGATCTCGTGAAGTCGATCGAGTACCTGCGACCGCTCGCTTCCAACGGTGTGCTTCGGTACTCGCTACCAGTGGTTCCCGCCGAAATCGGCGGGAAGTCGGTGCTCGTGTTGGGGGCCGATGCGACGACGATTCTCAGTTATCTCGCCGGTTCGGGCGAGCCGCCGGCCCCGGCCGAATAGCTCCGGCCGAATAGCCCCGGCCGACTGGCACGGCCTGACAGAATGGCGGTGGCCGTCCGTGCGGCCATTTCGCCCATGAAAGCCCTCATTCTCGCCGGCGGAGCCGGGACGCGGCTGCGGCCGATCACCCACACGAGTGCAAAGCAACTCGTGCCGGTGGCCAACAAGCCCATCCTGTTCTACGGCATCGAGGCCATGGTGTCGGCTGGCATCACCGAGATCGGTGTGATCGTCGGCGACACGCGCGCCGAGGTGATGGCGGCGCTCGGCGACGGCAGCCAGTGGGGCGCGCAGATCACCTTCATTCCGCAGGACGCGCCGCTGGGATTGGCGCACTGCGTTCTGATTGCGCGCGACTTCCTGGGTGACGACGACTTCGTCATGTACCTGGGCGACAATCTGCTCGAACAAGACCTCGGTGCATTCGTGCGCACGTTCGAGTCGGCCCGCGCATCGTCCGAACCGCCCACCGCGCAGATTCTCCTGAAGCAGGTTCCCGATCCGCATCGCTTCGGAATCGCCGAACTCGACGCCAACGGCAATGTGGTGCATCTCGTCGAGAAACCGGCCGATCCGCCCACCGATCTCGCGCTCGTGGGTGTGTACTTGTTCGATCGCACCATCAACACGGCCGTGCGCGAGATCAAGCCGTCGGGTCGCGGTGAACTCGAAATCACCGACGCCATTCAGTGGTTGGTCGATCAAGGCCATCGCGTGCGCTGCGAGTTGCTCACCGGTTGGTGGATCGACACCGGCAAGCTCACTCCGTTGCTCGAGGCCAATCGTCTGTTGCTCGAGGTGATCGAGCCGCGTATCGATGGCGACGTCGATAGCGGGTCGTCAGTCGATGGCCGCGTCGTGGTGGAGGCGGGTGCGGTCGTGCGCAATTCCACTCTGCGCGGCCCGCTCGTGATCGGAGCCAACGCGATCATCACCGACAGTTTCATCGGCCCCTATTCGGCCATCGGGAACGGCTGCGAAGTGGTGCACAGCGAGATCGAGCACTCGGTGATCATGGAGCGCAGTCGCATTATCGACATCCCGCGGCTCGAAGACAGTCTCATCGGCAAGGAAGCCGAAGTCGTGCGTTCGGGCCGTAAGCCGCGCGCGCTTCGTCTCATGATCGGCGACCACTGCCAGATCGACACGGAGTGACATGGCTACCCAAGCTGAACGCGTCTACGAAAGCGATCTGATCAGCGGCGTCTGGATCGCCGAGCCCAAGGTGCACGGCGACGAGCGCGGGTTGTTCGTCGAGTCGTATCGCCGCGAGTGGATTCCGGGCGCGCGCGAGATGATCCAGACCAACCGTTCGAACAAGCAGGCCGGTGCGCTGGTGGGTTTGCACTATCACCTTCATCAGGCCGACTACTGGTACGTGATCAGTGGTTCGATGCGCGTGGTGCTGCACGATCTGCGCGTGGGTAGTCCCACTGATGGCGCGACTCAGACCATCGATCTTCGTGGTGACGTCCACAAGGGTGTGTTCATTCCGCCCGGGGTGGCGCACGGTTTCGCCGCGCACACCGATCTGGTGATGACATATCTCGTCGACGGCTACTACAACCCGTCCGACGAGTTGGGAGTGGCGTGGGACGATCAGGCCATCGGTGCCGATTGGGGAGTGGCGTCGCCGGTCATGTCGGCGCGCGATGCCAACAATCCACGGCGGTCCGACATCCCCGATCATCAGCGGCCTCGTTGGCCGTTGCGCACCTGAGGCCGACGTGAAGCTGTTCGTGACCGGCGCGGCCGGATTCATCGGGTCGAACTACGTGCGGTGGTTGCTCGCCAACTCCGACGACGAGGTGACAATCTTCGACAAACTCACGTACGCCGGCAACCTCGAGAGCATTCGCGACGTGGTCGACGATCGTCGATGCCGTTTCGTGCAGGGCGACATCTGCGACGCCGACGCCGTTCTGGCCGCGATGAAGGGCCACGACGCCGTGGTGCACTTCGCGGCCGAGAGCCACGTCGATCGCAGCATCGTCGACCCGTACGCGTTCGTGCGGACCAACGCGTACGGCACGAATGTGATGTGTGATGTAGCGCGGCAGGTGGGTGTGCAGAGGTTCCTGCACATCAGCACCGACGAGGTGTACGGGTCGATCGAGGTCGGTTCGTTCACCGAAACCGATCGGTTGGGTCCGCGCTCGCCGTACGCGGCGTCGAAGGCGAGCAGCGATCTCATCGCGTTGTCGTACGTGACCACGTACGGGATGCCGGTGGTGGTCACACGGTGTTCCAACAACTTTGGCCCGTATCAGTTCCCTGAGAAGCTCATTCCGCTGTTCACCACCAACTTGCTCGACGGCAAAAAGGTGCCGTTGTACGGCGATGGTGGGAACGTGCGCGACTGGATCCACGTCGAAGACCACAATCGCGCGGCTCATCGGGTGTTGCAGAAGGGCGACGTGGGCGAGGTCTACAACATCGGTGCACACAACGAGATCACCAATCGTGAGATCACGTATCGCCTGCTCGAGTTGTGTGGCCGTGACGAATCGTTCGTGCAACCGGTGGCCGATCGCCTCGGTCACGATCGTCGCTATTCGGTGACCATCGACAAGATCAGCGCGTTGGGTTGGAAGATGCAGCGTTCGTTCGAGGAGTCGCTCGCCGAAACCGTCGATTGGTATCGCAACAACCGCGCGTGGTGGGAACCGCTCAAGGCGCGCGCCGGACTGTGAACCGCGTTCTCGTCACCGGGGCGGCCGGTCAACTGGGTCACGACGTGGTGGCGGTGGCGTCGTCGCGAGGCGACACCGTGCTGGCGGTCGATCAGGTCGATCTCGACATCACGCAACGCGAACAGGTGCACGAGGCCATCGCCGAGTGGCGCCCGGATGTGATCATCAACTGCGCCGCCATGACCGCGGTCGACGCGTGCGAGTCGGAGGTGGAGAAGGCGTTCGCGGTGAACGAACACGCGGTGCGCTGGATCGCCGAAGCGTGCGATGCGATCGATGCGCGGCTCGTTCACATCAGCACCGATTACGTGTTCGACGGAACGAAGGTCGGGCCGTACGTGGAGACCGACATCCCCAATCCACAGAGTGTGTATGGCGCGTCGAAGTTGGCGGGGGAGAAGGCCGCACTCGAGCTCGGTTCGAACGCGGTGGTGGTTCGCACGTCGTGGGTATGCGGGGCCAACGGTTCGAACATGGTGCGCACGGTGCAACGATTGGTGGGCGAGGGTAGTCCGCTGGCGTTCGTGAGCGATCAGGTGGGGTGCCCCACGTTCACGGCCGACTTGGCGCCGGCGTTGTTCACGCTCGTGGACGATCGGCACAGCGGCGTGTTCCATCTCACGAATCAGGGTGTGGTGAGTTGGCACGGGTTCGTGCGTGAGATCGTGCGCGAGTTGGGGAGTGACCCCGATGCGGTTCGCGCGATCACGACGGCCGAACTGACACCGCCGCGTCCGGCCAAGCGTCCGGCCAACAGCGTGTTGGAGAACAAGGCATGGCGTGATGCGGGGCACGAACCGTTGCGCGACTTCCGCCTCCCCCTCCACGAACTGCTGCATAACCGCTGATTGGGTGCGAAACCCCGGCAAATTTGCCGGTCTGGTTCCCCATGCGGTGGTGAACTCGCTCACCTTGGCTGGCATGGGGAGGAATACCGGCAAATTTGCCGGGGTTTCGCACCCAATGGAAGTGGGTAGATGGTTACGGTTCGAGGGTGACGGTGTCGCCGGGGTGCACCATCCCGCGCGCGGTCACCGTCGCATAGACCCGACTGATCGCCCCACCGAACTCACTCTCGCGATCGTGATGTAGTCGACCGAAGTCGCCGTCCTTCATCCACGGCGCGTTCTTCTTGCACGGCACGGCGTACGCCCACACCTCGCACATCGCTTCGCCGATCCGCAATCGCACACCGGGCCGCACATCGTTCCAATCGAGTCCGCGAATCGTGATGTTCTCGCCGGCCGAGCCGTAGTCGATGGGATGCCCGTCGGCTCGCAGGCGATCGATCACCTCGGCCGACCACATACACAACGCCTGGAACGGACGCCCGTGGTGTTCGCGCGCTTTCTGCACATCGCCTTCGATGCCACGCCAACCCACGTACGCCTCGGTAACCGGACTCTTCGGCACGCCACCCTTGCTCGTGTTCACCTGAACAATCGCCCCGCTCCGGCTGACGGGCACATGGCCGCCCGATCTCAGGGTGGACGGAGCCTTCTCCAACGCCGTCCAAACTCGCTTCAGCAGATCGGGCAGAAGGGCAACGTGAGTCGTCATCGGATCGATTCCGTTCAGAAGTGCATCGACCTCTCGGGCCAAGTGAGCGATCGGGTTCGGGTCACGATTGCCGCGCATCGTCTCGAGGATCACCGGCGCGCTGACCAGTGTCTTGCGGGCGTCTTGTTGAGTGAACACGTACGGACCGACCTGAATCATCGACACCGTTGAAGCGTAAGTCGGGCAGGGCCGACCGTTATGGGGAACCAGACCGGCAAATTTGCCGGGTTTTCGCACCCATGAGGGTTGGGGTGGGAGGGCCTAGGCTCAGGCCATGTCGGGCACGACGAGCACCGCGGGAACCCCGGGCACACCCACTGCGGGCGTTCCTGCCTTGTCTCCTTTGCGGCTCACGGAGTGGACCTCGTGCGGCGGTTGCGCAGCCAAGTGGGGCAAAGACCTCCTGGCCGGCCTGGTCGACGAACTTCCCACCTCACTCGACCCATCTCTCTTGGTGGGCTTGGCCCCGTTCGACGACGCCGCGGTCTATCGCCTCAGCCCCGACCTGGCCCTCGTGAGCACCACCGACTTCTTCCCACCCCTCGTGGACGACCCGGCCGACTTCGGCGCCATCGCCGCCGCCAACGCCTGCAGCGACGTCTTCGCCATGGGCGGACGCGTGGTCCTGGCCGTCAACGTGGCGGCCTTCCCCGAACACTTTCCGCGCGACGCCATCGTCACCATCTTCGACGCCGCCTCGTCGGTGGTGGCCGCGGCCGGCGGCAGCGTCGCCGGCGGACACACCATCCGCAATCCCGAACCCATCTTCGGACTCGCCGTACAAGGTGTGGTGCACCCCGGTCGCATCTTGCGCAAGGACGGCGCGCTCGTGGGCGACGTGCTCGTGATCTCCAAACCACTCGGTACCGGCATCGTGCTCGCTGGCGGCAACGACGATCACAAACGCGCGGCCATCGAGGGCATGAAGACGCTCAATCGCGCCGCCAGTGAACTCTTGCAAGCGTCGCCGGGCGTTCATGCCGTGACCGACGTGACCGGATACGGACTCGCCGGTCACGGTTGGGAGATGGCCGAGCGCGCCAACGCCACGTTCGTGATCGACTCGCACGCCCTGCCCACCTACGCCGGTGCGCTCGACGCCGCGCAACGCGGA
>Ga0194130_10003806_pt1 | contig 19838 bp, 14 predicted proteins | sample TA2KigsurfametaG_FD_160084 | JGI IMG/M metagenome (GOLD analysis project Ga0194130, IMG submission 160084) | Freshwater microbial communities from Lake Tanganyika, Tanzania - TA2015050 Kigoma 12 surface | ecosystem: Environmental > Aquatic > Freshwater > Lake | place: Tanzania: Lake Tanganyika... | reverse complement strand
CCCCAAAACCCCAAAACCCCATGTTATATGAAAGTTTATGAAATAGATTGATTGAAAGTATACGCCTGGGGGTAACAGTAGTTCAGGTTCCTCTTACTGCTTACTATTCAGGACTTCACTAAGCGTATACGCCTAGGCCTCATAGTAGATCAGGTTCCTCATACTGCTTGCGTCTGAGGACTTTCCATCTAGAAGGACTATCGTTCTTTGGCAGTGGTGGTTCTGGCGATGGAGACTTCGATTACTAACGTTCTTTGCGACTCTTTCTCCTGACATGGGCATTCTTCTGCGTCGCCTGATCAAGAATCTCATCCAGCGCGTAAGCCTTGTGCCTATTGTTGTCCATCGTGTTACGACGAGGCTGGGGTTCGATATCCTTGGCTTTGTTTCGCTGCTTGCGAGTATGCTTTGTGGTTAATATGGCGTCTTCACCCGAGGACTCTACTTTAGTTTCTTCACCGATGATTGATCTGTCTAGATTTGTTCCAACCCATTCGTTTTGTATTGGTGCATTTAAGACTGTTAAAGAGTCATTAAAGTGATGAACTATTTCTTTTTTAGTTATAGAGTTTTAAATTTTCGAATCCGGTATCAAATCTTAACTCTCTCCTGCTACCGAAAACGAAAGCTAAGATCCTTTATGTTCCTAGATCAATTTATTAACCTCAATTTCATCTTCAGTGTCCAAAATCTTTTATATTTGTTTGTTAAGATTCGGTTTAGACTGTTTGCTACTCCTAGAGCTCTTCTGGCTCAGAATCTAATCTAGTTGTGGTAATTTCATTTCTTCTTCACCTTTCTCGTCCCATGCGTTTAAGATGTTATTTTAGAATTACTCAACTTGATTTTGATTTGATGATGAGCGTTTATCCTCGTGCCAGTCTTCTTGGACTACGGGCATCATAGTTTCTTAAATTAGAGCTTCCAAGTCATTTTGTTGAAATTTGCGTGTGTCGAGACGTAGTACAGCTGGAATAGTCCTGAGTTCAGAATCGTCCTCCTCAATTATTATGCGGTTTTAGCCTCGTTGCAAAATCAGTTCAACAGGTTAATCAGAATTGCGATCGCTCGGTTACTCTTGAAGTGGATTGCGATCACTTACGTCAGCGACTCGGAATGTACGCTTTTGATTTAAGATCTTTTCGTTATCTTCTTCCTTTGGTTCTTCGCTTGCGTTTTTTTGACAGCAGAAATTCTGAGAAAGAATAATCCCGATAAGGCTTATCAGGACGTTCAGGGATAGGACTACAAACATTAATGATGATAGCATGCTCGCAGTCTTAATTCTTGTCAAGATATCCATCACGAAGTCGGTAAAAGAAAGACAACAGGTAATTACGAAAAAGAAGGCAAACTCGTTGATAAAGTGAAGCAATGAATTATATACCCGAGTGAATGGCTTGCAGTAAGCAACTCCTGCATTGTAAGCAATAGAAGTAGCCAATAAGACATATAATTAAAAGACGGGCGTTTCATATAAAAAGACTATCGTTGCTGAGTAGGCGGCTTACCTCAGTAAGAAAATAGTCATAAAGAATGCGCTCCTCTCTGGATGCTGTATATTCGTTCCTTCGAACAAAGTGCTTACGTAACCACTTATCTCGTAGTCCTTCCAAACGGCTGCATGCTTGGCCTTTTTGAACCTATGGATGCCGTATACTAGCTAGAAAAGCACGAGCAAACATAGCAGAGACAATAAAGCCCAACTAATGCTTATGTTTATCGAATAGTGAGGTGCTTAGAATTGTCCGCTATATGCACTGCTTAGACTAATAAAGACGCATATCAAAACATCAAGTATCGAAATGATTGCGTATCTAGTTAACAAGTTCGTAAGCATTTATAGCAATGGCTTAGTTGTAAGCGGCTTACGTCCTCCAAATTTTTCCATGCGTTTATCCGCTATAGAACAAAAATTGTCAATCGCCCATGCAAATGGCATTAAAGCAACGATTCCAAGAGGGATCCATAGTATTAGGCCAAGGTTAACGTAAATGTGAGTAGAGCTGAATCCTGCTGCGTCCAGCAGGATTGTATAGCTTTGTCGTTGTTCGATCGGAACATGCGATAGTTAATTAAGCCAGTTGTTGACTTAGTCGTTACGCATAGTGAAGATCTTTAACTGTTAGCGCCAGAAAAGTGCCACAAAGCCTGGTATCTTAAGATTTAAAAGAGGCACATGCATGAAGAGCTGCCAAACATTGAAAAATAACCAGAATGGTGTCTGGTCGAAGCCAGTTAAGTATGTAAGAAACAAGCCAATACCAATAAGTATACTTACTAACATACCGATATTTCGACCGAGATTAGTAAGGTCTTCGGCAATGTAGGGCTCTATTTAAGGGACAAGTGACTTTGAAATAGTTTGACCCTCCTCCAGGCTGAGACCATTATCGCCTTAAAGAAGGTCACTTGACCAGAATGTAACTTTGATTTTATCTGAGGTGATGCCTGCACTTGAAATAGCCTCCGGATTAGAAAACTTAACCTTAATGATCATTTCATCTTCAGTAAAGCCAACTATTTCGTAGGTATAGCTTTGGTCGTCTTATTTGCTATCGAGACTAGTATCAAGCTAAAGGTCCACTGCTGGTCTAATCTCGAAGTCCCTGTATCCTTCGGGCGTTAGGTAAGTTTCGTTTTAATAATTACTACTCTGCATCCATCGCAACGCGACTTTCTAATTGTTCAGTGCCTGTAGATTTGCAGGCACTCTCATCTTAGAAGTGAATCCAATCTTGAGCACACCGCTCTCGTTCATACTCTTGACGAACGGCTTAGGAGGTGCTATCTGAATGTTATTATTCTACTTCGTAACTACAAACTTCGATTCTGTATTTAGTGTAGTAGTGATTGTTCCCTTTTCGGTCATTGTCACTCTTGGCAAAGTACTTGCATTAAAATTAGTCTAGCCAGTTTGAGTTGATTCTTACTTAACATCAATAACTTTTAAAGTAGGATCTGCAAGTTATGGTTGAGCAGTCTTGACAACTGAGTTTTCCACAGCATTCAAAAAATTGCTTTTGTCAAAAGTCCTTACGTCGATAACACTGGATTTATACTTTACAAAGACCTCTTCAAGACGAACATCAGGAGGTTTTTGTACTTGAGCGACTTAGAGAGGCTTCCTGAATATTGACAACTTGAAGTTGTAGGTGACGTTGCCTACCCAGCTGCTGTTATCGTTTGCTTATGTGACACCATCGTTTAAGATAAGCTTTATTGGATACTCACCTAGGTCGTCAACGTTCGTCGCGTTTGCTGGAACTGTCAAAGTGTTCGTAAGAGAGTCCCAAAAGATGAATCTTGCTGCGTTACCAAAATCAGTCGTTACCGTAACTTTGTTTGCTTCATTGTCATAGGTAGGTCCAAATCCTTTCACGAAATAATCAGAAGCATAAAACCATAAATCTACTGGTGTAGGGATGAAGAATGGCGCTGTGTTGTTTGGCATTAAGTAAGGCGGAGGAGCAGCTCTAACATTTAAGTAGATTTTAAAGCTAGATTTGTATATAAAGCTCGAAGGTGGATTATTTTTATCTATCTTTAGAGATGCGTCTATCGTACTTGAGGGGTTTCCAAAGATTTCCAAGTTTTCGAGTTAACTGGTAACAATAATTTCATATTCACCTGCATCAGTCTGATTGGTAGCAAAAACCCTTACATATCCTTCTGTTGAACTTGAAGTAACAAATTTAGGGACAGCAGCACCATTCTTTAGCTTTGCCGAGAAAGTCTGTTTGTAAGCGCAAGGCCCCTATACAAAATTAAACTAATAATTCGAGAACCTATATCCTATGACATAATCCCAGACGTAGTCTGATGGAGGCTCGAAATAAGTTACAACACAAGGGTTGATTAGCACCTGGAATGGCACTCTGGCGACTGTCGCAGTCGGGTAATCATCAAGAGCAACGTTCAGCACAAGGCTGTGAGTGCCAATACTTGCATAATTTGAGGATTGTACTTCGAAGCGATATGTCTTTGGGATTTATGATGCTGAATTTGTCTTGAAATTCAGGTACTCAATAATTCGGTAAATCTGGTCAGGAAGGGTTTTTTGAGCGTCACCACTGCCAGTTGTCAAATAATGACTCTTAAGGCCACATTTGTTGAATCCATTTCCGTAAAGAGTACTGACATCATCTGGGTAGTCAGTATAAACTTGAGTCACTACATTCGACTGACCAATCGTCGCAATCATGTTTGTCAATACGCCTGGAGTAACAATCGCTCTTCTGCACGGATTAATGTAAGTTATCGTGAAATTAGGTCCATTAATTTTGTTGTACTTCTTTGTCGTTCCTTATTAAGCGATCAATCTAACAGTATGAGTACCTTCCCAAGTGATGTCAGGAATGATACCCTCAAGGTAAGGGTCGGCATTACCTGTCCAAGGTTGAGTTTTGTACTTATTTCTGTCTGCATAATACTGATTTATGTCAATTAGCAGGGGATCGCCACCTGGTAAGAGTTTTGGGCCTGAAACGTACTCTAGAATGTAAGAAGAACCTGTGCAGTAGTCGCCCCATTAGTCTAGCATTAACTCATGGACGATTTGATGAGATTTCCAGATATCGTATTCTTGTATTGATGATCTTATGTTAAAAGTTGTTAGAGGGAGCTACCAGCAAACGTCCATGATGTCAAGCTAGAAATTGATCTAACCTTCTCTTTTTGCGTGGAGTGAGTGAGTGCTTTCAAGAACCACATGCATCTTCCAGCTTTGCCTGTCATAATTCTCAAAGTCTGCCGTCTTTAGACCCATAATGACTTCGAATGGATACCGAATCGGTTTGGTTACTGACCATAAAACATCAACCGGAATCTGCGTAAAGGAGTATTCGTAAATTGGAGTGGTCGGAGAGATATCGTGTGCAGTCCTAACACCCACAACTCCATTCACGGTATCAGGTGTTCTGTAAAGCTTCTGCATGACAGGACAACCTTCGACTTTCTAAGTCCATTTAGGATACCATTTCATATCTTTAGGCTTTGGTAAAATACCTTAAGCCCATGATCCTTTCTCAGTATTTTCGTTGATGTAATAAGTGTAGTCGGTTATCGACTGCGTAATAGTCATTTCGTCATGTTCACACTCATTATCAACAATCAAATTAACAGTCTGAGTCTTAGTTAAAACCGGATTCATATCAGCGCTTCCTATCGAACCAACAAGCTCTAACTTATAGATCTATCTTGAGTTATTGATATCCTTCGGATCCTTGGTATACACCTCATACCTGAATTCAGCGGCATTCCATTTTATCCACGGTGGAAGAGGAATTACAGTATCGTAGAAGTTCCTCCATCTTGTGATGTATGTGACTGTATAACCACAAGCAGATCCTCCTGCCTTCGCAAAGACTGATCCTGATTCCGTAAAACGCTATAGATTTATATGAATGACAGGGATGTACACATGGTAAGTCACATCAGGTATTTCAGTGAATTAGAAATCGCCGATCCTGCAGCTTTTAAGGTTTAGCGGAATGGCCTGCCACCTTACGCAGTTATCCGGATTTAGGATCTCATAATCAGCAAGACTTACTCGCAAGTAGAAGTTGAAATCTGCATTTGTATAGTATTTGGGATCGTCAGTTTGAACTGAAAGCGTGTAGTTTGGGTTATTAGGCTTTAGAGAAATCCAAGGCTAAGTCACTGGATCATGCAGCACGGCAGCTACGCGATCTGGATAAGTTTTGTAAAGTCGATAGACTTTACTGCCACAAAGGTTGTCCCCAGTTGAGAAAGGTGCATGAGTCCTTACCTAGTTTCCGTAAGTAGTAGTTGTCCAATCCGCAAATGGAGTTATAGTCTCTGTCACTTCAGCATCCTTAATCCAGTAATTTGGGAAGCCTGTGATTGTCTTCGCTGTGATTTAATTGGCCAAAATGCAAGGATTGGTGATACTTACATAAAATTTGGCCTCTGTAGTTAATACAGTAAAGTCGTCTCGGACGTTTTTGACCGTGGCACGAACATAGTAGAATCGTGTCTATGTATTTCTAAAAAGTGCTTAAATTTAATAATCCGCATTAGACTCGTCTATTCTCATCGTATCGGTCTTGATTTGAGTCCTTTCCATGTTGACATCGGTGAGCATATAAGTAATTGGGCAAGCATGAGGGGTTGCAGATATAACTATTTAGTTAAAGTTAGCTTGAGCATATTGCCACATGTGCCAGGTAAATGGATTAGCCTCAGATCTGGTAGATCCATCATCAATCGCACGAATTGTAATACCGGTGCTTAGAGTCGCCTCTCGGCACTAGTCGATCAGCGTCAATTTGAATTGATCCTCAAATACATGAGCGCTGTTCATCGTTGTTATCCTTGTAGTAATTACACTAGGCACGTCGTAAGTTACAAAATCTGAAGTGTTGATGACTAATGTTCCAGAGGCAGCTGTCCAAGATCCAACAAATGAATGCGTCGCAGCCAGATACTCGACCCAGATCATCTAATATTCATCCCAGAAATGTAGGTAAAAGAATGGTGCGCAAGCAACCCCGTTTCCATCCACACCTGTCATTGTGTATAAAGGAACGATATTTGCAGAATTACCAGATCCAATATAATACTTAAAGGCTGGCAAGTTGTTAGTCTGATTAAGGACAGAGTCTGAGCAGGGTCTTCTCAGGGATAAAGTGAATATGTCTTGAACAAAGTTCTACTTTGTCTGGGAGTAAGGGTCTCTAAGAGTTAGCCGAAGGTCAATATCAGTCCATTTAGAATTATTCGGATATCCAGTTTATGGGTGATATGTACTAATGTCAGAAGTCCATACGTCTAACGTTGCAGTATTTGTGGCGGCAAACGTCTTCTTCCAGCTCCACAACAAAGTTGTGCCGACAAGAGAGTCACTTTCCCAGATCTGTTTGGACTTATTCCACTGCTCTATAGTGCAAGTTAAAGGGCATGTTGAAACTTCAATATCCTTTTACACATCTGGCGTGATGATCTTGTTCAAAGTCGTAGACAAACCATCAGTGTTTGGATGGTCAATATAATAGATTTAATAGCCAAGATCACTCTAAAGCGTCAGGTTGTTATCTGCACACAAATGCTTTACTATAATCTTGAAGTAGTATACCACGTTGTTGCTAGCTTTAAGTGATTCAGGTAAATTAATCGAGATCATGACGTTGAAGTCCTTTTAGATAGAATACTTTGCAACGTCAGATGTTTATACGACTAGAACACCGTTTGTTGTCGAGAAAGAGTTTACAAATGCGTACGGTTCGCCGGTAATTGTCGATCCTGTGTTGTCTGTAACGTATATATTTCTTTCAGTATCAAAAAAGTTAAGGGTTGCTACAGAAATGCAGCCATGTTGTGCTGTAGTCGTCAGCATTGTAAAATCGGGAGTAAGGGTTTAGCTTTATGCACTGATGCGTATGGTTGAGGTTGATTGAAGCTCTCCGTTCTTAATGATAGTATTATCAGCGCAAATATCTCTGAGTTCCAGAGTAAACTCCCAGCTTTTAAGCTACAGATGGTTGCTGTCAAGGTCATCCAATGTAATCTTAACTTTGTAGATCTTAAATGGTTTCCAATACTAGGTTGCCATCGACCTATCGGCTTAAATCGTCAATTTTCCAATATCGGTATCTGCTGTATTTTCTCCGTCTGTAAACGAACTCACAAATGGATAATTAGTAGACGTCGCTGTAGAGTACTGAACCCACAGATTGGACTAGTCATTAAAGAAATACAATTTCTGATTGTATTTACAGTTTGAGACAGATCGGTTAATTTAAGGGGTCTTCGAAATTGGACCTGATGTGTTAGAGACTATATATTCCCAAGGAGCAATTTCGCCCGTTTTTGTAAGTATGTTCCATATGCATGCGCTGCTGGGCGTCAATCTTAGTGTAAACTCTTCTACTTTAGTTCTTTCAGCCTCAGACTTTTGGGAATACTTTGATGTATAAGTAATCCTTATTGTGTAGTCTTTGTAAGGATCATAGCTAGTTGACGTCTGAATTGTAAGTGCCCCTGCATTAAAACCAGTGCGCCAAGCAAGATCTCCAGTGCCTGCTAGGGTAATATCGGTCCATGAATTTGTCATATCTATTGAAGGCTGGTTGAGCGCTGTTGACCCAGTAAGTGTTAGGTCTAAAACTTCGGCCTTATAGATCATCTCACAGGTTGCAATACTCTGAGCAAATTTAGCAGAGATAGTTTCTGCCACACCATTTCTTGTCGAGTAAACATACATTCTCTCGTCAGCCGTAAGCGTAACAACATCATCATCACACTCGTATTTAATAGTAATAGAATAATTATCGTATACGATTGCTGTTGATGTAGTGGAGTAGTAGTCTTGAACTTTCATTCTAAGTTAAAAGACAGATGGTAGAATAGTTTCGTTGTCATATGTAGCAAAATCAGCTGTTTGAACTTTAAAACCATTCGTTGACGATGTAGGAACTACACCAGCGCCCACTGGATCAGTCCAATCAAAAATCCATGGAAAAGTTGCGCTTTAAGCAGCTAAGTATCGAACCCAAGTGTGAGAGATTGGGTCAAATATCTCGAGACTTCTGATCAAGGTACAGGTACTTTCGATTTCGAGGGTAGTAACTGCAGAGTTAGCAATCTCAACAGGGACTGAACTTGAAGTGACTGCCTTAATTACAAACTGCTAATTTTGCTGATCTTAGTTGTATTGAATCGTATTACGTTGGCAGGCGTGATATACATCAACTTAAAACGTATGCTCAATAGCATTTTTTACTGGGTCTGATGATTGCAAGTCAGTGATACTCAACTTAACTGTGTATATTTTTTCAGCAATCCAAGCTTAGCTTGATTTATATATTGTCAATTTTCCGGCTTTATCCGATCCATTTGCAGTGCGGATGAAGCCTAAGACAAAATTTACAGATTAGGAGTTTGAATGGTCGATCCATTGGTTAGTAAGATCATCCCATATAAACAGCGTTGCAGTTAGAGGGCATGAGGTCATACTTAGAGAACTAGAGTACAGAGGGTTTAAAGTTACCGTGGTTGCGCTTGCTGCAACTGTAACTTTGTAGTCAAAGTCGTTAATAATAGAACCTCCAGACGAGTGTGCAAGACTACCATCCATCCTTAACTAATTGTTATAGCATCCTTCTTGGAGAGTAAGCGTAAATTCATCATGAGCTGTCTACTTTGCAGTTTTCGAATGAGTAGAAGTTTTTGATATCCTGATTTGATAAGCTGTCATAGGTTTCAATGAACCTTAACCGGCTGCACCCGAGCCATCGTTCGTTATCTGAACTACTCCATTGCTAGCGTCCCAACCTGAGATAAAGTATCCATGATCAGAACTTGAGTATGAAATCCACTCATCTAAAGAGACACTGTAAATTTGTAGCTGCCATGTAGTGGCGCAGCCTGTCTTTGACTGAGCAAAATTTGGCGTTGTAAGGGTTGATGCAGTCGCAGAAAAAACATAAATCTGATCGGAAATTTGGCTGGTGACTGATATCTCATCGAGGTTACAAATATAAGTGATAAAGATTTTGAAATCATCTACTCGATTACCATTAACTTAGCTTGAATTAGGGTCTTTTACCCTAAGTCTCATGATTTAACTAGTATTTGCCCAGGAAGTAAAAGAAGTCGTCTCAACATCAAATACGTTTGTACTTAGATCATCGAGATCTACAGATGCTTTGATGAAAGAATACTTCAAAGTTCGATTGGCTTGTGATACAGTAACCCAGGAATTGTTAGGTAGGTCATAAATTTCGATGGTGTATTAAAGAGTACAGCCAGGAGTAGCTCCTGTGACTGTAGACTTTGCCACATTAACTGCAGTAGCTGTGCCTGTAGCGCTAATTTCATAGATCTTGTCAGTTTAATCATCGATGCTAAAAGTATTTCTAGAACACTTATGGTAGACTTAGACACTGAAAATAGTTTCAACGGCTGATGCAACTGGATCGAGGGTCTTCAAATCCTTGATTTATATCTTTACCTAATATGATTTCTCTGCAATAAAAGTGCCAGAGTCAGACTGATATATAGTCATTTAACCAGCAATTTGCGCCCCACTTGCAATATTAAATGACGCTATCCAAGCGTTGTTAAATACTGATGTCGAATCTTACAACCATTAGTTTGTCTATTCATCAAGTACCCACAGATAAGCTGTTAGTGGACAAGCTGTTGTATCCATCAAAGTTGAATACTTGGGCTAGATTGTAACCGTGGATGCACCAATCTCGTAAGAGACATCCGAAACAACTGCTGTTCCATAAGGGTTAGGGTATACCGAAGATCCTGTGGAGTCAAATGCAAGTTTGTTGTCAACACATGGGCTTATCCTCATCTTTAGATTAAAGTCGTCTGCTACAACTTTTTAAGCAGTACGCGAGTAAGTTGACGTAGCTTAAATCCTTAATTACAATGTGCTTTAAGGTTTTAAATCACCTGCAGTTATCTTAGTACCCGCAGCATTATAGACAGTTATTACTCCAGTAGTTGTAACAAAGCTTTAAATTATGTAGCTAAGACAGTTGCTACAAGCGCTGCTATCTTTCCAAATTTGATTCGAACCTACGCTATTGAAGAGACCAAAGACTTTGTAGGTAATTTCACAACCACTTTGACTTTGCGTAACTTAAGGAGCAGTTAAGGCTTGAGAACTAGCTCCAAATTCGTATATTTGATCTGTAATATCATTGGCTAAAGATATTGAGAGGTCGTCAGCCCAACATGCGAATTTAAAAGTAAGATTATACTCGTCATAAAGGACGCGGCCGGTAACATCAGTCACTTAGCTCCTCATTTTGATAGGGCTAGAGCCATAATTATTTTCGAAACTCTAGAGGCTTGAAAATGGAAGGAAAAGCTCATATGAGTTAGAGTCGAATGAAAGAGTATCCGTTTTGGTGTCAAGGTAGGTGTTTGATTTAATAAACGTGTTACGTGGACTTGCATTCGTCAAGGCTGCGGTGAGCGTGATCCAGGTGTCACTTGATTCATCCCACATATCTGTCCTGTAGCTAAGCCAACAAAATGTAGATGTATTTTAATTGTTTACTACTGTTTTAGCTATGAGGGTAGTTGGTGAGCTTGAATCGATTGAATCAGCAGGTACCGTGTAGACTAAGTCTGTCTGGTCACTTATCGTAAACGGGTTTGTTGCGCAGGTATGGACGATTGTGACGTCAAAAGTTGATTCAATAGTTATAGCATGAGGATTAAGAGCAAGAACATCTACGAAAGTTATCTTGACCTTAAATGTTGCACTTGCCTGATAGGCTCCCGCTGCTTGACTAACTTCCAAAGTGCCAGATGAAGTCGTAAAGCTACTTATCCAGGAGTTATAAGGAGCGGAAGGAGTCGTCTGCTCTATCCAACTATTTGATATCTCACTATAGACGTAAAGCTTCGAAGTTATAGGACAATCAGTATTTGTTTAAATGGTAGAAATTAAAGGTTTCTTTGTTACTGTTGCGGTTCCGATCGTATACGTAAAATCGCTTACAGCTGTGCCACTATTTGAATTTGCAAGTGATGCATCGAGTGCAATTCTGTTGGCTGAGCATTTGTCACTCATATTTAGTTACCATTCGTCGGTTACGGTTGCTTTAGCAGTCTTTGAATGGGTTGAGGTCGCAACAATTTTCATTTACAAAATAGTTTCAGGCTTCCAAGCAGTGCCAGTCAATAATAATGAATTACCAGCGCCTGCATATTAAACAGAAGCGACGCCTGTTGCGGTATCGAATGCTGAGATAAACGGTAAAGGATTTGAAGCTTCTTCTTTATCTCGCCAAACATTATTTAGTTACGAAAAAGCATAAATTTTAAAAGTTTTTGCGCAAGAGGTTTCTGTTTGAGTAATTGTTGGCGTTGGAATAGTCAAAGAAGTTGCCCCATAGGTATAGGATTATTTGCTAATATCAGAACTAACATTAGTGATTGACAACTCATCGTTGACGCACGCATAAACAAAAGTAACCTTAAAATCGTCATATATTGTGCCAGCAACTTAGCCCGATTTCGGATTGGTAGTTTTTATCCGCATGTCGATAGTTTTACCATGCCAAGAAGTACCAAGATCAGAAGTGAATAAAATATCAAACTATGCGGTAGCTGCATCATAATTTGCAATATAAGGTTGATTTGCATTCTTGTCTGCTGCAGATTGAGAACCGTAATCTATCCATAATTTTCCTGCATTGTTCCATATCTCCAGCGAGTATGCTGTAAACTGAGAGCAAGCAGCAATCGATTGCACTACTTAAGTTGCTGAAACGGCAGTTTTGCCGAATTAGTTTCCGCTTGTTTAGGCAACTGGATAAATTGTCTAAGTGATGTCCGGCTTTTTAGTACTTAATTGGTAAAAGTCATTATAGCAGAAGTGCTGCATTACCAGTTCAAAGTCATCGTAAACGGCGTATTAATTTGTAGCGTCGAAAACAGCAGTGTACTAAACACCGATTCGCAGCTGGTAAGTCGTCCTGGTGGCAGCTAACGTTGTCGTCCAGAACGAATCTGTAAGGGTAAAATCTACTGTGAGCCCACAGACGCCGTTGCCAGTCGTTATGAATGTAAGCTCAGGTGTGCTGGCAAGTGAAATCCAGTTATGTGAACTGTCCAGCCGCTGCAAAACGCATGTCACTGGACATCCAGCCTAAGTTATGGTATTGGTTGCAGAAGTAATAGGGTTCATCACAAGTGGAGCAGAGGAAGATGGCACCGAGTATGTATAAGTTTCTCTGACTGAGGACTTAAGGGTTATCTCGCTGTTCGGGTAGGCTTTTATCGTTATTGTGTATTAATCGAACACACTGCGCGAGGCAGTTGTAGATTGCGTTGAGGTGTATGTGACTCTGATTAAATACGACTTTTAAGGGCAAAAATTATTAGCATCAGCACTGGAAACATGCACCTGCACTTGGCCATCCGCAGATGAGTGTGCCGTAATAGCAGTGTTTTAAATTGTGCTGAAATCTGTCCAGGATTAGTTAGCAGTGTCGAAGTACTCGTATAAAGTCGTATAAGCACAACCTGTTACAGTTTGCTTGACAGATTTCGGAATAGTAACCTAGGCGTCTCCAGCTGTATAATTAATGTTCGCACTTGCATCAGATTAGGACTGGTTCTGCGCGGTAGTCAAGCAACTAGTACCATCGCTTGTTATACAGAGCGCGTCAGCATTACAAGAGTAAGCAAATGTTACAGTGAAGATTTCCTCGATTCGGTGTTTAGTTGTTTTGGAATTGGGATCAAATGAGACCATTTTGACGTTATAAGTTCTACCGATAAAGTTGACAAACAAACCAGACAGGTAGGCTGAATCGTGTGTTGCTGATACAACAAAAGCTGCACTTGATCCGAGCAATGCGTTTGATGCAGCTTAGTTTTCATAGCTCTTGAACCAATCCAAAGAAGGCGTCTGACCATTGTAACTTGTTGGGCTGCCTGCTGCGGAACGATCGGTAGCCTTAAGCCAGGTTTAGTTAGATTATTAAATGTAAACTTCCCTAGTTATTGGACAACTAGCGCCAGCAGGAGCGCCTGATGTTCCTGTGTAAGTTGCGACATTGTTTTGAGTAATAGTCGTCCAATACACGGTCAAATCAGCTGTAGCAGTAGATGCTGGTAGTACGGTATGCGTAATATTTGCCTGAGTCGAAGCTTGACTAAGCTCATTCTTTGAACAGACATCAACGAGCAAGATATCGAATTTCAAGGTGTCTTTCAGTCCGTTTTTACTATTCGACAAGACGATTTGGGCGTTAAACTTTAAATCTGGTCGGATCAAAGCTTAGTCTGTCAATTCTATTGTGAAGGTGCCAAGCCCTGCGTTGGTTGAATCTGTAGTCAAGCTCTTTATAAAAGTGTATGTTGTCGTTCCAATTGTAAATGTCGGTGAGCCATCGCTCGAAGAAACCCATTAGTCTCCTTATCCATCTTTTTTTAAGCTTAAAGATATCGCATAAGGGCAAGAAGGTGAACTGTATCCACTAAATTGAGGTGAAAATGTGGTTTAGACTGATCCGCTTCCGACAATATAAATTACGTCAGCGAATGCTGAGTGGGTTACAATAGCAGATGAGCAGCTGTTTTTGATTGTGAGTTAAAATTCAGATTTCACTTGTCTCGAAGGCGTTTGCCAAAGAGGCACTTACGAATCTGTGATTTCGTAAACTACCCGCATTAATAACGTAGTCGACGGATTGTAAGCATTGTTAGTTGCGGGCACATTTATTGTCCACTATCCCGTTGCGGAACAGGATATTTCTGCACTTGTCGTATGAGCTGAAAGTAAAACCCATGTCTGGGTTGAAGAGTCAAAGATATAGCAAGTTGCAGAGTAATTGCACGAACTTGAAGTATTGGCTGATGTTGTAAGCACAGATGATTGAGTATTAATCTGCGATAGGATGGTTTTGGAGGTACCAACAACCGCATCAGCTAAATCAAGTGTACTCGGGCCAACCAGTGCTGCAGTCTTCGCTCTACAAAAGAGACTCTTGTAGAAGAAGATCTGGAACTCTTACACTGTTTCTTCGTTTGTATACGGATTAAAATGACGTCGCCTAACCCATCGAGATGCAGTCAAATCGCCTGGTGTAGCGATAGCTACTGATGTCGTTTTAATGTTAAAACTAAGGTTGATCGAGTCGGGCGTTCCAAAAACATAGCTAGGCCTGGTCGTCGACCAAACATCAGTCAATGCGTCTTTGAATAATATCTCGTGAGTTACATTACAATCGTTGTTTATAGTTCCGTCGTCAGAGTACGTAAAGGCTGCAACAGGTACATCAACGTTTGAACCATCTTCGTAGTCGATAGCCGCTTAGGTACTGGGACTTGCAAATGAATATGACTTACAAGGATTTTTTAGGTTTATTGCGAAAGAATTTTCAATCTATAAGCTCGGGTATTCGTTCAAAGTCGCCACTATCTTAAAGTTTAGAACCAAATAAGCGTTTCCATTGAGTTTTTCAGCTGGTGGAGCAGTATAAGATAAAGTGCCGGAAGTTTAAGTAAAATAAGCAGACCAGGGGTTCGCAGTTGTTGCACCTGAAAGTGGGCTTATATACCATAAGACGTAAGAGTAGGTAGGTGTGCAGCTTGCTGGTGAGTTCGAAAGAGCTGCAGTGAATGCTTTGTCATTAGCGGCTGTGCCTACCGCATGCTTGACAACCAAGTCAAAGCTGTCAATCGTTGCTGAATGTGAAAGTGATGCAGTTGAGCATGCTTCAACGTAAGCTGATGGGTAAATGGTCACTGTAAACTGATCAACAATCCTATTAGTACCGTCGGTCTTTTAAGATGCAACTAACGTGTATGTTACTCTCAGTTGCACTGTCTTTTTTTTATCGAAATAAGTTGAGCTCGCCTTAATCTTAAGAGCTGGCTAAGTATTTGGATGAGTTGTAGTTCCGTCTCCTAGAAGCGCTTCATACAGCGCATTTGTTATGTTTGAAGTCCAGTTTTTTAGAACTTAATCATCATAAATTTCTACGAGAAAACTGAAAGCACAAGCTGTACCAGAAATAGTTGAACCAGTTATATGGGTTTAAATTGAAGGAACTACTTTAAAGGTAGTTGCGCTTACGTATGCGCTCTAGCTTTACGTTCTGTTCGAGTCTGTGATGGAAAGCTTTGCTTCGGAGCAGGGGTTGATGATCGTAACGGTAAAGGGATCGTAAATTATGCGTTAGTTTGTCGTAACATCTCTGTACTTTGCCGTATACCTCAGCAAGTAAACGTCTTTGCCAGAGGTGTCTTGTCCAAATTTTTCATAGTAATTGCAATACAAAGTAAATGCGAAATCTGATTCAAGCGCGGACATACAATTTGATGAGTCTAAACCGATTACACCTTACGCTTGATAGTTGGCGCTAGTTAGTTCAACCCATGTCGAGCCGTTCCATTTCTCTAAGCTAAAGGTAACGGCAGGTAGATTCATGCTTGAGAAATCATTAAAGCCCGTTATATCTACCGGATGTTTGAAAAGAGCATTTATCTTTGGGACAACTAGAGCAGCTTGACCAAGAGTGTACGTTACGTCGGGATGAGGGGTATAAGCAATTGTATCGAGCTGATCGTTGGCTAGCTTTGCGTAAGCTGCAGTGCTATAAATTTCGACAAGAAAATCGTCCTATATCTGAGTGCCCGTTTTTTGGTTTTTATAGGTTACCCTTATATTACGGTTGGTTTTAGAAGCGTCATTTCCTGTTCCAAAAGTTGCTGTTGTCGGTTTAAGCACAAGAGAGCCTGATGTTGCACTATGAATGAGATCTGTGTAAGCTGATCCCGATGAAACATAAGTTGAATTGTCTTAAACTTATACTATGAAATCCACAGGGCAGTCCTAATCAGTAATGCCTGTCTTGTGAGCAAACTAAATTGCTGGGATCTTCATCGTTGCACCAGCGTATGTTTTTTTTTCTGATGTTGAAGAAATCTTTGTGAGCACGTCTCCCCAGCATTTATTTCTGATTGTAAGGGTAAACTCGTCTTTTAAAGAATTGGTCTAGGGATTTGCAGGGCTACCCTCAACTTGTTTGTACTGTAGCTAGTATTAGAGCGTGAAATCTTTAGATCCTCCTGTATACCAGAATTTTGAATTATCAGAGCAATATACTTGAAAAGATTTTATCGTTGCATCAAAGTTGATCATGCATGATGTATCTAGAGTTTCAGATAAGAAAAGACTATTTGCAGTAGAAGTTATCTCAACTAAATTATGATAAAGCTTAATCTGAGTTTCCATAACTGGAACTTTCGTCGGAGCGGTTGAGTCGGTAGCAGTTACTGTGAAGGGAGGCATCTAAACAAGAATTGCAGGGTCCCCGACTGTGTAAATTATGTTGGGAACCTTTCCAAATTTTGTCCTTGTAGAGAGTTGAGAATCAGCTAATTCAACAATTTTGCTCTTTGGCTACACCGTTATGGTGTAGACATAAGTTTAAGCAAGTTACTAAGCATATGTAGATTTTATGGTTACTTTAACGTATGCGGTACGTGGTGCGGTACCACCATCATAAACGCTGGTCTTGGGTGATAGGGTGAATGCCAAATCAGTGTTACTCGTTGAAATTAGATCAGTATATGCAGTACCTGTTGAAGTATAGCCTAGGTTATTAGCTTGTATGCTGGCTTCTACGAGGTATGTAGTGTAAGGGCTACAGGCAGTATTGGTGGTAGGTGAGTGGGTGACTTATATGGCCGTATTAGTCAATGTGCCACCAGAGTAAGTTTCGATGGATTGAGATGGAGTGCCCAGAGTTATCGTGTGAAGTTTGCACGGATTAATAAAAGTAATGCTAAATTCATCAGAAACTATATTTGCTTGAAGTGTCTGTCCATTTTTCTGTTCATACTCAATTGTGTACCTTAAATCGAAACTTTTTTCTCCATCTTTTGCAAACTTATCAATTGCTGTGCAGCCAATTTTTATTTATAGAGTCACTATATTAATTTCTTTAACGCAAGTAGTATCGTAATTGATGGAGAAAAATGTTCCGCCAGCTTCGTTCATCGGAAAATTGACCCAAGTGTTATTTTCTTTATATTAGAGATTTTTTTTTAGCACAAGTTAAGGTATGCCTGTTACACCTGGCAAATTCGTATCCGCACATGAGTTTACAGTAAACTGGTTCGCATGTGGTGTGATAGTTAGATCTGATCCGCCTACTGTGTATGATCGATTGCCGACTTTATTTGAAGTATTTAAACTCACAAATGATGTTAAATATTGATTGCAATAATTCCAAAGCGATTAAAAATCTTTGATTGTAACAGTGAATTACCCCTCTTGTGAACTAGACACGTAACTACCTCCCTGATTCGACCAATAATAGAGTACTTTGATTAAAACGTTCTAATTAGCCGTTATGTGCTCAAACTAAGCTATCGAAGGTGTAATAGTCATACTTGTCGACTAAGCAGAGTGACTTGTGGCGAGAGTGTAGGAGCTCAAAACTTAGGAGAAGTAGTGGTCATCTGGGCCAACCCAGTTTTAATTAACATTTTAAACATAAATCTTAGACACATAAAAGCAGTCTGTATCAGCCCCACCAGAAGAAGTATTAACAGTCACAAAATTAGATACAGTTTTCGATGAACCGACGTATAGTGTTTAACTGCTTTATGAAAGAGTAACGGAAGTAAGCGTCTTTCCAAAGCATTTATTTTTAATTCTGACGGTAAAACCTTGTATATGGGAGTATTGTTTCCCGATATTGTCCGTTGATGAATCAGGCCATATTTCATAAAAGAAATTAATGTCTTCGTAGCCATTCGAATTTGCACCCCAATATTAATTAGGTAATTAGTTTACTTTTAAATTAAAACTTTAAGCATGGCCTTGATTTGTGCTTGTAATATCAATCGCTTGAATATTTGCCCTTTTATAAGTTTCGTCGGTTAATTTTTGCATAAAACCATCATAAAAAATAATTTTTATTGGGTCATGGCAGTTTCCACGGTCACTAACAAAAGTGTTGATATTAAACTATTATTGGGATTATCCAACAGTCAACTCAAATCGTGGAATTGCATCACTATTACTAGCCTTAGTAATTCCTGAAGTCCACCAATTTTCTTAAGTGCATAACGAATTATTACCATGATTCGCTCCAACTGAAAGGCTAAGCCAGCCAATCACTAGAAACAAGATTTTGAGGTATAGCCTCAAAAAAAGTTTACTCGGAGAGTATGGACGCTAAAAAGCGCGTCTTTATTTTTATGATTGCATTAAATAATTATAATTTAGTTAAATCACAGCTTTAAATAGTACCAGTTTTGCTTTTAAATATTGATTTTGGATATCTCTAAAACTTTTAGCATCTGAGTGAAATACTTTTCAGAGTGAATTTGATATGGAAAGCTGTTTTAAAATATAAATTCGCTGCATTTAGCATTTTAAAATTACTTTAAATTACGTTTGAATCGTCTTTTAATTTTTAAGAACCTAGGTCCTTTGAGTTACTTTTATCCTTTTTTAAGTCCGTTTGAGGATATCAGAGAACGTTAGGACTTGCTTTTCTTGTGCAATTAGTGTTTAGTTTTTGCTTATACTACTCGATAGATCTGTTTAAGCTGACTCTTGGCTGTAGTATTCTCTTAAGCGTGATTTAATTTAGTGGCTCTTAGTTCTTAGACTGCTTTTGGGATTTAAATTGCTTTGTATTCAAAACCAGAGGATATTGACCGCCTACCAAACTTATTTGTTTTCGGGTTAAGTTTTTTTAAAATACGGTTTTTCTCTTCAAAAGTGTTTATGTAGATAAACAAATGCATAGTTTGGTCATACTCATCAACTTTTGCATTTTATTGGCTTAACTCCTGAGCAATCATATCGAATTTATGGTGTTTTATTTTTTAGCTGCCTTATTTATCTAAAATGACCGTGCTTTCTGTAACTCATTTTCTTGAACGATTTTATTTTTTCTTCGAAATGTGCTTGCGCATATATTCAAAACTTGTTAGAGTGTTATAAAAACTGCATAAAAACTTACTAATCTCAATAATTACCGGCTTAAGCTTGCGGATAATTAGCCTTAGATACGGCTCGCAGGCTGCTAGCTCGTCGAGGTAGGTAGTCATATTTTATTTATCAGCGCTAATGCGAACAAACGACTTACTTTTAAAATCTAAGAGTTGAGCTAATGTCTCATAAAAACTCAATTAAAGACTTAATTCTTTTCTACTGCTTTTTCAGCCTTATGAGACCGAAATAGTTGCTTTGACCGATAATAGTTTTTAAATTAGCTCATACATACAAATTTCGAGAAACAGGAAAAAATACAAACTCACACCATATTTACTCACCACCCATCACCAATCTTAGGGGTTTTGGGGTTTTGGGG
>Ga0194130_10003802_pt1 | contig 19850 bp, 13 predicted proteins | sample TA2KigsurfametaG_FD_160084 | JGI IMG/M metagenome (GOLD analysis project Ga0194130, IMG submission 160084) | Freshwater microbial communities from Lake Tanganyika, Tanzania - TA2015050 Kigoma 12 surface | ecosystem: Environmental > Aquatic > Freshwater > Lake | place: Tanzania: Lake Tanganyika... | reverse complement strand
TAGACATAAGCTATGCGATCAATTTTGAAGTGACAACAACTATCAGGGCCATCCCCTGCTGATGCGGCCACCGACAGAACCCTTCCCCCTTTTCATCGTCCTCCTAGCATCATGAATGAACATGAAAGTCTCGCAGGTACCATGGCCATGCAAGCCGCGCACATCACCGCCACGGGCGGACCCGATTCCATCAAGGTTGGAACGCTTCCCGACCCCGTCGCCGGCCCTGGCGAGGTGCTTGTGCGCGTCACCGCCTCGGCGCTCAATCCGATCGACCTGTACATCCGCGCCGGTACGGTGCCGATGGCCCTTCCCAACCCATTCATCCCCGGTTGCGACTTCGCCGGCACCGTGGAAGCGGCCGGGCCGGGCGTCACCGACATCAAGCCGGGCGACCGGGTCTGGGGATCCAACCAGGGTCTCCTGGGCAGGCAGGGAACCCTCGCCGAGAAAATCGCCGTCAAGCGCGAGTGGGCCTATCCTTCCCCGCCCGGGGTGACGGACGAGGCCCTGGCCGCCACGGCCCTGGTGGGCATCACGGCGCATTTGGCCCTGTTCCGCAACGCCGGACTCAAGGCGGGCGAATTCATCTACATTCCCGGTGGAACCGGGGGAGTCGGATCGATGCTCGTGGCGATGGCCATCGCGGCAGGCGCGAAAGTGCTTTGCTCGGTGGGCAATGATGAGAAAGCCCGCCTGGCCCAGTCGTGGGGGGCTGAGACCGTGGTCCACCGCCGCGACGACATTCCGGCTCGAATATCCGCCTTCACGGGGGGCAAGGGGCTTGATGCCTGGATCGAAACCCAGCGGGAACCCGATTTCATGACGATGGTGCCCGCGATGGCTCCCCGGGGACGGATGGTTCTCATCGCGGGTCGCGCGGCGCAGCCGGTTTTTCCGGTGGGACCGTTCTATGTGAAGGGACTCACGCTGACAGGCTTCGCGATGTTCAATGCCACGGCCCAGGAACAGGCCGCCTGCGCCTCCGACATCTCGCGCTGGCTCGCCGAGGGGAAAATCAGGACACCCATCGCCGGGCGTTTTCCGCTGTCCCAAGCCGCCGAGGCGCACCGGTTCCTCGAGGCCAGCACCCTGGGAATGGCCGGCCAGGTAGTCGGCAAGGTCGTGGTGAACATCGGCTGAAAACTTGCCGGCCGGACTTCAATGGCGAGCGGTGGGCCGCGACCGTCACTCCATGTCCGCCAGCGTCCAGATCAGTCCCTCGGCGCGCTTTCCGCCCGCCAGGCGCGCCGGATCTCCCAGCGCCATGGCGCGCCGGCCAGCACCTCCCGCCAAAGCCCATGCTGGCAAGGCGGCCACCACCGCCTGCAAGTCGTCATGCCCCAATCCGGCCGGAACTGAAAGCCCGGCGGCCTGTTCGAGCCGTTCGCGCCAGGTCTCCACGCCGCCAACTCGCGCCGCGGCCTTGCCTGGCAACGGGGCCAGCCCCAAGGCCCGCCAAGTGGCCGTGGGAAAGGTCTCCAGCACGCCATAGGCATGGCCCGCCGGGCCATCACCCGCGAGCCACACCCCCGGCAAGGCCAAAAGCGCGTCAAAGACTTCGATGCAGAAACGCGTCCACCTCAACTGCGTCCGGGGCAGCGCGGTTTCCGCGACGCCGGTCTTCCCCTGGGCGCGCGCCAGCTTTTCACACCAGCGCCCCGCGCCCGGCCGGGTTGATGCCGGATCCCTCCAGGCATGCGGTCCGTCGAGCGCGACCCATCCCACCCCGAACTTCCGGCAATGGGCGTCGATCAACCCCGCGAGAACGCGCGGATCAGGATCACCCTTCGGAAAGACGAGGGCCGGACTGACGGCCCGCGCCCGGATGCCGGCTACCGGCTCCAAGCGGGCGGTGCCGATGTCGGCCCAACGCCGGCAGGCGAGGTCGATTCCGAGCACCGGCGTCACATTCCTTACCATCGGGGCCCCCATGCGGACATCTTGGCCCTGTTTCGCTGGCCTTATCGTCATTGTTTCGCCGATGGTGCCAGCGTATCGTGAAGCTCGGGGAAAGGATTGTGTCGCCGTCCGCGCCAGGAAGGTGTGCCATGTCGAAGCCTCGTGGGCGATCCGTCGCCATTTCCCCTTACCGCCAACTGGTATGCGACCTGATGCATTTCAGCGGGCAGGTTCCCGCGGTGTGCGCCGAACGCCGGATGAACCTTTCGGAGTTGGTCCAGGCCCGCGCCAAGGCCGATGTTCGTCCCTCGTACACCACCATCTTCGCCAAGGCCTACGGCATCCTCAGCCGCGACTATCCCGAGTTGAGGCGGTCGTACCTCAAGCTGCCCTGGCCCAGGTTCTACGAACACCCGCACAGCATCGTCGCCCTCAATGTCGAGCGCCGGCTTCCCGAGGAGGATGTGGTGCTTTTCTGCCTCGTCAGGGCCCCGGAAAACCGTTCCTTCCAGGAAATCGAGGCGATCGTCAGGCACCACCGCGACGCCCCCATCTCCGAACTGCGGTCACACCAGCGCGCCGTGGGAGTCAGCCGGATCCCCTGGCCGATCAGGCCGCTTTTCTGGTACTTGTCGCTCAACCTGTTCGGCCGCAGGCGCTGCCACAACTTCGGCACCTTCAGCCTGTCGTCCATCGGGTCGCAGGGCGCGGGCCTGCTGAACCTCAAACCGATCCTGACCTCGGCCATCCACTACGGGATACTCGAGAAGGACAACTCGCTGGCCGTGCGCCTCACCTGGGACCACCGCGTGTTCGACGGCGCCACCGCCGCGCGCGCCCTCACCGACCTCGAGCGAATCCTCACCGTTGAGATGGTCCGCGAGGTGGCCGAACCGATCCGTCTGGCGGCATGACCGTGCCGACCCGCGCGACCGGAACGCGGCCAACTGAAAAATTCGGTTTTTCCTCAAGTCCAAGCCCTGGCCGGCCGACCGCCCCCGTTTCCGCGGTGTAGGGTTTTCCGTGCGGCGGGCCATCCCGTCTCCGCCGCCCCCACATTCACGGTTGAGATGGCGATGCAAGGCCTTGTCTGGATGGTCTCGCTTTGGGTCGATGGCATCGGCCTGGGGCAGGCTCCCCCCTGGATGCTCGGCTGGCACCAGGTCGAGAGGATGAACCGTCGCCTCCATGGCACGCTGGTGGCGCACACCCGGCGAGGGTTGCGTGACAACCGCGTCTGGTCGCCCGCCCTGGGCAAGAAGCGCGACATGCTCGTCTACCTGCCCCCGGGGTACACCCGGGGCAGGCACTACCCGCTGGCGCTGTTCCTCCATGGCGCCGCGCAGGACGAGCAGTTCTTCATGCAGGCCCTTGTCGAGCCGTTCGATCGGGAGATCGCCGCCGGCCGCATGCCACCCGTCATCGTGGCGGCTCCCGATGGCAGCATCCACGGGCACGCCACGCTCCACGACCTCGCCAGCTTCTGGGCCGACTCGCGCGCCGGCAATTTTGAAACTTACCTGATGCGCGACATCTGGAATTTCATGCACGCCAACTACTCCATCCGCCCCGAACGCGAGGCCCACGCCGTGATGGGAGTCAGCATGGGCGGCTCGGCCGCCGTGCGCATCGGCATCGAATACCGCGAGAGCATCGGCATGGCTGTCGGCATCATGCCGCTTGTGAACCTCCGCTATGTCGACGGCCGGGGCAAGTACCGCGCCCACTTCAATCCGCTCAACGAGGGGGTGAGGGAAAAGCCAAGGCTGCTCGAACCCCTCGGCACCCGCAAGATGTTCACCCTCCGGTTCCGCGACCTCTTCCAGCCGATGTTCGGCCGCGGCGACGAGGTCATCCCCGGCATGGCGCGCATCAACCCGCTGGAGGTGCTCGAGCGCTCGGGCATGAAGAAGGGCGAACTCGACCTCTACCTGGCCTATGGCGGCCGCGACGAGTTCAATGTCGCCGCCCAGGTGCAGAGCTTCGCCCACCGCGCCGCTCAACTCGACATCCCCGTCACCGTGGTGTGCGACCCCGCCGGCAGGCACGACCGCATCACCGGCATGCGCCTGTTTCCCGGCATTGCCGCCTGGGCCTCCGAGCGGGTCCGCAAGCTGGCGCCCGAAAGGGCCCCCGTTCCCCTGGTCGGCATGGGAGAGGAACAACCCGCCGCTCCCGTGCCGGGCGGGGCGGAAGACGACTGATGCGCTAGGATGCGTTCATGGCCCGCCGCTTGGGAGCGGGTCCCTTCCGGGCATGAAGCCATGGACAACGCATCGCTGGCCGCGGCCTTCGAGGAAATCGCCACCCTCAAGGAACTCCAGGGGGAAGACGGCTTTCGCAGCCAGGCGTTCCGCAACACGGCCAGGCGGATCGAAACCCTGCCGCAATCCGCCGCCGAACTCTTCCGCGCCGGCACCATCAAGGATGCCGTCTCCAGCCTCGGCAAGACCCAGCTTGAGGTGATCGGGCAACTTGTCGCCGGCGAAAGCTGCTCCATCCTCGACGACCTCCGCGCCCGCACCCCGCCCGGCCACCTGGAAATGCTCCGCATCCCCGGCGTCGGCCCCAAGAAGGTGAGGGCGCTCCACCTCGAGCTTGGCATCACCACGCTCCCCGAACTGGCCGCGGCGTGCGAGTCGGGGAAGGTCGCCGCCATCAAGGGTTTCGGTGCGAAAACCAGCGAGAAAATCCTGCAGGGCATCGCCTTTGTCACCAGCTCGGGCAGGCGCGTCCGACTCGATCAGGCCATCGGCCTGGCCGGCGCCCTGCTCGATCGGTTGCGCGCGGTCGAGGGCGTCTCGCGCGCGGAAATCGCGGGCAGCCTCCGGCGCCGGCGGGAAACCGTCAAGGACATCGACATCGTCGCCACCGCCGATGACCCCGCCGCCCTGATCGCCGCCTTCGTCTCGGTCCCGGGAGTGAAATCCGTGATCGGGCAGGGCGACACCAAGGCCAGCATCGTGCTCGAGGCCGAGTCCTCCGGCGGCAGGCTTTCCATGGGCGGGAAAGTCGGCTTGAACGCCGACCTGCGCGTGGTGGCTCCCGGCCAGTTCCCCTTCGCCCTGAACTACTTCACCGGCAGCAAGGAGCACAATGTGCTGCTGCGCCAAAGGGCCATCGACCGCGGCTGGCGGCTCAACGAGTACGAACTGGCCGGGTGCGACGCCGCCATTTCCCACGAAGCCGACATCTACGCGGCGCTCGGCATGGCCTATGTCGAGCCCGAACTGCGGGAGGGCACCGGCGAGGATGCCGCCGCCTCGGCCGGAAGCCTGCCGGCCCTCGTGCGGGTCGCCGACATCCGCGGCGTGTTCCACAACCACACCACCGCCTCCGACGGCGCCGACACGCTCGAGGCGATGGCACGGGCCGCCAAGGCGCTGGGACTTGAGTACCTGGGCATTGGCGACCATTCCCAATCGCTCACCGTCGCCAACGGCCTCACGCCCGACCGCGTGCGCGCCCAGTGGCAGGAAATTGACGCCCTGAACACCCGGCTCTCGGGCATCACCGTCCTCAAGGGCACCGAATGCGACATCCTGCCCGACGGCTCGCTCGACTTCGACGACGCGCTCCTGGCCGGGTTTGACTATGTCGTGGCGAGCGTCCACACTCATTTTGGACAAACCCGCGAGGAAATGACGGCCCGCATCTGCAGGGCGCTGGCCCATCCCGCGGTCACCATGCTGGGGCACGCCACCGGCAGGCTGCTGCTCAGGCGGGAGGCTTACGCGGTCGACCTTGAGGCGGTGATCCAGGCCGCGGCGCGCCACGGGAAAATGATCGAGATCAACGCGAACCCGATGCGGCTGGACCTCGATTGGGTTCATTGTCGCCGGGCCCGCGAGCTGGGTGTGCCGCTGGTCATCAATCCCGACGCGCATTCCACCGATGAACTGGCCTATTTCAGCCACGGGGTAGATGTGGCCCGCCGCGCCTGGCTTTCGGCGCCTGAGGTTTACAACACCCGGCCGCTCCAATCTGTGCTGGCCGACCTGAAAGCGCGAAGGGCGTAGGAGCCGAGCGCCGTCAGGCGCCGGGTCTTCGCCCGTCAGGCGCAGGATGATTCAGTCCAAAAACGAAAACCCGCCAGCTTGCGCTGGCGGCTCGATGTTTTCCTTGAATTTCGCTTCCCGGCGTTACGATCTGGGCACTTGGAGCCGAGCGCCGTCAGGCGCCGGGTCATGGCCCGTCAGGCGCCGGGTCATTCCAGTCAAAAAACGAAAACCCGCCAGCTTGCGCTGGCGGCTCGATGTTTTCCTTGAATTTCGCTTCCCGGCGCAACGATCCAAGCACTTGGAGCCGAGCGCCATCAGGCGCCGGGTCATGGCCCGTCAGGCGCCGGGTCATTCCAGTCAAAAAACGAAAACCCGCCAGCTTGCGCTGGCGGCTCGATGTTTTCCTTGAATTTCGCTTGCCGGCGCAACGATCCAAGCACTTGGAGCCGAGCGCCGTCAGGCGCCGGGTCATGGCCCGTCAGGCGCCGGGTCATTCCAGTCAAAAAACGAAAACCCGCCAGCTTGCGCTGGCGGCTCGATGTTTTCCTTGAATTTCGCTTCCCGGCGTGACGATCCAAGCACTTGGAGCCGAGCGCCGTCAGGCGCCGGGTCTTCGCCCGTCAGGCACCGGGTGCGCCTCACTTCTCCCCGCCGCGTTCCTTCTTCATTTCCATGCGATCAGGCTTGGAAGGCTTTTCAGGCTTGGAAGGCCGGTCGGAGGATCCGGAGTCGGATTTGCTGCCGAACGATCCCCGGTCGGGACGGCCGAAGCTTCCCCGGTCGGAGGACCCGGAATCGGACTTTCCAAAGCCTCCCCGGTCGGGTCTGCCAAAGCCACCCTTGCCGGTCCGATCCCAGCCCGAGCCACCGCGTGAGCCGGATGAATCACCACCCGTGGAACCCGAGGCTGAGGCCGATGCGGTGGCCGTGGAGCCCATTTCCTTCCTGCGCGCGGCGATCTTGGTGGGAAGAAGCCCTTCATCCACGGTGATGAAACCGTCGCCATTAAGGTCGAACGAGCGGAACTCGGAGAGTTCCCGACCGCCCTTGCGCCATTCATAAAGGCCAACCTGGGCATCCTTGTCCATGTCGAGCTTGGTGAACCAGTCCGGGAGATCCTTGGGAAGGGATCCAATGCGGTAAACCGCCACCTTCTTGGCCTCGGGAACCACCGGGACATAGTAGCCCGGCTGCCCCCAGGGATTGGAATTCGGGTCGCCGGGATTGCCGCCCGGCCCCCCCGGGCCACCATTGGCAAACCTGACGCGAATGTACTGGGTATATTCGGAGAGGCTCACCAATCCGTTCTTGTCGCTGTCGACTTCCAGGAATGATTCGCGAAGCCTGCTGGAGGCTTGTGCCTCGGTTTGATCAAGCTGGCCGTCCTTGTTGGTGTCGTATTGCTCGAACCTTTGCTTGGCGAAGGCATCCGGGTCCATGCCGCCCGGGCCGGTGGGCCCGCCGCCGGGTTGGGCCCCGGGGTCGTTTCCAGGGGGAGATGGCCCACCGGGAGGGCCGCCGCCAAAGCGCATCATGCCGCCTCCCTGGGACATTCGCTCATTTATGCGCTCCTTGATATACTCGGAAAACTGGTCGCGGTTGACCTGGCCGGAGGTGATGCCCCTCTTGCTGGCCCATTCGGCGAGTTTCTTGCTGGCCTCGGGGTCCATGCGGGAGGTGTATTCGCTAATTGTGATGGTTGGCTTGCCGTTGGAGGCGCGGTCGAAGGCCATGCCGGCGAACTGGCTGGGGTCGAACCCGCCGCCACCCGGACCGCCGAATCCGCCACCCCGGCCAAAACCGCCCCGGTCGCCGCCGAATCCGCCCCGGTCACCGCCCGGTTGGGGGAACTGCGCCAACGCCATTCCCGAGATCAGGGCCGCCAAGACCGCCACACCCATCTGGCCGCGCATGGAATTTCCTCCCTGATTCACCATCCTTATTTATTGCCTCCAAATCATGAGAAAATGAGGAGTCTTTGAAAAAACATTCACGATTCAATCGTCATCCGGCCATTCCGCCACTACCCGCGACCGCTCCAACCGCCACAATGATCGGCAAAGATGGAGACTTGCATGAACAGCCGATGGATCGCGTTTTTGGCACTCGGAACGGCGGCCCTGGCCGGGCTGGGCTGGTTCGCTTGGCAACAGTCGCGAAACCGCGACGAGTTTTCCGAGGAACTTCTGGTTGAGGCCCTCGAATCCAAGGTCTCATCGGGCCCCGTCGGCCTTGAAATACCCGGTGACTGGCCCCAGTGGCGCGGCCCCACACGCGAGGGAAAACCCGCCCCGATCGTGTCTGGCGGCCTGGTGGATTCCTTTCCCGGCAACTTAGCCTGGGAACATTCCCCCGGAGAGGGATATTCCTCCCCCGTGATCGCGGGAAATCGCGTCTACATGATGGGTAGGCGGGAACCCGACGAGACCCTCTGCTGCCTGGAACTGGCCACGGGCAAAACCGTGTGGGAACAGTCGTGGCCTACCCCCTTCAAGTGCGATTTCGGGAATGGGCCGCGTGCAACCCCCGTTCTGGCCAGCGGCAAGGTGGTCTCGCTTGGCATCGCCGGCGACCTCAGGGTGGTGAACGCCGACGATGGAAAACCGGCGTGGTCGGTTCGTTTCGCGGACGGCCTGGCCCGAGCCACCCCGCAGTGGGGCTATTCCGGTTCACCCCTAGTGCTGGGCGAACGGGTGATCGCCCAGGCCGGCGCTCCCGCCGGACTTCTGGCCTGGGACCTGGCCACGGGTCGCGAGGCGTGGAGGGCCGCGGGGTTGGATTCCGATCCCGCCGGATACAGTTCCCCCGTCGCCGCCGCCTTCCCCGGCGGAACTCAGGTTGTAGCCCTGTCGGCAAGGCGGGTCGCCGGCATACATCCCGCGAGCGGTTCGCTGCTCTGGGAATTTCCCTGGGAAACCGATTTCGAGGTGAATGCCGCCACGCCGCTGGTTTGGACCGGGGGCGAGGAACACCCCGGGATCCGTTATGTCTTCATCACCTCCGGCTACGGCAAGGGTTGCGCGCTCATCCGCGTCTCGGAAATCGGCGGCTCATTCGAGGCGCGGCAGGTCTACCATGTGCGCGGCCTGCGAAGCCATTTCGGCACCCCCGTCCGCGTGGGGGACCATATCTACGGATTCGACGAGCAGATGCTGGTCTGCCTCGACTGGCGAACCGGCAAGGTCGCCTGGAAGCACAGGGGCTACGCCAAGGGCACACTTGTCGCCCTGGAAGGCCACCTCGCCGTGCTGGGCGAAAAGGGCACCCTGGCCTTGCTCAAGGCGACGCCTGAGGGCCCCATCGAGGTGGCGAGGCACGAACCGTTTGGCGAGGCGGGTCCGCGCAACGGACGATGCTGGACGGGCCCGGTGCCGGCCCGGGGCATGATGTTCGTTCGGGACGAATCGCGTTTGCTGGCGCTCAAGGGCGGCGCGACGGTGGAACCGCCGGGTGCGAAGCGGTGACCACCTTGGCGTTTGGTTCCGGGTTCCCAGGCCCGAAACCTCCGGCGAAATGGACGGCAGACACCAGGGTTATGTTCCCGCGGCCTTACGCTGGAAATCCCAATTGCCGACTCAACTTCACCGGATCAAGGAAACCACTGGCCCCGAGCAGGGGACCGAAACGCCGGGACTTGAAATGCACCCCCCGCGCCTTTCGGGTTTCCGGCACGGACCTTTCGGCCCGCGACAATGGCATTATGTCGGAACACCACGCACCCGCCATCGCGGTGATGGGGGAAAACCTGACGATGGCCTGCGGCCATCCGAAAGCGGCCGGGCTGGATGGCTTCGGGAAGCGGACATGACCCCGATGTTTGCCGGGTTGCTCGAGGGTTGGGCGACCGAAGCACCCGATGCCCCCGTGTGGCTCGCCGGGCATCGGATTTGGCGGGTTCGGCAAGTTGCGCAGCATGCGTGCCAGCTGGCAACCAGACTGATCCACCATGGCCTGAAACCCGGGGAACCCGTCTCGCTCCACCTGGCCCCGGAGGCTTGCTGGCCCGCCATCGTCGCCGGAGTCTGGAAGGCCGGGGGCATCATCGTTCCGGTCGATCCCGCGGCGGGCGATGCCGGGCGCGTTGCCGCCTTGGCGGGAACGCGCCTGCGGATCCATTCAGGCGCTTCCCGGAATGGCGCGCATGTCCTGGGATCGCCTTTGTCGACAAAAAGGAGCCGGGTTTCTTTTCCGGAGGTGTTACCCGGGGCCGTCGCCGCGCTGATGGCCACATCGGGGTCGACCGGCGAACCCCGCCTCGTGGCGCTCACCCATGGCAACCTGCTCCACACCGCCGGTGTCCGGGCCGCCCTGGCGGACCATCGACCCGGTGACCTCACCCTAAGCTGGCTGCCGCTGCACCACGCGTATGCGTTTAGTGCCGACCTGCTGAAATCGGTCATCGCTCGGGTGCCGGTGCGCCGGGTCGCTCCCGCGCGAATCCTCAAGGCGCTCGCCCGGTTCCACCCCACGCACCTCCATGCGGTGCCGAGGCTTTATGAGAAGATCCGCGAAAAGGCCCTCGCCGGTGTCCCCCTCGAAGGGCTCACGGGCCGCCGCCTGCGCTGGGCGGGATGCGGGGGCGCGCCCCTTCCCGCGTGGCTGGCCGCATGGTTCGCGAGCCGGGGACTGCCGCTGCTGGAAGGCTATGGCCTCACGGAAGCCTCGCCGCTTGTCAGTCTCAACACGCCCCGGGCGCATCGCATCGGCACCGCGGGCGCCGTGGTGCCCGGCACGGAAGTCCGCATCGCCGGGGATGGCGAGATCCTTGTGAAGGGCCCGGGCGTGATGCCCGGGTACTGGAACGATCCCAAGGCCACCGCCGAGGCTCTGGAGAGTGGCTGGCTGCGCACGGGCGACCTGGGGCGGATCGAGGATGGATTCCTCGTGGTCAATGGCCGGAAGAAAGACCTGCTGGCGCTTTCCACCGGACGAAAGGTACCTCCCTTGCCCGCGGAAATGGCGGCGATGGCCATCCCCTGGGTGAGGCGCGCCGTTGTGTGCGGACACGGCAAGCCCTACCCCGTGCTGCTGGCCTGGCGCGACGGCGCGGCCGGGTCGGAGGAGGAAATCATGCTGGCCATGGAGCGGCTCGACAAGCGCGTCCGGCCCGGGAGGGTTGTTTTCGCCGACCGCCCCCTATCGGTGGAACGCGGCGAACTCACGGAACTGGGAAAGCTCAAGAGGAGCGTCATCGAGGCTCATTGGAGGGAGGCGCTTTGGCCCCGGGTGCCATGAGCAGTTCGAGGCTCACCTCGGCTTCCGACTCGACGGCATGGCCCCGCCATTTCGAGCTGGCCTTGAAGCGCAGGGTGCCCCCCGACTTCACCCGGGGCGAAACCACCAGCGGCACCTCGAAAGCCTCCGAACCGGGCGGCACGGAAACCTCCGGCCCGCTGATCCCCGGCGGGCCATCCGCCAGGCTGACCACGACGGGGCCTTCGATCCCCTTGCCCCGCGTCAGCCTCAGGACAACCTTCAACGGCTGTCCAGGCACGGCGGCGACCTCGGCCGCGGGCGCCGTCAGCTTCATCAGGGCGCCCTCGATCGACATGGTGATCTGCCCCTCGACGGGAGCCAGGACCCACCGTGGCGCCCCGGAGGCGTCGGGAACCCGGGCCATGGCAACGAGTCCGATCCTTGATGTCTTGCTTGTCTCGAGGCCCTCGGGAAGGAAGACGGGGTAATCGACGCGGGCGACGCCCGGGGCGACGGGCACGGCCGGGCCGCGGATCCCCTGCCTGTGGCGCTGCTGGGTGCCGGCCATGTCGAGGACCAATTCGCCGGTGAATCCCTCGTTGCGCTCCAGGGCGATCTCCGCGAGGTGCGTCGCGCCGCGATGAACCCGGCGTCCGCCGTCGGCCTCCACGACGCGTCCCTTGAACGGCGGCGGCACGACGACGCAGCAGAGGGTGAACGGGGCGCCGTTCTCGGGCAAGGCCGCGCCCCCAAGTCCCGAGTGGGGCGCGATCCCGGGCGCCGTGATCACGCCGCCGCCGGATTCACCCGTGCCGCTGACGCGCAGCAACGCGTGCGTGGCCGGCGCCGACTTGCCCGCGACCGCCTTCACCTTGAGGCTTTCGGCACCAGCGGGAATCTCCAATGGGCCGGAGAAGGAAACCGACGCGGGTGCGCCCGCGAACTCGAGGCGGATCGGGCCGGCGAATCCACCCGTTCGGATCGCCTTCACCTCGAGCGCGGCGTCGCCTCCGGCGGGCAACTGGATCACCTGCGGAATCTCAAGCCTGAATCCCGGCCGGGGTTTCGTGATCACCAGCCGGAACGGAACCTTCCGCGCCGACGACACCGGCGAGTGATCCCCGACGATCAGGACAAGGTCGCCCGATTCCTTGGGCAGGTATGGCATCCTCGGGTCGGTGCCGCCGCCATGGTCGTCACCCTTGCCGACGACGACACCCTTGTCGTTCACCAGGCGCAGGTACAGGTCGGCGTGAAGGCCATCGGCGGCCAGGGCGACGGCGACGATTTCCTCGCCCTTGACGCAGCGCACTTGGTAGCTGGCCTCACGGCGGTCCGGCCCCAGGCAACCCGGCAGGTCGACCGTCCCGGTGATCAACCCGGGTTCGGCATGGGCCGCCTCCATCGGCGCGCCCTCGGGGACATGCCTGATCCGCGCCATGTAAACCAGCGACCTGTAGCCCTTGTAGTCGATGTCGCGGACCGACAATTCCAAGGGCTTTCCAGTCTCGGCGCGGAAGCGAAGCGACGCCTCCCGGCCGGCGGTGTCAGCGGCCTCGGCGAGCACGGCGCCCGCCGCGTCCCGCACCTCGATGACCGCGTTGAGGTCCGAACCAAGCCTGCGGGCGAGGATGTCCACCGAAACGGTTCCCGACCGGGCGGGAACGAACCGGTGGCGGTCCACCTCGCCGATGAGCCCCAAGCGCCCCGAGATGGTCACGGGCAGGGTTCCGGCATCCGTGACCACCCCGCGGGAGGTGTCTTCCAGCACCTGCCTCGCGGAGTCCACCCAGAAGGTTCCCACGCCCTTGGAACCGCAGGCGTTCACCACCCGCCAGCGGACCGGGCCCTCCGCCATGCCGGGGGGCAGGGAGATGCGCGCCTCCATCTCGCGGGGAAGCGGAGGGTCGTTGAGGAAGCTGCGGATTCCCTGCCAGTAAGGCGGTTCGGGAAGCAGCACGGGGCCCGGCGCGCCGAGCGCCTCGATCTTCACCCCCGGCGACTCCGACAGCAGGGAGATATCGGGCGTCCAATCGGATCCGGCAAGGCGCGCGCGGACCACGGTGCCCGGGTTACCGCCGGGAGGAAAACAGTAGCCGGCTTCGGGGGGCTTCTGGCCGAAGATGGCCGGCAACGCGAGAAGGGGAACGACGACGGTGGCGATGCTTGTCATGATGGCGACTTCACCCGGCCAGCAGTTTCTCGACCACCCGGCCGCCGCTGACAATCGACACCGGCCTTCCCAGCGGCGTCAGGTACACCTTGTCCGCGTCGACTCCCATCAGGTGGAAAATCGTCCGCAGCAGGTCGGAGATTCCCACCGGGTCGCTCGTGGGGTACGAGCAGGTCTTGTCCGTCGCCCCGACCACCCTGCCGGGGGGAATCCCGCCGCCGGCCAGCAGCACGCTCTGGGTCATCGACCAATGGTCGCGTCCCGCCTGCTTGTTGATGCGGGGTGTCCGGCCCATCTCCCCCATCATCACCACGAGGGTCTCGGAGAGCATTCCCCTATCGGCCAGGTCGGAGACCAGGGCGCTGAAGGCCATGTCGGCATGGGGCATCAGGTCTTTCTCAAGGCTCGGGAAGCAGGTGAAGTGGGTGTCCCAACTGCCATGGTCCACGCCCACGAACCGGCAGCCCGCCTCGACCAGCCTGCGGGCCAGCAGGGAGCATTGGCCCAGCGAGGTGCGACCGTAGGCGTCGCGCGTGGAGTCCTTTTCTCGTGACAGGTCGAAGGCCTGCCGCGCCGCGGGCGAGGAAACCAGTTCCCTCGCCTTTTCCTGGTAGGTGCCCAGGGTGGCGGGCAGCCCGGCCAGGGGGATGGCGGGCTGGATCTTTCCCAGCAGTTCCAACCGCCTCCGCCGGCGCGATTCGGGAAGGCTGCCATCCGGCTTGAGGTCCTTCACCTCGAAGTCGGGTTGGACGGGATCCGACTCGATCACGAACGGGGCGTGCTCCGCGCCATAAAACCCCGGCCCCCCAGCCGTCAGCGGATGCGGCATGTTCACATAGGGGGGAACACCGCCCCGGCCCCCCAGCTCCCGGGAGATCACCGAACCGATCGACGGATACACCTCGTTGACCGGAACGCGCGAGTTGGCGCCGTCGGCGAACGCGGCCCGCTGTCCGGTCCAGACATAGTGGGATCCGGTCGTGTGGCCGTTGTCGTTGTGGCTGTGGCTTCTCAGGATGGTGAACTTGTCGGCGATGCGGGCGCTGCGATGGCAATGCTCGCCCACCATCGTGCCCGGAACGCTCGTGGCGATCGGCTTGTAGGGGCCGCGGATCTCCGCGGGCGCCTCCGGCTTGAGGTCCCACATGTCGATCGTCGAGGGGCCGCCCTGCAGGTACAGGAAGATGCACGACTTGGCCTTGGGCTCGGCGCCCGTGGACGCCTCGGCGCGCATCCGCATCAGGCCGGGCAGGCTCAGCCACGGGATCAGGCCCGTGCCGCCCAGCCGCAGCATCCGGCGCCGGCTGGGGGCTACCATTCCGGGGCGGGCGATATCTCCGGGCTCCATGACAAGTCCTCCGGCGTCTCAGTGGTTGCAGATGAATTCGCGGGTATTGAGGATCGCCCAAAGCGCATCCTCGAGGCCCTCGCGGCGGGCCGTGGCGCCCTCGCCGACCAACCCCGCGACCGCCCGCCTTTCCTCCTCCGTGGGGAAACGCGACAGGCAGGCCAGGTAGATCTCGTCGGCAAGCTCATCGGGCGACAGGCCGGTTTTGGCCAACCGCGCCGCGGTGCCGCCCGCCGACCTGAGCTTGGCGTTGATCTCCGGCGCGTTCATCAGGTGGAGCGCCTGGCTGATGCTCGGGGCGTCGCCGCGCTCGCACGAGCAGACCGTGGCGCGCACGGGCCTGCCGAACACCTGCAGGAAATACGAGGGCATCCGGTTGTCCCACAGCCTGATCGCGCGCGTGCCAGCCGGCAGGCCGTTGAAATCCTCGGGCACGCCTGTCGCCTGGCAGACGGCGTCAAGCAGCACCTCGGCCGGCAGCAACCGGTGCGCCGCGCCCTCGAAGTTGGCGCCACCGGCGCCCGGCGCCGATTGGTACACCCTTGACATCATGACCAACTTGGCGAGGGCCTTGAGGTCGTGGCCCGATTCGCGGAACCGCCTCGCCAGCGCCTCCAGCAACTCGTCGTTGGCCGACGGGTTGGTGGTGCGCAGGTCGTCGACGGGGTCGACGAGGCCCCGCCCGAAGTAGCGGGCCCAGACCCGGTTCACCGCGGCCTTGGCGAAGAACGGGTTGGCGGGCGCCGTCATCCAGGCGGCGAACTCCTCCCGCCTGAGCAGCGGGTCGCCTTCCAGGGGCGGTCCGCCCGGGGGGCGCGCCTTGACGGGCTTTCCCGTGCGCGGATGGTTGATGTCCTTGGCCGCTTCCGACAACAGCGCCTCGGAACCGTCGGGCATCACCTTGCGCCCCAGGCCCGTGAAGCAGCCGGCGAGCGCCGCGTAGTCGTCCTGACCCCACTTCTCGGATGGGTGGTGGTGGCATTGGGCGCACTCGATCCTCACCCCGAGGAACAACTGGCTCACCGAGCGGGCCACCACCTCGGGCTTGTCGAGCACCCTCAGGAAACCGGCGGGCGAATCGCCGGCGACCGAACCACGCGCCGAGACAACCTCCCGCGCGAAACGGTCGTAAGGCATGTTCGCCGCGAAGGCCGAGCGGAGCCACCGCCACATCGCCACGGCGCCCTGCGCCTTGAGGGCGTCGCGGTCCACCCTGAGAAGGTCGGCCCAGAGCATCGCCTGGTAGTCGGCGTATTCGGGGCTCGCGAGGATCCTGTCGGCCAGTCTCGCGCGCTTGGCGGGATCCTTGTCGGCGAGGAAGGCGCGCGCCTCGCGGGCGCTCGGAAGGGTGCCCGCCGTGTCCAGCCAGGCTCGCCGCATGAACGCGGCGTCGTCGGCCTCGCCGGCGGGCCTGATTCCCAGTTCCTCGAGCCGGTTCCATGTGAGCGTGTCGATGAAATTCCTTTCCGGGGGGCGCGGAAAGCCCGATTCCTTCCCCGGAAGCGTGACGCGGCACACCGCCACGGCACCCATGTGCCGGGCCAGGATGGCGGCCTCGCCGGGCAGTGATCCGGCCATCATGAGCCCGCGGGAATCGGCACCGGCGATGTTCGGGGCGTTGCTTTCGAACTCCGCCTCCGATGTCACGCACCGCCGCGAACCATCCGGCATCACCGCCTCGACGCGCAGTTGCCTTTTCTCCCCGGGAACAACCCGAAGCCCCGGCGGATCAACCACCAGCCTTGCGGTTTCAAAAGGCTCGGCGGAGTCGGTGCGGGCGCCCTCGGCGATCCACCTCACCAGAAGACGGTACGGCCACGAGTCCTCGCGGATTTTCCTGCCGCCCCCATGGGCCACGGCCGCTGTGGCCTTGAGAAGCAGCAGGCTGGCGCGAGGGTCCCCATGGCTGATCCGGCGGCCGCGTCCCTCGGCGACGATGGCCCGGTGGTCCGCCGCGGGATCGAAACCGAACACCGACAGCTTGAAGCCGTTCTGCCCCTCAGCCTTGCCGTGGCAACCGCCGGAACTGCATCCCGCCTTGGAAAGCGCGGGAATCACCTGGCCGGCGAATGAAACCGGAACGGGCTTCACGACGCCGGAAACCCGCACGGGCACCCGCGCCTCCTCGCCGCCTTCCCCGACCACAATCGTGGCCGTTCCCTCGGAAACCGGGCTGGCCAGGCCCGTCGAGTCGATCCTGGCGATGGGCGCCGCGGTTCCCTCGATGCGGAACCGGGCCGCGCGCGTCACATCCGCGCCACGGCCATCCTTGCCCTTGCGCAGCACAACCACCTGCACGGTGGATTCAGGGCCATTAAGGTCGATGGCCGAGGGAAAAACAGCGATCTCAGCCCTGGCACCCGTGACGAGCAGGTGCGCCAAGGCCATGGCAAGCAGCAGCGGCATCCGGGAACGCTGGTTGGTCATGAGAAGGCCTGGTTGACGCGGGGCCGGAGTTCCCATTGGTATGGAGAAATAATTCTCATCCATTTCCCGGCCTGGCGCAAGTTCCCGTGGCGGGCCTACCACCGGAACTGGTACTGCACGAACGAAAGGCTGGAATTGGCGGAAGGTCCTGTCTGGCGGAGAAAATCGCCGCCGAACAGGGTGCAATACCCCGCCAGGATGTCGCTGCGGGGGCCAAGGTGGAAATTGAGCACCAAGTCCACCTCTTGGCCGACATCGTAACCCGCCGAACCGTTCGGAGAGACGCGCGAGACCTGCGCGGCGGCGTTGTAAAGCGCGTCGCGCGCCGAGAACAGCCAGAACCGATGATACTGGATCCAGCAAGTAAGCCACGGGGCGGGATACAGGTAAAGGTGCTGGTTGAAGTCGCGGATGTTCTGCCTGCCGACCTGGTCGGTCCATCCCAGGTAGTAATGGCTGAATGGAAACAGTTGCTGGAAGGTGCTGGCGGGCGACTCGCCCGGATTCCGGGTGCCGGTGGCCATGTCGTAATAGATCCAGTAACTGGGGGAAAGCGGCAGGTCGGCAAAGATACGCCCCGCGCCAACGGTGGTGGCGCCGGCCACCACCGTTGCCCTGCATGGCGCCCAGTTGCAGCATCACCTCCGCGTCCCACAGCCAGCCATCGCGCCTGCCGGCGTGGCGGGAACCGAGCGTCGCGATGCCGACGGGGGCCTGTGGTATTCCCTTCGTCGTGGTGGTACTGGCGTTGCCTGTGTAAAGGGCGTAAATGTCGGCCCAGACATCCTTTTGGGGCCTGATCGACCACCACGCGCCCGCCAGGTTGACATTCTCGTTGGGTGAGGCGATTCCCGTGACCGAGGGAATCACCGGCTGAGCCCAGAACAGGTCGAAATCGTGGTCCTCCCCACGCCAATAACTCCGCACGCCGTCGAAGGTGCGCCTGGTGTTGGCCCAGTCGAGGGTGCCTATGAGCCTTTGGGAACCGAACAGCAGTTCCTGCCTGCCGGCGCGCAACGCCACCGCCCGGTTGTCGATCTCACCCAGTTTCATCTCCACGAAGGCGTTGAGGAAATCCGCGGGATCGCGGTCGGGAAGAACCGGCGGCAGGTCGTTGTGCGCGATGTCGGCGGAGATGAACTCGAGGTAGACGCGGAACCTGTCCTCATACCACAGGTCGCCGAACACCCGCAGGCGGTTCAGGTAGTAGTTGTTGTCGATGGTTGTCAGCCGGGCATTTCCCTCATTGGCGAAACGCCAGCGGTATTCGCCACCCGAGGCGAACAACCAATGGTCGCCGCGCGGCACGCGCTTGAGCCTGTCGAACCACGGAAAGGAGCGGTCTTCCCCGGGCGGGTCGACGATGTGGAAATTGGTCTCAAAGAACGGCAAAGGCTGGGGCGCCAGGTTCGAGAAGGGGTTCTTGGGCAGGCTTTCGCGTTCGATTCCCAAAAACCAGTCGCGCACCGAGTGATAACCGGAATGCCTGGGAGGCGTGACGAAGTTGCCGGGAGGCGGAAACACCTGCGGACGGGGCGCACGGTCCCACCATTCGGGCCGTGTCTCAAGAAGCGGGGGAATGGCGAGTTCTGGCAAGACCTCGGCTGAGGCTTCGTCCCCTAGCGCCAGAAATGCCAGGATAAGGCAGGAGCCGTTCATTGCATGCCATCGCCAAGCCCGGCATGTTTGGCCAAGGCCCCGGGGCATTCATCGGAAGGAACGAAAATTCCGCCGGGGCAAGGAATGCCGTGTTGACGGCTTATTCAGGAAGTAAGGAAGGAAGAACCGGCAAGGTTGGCCCAAAATTCCATCACAAATGGCTAATTCAATTAAGTGGACGCCAAACGCGCGGAGCCTGAACCGCGACCGGGCCGGAGGTCGCCGGGGCGGATCAACCCGCCCTTCGGTCCTTGTCGCCATACACCTTGAGCTTGTTGTACATCGTCTTGAGGCTGATATCGAGTTCGGCCGCCGCGGCGCTCTTGCTGCCGCCATTGCGGTCGAGGGCGCGGAGGATGTGGTCCATCTCGATCTGTTCGAGGGTTCTCGGCGTCGATTCCACCGGATGGGCCCGCAAGCTGAGCGAACCGGACGGATTCCTGACACCCTGCGGGAAATGCTCGGGCAGGATCTCCCCCCCCCCGGAGAGGATGTGGGCATATTCCATCGCGTTGGCCAATTCGCGGACATTGCCCGGCCATGAGTGGTTCAGCAACAGGTCGATGGTGCCGGCCGATAGCGGCTGGCACGGGACGCCGGCGGGGCGGCCGGCCGCGCGGTTGAGCAGGTGCCCGGCCAGGGGGACGATGTCCTCGCGCCGTTCACGGAGCGCCGGCATCCGCAACTCGAAGGTGTTGATCCGGAAATAAAAGTCCTCCCGGAAATCGTCGTCCTGCACCATTTGCCTGAGGTCGCGGTTCGTCGCGCACAGCACCCGCACATCGGCGCGAAACGGGCTGGTCTCGCCCACGCGCCGCACCTCGCCCGACTCGAGGAACCTGAGCAGCTTCACCTGGATCGACTTGTTGAGCTCGCCGAGCTCGTCGAGGAACAGGGTTCCGCCCCCGGCCACCTCGAACAATCCCTTGTGGTCGAGCAGGGCGTTGGTGAACGATCCCTTCTTGTGGCCGAACAACTCGCTTTCCACGAGGTTCTCGGAAAGCGCCCCGCAGTTCACCGGCACGAACGGCTTGGCGGCCCGCCGGCTCTGCATCCACAGCGTGCGCGCGGCCAGTTCCTTGCCGGTTCCCGTCTCGCCGTTGATGAGCACGGTGGTGTCGGTGGGCGCCACCGTGGCGATGAG
>Ga0194130_10003797_pt1 | contig 19867 bp, 17 predicted proteins | sample TA2KigsurfametaG_FD_160084 | JGI IMG/M metagenome (GOLD analysis project Ga0194130, IMG submission 160084) | Freshwater microbial communities from Lake Tanganyika, Tanzania - TA2015050 Kigoma 12 surface | ecosystem: Environmental > Aquatic > Freshwater > Lake | place: Tanzania: Lake Tanganyika... | reverse complement strand
ATAGACAAAAACAGTTTCAGTGAATCCGGAATAAAGGTTATCCTTACCGGAGGCTTTTCGTCCGACGGCTTTAATATTGCTGAGCCCAACTTAATTATAAGTCAGCAGGAGTATATAATTCCAAAAACAATGCCTAATAAAGGCATCAATATTTTGACCCATGAATACCAGCGGCAGTTCGCTGAGGCTAAAACATTAGATTATCTGCAGGCCATTTGGTTGCAGCCAATGTTGAAAGAAAAAATGGCTGATGATGTACTTTATTTTTCAGACGGCCTTATTCGGGAGTGCCCGAGGGCAAACATTTTTATCGTCACCAAAGGCCAAAAGGTTATCACTCCGGAAAATGGGATGTTACAAGGAGTTAGTAGAAAACATTTACTCGAAATATCAAATGGTTTATTCGAAACCGAGGCCCGCGATGTAAGCATGGATGAACTCAGGAACGCCGAAGAAGTTTTTATTACCAGCACCACTAAAAATATTTTGCCCGTAGTTCAGATAGATGGAAAACGGATAGGGAATGGTGATCCAGGGAAAGTTACCGCACTTCTGGCTGAAAAATATAACCGAAGCATATATGGAACCTGAAAATACGTGCAGCAAAAAGGGATCAGCCTGAGGGCTGATCCCTTTTGTTTTGGTTTATAATCTAACTTTGACAATCAGTTTCCTGATTACGGAATCAGCGATCATGGGAGCGTGCACATCTTCCGGAAAGAATATTGCAAATTGATTATCAGTTAGTTCAAAATACATGTCAGGAGCATCCTGATAAAATTGAACATCCTTTTCAGGGTTATAGTCGCCTTTCATGAATTTGCATGTAGCGCGTGGCTTCCATCCCAGTTTTTCCTTTCCACTGATACAAAGCTGTATGTCGATATTCTTATTATGACATTCAAATTTTGCAATTGATTCTTCGGCTGTCATTCCCTCTTTTTCAACTACTACATAATTCAATCCTTCGCCAATCTCGTATTTTCCGACCTCAATATTTTTTAAATCAATCGTGTTTAAAAAATCAAATGCCTTTTTGAAGAGTGGATGAACGGAGCTGTATTTTCCGGAGTTTTCCAAAGTATCTATGATCATGGTATTAATTTTAAATAGGAAAAATCCGCCTGACTTGCCTGCGGATTTATTAATCAATTATTTTTTTAGCGTTGTACGCGTCCTGAGCCATCACCACCCACCAGGTCTTTAACTTCAGCCAAAGTTGCGTGATTCAAGTCGCCCGGAATGGTATGTTTGATCGCAGAAGCCGCAACTCCAAACTCGGCGGCATCACTCATTTTCATACCTGTAACCAATCCGTAAATAAATCCACTGGCAAATGAGTCGCCACTACCCACGCGATCCACGATACGAACTTCATATGATTTGGTGTGGTAAAAATCAGTTCCATCATAAACTAAAGCAGACCAGCCATTATCTGAGGCGCTATGGCTTTCTCTTAAGGTTGAAGCTATATATTTAAAGCCAAATTTAGCTTTCATTTGCTGGAATACATCTTTGTAACCATCCAGATTTAGTTCACCTTTTGTGACATCCGTACCTTTACTGGTAAAACCAAGGGTGGTATCCGCATCTTCTTCGTTACCGATACAAACGTCCACATACTGGCAAAGTCTGCTCATCACTTCCCTGGCTTTTTCTTTAGACCATAACTTCTTACGATAATTCAAATCGATGCTGGTCGTGATTCCTCTTGCTTTTGCAGCTTTTAGTGCTGCCTCAGTCAGTGCAGCAGCCTTATCACTCAAGGCTGGCGTAATTCCGGTGGTATGGAACCATTCTGCACCTTTTAATATTTCATCAAAATCGAATTCTGAAATTTCAACTTCAGCAATAGATGCGTCAGCACGGTCATATACTACCTGTGAAGCACGCATTGAGGCGCCGGTTTCCAGGAAATAAATTCCTAAACGCTTGCCACCTCTGGCAACAAACTGAGTATCGACACCATAGCGGCGTAAATGATTAATCGCTGCTTGACCTAAAGGGTTGTTAGGGACTTTTGAAACAAAGGTTCCGTTTAATCCGTAATTACATAATGCTGCAGCAACGTTAGCTTCTCCGCCACCATAGGTAACATCAAAACTATCACTTTGTACAAATCTCTTGAAATCAGGAGTAGACAGACGCATCATTATCTCTCCTAGGGTTACGACTTTTTTAGCCATGGCTCGTATTCTGTATTTAATTGAATGAACTTGTTACACTCCTAAAATTGGATGAACAAAAATACACTTATGGCCGATATTTAAAAGTTTTATCACTGCTTTTGTAACCAAAGACAAATAAATTGTTACTTATTTGGACAAAAGCCTTGAATTTCTTTTCAGTTTAGCTAGTTAATATTTATTATCTAATTTTGGATTTAGTTTTACTTAAATAATATTTCAAATGAGCAAGAAATCAGAACTCTTGAATTTAATACCCGAGCAGGGAATTTTACCGCTCTATTTCAACAAGGATAAAGAGACTAGTATTGAACTTTTAAAAGCCTTATACCGGGCAGGTATCCGGGCTGTAGAATACACCAACCGTGGAGAGGCAGCTTTGACAAATTTTAAGGAAATGAGAAAGGTAGTCGATTCTGAACTTAAGGGGATGTACCTCGGTATTGGAACAATCAAAGACGGTTCAATGGCACAAACATTTATTGACGCAGGTGCAGATTATATTATTTGCCCGGGACTAGTAGAAAGCGTGGCAGAAGTTGCGGATAAATACGATATGCTTTGGGCACCGGGCTGTATGACACCCAGTGAAATAATAAGAGCTGAAACATTAGGAGCAAAAATGATCAAACTTTTCCCTGGAAATGTGTTGGGTCCGGGTTTTATGTCTGCAATTAAAGAATTGTTTCCAAATCTCAAATTCATGCCTACCGGTGGTGTTGATTTAGATCGGGCGAATATTGAGGGGTGGTTTAAAGCCGGAGTTTGTGCGGTCGGGATGGGTAGTAAACTGGTAAGCAAGGATGTGATGGAAAACAAGAAGTATGAGGAGTTAATTTCATCAACCAAGTCGGTTTTAGAAATTATTAAATCCATCAGAGCTTAATAATTCAAGGTGATTGAAAGGCCGGCAGTCTGTTTTCTGTCGGCTTTTTTTTATTTTTGGAAACCAATAAAGCTCATCTGAACGTATCTTACCTAAGAGTTCAGCTGGTTCGTAGGATGAATTAGGTCCAAAGATGCATGTTCAGAAAGTCAATTTTTTTTTCTTTTTTTCTTTCGGTTTTGATGCTTTCCTCCCTTAAGGAAGTAAACGGTCAAAGTACATCCAATGAGGGATCTGATTTTTGGGCGGTTTTCCCCACTCATGTGCCTGCTAATTTTAATGGTGTAAGGCCTTTGGCGAGGTATTCCATTTTTATAACCGGCAGGCAGGCCTCTTCAGGTACAGTAACAGTAGGAGCCTTCAGTCAGCGGTTTAATTTGACAGCAGGCAATACGGTAATTGAGGTGCCGATCAATCGTAATGATGCTTACATCGATGAAGCCGAGTCGGGCAGAGTGCTCACGAACAGGGCCATACGTGTTCAGGTAGATCCCGGAAGACCAAAAGTAGTCGTTTACGGGCATATCTTTGCCGGAGCTCGTTCAGCAGCTTCACTGATATTGCCGAAGGAAGCTCTGGGTCAAAACTATTTCAGCATGAATTACGAGAGCGGTAATACCCCGGATCCCGGCCGAAATCATATTACCTTGATCGCCAGTGAGCCAAATACAAAAATTTTTATCAGACTCAATGGAAATGATTTGATACCGGGGGGTGTCACGCTGGCCAACCCGGGTGATGTGTATGAATACCTTTCCAATGTGGATCTGACCGGTGCCAATGTTTTTGTCGACCCACAAACCTCAGGCTGTAAGCAGTTCGCTATGTTCTCGGGCACCACAAATTCTGCAATTACAACTCCTTCCGGTTGTTTTGGAACCATTTCATCAGATCCATTGTACCAGCAGAATTATCCGGTGGATAGCTGGGGTAAGACCTATGGATTTGTTCCTTTCAGTTCAAGAAGTCCTAATGGTTCCACAGTAAGAAGCCGAGGAAATTATGTTCGAATCCTGGCTAAGGAGAACGGAACAAGAGTTACTTACAATGGGGTACAGATCGCAAATTTGAATGCCGGTCAATATTATCAAACCCCTGCTCCTGTAACCGAGCCGGCTTATATTTCGGCAAACAATCCTATTGCAGTAGCTCAATATTCGCTCACTCAGGCGTGTGCGGGGGGTGGTTTCAGCGATCCTGATATGGTCATTCTTAATCCGGTTGAATATAATATCAAAAACATCACCGTTTATTCCTCCAGTAGGGAGGATATCAGTCAGAATTACGTGAATATTTTGATACGAACAGCAGCAGCAGCTTCTTTTAGAATTAATGGAAGGGTGCCCGGCGGAACATTTACAGCCTTGAGGAGCAATCCTGATTATTCTTACATGCAACTTAATCTGAACCAGTATTCAACCCAAATTTTCAATTTATCAGCCTCTGATGGATTTAATGCCATTGCCTATGGATTCGGTGATGTGGAATCTTATGCCTATTCAGCAGGAACAAATCTGGCTTCCAGTCAGTTTGTAAGGGCAATAAACAAGATTACCCTTCAGGAGATTACCAATGCATGTACCAGGCAGGATCTGGATTTCAGGCTTACCTTAACAGCTCCGGCATCCACTTTAGTTTGGCAACTGGACGCCAGTGATGCACCGGTCACCCAGAATAACCCGACTGCATTTCCTGTGGTGCGAAATGGAATTACATTTTTTGAGTATGTATTCCCTAAAAATTCAGGTTACACTCAACCCGGACAAAAATCAATCAAAGTCATTGCGAAATATGCCACATTATCCGGTTGCAACTTAGATGAACAGGAAATAAATTATCTTTTTGATGTTTTTGATCCTCCGGAGGCCTTATTTTCAAATACGAATAATTATTGCACAAATAGTGAAATCATCTTTACCGACAAGAGTAAGGACAATGGAAATCCAATCAGCTCCTGGGAATGGAATTTTGGCGACGGGAATAGTTCAAGCGAACAAAATCCAAAGCATACTTTTTCGAATCCGGGAACCTATCAGGTTATGTTGCGGGTGAGAAATTCAACTACTTGTGATGCAAAAGAATATATGCAGACCCTGGTGATACGATCAAGTCCGGTTGCCGCTTTCTCAAATACCAGTCCGGGCTGTAACAACGCTGCCATTATTTTTACGGATCAATCCAGTACCATGCAGGGAAGGATTATCAAATGGGAATGGGACTTTGGAGATGGCACCAAATCAAAAAATACAGTATCAGCGCCGGTTACTCATCAGTATACTTCGGGCAGACAGGTTTTGGTAAGTCTTAAGGTAACCAATGAATTTGGTTGTGAAAATGTGTTGACTAGGACTATTGATGTGACCACACCATTTTTGAATGCAGGGGTCGATACCTTTATTTTACGGGGAGGATCTGTTCGTTTTAAAACGCAGTCCGCCGGTACCAACTTAAGGTATAAATGGACTCCCGCGGCCGGTCTTGATCGTGATGATATCAAAAATCCGACTGCTTCGCCTTCATCTGATACCAGATACAGCGTAACCATAAGCTCAGATGAAGGTTGTGTACTTGTAGATGATATTTTTGTAAAAGTACTGGAGCTACCCTTCATTCCGAATACATTTACACCAAATGGGGATGGAATTAATGATTTTTGGAAAATTGACTATCTGGATAGTTATCCGGCGGTGAACGTAAATGTATACAATCGTTTTGGACGAAAAGTTTTTGAATCAATCGGGTATTTGAAACCATGGGATGGTCGTTTAAACGGTGACATGTTGCCGGTAGGAACCTATTATTACGTAATAGATCCTAAAATAGGTATACCCCTTTTCAAGGGCTGGGTTACTGTGATCAGATGAAATATAATGTTAAACCTGATTTATTTTTAATGATTTGGGTATATTTAGACTGAAAACCTGTAAAAAAATAAAATTGACATTAATTAGAAGTTTTAAATTATTTTGCTTCTGGATAATTTAATTAAACCCTTAAGTTTTTTAATCTGGTGGATATTATCAAGGTTTAAAGAATGATATTGATGAAAAGACTCGTTGCTTATTTAATTGCCTTTTTGTTCAGTCAGCTTGCACTCGCACAGCAAAAACCTCAGTATACCCAGTATATTTTGAATAATTTCATCCTAAACCCAGCCATTGCAGGAATAGAGAATTATATTGATGTTAAGGCAGGATATCGTGCCCAATGGGTTGGCCTGGATGGTGCACCGGTAACTTCCTATCTATCCATTCATGCGCCTATTGGAAAGAATTTTTTATACGGAACCTCCACCTCTGTACCGCAAGGAGGCGGAAGTAACCCCAACAGTAGAAGTTATCTGCAAAATTATATGGCCTCTGAACCCCATCATGGAGTAGGTTTCACTGTTGTTTCTGATCAGGCCGGCCCTATCTCAAGAACAGATGCCAATTTGAACTATGCCTATCACATTGGAATTACTCAAGATTTAAATGTGTCGGTTGGAGTCGCTGCAGGGATGTCCAGGATATTCCTCGATCGATCCAATCTGCTTCTGGAGAATCCTAACGATCAGGCGATTGGCATTGGCAATTTTGATAATTTTAAGCCGGATGTGAGTGCGGGTATTTGGATTTACGGCCCAAGATTTTTCGTAGGAGCATCGGCACAGCAGTTATTGCAAAATCCGATAGGTTTTAGTGATGATCCTGAAAGCTATAATCTGGGAAGAAAAGTACCTCACGTTTTCGTCACGGCAGGTTATAAAGTTTATCTCGGAGATGATTTTGCGGCCATGCCATCAGCCTTATTAAAAGTTGTTTCTCCTGTTCCTGCTTCGATAGATCTAAATTTGAAACTGGCTTACAAAGACCGATTTTGGGTTGGCGGCAGCTTTCGTAAAAATGATGCATTTGCGGGTATGGCCGGGTTTAATGTAGGTTCATTTATGAATATTGGCTATTCTTATGATTTAACTACATCCGGACTGAATACAGTTAGCAATGGTTCACATGAAATTGTATTGGGGGTATTTCTGAATAATCGCTACAAGGTTAGCTGCCCTCAAAAAAGTTGGTAGTGGATTCGTTTTAAGCTGAAGCCTTGTTGATTCTTTAATTATTTTCTATGACAACATGCGGCAGCCAAGGTTTAGTTTGATATGAGTTATCGTTTCAGGGCACGGCTAATCTCTAGCTTTGCATCCAGATCTTTCAATGTTTCCCGTTTATCGTATAGTTTCTTACCCTGTGCCAAGCCGATCTCAAGTTTGGCAAAACCACGTTCTGAGGTAAAGATTTTTAATGGAATAATGGTAAAGCCTTTTTCCTCAATTTTTGTCCGCAGTTTGGCTATTTCCTTTTTGTTTAGCAGTAGTACTCTATCGCGCTTAGCCTCATGATTGTAAAATGAACCATGCGAATATTCGGCAATTTGCATATTTCGAACATAGAGATTCCCGTCAAAAAATGTGCAGAAGGCGTCGTTAATATCCGCTTTACCTTCACGTATCGATTTGATTTCTGTTCCAAGCAATTTTATGCCGGCAGTGTAGGTCTCCAGAATATGATATTCAAAATAGGCTCTTTTGTTTTTTATGTTAATTCCTCCCGACATAAAGGCAAATATCTGAAAGAAAATCTATAACCGAAATTTTTAACTCCCAAGATTATTCAACTATTTTTTTTCAGATTTATAAAATAATTAATTTAGATTAAACTAAAATTGTTATTTTGTTAATCTAATAATATCTTCAATGCGGCTATTTGTTTTTTGTATTCTTTTGTTCGGAATTTGTTCATCTTTACCGGCTCAAGAGTCAACGGTAAGTGGATTGCTAAGTTCCGGACTGAAACCTCTTGCACAGGTCTCAGTAAAAATAGCGGATAGCAAAATGGGCACAACCAGCGATTCGCTTGGGAGATATGCTATATCTAACCTGAAGCCCGGCAATTATGTTTTATTCTTTTCTTCATTAGGTTATAAACCCTACAAAGCAGAAATTAACATCGGCGAGAATGAACTATTAAATCTGGATGTTAATCTTGAGGAAGCCGAAAATTTGATGCAAGAATTTGTGATTACCGGAACCATGAAAGAGGTCAGCCGTTTGGCAAGTTCGGTACCAGTAGAGGTTTACAGTACGGCATTTTTTAAAAAGAATCCCACTCCGTCCATATTTGATGCCTTACAGAATGTAAATGGTGTTAGGCCTCAGTTAAACTGTAATATTTGTAATACGGGCGATATTCATATTAATGGACTCGAGGGACCATACACCATGATTTTAATTGACGGTATGCCCCTTGTTAGCGGTCTTTCTTCTGTTTATGGGCTCTCGGGAATTCCCAATACCTTAATTGAACGGGTTGAGATTGTTAAAGGTCCTGCATCCTCATTGTATGGTTCCGAAGCGGTGGGTGGATTGATTAATATCATAACCAAAAAACCGGAAAATTCACCTGTTTTCTCCGGGGATGTTTTTACAACTTCCTGGGGTGAGTTGAATACTGATTTAGGATTCAAATTTACAGCCGTTAAAAAAGCAGATATGCTGACGGGAATCAATTACTTCAACTTTAAAAATAGAGTTGATAATAATAAAGATTTCTTCACAGATGTTACTTTACAGGACCGAATTTCTATTTTTCAGAAATGGAGTTTTCATCGAAATGATAAACGGCAGTTCAATTTTGCAGCAAGATATAACTATGAAGACCGTTGGGGAGGTGCGATGAACTGGACCCCTTCGTTTCGAGGTGGTACCGATCGATATGGAGAGAGTATTTATACAAGCAGATGGGAAGTGCTTGGAAATTATCAGCTTCCTGTTAAAGAGTCTGTTAAGTTTTCCTGGTCTTTAAATGATCATGCTCAAAATTCGGTATATGGCAACACGGTTTACCGTGCCAGGCAAAAGATTGCTTTCGGTCAGCTTACATGGGATAGAAAACTGAAAAACCATGACCTATTGATGGGAATAGCCTTGAGGTATACCTTTTATGATGATAGTACCCCTGCAACTGCCCTTTTAAACGGATCGAATAATGCAGATCAGGTCTGGCTTCCCGGTATCTTTATACAAGATGAAATTAGTCTGGCTGAAAAGCATAAGTTATTGCTTGGAATGAGATATGACTATAACTCCAGGCATGGAGCCATTCCGACTCCAAGATTAGCCTATAAATGGGTCCTGAATGATAATAATGTCCTTCGTTTAAATGCAGGCACCGGTTTCAGGGTGGTTAGTTTGTTCACGGAGGATCACGCTGCCTTAACAGGCTCGAGGGAGGTTATTTTGGCTGAGCAATTGAACCCGGAAAGAAGTTATAATGGAAATTTAAATTATATCAAGAAGGTATTTTTTAAAAGTGGAAGCTTTATGAGTATCGATGCCTCTGCTTGGTATACCCATTTTGATAACCAAATTATTCCGGATTATCTGAGTAATTCGAATCAGATCATTTATCGTAATTTACAGGGTTATGGAGTTTCACGTGGTTTGAGCGCCAACTTGGATATGACATTCACTAATGGACTTAAAATTTTGGCCGGAACTTCTCTCTTGGAAGTTTTCACCAGGGATGAAAGATTTGGGGAAAGAATCAGGCCATTTTTTAATGAACGATGGACCGGTACCTGGGGAATTTCCTATAAGATTGAAAAATGGAATCTTGGATTGGATTATACCGGGAATGTTTATGGTCCTATGCTGCTGCCACTTTTAAGCGACCTGGATCCCCGAAGCGGACTATCACCCGTATGGAGCCTGCAGAATATACAATTTACCTTTTCGGGGATGAAAAGAATCGAATTATATGGAGGAGTAAAAAATTTACTGAACTGGATACCCGGCCGAAATGAACCTTTTTTGATTGCCCGTAGTCATGATCCTTTTGATCGGGAAGTCCAAACTGACCCCTCTGGGAATGTGCTTTCCAGTGCGACGAATCCTTATGCTTTAACTTTTGATCCGGGTTATGTATTTGCACCCAATCAAGGGATTAGAGGATTTTTAGGTTTACGTTTAACCATAAAATAACTATGTTAAGACCATTAATACTATTGATTTTAATTTTATCCGCCCTGTCAGATCTGTCTGCACAAAATCGAATCGTAAAATTTGCGGAAATAAAACCTCTGCAGGATAAAATAGCCAAACCGGTGCTGGTACTTATCATGACCGACTGGTGTAAATATTGTCATGCTATGAAAAATACCCTGACTCGGGACAATTCAGTACTGGCTTTACTGGATGAAAAATTTTATACGGTATTTCTGAATGCAGAAGATAAGATTGATATTTTTTTTGCAGGTAGAAACTTTAAAAATAAGGGCGGAATACATGAATTGGCAAGTGAATTAGGCACCATTAAGGGACAACTCTCTTATCCTACCTTGACTGTTCTTAATTCCCGGAATGAAATCATCTACCAGCATGACGGTTTCTTATCACCACGTGCCATCCTGTACACCTTAAAAAAAATAGCTCAGAATTGAAATTTGAAATGGAATTATCATGCTTCTGATACTATTCGGTTCTGAATAATAAATTAATACATTTCAATACGCACATCTCACTTCACAATCATAATCGGAATATTTACGTTATGCCGAACGGTATCTACGGTGGTTCCAAAAATCAGGTCACCGAGACCTTTGTGCCCGTGAGCACCCATAACCAAAAGATCTAATTTTCTCGCTTTTACTAGTTCAGATATTGCTTTAGCAGCGGTTCCGTATCCTATTTCAATATGTACCTGATAACCCATTTCCCTTAAATTTTGCTTGTATTTTTCCAGGTTCTCGGTATCGCTTTGAGTTTCATGATCCAATACTTTTTCTCCATGAAATTTGGCCGCAGCAGTTTCAACAATATGTATGAGGTAATAATCTGCATTTTTCCCTCCCTGGATCAGCGCATGCCGAAAGGTAGTCCGGTCATTTTTTGAAAAATCAACAGTGATTCCAATCTTGTTATACTCTACATGATCAAGAGCACCGATTTCAAGTGCTTCCCCATGTGGGACATTGGATGATTTACGTTCATGCTTTCTGAAAAATGGCATCAGAAAAATGTAGAGTAATAGTAAGCCGATTGCCACAGATAAGGGAATTACGAGTAAATATATCCACCAAACATGGACACTTGAATTGCTGAGCCAGGAGCTAATTTCTTCAACAACCAGTTGAACATTGAGGCTTACAATGATTAGGGCAGATAACCATGCCAATATTTTTACCCAGGGTTTGATGGCGTATTCCTTCATTTTTTCCTTGTCGGAATTAAAGTGAATTAAAGGAATAACCGCAAAACCCAATTGCAGGCTGAGTGCTACCTGACTTAATATGAGCAAACTACCCAGGGCTTCTTCTCCAAAGAAAATGATCGTGATGAATGCGGGGATAATTGCGAAAAGGCGTGTAAGTAATCTTCTGATCCAGGGTTGTATCCTTAAATTCAGATGGCCTTCCATAACAATCTGTCCTGCCAGTGTTCCCGTTATTGTTGAGCTTTGCCCGGATGCAATTAAAGCAATGGCAAATAGGGTTGGGGCTACCGAACCAAAAATATTATTCAGCAACTGATGAGCATCCTCGATTTCAGCAACTTCAAACAAACCGTTTTTATAAAAGGCTGTTGCAGCCAATATTAAAATAGCTGAATTGACAAAGAAGGCAAGATTTAAGGCAATGGTGGTATCGATCAGGTTATATTTTATGGAGTCTTTTATTCCTCTTGCAGAACGTTCAATCTTCCTGGTTTGTACAAGAGAAGAGTGTAAATACAGGTTATGAGGCATAACAGTCGCTCCAATTATGCCTATGGCAATGTAGAGCGCATTTCCTGATAGGAAGGAAGGCTCAAATCCACTGATTACTTCTGCAATCACCGGCTTGACAATGAACATTTCGGTCAAAAAGGAAATTCCGACAATAAATACCATGGAAACAATAAATACTTCCATCATTCGCATCCCCTTATTCATTAGAAAAAGCAGCAGAAAAGTATCCAGAATAGTAATAGAAACCCCCAAAATTAAAGGGAGGCCAAAAAGCAGATTTAATCCGATAGCCATGCCAATAATCTCGGCCAAATCACAGGCAATAATGGCAATTTGAGCTAAAACATACAGTGGAAAATTAACGTAAGCAGGGTAGGCATTTTTGGAAGCCTGAGCCAAATCCAGTCCGCGAACGATGCCTAAACGTGCACTAAGCGACTGAAGTAACAAGGCCATCAGGTTAGACATCAATAAGACCCAGATTAGTTGATAGCCAAACTGGCTACCTCCGGCAATATCAGTTGCCCAGTTCCCCGGATCCATATATCCCACACTCACGAGGTAGGCAGGTCCGATAAAGGCCATCAGCTTACGCCAGCCTGTTTTACCCGAAGTAATTACCGATTCGTGAACCTCACTCAGCGATTCTGACTGTTTAGTACTCATAAAATAACCAAAATATTTTTTGCTACGTCCCGACTGATGGTTTGCTCTTTGCTTCGATCTATGGAGAGCATAATTGATCCATCGTATTCATTCAATTCCAGAATCTTAACACCAGTCCCTAACGTTAATCCAAGTTTATCAAGGAGTTTAAGAAATAAAGAAGAATGTTCACTAACACCCGAAACGGTTCCACTTTCACCGGCTTGCATATCTGTAATTTTCACCAGTTTTTTCTGTTTAATCTTTCCTGACTTATCCGGAATCGGATCGCCATGCGGGTCGGCTACCGGATTTCCTAAGAAATCATCTAAACGATTAATCAGAGCCTCAGAATTGATATGCTCCAGCTCTTCGGCTATATCATGCACTTCATCCCATTTAAATCCTAGCTTTTCAACCAGAAATACTTCCCACAAGCGATGCTTTCTGATAATATTAACCGCAGCAGTCAGTCCGCTGTTCGTAAGGGTTACACCCTGATATCTGATGTAGTGTATCAGCTTTTTCTCGGCCAGTTTCTTTAGCATATCCGTAACGGATGCGGCTTTGGTACTGGTCATCTCCGCAATCTGGTTGGTGCTTACGGCTAGCAAGTTTGCTTCACTAAGGTGATAAATTGCTTTTAGGTAATTTTCTTCTGTAAAGGAGTGCATGGCGTTAAAGTTAAATAAATCTAATATTTTATTTAGAGCAATCTAAAAATATTAATAGAATAAGTGCTTATTTTTTATGCTTTTTTTAAAATTAAATTTGGCTATTCTCTTAATTACCTTACTTTTGAGCTCATTATGGCAATGGAACTGGATAAAATTGATCTTAGAATTTTGAAAATTCTTCAGGAAAATGGTAGGATTACCAATTTGCAACTTTCCCATGAAGTCGGACTGTCTCCCGCACCCACTTTAGAGCGTGTCAGGAAACTCGAGCAGGCCCATTATATCAAGAGTTATCATGCATTAGTTGATGAAGAATTGTTGGGCTTGGGTATTAAAACCTTTATTCAGATTCAGCTCGATTTTCATAAGAACAACACCATTCAGGTTTTCTTGGAGGAAATAGAAGCAATCAAAGAAATTACAGAATGTCATCATGTAACCGGTCAATGTGATTTTCTGCTGAAAGCTTATGTAAAGGATATCAAATCATACGAGCGACTGATCATGGATAAAATAAGTAAGATCAGTGTCGTTAAGACTTTTCAGACCATGATGATCATGTCGACGAATAAGAAAGAGCCGGCGGTGCCTTTGGAGTATTAATTTGTCTATCATTTAATTTGTCTATTTGTCAATTGGAGCATTGATGTAATTATGAACAATAATTATCATAGACAAATTGACTCATCGACAAATCGACAAATTGCCAAATTCCTACCCCAACCCCCACTCAATCCCCTTCTCCCCATTCTCTACCAGATACTCATTCGTTTTAATGAAGTGATTACATCCAAAGAATCCTTGATAGGCAGAGAATGGTGATGGATGGGCAGCCATGAATATCTGATGATTATTTTGATCAATTAATGAGGCCTTTGCCTGGGCATATTTACCCCAAAGCAAAAAAACGATTCCTTTCCTTTGCTCCGAAAGGGTTTGAATCACTCGATCTGTGAATTCTTCCCAGCCCTGATTTTGATGAGATCCCGCCTTTGAAGCCTCAACAGTTAAAATGGCGTTCAACAATAATACGCCCTGATCTGCCCATGAACTTAGGTCGCCATGTGGTGGAAATTGAAACCCCTTGTATTCAGTCTGAAGCTCTTTGAAAATGTTTTGAAGCGAAGGTGGAATAGGAACTCCTCTTTGAACCGAAAAAGACAAGCCATGTGCCTGATTAGCACCATGGTAAGGATCTTGTCCGATAATAACAACCTTCACCTGATCAAAAGGAGTATGCGAAAAGGCATTGAAAATCAATCTATTTGCAGGGTAGATGGTTCTTTTTTCTTCCTGTTGAGATTGAAGAAAGGAACGAAGGTTGATCATATATTCCTTCTTAAATTCGGCTTCAAGAACTGCCTTCCAGCTTTCTTCCAGTTTTAAAGACATAATTTATCAGTTAGAAATTGGTTAAACGCTCAAATAAACGGATATTTGAAACAAATTTAACAGATAACAAGACAATGCCTAATTTCATCAGATTGATAATTGCAGCCATAATCCTTGGCGCATCGATAACATTAATGGTTTTTGGTTTTTGGGGCTCGGGGATTCCTTTGGTTTTCCTCGCCATTTTAGTAGCCGTCACCTTTTTTTATCATGAAAAGATGCTGATTGCACAATACTTTCTCCGTAAAGATGATATGGATAAAGCAGGGGAGTGGCTCAAAGGGATTTCGAACTACGAAACGCAATTATTTAAAGGTCAGCACGGTTATTATAATTTATTGATTGGTCTTATCGAGTCAAGGAAGGCACCGCTACAGTCTGAGAAATATTTCAAGAGAGCGATTAGTTTAGGGATGACGATGGATCATAACATTGCTTTGGCTAAATTAAGTCTGGCAGGAATTGCGATGGCAAAAAGAAATAAGCGGGAAGCAACTATTTATTTACAGGAGGCTAAGAAGGCCGATAAAAATAAATTATTGGCAGATCAGATAAAAATGATGAAGGATCAGATGGGTCAAATGGATCGGACGGTTCAGCAGCGCAATTTCCGTCAGCCCTTTTAAACGTTTTATTTATCCCTTAAATTATCGAAACGCACCGAGAAGTCGCTGCAGCAGAGCGGACTGCCTACAAATTCGCGTGCCACAGGAGTCTCGTTTGAACGAAAAAAATACTGTTCTGACTGGATCCTTTTTAATAATTGATGAATAAAAGAAAGATCAAAATCTCCTTTATTCAGTTTGATCAAGTATTCCTGATCTGTGATTTCCAGACTTGAATTCTTCATATGATTTTTAAATGTTTTTACCAAAAATAACAAAGGCCGTTTGCACTCAAGCAAAGCGGCCTTTATTTTTATGTTATGATTGTGTTAACTAAACCATTCCATTACGATTTCTTTGGAAGGCATAGCGATTTCGAGTTTCATTTTTTTGCGCATTCCGCCCAGGTCATTAAAAACTTTGTTTGGATTGCCTGCTTTTAATTCCTCCACTGTTTTGAACCCCATTTTATTCAATACCGGAATCCATTCTGCAGGAACACCGATCGCAATAAAATCATCTGCGGTAGCAAGTTTTACTTTTTTCTCAGGTCTCATCTGAGGGAAAAATAAAACCTCTTGAATGGTACTTTGATCAGTCATTAACATCACCAGTCGGTCGATTCCAATGCCAAGTCCGGAAGTAGGTGGCATTCCATATTCCAAAGCTCTAAGAAAATCATCATCCATGGCCATGGCTTCTTCATCTCCACGCCCGGCAAGTAAGAGCTGATCTTCAAATCGCTCACGCTGATCAATGGGATCATTCAGTTCCGTATAGGCATTAGCAATCTCCTTGCCCATCACAAACAGCTCAAAGCGCTCCACCAAACCTTCCTTACTGCGATGTTTTTTTGCCAGAGGAGTCATTTCAATCGGGTAGTCTGTGATGTAGGTTGGTTGAATTAAATGTTCTTCCACCTTCTCGCTGAAAATCTCATCGATCAGTTTTCCCCTGCCCATGCTTGCATCAATCTCGATATTCAGTTTCTTACAAGTATGGCGTAATTCGTCTTCATTCATGGTTGAAACATCTATTCCTGTAAATTTCTCGATGGACTCATACATGGAAAGCTTCTCATACGGACCTGCAAAGTCAATTTCATGGCCGGCAACTTGAATGGTTGATTTGCCATGTACAGCCAGTGCCACCTTTTCAAGACACTCCTCAACCATAGCCATCATCCAGATATAATCTTTATAGGCTACATAAATTTCCATGGAGGTGAATTCCGGGTTATGGGTACGATCCATTCCTTCATTTCTGAACATTTTTCCGAATTCATAAACGCCATCAAAGCCGGCAACAATCAGTCTTTTCAGGTATAACTCATTCGCAATACGCAGGTAAAGCGGCATGTCCAGTGTATTGTGATGCGTATTGAACGGACGTGCTGCAGCACCCCCATGAATCGCTTGAAGAATTGGAGTTTCTACTTCCATCCATCCATGATCATCAAAATAAGATCGCATGGTACGAATCACTTTTGCTCGCTTGATGAAGATTTGCTTATAATCAGGGTTTACGGTCAGATCAACATAACGTTGTCTGTAACGCATTTCCGGATCCGTAAAGCCATCATAGATATTTCCGTCATCATCGCGCTTAACAATCGGAAGGGGCTTTAATGATTTGGATAAAATCTTCATTTCGCTGACATGAATGGATATTTCACCGGTTTTGGTTGTAAAAACATATCCGCTTACACCGACAAAATCCCCTAGGTCAAGCAGCTTTTTAAATACTGTATTGTAAAGGGTTTTATCTTCTCCCGGACAGATCTCATCCCGGTTGAAATAAGCCTGTATCCTACCTGTAGAATCCTGTAACTCGGCAAAGGATGCGCTTCCCATGATTCTGCGGCTCATGATTCTGCCGGCAAAACGAATATTCTTGTAGGACGTTTTATCCCGCTCGTAATTATTTAGAATGTCTAAGGCATTGACATTGACTTCAAAGGCTTCAGGAGGATAGGGATCTATGTCCAGTTTACGTAACTCCACCAAGGCTTCCCGGCGTAAAATCTCCAGTTCAGATAATCCGATACTCATTTAATTAGAATTTCTGCAAAAATAGGCTTTTCGGCGCAAAAATGCTAAGGAAGCTTGTCGGCATGAAATCAAAGCAAAAAGAACGATACTTTCTAAAGGATAGTGAATGGTCTTTGCTCTTTAAATTCACCTTTTTGCTTTCTGCTTTTGACTTTCCGCTTCTAATCCGCCTCCGTCTCCTGCAAATACAATTCCCTGATATCTTCCGCATATTTAGTCTCGATTACCTTGCGTTTAGCTTTCATAGTTGGGGTAATCTCACCTTCTTCAATACTGAATGGATTGCGTTTGACAAGGAAGGATTTCATACGCTCGAATTTGGCAAGCTCAGTAGAATACTTACGAATATCTACATTCAGCCAGTCCAGAATTTTTTGATCTCGAATAAAGGAATCTTTTTTCTCAAAAAAGGCTTCATTCAGATGAAAAGTTTCTTGCAACACTTCCTTCGAAGGGACTAAAATAGCGGTAACGTATTCACGCTTATCACCAATTAGGAAAATCTGCTCAATCTTCGGACTTTTTAAATAGGTATTTTCAACCGGTGTTGGATAGATGTTTTTACCATAGGCATTCACCAGCATATTTTTTATGCGGTCGGTAATCTGTAAATTCCCCTTATAAAAGCGTCCAATGTCACCAGTATGAAACCAGCCATCCTGATCAATGACCTCGGCAGTTTCCACAGGCTTGTTCCAATAGCCTTTCATTACACAATGTCCTCTTACAATAATTTCTCCTTCAGGACACTCAAAATTTTCATTAAAGGTATGGTGGGTTTGTATGGTCAAAATTTGTTTACTTTCAACATCTTGAATGGCTACTTCTATGCCCGGTATAATACGCCCCACCGTTCCATAAACCTGGCGATGATATTCGGTGACGGCCATTACAGGAGAGGTTTCAGTGAGTCCGAAGCCTTCCAATATTTTAATGCCCAGGTTTCCGAAAAATTCCCCAACATTTTTAGGTAGTGCCGCCCCACCCGAAAGCATGAACTTTAAACGGCCCCCGGTTTTTTCTTTGATTTTACTGAAGACCAGTTTTTCGGCAATGGATTTTTTCAGCCTTAAGATCAATCCGGGTGTTTTTCCTGCTTCCTGAACCTCGCGGTAGCTTTGCCCGGTTTGAATGGACCAAAGGAAAATTTTAGCTTTTAATCCACCGGCCGAAGTGCCGTTTTTCATCGCCTTGTCGTGGATTCGTTCGAGCAGGCGAGGCACACAACTCATAATCGTTGGTTTCACTTCGGCCATATTCTTTGCTAATAATTCCAAACTTTGAGCAAATGCGATTTTACTTCCTACTGCACAACAAACATGATAAGTTGCCGTACGCTCAAAGACGTGGGACAGTGGTAAAAAGGATAAAAACACATCATTCTCATTGATTACAGGGATCTGTTCCAAACAAACTTTTACATTTTGAACAAAGTTAGAATGGCTTAGCATCACACCCTTTGGAACACCGGTTGTGCCTGATGTATAAATTAGTGACGTTAAATCACTTGCTAAAATGGACTTCCTTGCTTCTTCGATTTTTTCGGCTTGTTGCTCCAACACATTTCTGCCTTCTTTAATCATGTTTTTGAAACTGATTACTCCGGCATTCAGCCCCTGTTTTAACAGATATTTCTCATAATCATCAAATACCGGAATGATTCGCTTGAGTTCAGGACAATTATTGGCAATCTTTAAAATTTTCCTGAAAAGAAATGGATTTCCTACAAGAATTGTTTTAGCCGAAGAATCGTTTAAAATATATTCAATTTCAGATTCAGAAAGGGTTGGATAGACCGAAACGTTGACCGCGCCAATCTGCTGGACTCCCTGATCATAATAAACCCAGTCGACCGAGTTCTCAATAATTAATGCGAGTCTGTCGCCTTTCAAAATACCCATCTCCAGAAAATACGCCGAGATGGCATCTGCAGTATCCAAAACCTGTTTATATGTAACCTCTACCCAGCTTTCTTTAAGCTTATGCATTAAAAAGGTGGTGTTTTCATCGTGGACATACCCGACTACATTACGGAGCAAATCCGGTACGGTAGTAGATTCTGTTATTGGCTTCATCTTAGGCATTTTAGGGAAATTTTAATTAACAAGTATAAAGATTAGTTCTAAAAAAACAAAAGGCTCCTTATAGAGCCTTTCTAATTGATATTCAATTTGTTAACTAGAACAAATTGGGTACGATTAATCTATACTGAAAAACTTTCTCCGCAACCACAGGTTCTGGAAGCATTCGGATTATGAAAATTAAATCCCTTACCATTCAGACCATCTGAAAAATCGAGTTCAGTACCCGCTAGGTAAAGAAATGATTTCATATCCAGGGCTAAACGAATTCCCTGATCTTCAAAAAATTGATCACCGGGCTTTTCTTCATTGTCAAAATCCATTTTGTACGATAAGCCCGAACAACCACCTCCTTGTACAGAAACCCGAAGAAAATAACCCGTATCGAGTCCACTCTCTTTCATGAGTTCTTCAACCTTATGTTTTGCTTTATCTGTTACTGTGATCATGATATACCTCTTAATATCATCTCCTAAACCTTGAATTTAGAAAGTATTAATGGTGAGATTTGGCAGATTCTAAGGCTTCCATGCCATTTTTAACACGATAATCGTTGATGGCCGCCTTAATTGCATCTTC
>Ga0194130_10003793_pt1 | contig 19880 bp, 22 predicted proteins | sample TA2KigsurfametaG_FD_160084 | JGI IMG/M metagenome (GOLD analysis project Ga0194130, IMG submission 160084) | Freshwater microbial communities from Lake Tanganyika, Tanzania - TA2015050 Kigoma 12 surface | ecosystem: Environmental > Aquatic > Freshwater > Lake | place: Tanzania: Lake Tanganyika... | reverse complement strand
GTGATGATGCTCGAGCATATGGGCTGGGATGCGGCGGCCACACTGATCATCGCCGGCCTGGAGCGGGCGATCGCCGCGAAGACGGTCACGTACGACCTCGCGCGGCAGATGCCCGGCGCGACGGAGGTCTCCACCTCCGGCTTCGCCGACGCGATCATCAAGGGGATGGCGTGACCGCGATCGCCTACACTCTCCGCGCGGGTGATCCGGCGCGCGTCGCCACTCCGCTCCTCGCGGTGCTGCTCCCCGCAGACCCGAGCGTACCTCGGTCGCTCGCCGCACTCGATCGGACGTTCGGCGGGCTCATCACTCGGGCCATCAGGCAACGGGATTTCCGCGGTGGTCGTGACGAGACGCTCCTGCTCCTCCGGCCGGGGGCCGGTGGCGGTCCGGAGCGGGTCCTTCTCGTTGGGATGGGGTCTGCCGAGCGCGTGAAGGGGACACATCGGGCGGCCGCGGTCGCCGGTCGGCGCGCGAATGGCATGGGCGTCGGGGCGATGGCGATCTGGGCGGAGGCGCTCGACGGCGAGTCGCTCGAAGGGGCCGTCGCTGGGAGCGCGCTCGGCGCGTGGGTCTTCCGCGATCTGCAGGCGGCGCCGCCGCCGGCACAGCGACGGAAGCCCCTCGCACGGGTGACCTGCGTCGTCGCCAAGGTGTCCGCCGCCGCGAAGGCGGCGCTCGCCGCGGGCGAGGCGGTGGCTGCGGGCCAGCGGATCGCCCGTCAGCTCGGGATGCTCCCCGGGAACATCTGCACGCCGGATCACCTAGCGCGGACCGCGCGCGAGATCGCCAAGCGCCACCGTCTGAAGGTTGCCGTGCTGGGGCGTCGCGAGATGACGCGGCTCAAGATGGGCTCGTTCCTCGCGGTCGCGCAGGGCACGCGGCAGGATCCCAAGCTCGTCGTGCTCGAGTACCGTGGCGGACGGCGCGGCGATGCCCCGGTGGCGCTAGTCGGGAAGGGGCTCTGCTTCGACACCGGCGGCGTCTCGATCAAGCCGGCGCTCGGGATGGAGACGATGAAGTTCGATATGTCCGGCGCGGGGGCCGTCCTCGGGGCGATGGAGGCGATCGCGCGGATGAAGCTCAAGGTCAACGTCGTCGGGCTCGTCGGCTCCACGACGAACGTCGTCGATGGGGACGCGGTGAAGCCGGGCGACGTCGTGCGCGCCGCCAATGGGAAGACGATCGAGATTCAGAACACCGACGCCGAGGGGCGCCTCGTCCTCGCGGATGTGCTGCATTACGCCAAGCGCTTCGCGCCGCAGGCCGTTGTCGATGCAGCGACGCTCACCGGCGCCTGCGTCATCGCGCTCGGTCACGTCACGACCGGTGTGATGGGGAACGATCAGGGCGTCGTCGACGAAGTCCTCGCGGCCACGAAGCGGGCGGGGGAGCCGGGATGGCAGCTCCCGATGTTCGACGAGTACAAGGAGTTGCTGAAGTCGGATTCCGCCGACCTCCGGAACATCGGCGGTCGGTCCGCCGGCACGATCACCGCAGGGCTCTTCCTCGCGGAGTTCGCGGAGGGGATGCCGTGGGTGCATCTCGATGTGGCCGGCACGGCGTACAGCGAGTCCGACCTCGGCATCATGCCGAAGGGATCGACGGGAACGCCGGTCCGGACCTTCGTCGAGTTCGTCCGCGGGAGAGCCCGCTGAGCCAGCGGCTGGCCGTGGCCGTGGTGGCCGGCGCGCTCGCGCTCCGTGCCACCATCGCATCCGGCCAGGCCGCGGGCGCGGTCCCACTTCCCCCGACGCCTCCGGCCAGCGTGCCGGCGGCGCCGCGCGCCGGAGGGGATACCCTGACGGCCGCTGATTCCATTGCGCGGGACACGGTGCGCGCGCCGCTCGCCGTCGCGCATCGTCCGCTGACCCCGGAGCGGCGCGGGGCGCGGTACGTCTGGGATCGTCAGTCGATCTTCGCGAACGGCGCGGTGACGCTCACGGATCTGCTCGCTGACGTCCCGGGCGTGACAGTCGCGAATGCGGGGTTCATCCAAGCGCCGACGGCGACGAGCTGGTATGGCGATGCAGGGCAGGTGCGGGTCTTCCTCGACGGCGTCGAGCTCGATGCGCTCGATCGTAGGACCGGTGGTGTCGCCGATCTCGCGACCATTCCGATCTGGTACCTCGAGGAGGTCGCGGTCGAGCGCGGGGCGGCCGAACTGCGCGTGCACCTCCGATCCTGGCGCGTGCGCTACACCGTCCCGTCGACGCGGACCGATATCCTCACCGGCGCCGAGAATACGAATCTGTATCGCGGCTTCTACGGCAAACGACTGCGGAATGGGGGCGCGGTTCAGTTCGGCGCGCAGCAGTCGTCCACCACGAGCCTGCGCACCGGTGGGGATGGGGATGCGCTGAGCCCCTTCGGACGCATCGGGTGGGCGTCGGGTCGGTTGAGCGTCGATGCGATGGCCTCGAAGTTCGGCCGCACCCGTTCCGCGATGGCGCGCGACGTGCTCGCCGGTGCCCCGGTGCAGGACGCGATTCCCCGGTTCGAGGGTGATGACGCGTATGCGCATCTGCGGGCGACGTGGGGGAGCCCCGATACCGTCGGGGTCTGGGTGCAGGCGATCGCGAGCGCTCAGCGGCATCGCGAGACGGGCGACTCGACACCGGGCGCCGACACCGCCGGGTCGCAGTCGCAGTTCGTCCTCACCGCCGGCGGCAATCGATGGGGCATCGACTTGGCGGGAACCGCGCGGGTCCGGGTGCGTGATGCTGAGTCCAGGCTGGCGACCGCCGTCCGCGCCTCGTGGACCGGGCAGTGGGCGGCGCTCGCCGCCTTCGCCGAGACCGGCGGTCCGGATTCCACGGATCGTCTCGACGTCGTCGGGAGCCTGACACCGATCCGCTGGGTCCAACTCCAGACCGCGTTCGGGTTGCGACGTCCGACGGATGACTCCATCGGTGGTTCGACCGTTTCGATGGGGCGTGCCGCCGTGACGGTCAACGCCTTCGGTCGGTGGCTCTCCGCCGGTGCGGTGCATCGGACGGCGACGACCACGCCGGGGTGGGTGGTGTTCGACCCCCGGTTCGCCGCCGCGACGCTCGAGCCGGCGACCGGGTTGGAAGTGAGCCTCGGCGGGGCGCTCTGGGGCCCGTTCACCTTCGCCTGGCGTGGGCTGCGGTGGCAGGAGGCCGGCGCGTACCGCCCCCAGGTTGAGTCCCGCGGGGAGGTTCGCGTCGCGTCGGATTTCCGACGGCAGATCAAGCGCGGCACGTTCGGGCTCTCCGCGGCGGCGATACACGAGTATCGGGGGGGGATGACCATTCCCCTGACGGGAGGCGGAGTGCGCGAGACGCAGGGCGCCGCGGTGTTCGGCACGGTGCTCGATATGCGGCTCGGTTCCGCGCACATCTTCTGGCATAATCGGAACGCGATCGGGAAGGTCTACGAGACCGTCCCGGGGTTCCTGATGCCTCGGCTCATCCAGCTATACGGCGTGCGCTGGGATTTCTGGAACTGACGCGCCGCCGAGTTGCCCAAGTCGTGGTGGCAGCGTAACTTATGCGGCTACTATGATACGCAGTATGACGGGGTTTGGAACGGCCGAGGGGCCGGTGGGGGGCTCGCGCGTCAGCGTGGAGCTCCGCTCGGTGAACCATCGATTCTTCAACCCCTCGATCAAGCTCCCCACCCCCTTCCTCGCGTGGGAAGGCGAGGTGAGAGAGCTGCTCCGTCAGCGCGTGGTGCGCGGCCATCTGTCGGCCTTCGTGCGGATCGAGCAGGCGACCGCGGCGGGCGGCGCGACCATCGACGAGGCGCGTTTCGCGTCGTATGCGGCCGAGGTGCAGCGCCTGCAGCGCGCGCACGGCCTCGGGGGGGTCGTCGACGTCGGGACCATCCTGCGTCTCCCGGAGGTCGTCCGGATCGCCCGCGACGAGGAGGCGGTCGGCGACGGCACCTCCGCCGAGCTGCTGGCGGTCGTCGAGGCCGCCGTCACGGCGTTGCAGGGGATGCGGTCCAACGAGGGGGCGCGGCTGGCCACGGTGGTCAGTGAGCGGCTCGCGCTGATCGAGGCGGCGGTCGCCAGGATCGCCGTGCGGGCCCCGGAGCGGCTCGCGGCGCAGCGGCTCCGGCTACAGGAACGGGTGGCGGAGCTCGCCGGTGGCGTGGCGATTGACCCCCAGCGGCTCGCCCACGAAGTCGTCCTGCTGGCGGACAAGCTCGATGTCGGTGAGGAGCTTGACCGGTTCGCGGCGCATATCGCGGCCTTCCGGGAGACCCTCCAGAGTGGGGGCGGGGAGCCGGTCGGGAAGCGGCTCGGATTCCTGCTCCAGGAGCTGCTCCGGGAGGCGAACACCACCGGGAGCAAGGCGAACGACGCCCCGATGCTCGGCGAAGTGGTGGCGATCAAGGAGGAACTTGAGCGGATCCGGGAGCAGGTGGAGAACCTCGAATGAGCGGTCACCCCTTCCTGCTGGTCCTGTCGGCCCCCTCCGGGGGCGGGAAGACCACCATCGCCCGGGAACTGCTGCGCTCGCGGACCGACCTCGGGTACTCTGTCTCCTGCACGACCCGGGCCCCCCGGGTCGGCGAAGTCGACGGCGTCGATTATCATTTCGTATCCCCCGAGGCGTTCGAGGCCCGCGTGGCGAGCGGTGCGTTCGCCGAGTGGGCAGAGGTGCACGGACGTCGGTACGGTACGCTTCGGTCCGAGGTCGAGCGGGTCCTCTCCAGCGGGAGGCACGTGCTCCTCGACATCGACGTGCAGGGGGCGCGACAGGTGGTGGCAGCCTTCCCGGAGGCCGTCACGGTGTTCATCGTCCCGCCGAGCGTCGAGATCCTCGTCTCGCGGTTGCAGGGCCGGCAGTCGGAGTCGACGGAGGCGTTCCAGGTTCGGTTGCGCAACGCGCGGCACGAGCTGCGGGACGCCGAGCGGTATCAGTATCTGGTCGAGAACGATGAACTCGCGCACGCGGTCCGCCGCGTCGGGGAGATCATCGAGAGTGAAGAGCTCCGGCGCGAGCGGTTGCCTGTGCTGGGGCAGAAGGTCGAGGCCGTGATCGCGCGCTTGGTCGATGGGCTGGAGCGTGCGGTTCCGGCGCCCACGTAGTCGGTCGTCACCCGTTTCACACCCGAGGTTCCCATGCAGGTGTTCACGCCCGCGGACGTCACCCGTCACGCGACCAACAAGTATCTCTCCGTCCTCGTGGCGGCGAAGTACGCTCGCGTCCTGAACGAGTTCCCCCGTCACGGCTCCAAGCCGGGCGAGAAGAAGCTCACCACTCGCGCGCTCGAGGACCTCTCCGGGGGCGACATCGAGTACCGCGTCGTCCCGCGTCGTCGCGCGCCGGGCGAGTAAGACCGTCGCCCGGACGCGCCCCGGATGCGACCGTTCGAAGGTCGGCGCATCCTCCTCGGCGTGACCGGGGGGATCGCGAGCTACAAGTCCGCGTGGCTCGCGCGGCGCCTCGCGCAGGCGGGCGCCGTCGTGGATGTCGTGATGACGCGCTCCGCCCGCGAGTTCATCGGGGCGGTGACCTTCGAGGCGCTGACCGGTCGCCCGGTCCATCACGCGCTCATCGGTGAGGGCCACGCCCTCGACCACATCCGGCTGGCGAAGGCCGCCGAACTCGTCATCGTCGCGCCGGCCACCGCGGAGTTCCTCGCCCGCGCCGCGCACGGCCACGCCGACGACCTGCTTCTCGCCTGCCTCCTCGCCACCACCGCGCCGGTCCTCGTCGCGCCGGCGATGAACGACGCGATGTGGGCGAACGCCCAGGTCCAGTCGAATGCCGCGCAGCTCCGCGCCGCCGGTCACGTCGTCATCGAGCCGGGCGTCGGTCCGCTCGCCTCTCCGGATGAGGGCGCGGGGCAGGGGCGGATGCCGGAGCCTGACGAGATCCTCGTCCACGCGGCACGGCTCTTGGAGTCGGTCCAGGATCTCCGCGAACGGCGGATCGTCGTCACCGCGGGCCCCACACGAGAGCCCCTTGATCCCGTCCGGTTCCTCTCGAACGAATCCACGGGGAAGATGGGCGTCGCCCTCGCGGCCGCCGCGTGGCGCCGTGGCGCCGAGGTGGTGTTGATCCACGGCCCCCTGCAGGTGCCCTTGCCGCTCGGTGGCATCTGTACGCGGGCCGTGACGACCACCGCGGAAATGGCCGACGCCGTGCGGGCGGAACTGGCGGGGGCTGACGTCCTCGTGATGGCGGCGGCGCCCGCAGACTTCCGACCGGCGACGGTTGCGGGCGCGAAGATCAAGAAGGTGGAGGGCACGGCGCCTCAGCCGCTCGCGCTCGCGCCGACGGTCGACATCCTCGCGGCTACACGCGATGCGCGCCCGAACGGGTTGGTCGTCGTCGGCTTCGCCCTCGAGACCGACGATCTCGAGGTGAACGCCTCGCGGAAGCTCGCCGCCAAAGGGCTCGACGTCATCGTCGCGAATAGCGCGCGGGAGGCGGGCGCAGGGTTCGGCTACGACACGAACCGAGTCACGCTGCTCGGGTCTGACGGATCCCGCGAGGCGTTGCCGTTGATGTCCAAGTCGGAGACCGCCGATGCGATCTGGGATCGCGTCGCGTCGCGCCGATGACGGACGCGCACGCCCGCCTCCTCGCGTACCTCCGGCAGCGTCGGGAGCTGGGGGAGTCCGAGTTCGTCCTGGACGGCCTGAGCGTCGAGGAGGCGTATCGCGTCCTCGCGCAGCGGGCGACGCCGCCGAGTGCGCCAGCTGGCGCCCCATCGCCGGCCGGGGCGCGGTCCACGGCGCCTGGCGTCTTTGAGGCGCGGCCGATTCCCACGCCCCCCGATTCGGCGTCGCGTCGCGTGGCGGCGGAGGCGGCAAAGGATGGGGATTGGCGTGAGGCGCTCAAGGCCATCGACGCTGCGCCGGCCTCCCGCGCCAAGACCCCGCCGGCACGTCCGGTCGGGCGGTCCGAGGGGCCAGCCGCTGAGTCCGCCCCGGCGGCGGAGGAGGCGGTCCCGGCCGCGCTCGCCTCGCGCTCGACGGCCCCGGTTCCGCCGCAGGATACGGCGTACCGGTTCGAGGTCGGCGCGGGTGCGCCGGGGAGCGGGCTCACCGACCTCACGAGCCTCGACGCCGTCGCGGCCGCCATCGCGCGATGCGGCGCCTGCGCCCTCGGGGCGACGGCCCGGAATCACGTGCCGGGCGAAGGGAATCCGCTGGCCCGGTTCGTCGTCGTCGGCGAGGCCCCCGGGGAGACCGAGGACGAGCTCGGACGCCCATTCGTCGGAAAGTCCGGCGAGCTGCTCAACAAGATTCTCGACGCCATCGGGTTCAAGCGCGAGGACGTCTTCATCTGCAACGTCCTGAAACACCGGCCGCCAGGGAACCGGAACCCGACCCCCGCGGAGATCGTGGCGTGTCGGCCCTTCCTGCTCCGGCAGCTCGAGCTGCTGCAGCCGAAGGTCATCCTCGCGCTCGGGACGTTTGCCGCCCAGACGCTCTTGGAGACAGATTCCCCCATCGGGAAGCTGCGCGGCCTGGAGCACCGCTATCACGGAATCCCGCTCGTCGCCACGTACCACCCCGCCGCGCTCCTGCGGAACCCCAATTGGAAACGCCCGGCCTGGGAAGATGTCCAGCTCGCCCGTCGAATTTTCGATCGCCCCTAAGTCGACCAACGTCGACCCGTTCCGCGACCGCCGCCCGCCCTGGTCGGAGGACGCGGAGCGTGCCGTGCTCGCGGCGATGCTTCTCTCGTCGGACGCGATCGTCACGGCGGCCGAGTTCGTCACGGAGGACATGTTCTACCGCGAGGGCCATCGCCGCCTGTTTCGGGCGATGCTCACGGTGCACGGTGGCGGGGCGGTGGTCGACCCGCTCACGCTCGCGAACGAGCTCGAGCAGCGGGGTGACCTGACCGCCGCGGGTGGCAAGGAATACATCGGCGGGCTGCTCGATGAGGTGCCGACGGCGGCGAATGTGGAGCACCACTGCCGCATCGTGCGGGAGAAGGCGCTCCGGCGCCGCCTGATCGAGACCGCGACGGCGCTCGTCCGCGAAGGGCACGAGAGCCCGGCCGACGCGGCGGAGCTCCTCGACCTCGCCGAGCATCGGATCCTCGAGCTGAACGACAGCCGCGGCAGCGAAGGGTTCGTGCGGATCAAGTCGCTCCTCTGGTCGGCGATGGAGCGGATCGAGCAGCTCCGTACGGCCGGCGGTTCGCTCACCGGCGTCCCGTCCGGCTTCAAGGACCTCGACCAGATGACGCTCGGCTTCCAGCCGTCGGATCTGGTGATCGTGGCCGCACGTCCCTCGATGGGGAAGACGGCCTTCGTTCTGAACATCGCGCAGTACGCGGCGATCGAAGGCGGCGTGCCGACGGCGATCTTCTCGCTCGAGATGAGCACGGAGTCCCTCCTCCTCCGTATGCTCGCGTCCGAGGGCTATGTCGACGCGCAGCGCCTCCGCTCCGGCGCGCTGACGGCGCAGGACGCGTCGAATCTCGCGAAGGCTGCCGCGCTCCTCGGGCAGGCGCCGGTCTGGATCGACGACACGCCGGGCCTGAGCGTCCTCGAGCTCCGGTCGCGGGCCCGCCGACTCAAGAGTCAGGCCGACATCGGGCTGATCATCGTCGACTACCTCCAGCTCGTATCGGGCCCGGCCAACTCAGAGAGCCGGCAGCAGGAGGTCTCGATGATCTCCCGCTCGCTGAAGGCACTCGCGAAGGAGCTGAAGGTCCCCGTGTTGGCGCTGTCGCAGCTCTCGCGTGCCTCCGAGCAGCGCGGCGGTGAGAACCGGAAGCCGCAGCTCTCCGACCTCCGCGACTCCGGCGCCATCGAACAGGACGCCGACGTCGTGCTCTTCATCTATCGTCCCGAGATGAATGAGCGGCCCTACGACGAGGCGGGGAACCCGCGGATGGTGCCGGGGATGGCGGACACGCCGCTCGACGGCTACGCGGAGGTCATCGTCGGCAAGCAGCGCAACGGGCCGACGGGCCACGTGAAGCTTCACTTCCGGAAGCAGCACACGCGCTTCGAGAACTGGACCAGTCGCCAGCCGAACGGGTGAAGGCGAAGTCCGTCTACCGCTGCACCGACTGCGGGGCCGAGTCACTCCGCTGGGCCGGTCGCTGCGAGGGCTGCGGCGAGTGGAACACCTTGGTCGAGGAGGCCGCGGCGGCAAAGCCGGTGGCCGGGAAGGGGGCGGGTGCGGCGCGGCGGCGTGCCGGCGCCACGGCGCTTGGCGATGGTGGCTCCGTCCGCGAGACGCCCCGCCTGCGTGACGTGCGTGGTGAGGAGTCGCAGCGGCTCCGCACCGGACTCGGCGAATTCGATTTCGTGCTCGGCGGGGGCGTCGTCCCCGGCGCGATGGTCCTGATCGGTGGCGAGCCCGGCATCGGCAAGAGCACCATCCTGCTCCAGGTCGCCGCGTTGCTCGAGGGCGCGGGGCACCGGACGCTCTACGTGAGTGGTGAGGAATCGCCGCTCCAGGTGAAGTTGCGGGCCGACCGACTTCAGGTCGATGCGGGCAGTGTCCCGCTGCTGGGGGAGACGAACCTCGAGACGATCCTCGCGACGGCCGCCGATGCGGCTCCGGCGGTCCTCATCGTCGACTCCATCCAGACCGTCTTCACCGGCGACCTCGAGGGGGCGCCGGGCAACGTCGGGCAGGTGCGCGAGTGCGCCGCCCGGTTGATGCGATTCGCGAAGGAATCGGGAACGGCCGTGCTCGTCGTCGGTCACGTCACCAAGGGCGGGGGCATCGCGGGTCCGAAGACCCTCGAGCACATCGTCGATACGGTCCTCTACTTCGAAGGCGAGGGCACCGGGGATCATCGCGTGCTCCGGGCGACGAAGAACCGCTTCGGATCGGTCGATGAGCTCGGGGTCTTCCGGATGACCCCGCAGGGGCTCGTCGCGGTGGATGATCCGAGCGCGCTCTTTCTGGGGGACCGGGATGGCGTCCGGGCGAGCGGGAGCGCCGTCACCTGCCTCATCGAGGGCACGCGACCGATGCTGCTTGAGGTACAGGGCCTCGCCGCCAAGGCGGGGTTCGGCACGCCGCAGCGTGTGAGCACGGGATATGACGGCCGGCGGCTCGCGCTGCTGCTCGCGGTGCTCGACAAACGCGCCGGACTCTCATTCGCGACGCTCGACGTCTTTCTGAACGTCGTCGGGGGTGTGCGGCTCCAGGAACCCGCTGGTGACCTCGCCGTGGCCGTCGCGCTCGCGAGCAGCGTCTACGATCGCGCGCTACCCACCGGTGCCGTCTGCATCGGGGAGGTTGGGCTCGCCGGCGAGGTGCGCCCCGTCTCGCAACTCGACCGCCGTCTCGCGGAGGCGGAGAAGTTAGGGATGCAGGTCGCCTATGTGGCCGAGCGGAGCGTGCCGAAGCGGCGCTCAAGTTCGTCGATGACGGTGCGTGGCGTACCGGATCTCGGCGCCCTCTTCCGGGAGCTCTTCCGATGACCGGCGGGCGCGATGTCGGCGTGGTGCTTGTCGCGGGCGGCAGCGGCACGCGAACCGGCGGTACCGAACTCAAACAGTTCCGCTGGGTCGCGGGGAAGCCGATGCTCCTGCACGCGTTGCAGCGGTTCCAAGCGCACCCGCAGGTCGTGATGGTCGTCTGTGTGCTGCCACAGCGATACGCGGGCGACCCGCCGCCCTGGCTCTTCCAGAGTGATCCGGAACGCCTCCTCCTCTCCGTCGGTGGCGCGACGCGCGCCGAGTCGGTGCGGAACGGGCTCGAGGATCTGCCGGCCGAGTGTACCACCGTGCTCGTACACGACGCGGCCCGCCCGCTGGTGACCGATGCGATGATCGCGCGCGTCGTCGACGTCGCTCGCAGCGGCGTGCCGGCGATCGCGGCCCTCCCGGTGGTCGACACGTTGAAGGAGGTCGACGCCGACGGGCGCATCGTCCGCACCGTGCCGCGGGCGGGCCTCTGGCGTGCCCAGACGCCGCAGGGATTCCCGCGCGCGCTGCTCGAGCGGGCGCATCGTGAAGGGCTCCGCCGCGGGGACCACGCCGCCGCCACCGACGATGCGGCCCTGTGCGAAGCGCTCGGCGTGGAGGTGCGCGTCGTCACGGGGAGCGAGCGGGCTCTCAAGGTCACCGAAGCGGGTGACTTCGCGCGCGCCGAGCTCCTCGCCTCGCTCGAGGAGTAGCGGATGCCCGAGGCACGGAGCATCCCCTTCTGGTCGCCCGAGGAGGTCGAGGCGTCCCTCGGGGCGACGGTCGCGCATCTGCAGGCCGGCGGGATCCTCGCGTATCCCACGGAGACGGTGTACGGCTTCGGCACGATGATCGATCGCGATGCCGTCGATCGATTGGTGGCTCTCAAACGTCGCCCGCCGGCGAAGCCCTTCCTGCTCCTGATCAGCGACACGCCGATGCTCCAGCGTATCGGCCTCCATCTCACGCGCTCGGCCAGTATGCTCGCGGCGCACTTCTGGCCGGGCCCGATGACCCTGGTCCTGCCGGGCGGGGAGCGCCGGGTCCCGGACCGTCTCCGTGGCCCCGAGGGCGGTATCGCGGTGCGGTGGACCCCCCACGAGGGGTTGCAGCGGTTGCTCCGGGCGTTGAACGACCCCATCACGAGCACCTCAGCCAACCTGCCGGGCCAACCTCCGGCGGTGACCGCTGGGGAGATTCTCGATCGGTGGGGTGGCGAGGTCGCGCGTGGCGTGATCCGTGTCCTCGACGGGGGGCGTCTCGCCCCCTCGGATGCCTCGACGGTGATCGACTGCACCGGACGGCACCCGCGCGTGATCCGGCCAGGCGCCATCCCATCGACCGCGTTGCGCGCGGTCTGTCCCGATCTCGTCGCGGACTGATGCCGGAGCGGATTCTCTTCGTCTGCACGGGGAACACCTGTCGCAGTCCGATGGCCGAGGCGATCGCGCGGAGCCATCTGCAGCGCCTCGGTCGGACGGACCTCGTCGTCGAGAGCGCCGGGATTGCGGCGGTCGACGGGGAGGATGCGTCTGATGGGGCGCTCGTGGTGACGCTGGAGGCGGGACAGGATCTCTCGGGGCATCGGGCGCGGATGCTCACGCCCGCACTCATCGATGGTGCGTCGTTGATCCTCGCGATGGGGCCCCGGCACCTCGAGCAGGTGCGTGCGCTCGGGGGCGGGGATCGGGCGCATCTGCTCACGGCGTACGCGCAGTCGGACCCGAAGGCCCACGCGGTGGCCGACCCGTTCGGCGGGGACCTAGATACCTACCGCGCGACGTATGCCGAACTGAAGGCGGCGGTGCTCGCCGCCCTCGAGCGCTGGCAGCCCTCCGCGCGATGAGCGCATCGCGCCCGAGCCTCCGTCGGGTTGTCCTCCTCGGGCATCCGGTTGCGCACTCCCTCTCTGCCGTCTTCCAGAACGCCGCAATCGCCGCGTCCGGCATCGCCGCGCGTTACGAGGCCGTGGATGTCGCCCCCGCCGCCTTCGCCTCCATGTTCGCGTCGATGCGGGAAACAGATGGCGCCGGCAATGTGACGGTCCCGCACAAGTCCGCCGCGTACGCAGCGTGTGACGTGCGAACCGCCGTCGCCGAGCGTACTGGGGCGGTGAACACCTTCTGGGTCGAGGGCGGGCGGATCGTCGGTGATAACACGGATGTGGCCGGGGTGCGCGCCGTACTGGCGGCGTTCGGCGAGACGCGCCTCAACGGCGCGCGTATCGCCCTGCTCGGGGCCGGCGGTGCCGCTGCGGCGGTGCTCGAAGCGGTTCGGGGCGACGGCGTGTCGGTTCGCCTCTGGAGCCGCTTCGCACGTGGCGGTGACGCGCTGGGCGCGCGGTTCCCTGAAATGGATATCGCTGCGTCCGCCGATCTCGAATCGGCGTGCGACGGTGCTGACGTGATCATCAACGCGACACCGATCGGTCTGACAGGTGGGGCGATACCGGTCGATCCGGATCGACTGCCGAGCAACGCGCGTGTCCTCGACCTCGTCTACCGGCGGGTCGGAACGACGCCGTGGGTGGCCGCCTGCCGCGCGGCGGGGATCCGTGCCGAGGATGGGCTGACGATGCTCGTGGCGCAGGGCGCCGCGGCGTTCCGCCGATGGTTCGGCCGTGAGCCCGACGTGCAGGTGATGTGGGAGTCCGTTCAGCGCGCCCGCGACGACGCGGCGTGACGATCACCGTGACGACGCCGGGGCGGTCGGCGTGGCGCCGGCTCTGGCGCGCCGCGGACCAGCTCGTCTTCCCCCGCGTCTGTGCCGCCTGCGACGCCGCGCTCCAGGACAGTGACGAGACCATCGTCTGCGGTCTCTGCTGGGCCCGTGTCCGCCGTCTCCCTCACCCACAGTGCGCGCGCTGCGGCCATCCGTGCGCACGGCCGGGGTCCTGCCGAACCTGTACGCTCCTCCCGGCGTACGTCCGGGCGGTTCGGTCCTATGCGTGGATGCCGGATCCTTCGGGGAGCCGGATTCTCGGGGCGCTCAAGTACGACGGCTGGTCCGCGGTCGCGGGGCCGATCGGAATCCGGATGGCAGGGCTCGTCTTCCCGGCTGACGTCGTGCGGGAGCGCGTGGCGCTCGTCCCGGTGCCGCTCGCGTCGGATCGCGAGCGGGAGCGAGGGTTCAACCAAGCGAGACGGCTCGCCGAGGTGGTCGGCGCGGCGTGGGCGCTGCCGGTGCACGATGCGTTGCGGCGGACACGTGGCACCGAGACGCAGACGCGATTGACTCCCACCGAGCGACTGGCGAACGTTCACGGGGCGTTCGCGCCGGTCGTGTCGGAGGTCGACGCGCTGGTCGGGTGCCATCCGATCCTCGTGGACGACGTCTTCACCACCGGCGCCACGATGAACGCGTGCGCCGCGGCGCTCTTCACCGCCGGCGTCCGCACCATCAGCTACCTCACGTTCGGGCGGGCGCGCGGGCTCGGCGACCCCTGAGCCTCACCTCGGAGCAGAGACGGTCATGGCGATTCGCGTCGGCATCAACGGGTTCGGTCGGATCGGGCGGCAGGTCGTCCGCGCGGCGATGGAGCGGCACGCCGCGTTCGAGATCGTGGCGATCAACGACCTCACCGACACCAAGACGCTCGCGCATCTCTTCCGCTACGACTCGGTACACGGCGCCTACGACGGCACGGTCACCTTCGACGCGGACGCGATCACCATCGACGGACATCGGATCGCGGTGCTGAAGGAGAAGGATCCGGCCGCCCTTCCGTGGAAGGCGCTCGGGGTCGACGTCGTCCTCGAGGCGACGGGCCGCTTCACGAAGGCCGACGACGCGCGCAAGCATCTCGCCGCCGGCGCGCGGAAAGTGATCATCTCGGCGCCGGCGACCGGCGAGGACATCACCGTCGTGCTGGGCGTGAATCACGATGGGCTGGACGTCGCGACCCATCACATCATCTCGAACGCCAGCTGCACGACCAACTGTCTCGCGCCGATGGTGAAGGTCGTTCGCGACCGGTTCGGCTTCCGCCACGGCGCGATGGTCACGATCCACAGCTATACCAACGATCAGAGCATCCTCGACCTGCCGCACAAGGACCTGCGGCGCGCGCGGGCCGCAGCGCTCTCGATGATCCCGACGACCACCGGCGCCGCGAAGGCGACCGCGCTCGTCATCCCCGAGGTGAAGGGCAAGATCGACGGCATCGCGATTCGCGTTCCCACCCCGGATGTGTCCCTCGTCGAGCTGACCGTCGAGGTCGAGCGTCCGACGACGATCGCCGAGGTCAACGCGGCGTTCCGCGAGGCGGCCGCCGGGGCGCTGCGGGGGATCCTCGCGTACACCGAGGAAGAGCTCGTCTCGATCGACTACGTGGGGAATCCCCACTCGACGATCATGGACGGCAAGAGCACCAACGTGATCGACGGGACGCTCGTGAAGCTCTCCGGCTGGTACGACAACGAGTGGGGGTACTCCTCGCGCTGCGTCGACCTGATCGAGCGCGTCGGCGCCGCGCTCTGAGCGGCTGATGCGCGTCCGCTCCATCGCTGACCTGTCGGCCGCCGACCTCAAGGGTCGGCGTGTCCTCTTGCGGGTCGACTTCAACGTCCCGCAGGACGCCGCCGGTGCGGTTACCGACGACACCCGGCTCCGCGCCGCCCTCCCGACGATCGCCGCCCTGACCGCCGCCGGCGCGCGCGTCGTCTGCTGCTCGCACTTGGGCCGGCCGAAGGGGAAGCCCGATCGGCGGTTCACGCTCGCGCCCGTCGCTGCACGGCTGGCGACGCTCCTCGGTGCGCCCGTCCACTTCGTCCCGCACGTCGTCGGCGCCGAGGCCGAGGCCGCCACGCGGGCGCTGATTGACGGTCAGGTCGCGCTCCTCGAGAACACCCGGTTCGAGGCGGGCGAGGAGACGAACGATGCGACGCTCGCGCAGGCGTTCGCACGGCTGGGCGATCTCTACGCGAACGACGCCTTCGGCGCGGCGCATCGAGCACACGCCTCCACGGAGGGGGTCGCACGGCTCCTGCGCCCCGCCGTCGCCGGACTGCTGATGGCGCGCGAGCTCGAGTACCTCGGCACCGCGCTCGAGAAGCCGAAGCGCCCCTTCATCGCGATCCTCGGCGGATCCAAGATCTCGGGGAAGATCGACGTGATCGAGGCGCTGCTGCCCAAGGTGGACGGGATCCTTGTCGGTGGGGCGATGGCGTGCACGTTTTACAAGGCGATGGGGCTCGAGACTGGGCGGTCCCTCGTCGAGGCGGACCGGGTGGAGATGGCGGCGGATTTGATGGAGCGGGCGGCCTATCGGCTGACGTTGCCCCACGACGCGACCGTCGCCCCGGCGATCGCCGATGGCGCGAAGGCGCACGCGGTGCACCGCGATGCGATCCCCTCCGACGAGGCGATGCTCGACGTGGGTCCGGAGACGATCGCATCGTACCGGCGGGCCATCAGCAGCGCGAAGACGATCATCTGGAACGGTCCGATGGGCGTCTTTGAGACCACGCCGTTCGATGCTGGCACGAAGGCGGTCGCCGACGCGATGGCGGAGGCGACGGCTCGCGGCGCCACGACGATTGTCGGTGGTGGTGACTCCGCCGCCGCGGTCGAGGCGGCGGGGCTCGCGTCGCGGATGAGCCACGTCTCGACGGGTGGCGGCGCGTCCCTCGAGTTTCTCGAGGGGAAGCCACTCCCCGGTGTGGTAGTGCTCGAGACGGTCGGCGCGTGAAGGCGCGTCTCTTCGCGGCCAATTGGAAGATGCACCAGGCGCCTGCCGATGCCGCCGCCTTCCTGCGCACCTTCCTCGACCAGTACACCCGGCAGCAGGATCGGCGCGTCCTCTTCTTCCCGCCGGCGGTCTCCCTCCACGTCGTGGTCGATGCCACGCGGGAGCGATCCGACATCGGTGCGGGGATCCAGAATCTGCACTGGGAGGACAAGGGCGCGTTCACCGGGGAGACCTCGGCCGCGCTCGCTCGCGGGGCGGGGGCGCGCTATGCCCTGGTGGGCCACTCGGAGCGGCGTCAGCTCTTCGGCGAGACGGATGCTCAGACCGGGCTGAAGATGGCGGCGGCCGTCCGTGCCGGACTGACACCGGTCCTCTGTGTCGGTGAGACGCTCTCCGAGCGCGAGGCAGGGGAGACGTTGGGGGTGGTCGCTCGCCAGCTGCGGGCCGGACTCGCCGGGCTCGAGCCGTCAGCCGTCGCTAGCGCCATCGTTGCCTACGAACCCGTCTGGGCGATCGGGACGGGTCGGACCGCCACGCCGGCCGATGCCGCGGAGGTCCATCAGGCAATCGCGGCCGTGATCCGCGCCCTCATCGGCGAGCGGGGCGGGGCGGTACCGATCCTCTACGGCGGCAGCGTGAATCGGTCGAACGTCGAGGCATTGCTGGCGACCGACGGCGTCGATGGCGTCCTGGTGGGTGGGGCGAGCCTCGACGCCGAGCAGTGGCTGGCCATCGTCCGCGCCGGCTGAGGGTTGCTCGGGTGCGGTAAGCTCCCTATTTTTCGGGGCTTACCGCACTTCCTGACCCGCAGCATCCGACTCCGTCATGTACACGTTTCTACTCGTCCTGCTCATCCTTGACGCCCTGATCCTGGCCGCCGCCGTGCTCCTGCAGGCCGGCAAGGGGGGCGGTGTCGCCGCGAACTTCGGTGGGGCGTCGTCTGCTGCCCCCGCGGTCCTCGGGTCGCGTCAGGCCGGTGACCTCCTGACCAAGACGAGCTGGTGGGCGGGTGGGATCTTCATCTTCCTCGCCTTCGTGCTGCAGCTGATGTCGAGCCGTGCCGCGGGCCCGCGGTCGATCCTGGATGACATCGCCGCCCCGGCCACGGCCCCGGCGCCCACGACCGGCACCGGTCTCCCGTCCGCGGTCCCGCTGACGCCGGCTCCCGCCGCGCCGACCACGTCGACGACCCCGCCGCAGCCGTGACGGCCCCCGCTCTTCGCGTCACCCCGGGGTTCCTCCTCCTCGAGGATGGAACCCTTTTTCTCGGCCGACTCCATCATCCGCTGGCCGAGCCGGCCGTCGCCGAGGTCGTCTTCACGACCGGGATGAGCGGGTACCAAGAGACGTTCACCGATCCGTCCTTCCGTGGGCAGATCGTCGTGATGACCGCGCCGATGATCGGGAATTACGGCGTGAACACCGAGGATCTCGAGTCTGCGGTGCCACAGGTCGCTGGCGTCATCGTGCGGGAGCTCTCCGAGCCGTATTCGAATTGGCGCGCTGAACAGGGACTCGGTCCCTGGCTCGCTTCCGCGCGTGTACCGATTCTCTCCGAGGTCGACACGCGTCGGCTCACCCGCCACCTCCGCTCCGGCGGTGTGCTGCGAGGTGTGATCGGCGCGGGCGTCGCTCCCTCCGAGGCGGATCGGACCGCCCTCGAGGCCTGTCCGTCGATGGCGGGGCTCGATCTCGCGTCGCGGGTCTCGACCCGTGAGCGGTATCTCTGGGGCGATCCGCAGGCGCCGCGACATGTCGTCGCGTACGACTACGGCATCAAGCGGAACATCCTCCGGATGTTTGAATCGCGTGGGTGCCGCGTGACGGTCGTGCCATCCACGACACCTGCCGCGGAAGTCCTGGCGGAGCGCCCCGATGGGGTCTTCCTCTCCAACGGCCCTGGCGATCCGGAGGCCGTCGCCTACGCGCCGGCGGCGATCCGCACCATCTCGGAATCAGGCATTCCGGTCTTCGGGATCTGCCTCGGGCATCAGCTGCTCGGACTGACCTTCGGCGGTGCGACCACAAAGCTTCCGTTCGGCCACCGCGGCGGGAATCATCCCGTCAAGGATCTCGCGACCGGCGAAGTCCTCATTACGAGCCAGAACCACGGGTTCGCGGTGGAGGGTGGACCGGATGGCGTCCCCGGGGCCCCTGATCTGGTCGTCACACACGTCAACCTGAACGACGGGACGGTCGAAGGCCTCCGGCACCGCTCCCTTCCCGTGTTCGGGGTCCAGTACCACCCCGAGGCGGCCCCCGGTCCGCACGACGCGGTGCCGCATTTCGACGAGTTTCTTGCGGCGATGGCAGGCCACGCAACCGCTTGACAGTCAATAGGGTACGCGCCTAGACTGACTCGTGTACCCGTTGCCCCCCACGCGCATGTCGATGACCAAAGCCGACCTCGTCGAGCAGGTGACCGAGGCGATTACCCGGACCGCCGGGCCGACCATCTCGAAGAAGGATTGCGCTCGCGTGGTTGACGCCTTCCTCGACGCGATCAAGGACGCGCTCCAGGAACAGCGCAACATCGAGGTGCGTGGGTTCGGCACCTTCAAGATCCGGAACCGGAAGACCCGGATGGCCCGGAATCCGCGCACCGGCGAGCCGGTCGAGGTTTCGGCCCGCCCCGTCCCGGTCTTCAAGCCGTCTAAGGAACTCCGCGCCCTGGTCGCCGGCCTCGAGGTCGAGGAAGAGACCGAGGCGTGAGCTGAGCCGGGGGCGCGCCGGATGGTCCTCTCCGTCCTGTGCTTCGCCTCGTGGGGTGATGCCCTCGGGTCCGTCGTCTCGGTGGAGCTACCCGAGAACGCGACCGCCGCGATTTTGCTCGACGTGCTGGCCGGTCGAGTCCCGCGTGGCACCTCACTCCCTGAGCCGATGATCGCCGTGAACCGCCGGTACGCGGATCGCTCGACCATCCTCCGGGCAGGCGACGAGATCGCCGTGATCCCGCCGGTGGCAGGTGGGTGACCGTGAGGACCGCCATCGTCGAGCGCCCCCTCGTGCCTCACGAGCTCCTCAGCGAGGTCGCCAGCCCAGCGTGTGGGGCCGTGACCCTGTTCGTCGGGACGGTACGAGAGGTCAATGACGGCCGGTCCGTGACCGGGATCGACTACAGCGCCTACGGCGCGATGGCGGCCGAGGAACTCGAACGGGTCGCTGGCGAGGCGGTACAGCGCTTCGGGACCGATCGCCTCATCGTGGAGCACCGGCTCGGTACGCTCGCGCTCGGGGAGGCATCGATCGCCATCGCGGTCGCCCACGCCCATCGCGCCGCCGCGCTCGACGCGCAGCGCTACGTCATCGAGGAGGTCAAGCGCCGCGTGCCGATCTGGAAACGGGAGCATTACACCGACGGGTCCCGTGCCTGGGTGGATCCGACGCGGGCGGACGCGGGGCGTACGCCGTGAGCGAGGCCCTCCGCGACCAGCACGGTCGCTCTATCGAGTACCTCCGGATCTCGGTGACGGATCGCTGCAACTTCCGGTGCGTCTACTGCATGCCGGCCGAGGGGCTCCCGTGGCTGCCGAAACAGGAGATCCTCTCGTACGAGGAGATCGTCGCGGTCGTGCGGCAGCTCGCCCCGCTCGGCTTGCGTCGCCTGCGCATCACCGGGGGCGAGCCGACGATCCGTCCCGATCTCCCGGCGCTGATCGCGCAGTTGCGCGCGGTGGACGGGATCGAGGACATCGCCCTTTCGACGAACGGCGTGCGTCTGCCGGAGCTCGCCCCAGCGTTGCGGGAGGCGGGGCTCGATCGCGTGAACATCTCCGTCGACTCGCTCCGGCCGGAGCGGATCGCCGCCATCGCGCGC
>Ga0194130_10003788_pt1 | contig 19895 bp, 18 predicted proteins | sample TA2KigsurfametaG_FD_160084 | JGI IMG/M metagenome (GOLD analysis project Ga0194130, IMG submission 160084) | Freshwater microbial communities from Lake Tanganyika, Tanzania - TA2015050 Kigoma 12 surface | ecosystem: Environmental > Aquatic > Freshwater > Lake | place: Tanzania: Lake Tanganyika... | reverse complement strand
CCCTTTTGTCAAACGCGGCATCTGTTGATTTGCGCACCAGATGCCGCGATGTACTTGCCTAGGCCAAATAGCGCGCAAACCAGTCGATGGTACGTTGCATGTGATCAACCTGGTGCGCTGGTTCACCACTACGGGTCAACTCATGCCCCTCACGCGGGTAGCGGACGAACTCGACCGTACGACCTAGACGACGTAGCATGGTATAAAGTTGCTCAGCCTCGCCGATGGGTACACGAAAATCAAGTTCGCTGTGGATGATGAGCAACGGCGCATGCATGTCAGCCACGGCAGCAATCGGCGACGCCTGCCACAAGCGCTCAGCGTCGTGCCATGGGTTCATCTCAAATGAGTACTCGACCAACTCGTATGCATCGCTCATGCTGTGCTCGGTAATCAGGTTGTAGACACCACGCACACCCACGGCAGCCGCAAAACGATTACTATGGCCGATTAACCAGGCAGTCATGAAGCCACCATACGATCCACCAGTGACGCCGATACGTGCGGGATCAATCGGCAGTCCTTTGGCCAGGACTGCGTCAATACCCGCCTCAAAATCGGGTTGGTCGGCATGCCCCCAACGCGCCTTGCTCCCGGCTTGCCAAGCCGCCCCATATCCCTCTGAACCGCGTGGGTTACAGAAGAAGACGTAGAAGCCGGCACCGGCGGTTGCTTGCCACTCTAGCCACATCGAACGTGTGCCTGGGCTCCACATCGCATGCGGGCCACCGTGGATATGCAAGACTAACCCATAGTGTTTGCCCGGTTCAACCTGTGCCGGCGGCAACAGCCACCCCTGTACCATTTGGCTATCAGCAGATGGGTACCAAATCTCTTCAAATGGCACGGTGATGCGATGTGGGCGCACGCTCTCGAGCAGGTTGGTCACCCGTGACACGCCACCATGTGTTGCAACGAACAAATCGCTCGGTCCCTCAGGGCCGCCTTGGGTGTATGCGACGCGGCCATCAGCATGCACGGTAAATTCGTCGATGACCACACCAGCGCCAGTGGTTGGCTGAGCGAGCACCATGGCACTCCGCCCCGGCAATCCCACAGTGCGCAAGGTGCCTTGACCATGCCACTCGGCCACATAGGCGATACCCGAGCTGTCAGGGAGCCAATCCCAAGTACCAATGGTGACATCATTGACGTCGAGTTGGTGCCAGGCGGTGCCATCAACCGGGCGCACTAAGATGGCCGAACCACCGTAGAACGGCGCAGCGTTGCGTTGGGCTGTCACGGCCAACCAGGTGCCATCGGGCGAGATTTGTGGGCTGTTGACCGACCACACGTCGTCTTCGATGCGTGTGACGTGCGCAGGTGCATCTGCCACTGACACCTTGGCAATACAACGACCAATGAAGTAGCTGGTCGATTGTGGGTCACGCTTGGCCTCTGCATAGAGTGCGCTGCCGTCAACTGCCCAGGTTGGTACCCCGTAATCGCACTGATCGTCAGTAATTCGTGTGAGTGAGCTGGCACCTTGGGTCACATCAACCACATACAGCTGACCACGACGCCCTTCGATGTAATCGGTGCCGGTGCGGAACGGTAATTCGTCAATCACCCGTGGGTCAACGCGCTGGTGTGCGGCATGCGCTTTGGCGGCCTTTTGCTGGTCCGCCTCGAACGTTGATGTCGGTGCCGGCGCAGGGTTGGTCTCGGCCAGCAGATCGGCCGGCAGTGGGTAGCTGACCAAGGCGATGCGCCGGCTATCGGGGCTCCACACAAAGCCACGTACGCCAGCGGGGAGCGATGCCACAATGGTCGCTTCACCGCCATCTGTTGGGATGACGTAGAGTTGCATGCCGTCACCACCACGGCTCGACACGAACGCCAACCACCGTCCATCAGGGCTCCACGTCGGCAGTCGATCACTGTGTGTACCAGCGCTAAACCGTCGCGGTGCAGCGCCAGTGCGTTGCACCCAAATCACCCGTTTAAAGGAATTGCGAACGCGATCCGGCGTTGCACGGACATAGGCAAGTGACTGACCATCTGGACTCCAGGTCGGCTGTTCGATGTATTCAATCTGAAAGACATCGTCACTGCACCACGGTTGAGGCATACTCATACAAGTGTCCTTTGTTATCGACCAAACATCCATACCGTATCACAAAAGTTCGCGTCATGCGGACAAAAACAACGCGCTAGGGGCCAATGGCCCCTAGCGCGGATATACACGACCATATCGGATTACTCGGTGGCGCCATCCTGCCAGGCCGCAATGTCAAATGGCTTGGCTTTGGCACGCGTCGCACGCACCTGTTGATCGGGGACTGCCGTCTCACCACGGTAGTGCTGAATGTCGTTGTGAATGTCGTAGGCAAAACGTTGCACCACCCAAGAGCCTTTGGCACCTTGCCGGAGCAAATCAAACAACCACAGCTGTGCATAGTCATCGTAGGTGGCATCGACCAACCATACGAGCTCACTGCGACGCAATGTATGAGCCAAACGACGCAACCCGTCAATACGGGCGCTACTCGAAGAACGAACAGGAATTGTCGACATGACGATACTCCTCATACCACACACATAGTAGACGTTAGTGCCTATTATACTCGCATTTTGCGAATCAGCGTACAATAGAACGAGGCTATCTTGTATAATTTCTGTGGGTCGTTCAGATAGACAGTGAGTCTCCTCATGCGCGTAACACTCCTCGGCACTGGCACATCAACAGGTGTGCCCATGATTGGCTGTGAGTGTAGTGTCTGTACTTCCGCAGATCCGCGTGATCGACGCCTACGTACCTCAGCACTCATCGAAACTGCAACGGGTAATATTCTGATTGACGCAGGCCCAGACATGCGCCAGCAACTCTTGCGTGCCGGCGTACAGTCATTGCACGGCGTACTCATCACCCACGAACATCAAGACCACATAGGCGGCATCGATGATTTGCGCCCACTCAACTACCGCATGCAAACCTCGGTGTCACTCTACAGCACTGAACACACCCTAGGGATTTTACGCAAACGATATCATTATGCCTTCGATGCGCAAAGTGGTGGTTCGTCGCGACCGAATATTGATCTCGTCCCCATTACCCCATGGCAAGCATTTCAACTAGCTGGCCACACCATCATCCCGTTACCCATCACACATGGTCCGATGAGTATCTTGGGGTATCGCATCGGTCAATTGGCCTATATCACGGATGCTAGTTACATCGATGATCACGTGGTTGATGCCATCCAAGGTGTTGATGTGCTCATCATCAACGCCCTGCGTGATCAACCACATCCGATGCACTTGTCGTTTGCCCAAGCCCAACAGTACGTAGATCGTATTGGTCCGCGTCGTGCGTTCTTTGTGCATCTGTCACATGATTTGCACCATGCAGATCTCCTCCACCGCTTGCCCGACTTCATGCAACCCGGGTTCGATGGGCAGATGATTGAGGTGGTCGAATGAGTATCGTAATTGATGCGCGCCTCAACGCCTACCGTACTGGTGGTATCCCCAAATACACGCGTGAGCTTACCAGTGCCATGGCACACATTGCACCGGATACAGAGTTTGTTGTGCTCCAGCATCGGCGTCAACCTGAGCGGATTGTCAGTGCACCGAATGTGACGCGTCGGGTGATTTACACACCACCGCACCACCGTCTTGAGCAGGTCACACTACCCATCGAAATCGGTGCAATCCGACCATCTGTTGCCTTGTTCCCTGACTTTATTGCGCCACTCTATCGCACCTTCCCGGCGGTAGTCACCATCCACGATTTAGCGTTTTTGCATTTCGATGACTTGCTTGATGACAATGCCAAAGCCTTCTACACGCGCGTTGGAATGAGCGCACAACGTGCGCAGGGCATCATCGCTGTCTCGGAGTCAACCAAGCGCGACATCATCGAGCGTCTCGATATTCCGGCTGATCGCATCAATATCATCTATGAGGCGGCATCGGCACACTTTGTGCCACTCGAGCAGATTCCTCACGAACGCAAACGCATCAACGGGTTCGATGTTGCCGCACAAAGTTACATGCTGTTTGTGAGTACTATCGAGCCACGCAAAAATGTCCCCTTGCTCCTCCACGCATTGCGTATTTGCCGGGATCGTCACCCCAACCGCAACTACCAGTTAGTTGCCGCCGGGTCACGCGGATGGCGTGAAAAGCCGATTATTGAGCAGATTGAACACTTACGCCTCGGCGATGCGGTCACCTTGCTGGGTACCGTGCACGACGATGACTTGCACTGGCTTTATGCGAATGCGCGCTTATACGCGAATCCATCACGCTACGAAGGATTTGGACTGCCACTACTCGAAGCATTGGCATGTGGTGCACCGAGCATTGCCAGCGACACCTCAAGTCTCCCTGAGGTGGGAGGACATGCAGTGCAGTATCTCCCCGTTGATGATCCTGGTGCGTGGGCCGATGCCATCGAACTCGTCTGGAGCGATGACGTCCTGCGTCGCGAGATGAGTGCACGTGGCCCCATCCAAGCCGCGCAATTTTCATGGCACACTGCTGCCCAGCAGACACTCGATGTCCTCACAAAGGTTACATCCACGAAAGGATAATGCGTATGTCCGTTGCATCACTCGTCGATTGTCAGTGGCTCAAGGCCCATCTCGCCGACCCGCATGTGGTCGTCGTTGACACGCGCTGGTATCTGCTCAACCCGACGCAAGGACGAGAAGAGTACGTTGCGAAGCATATTGCTGGTGCCATGTATCTCTCAATTGATCACGATTTATCGGCTCCTGCCTGGGATGGACCTGGGCGCCATCCACTCCCAAAACCCGAACACTTTGTGGCCACCATGAGCCAAGCAGGCATCGATCACACCTGTCACGTCGTCATTTACGACAGTGCCGGTGGATCGATTGCAACACGCCTGTGGTGGTTGTTGCGCTATTACGGTCATACTGCCGTTTCGATTCTTGATGGTGGTTGGCAGGCTTGGGAGGCCACGAATGGACCAGTACGCAGTGGGAACGAGACGCGCCCAGCCCGTCAGTTTGTTGGCACGCCAAACCACGCCATGGTCATTGACGCTGACCACGTCGAACGACTGCGCCACGACCAACAGGTCCTCATCCTTGATGCACGCGCACATGAGCGCTACACCGGAGCCGTAGAGCCTTTCGGCCCACGTGCCGGACACATCCCCGGAGCAGTATCAGCACCATTTGCCGGCAATTTGAATCCAGACGGTACCCTCAAACCTGTGGCAGACCTTACCGCTCGTTATCACGACCTTGGCGTCACGCAGGCCCAACACGTCATCTGTTATTGCGGGTCGGGCGTCACGGCCACACACGACATCTTCGCACTACATCTATCCGGCATCGATGCCACCCTATATCCGGGATCATGGAGCGACTGGAGTAGTCAAGAGGGGCGCCCTATTACCACCGGCGAGCACCCCTAACACGATGAGGCACGCATGATTGATACGACGCGCATCCTGCTTGGACTGGTGATTAGCAGTGGCATCGGTGCTCTGGCCTATCGCCGTGGCTCACTCAGCAAAAGCGGCTGGCTCGGCGCAATTATTACGGGGACTACGACGTTTGGCTTTGGTGGGTGGGCGCACGGCATCACACTCGTGGCCTTCTTTGTCAGCTCAACACTCTTATCACGCTGGCGCAAACGCCATAAACAACACCTTGAACACACCGTATTCGAAAAAGGCTCACAACGCGATATCTGGCAAGCACTCGCCAACGGCGGGGTCGGGAGTGCCATTTGTCTGTGTATGCCCATCTTCCCCGATGCTGTGGATCTATTCAACGCCCTGTATGTAGGAGCGATGGCCACGGTGGCAGCAGACACTTGGGCCACCGAGTTGGGCGTACTCTCGCGCAATCAACCGCGACTGATTACCACCTTCGCATCCGTAGCACGTGGCACGTCTGGTGCGATTAGTGGTGTAGGCACGCTGGCAACAGCGGCAGGTGCACTCGCCATGGGCGTCGTATTTAGCGTCAGTCTCCCGGTCAGTATGCCGATTCTGATTGTTGCAGGGTCTATAGGCGGGCTGATTGGCAGTTTGAGCGACAGTCTAATGGGCGCCACCGTACAGCGTCTCTTTGCCACAGCTCACGGACCGAGCGAGCGACGCTTTGCTGCAGATGGCAGCGAGCACACACTCATCCGCGGGTGGATGTGGCTCAACAACGATATGGTGAATTTTCTTAGTTCGTTGTGCGGTGCCGGTGTGGCACTACTGATTTGGCTCGTGTAGCGGTTGCTCGGTGTATGCCTCGAGCTGAATGGGGCCAAAAAGCTCATCCTGATGGGCTACAATAGTCCGACGTTTAATCATTTCAAGGACTGCCCACAACGAAACGACAACATCTACGCGCGTTGTTTTTTGTCGCGGTAACAAATCGAAGAACGAAATTCGCCGCAGACGTTGTAGTCGTTCACGTACGGATTGCACCACATCTGCCACCGTCAGCACTTTGGGCGCTGGGAGTGGAATAGATGGGGGTGGCACGTCAATCAGACGCATGCGTTGTTGCCACACCGACAACAGTTCATCGAGCGTCATCATCAACGGCATGTGTTGCACTGATGCAGTGGGGAGTGAGGGTGGTTTGGCCATGTGTTGCCAGCCCAACTGCTCGCGTTGTCGCAACCACTCAGCCGCTGCCTTGTACTGTTGGTACTCACGCAGCTGTTTCACTAGATCAACACTATCATCGACCTCATCCGTACTGCTCGGTATGGTCGGGAGGAGCGCGCGCGATTTGATGACGAGCAGGCGCGCTGCTAACACCACAAACGACGAGATTTGCCCGGCATCGCGCTCCTGAAGCTGACGCACATGCGACAGGTACTGATCTGCCACGCGTGCGAGTGCAATCGTAGTAATGTCGAGTTCGGCTTTTTCGATGAGGTGTAACAACAAGTCCAGTGGCCCTTCAAACTGGTCAAGGCGCACCGTGTACATGCTTTGGTCGTCAATTAGCATTGGTCATCTGCCCACTGAAAAAGGCGAATCTCTGGCGAGTCATCCCCATCTGCCACCGCGCGAAGCAGGGCACATACGGTGGGACGGACGCCGGCCTGTTGCGCTATTGTAGCACTACGACGCTCATGGTGTGCGTGGCGCCTCATCGGCTCGAGCCACGTTGCCATCCACTGATAGAGCCGTGGCACACGGCGACTGAGCACGGCAATCCCATACCAGAGCAAGCCCAGCGGACGACCATCGTCGTGCGCCTTCCCAATATCGTGCAACAGCGCGAGCACGTAGACGTCATCGGCAACGGCGGGTGAATGGCGACGCAGGACGGTCACAAGATCGAGGGCATGACGTTGATCATAGCGGGGCAGGCGCACAAAAAGGCGCTGCTCATCCACTGTCAGCAACGCCCGTACAAATGCATGCTCATCCGGTTGCACCACCCCGGTCAAGGCGCGCCAGAGTTGCCACAACCGATACCGCACCATGATGCTATGTCCTACTCAATAAATCCCCGCAACTTTTTGCCACGATGGGGATGTCGCAACTTACGCAAGGCAACAGCTTCAATTTGGCGGATGCGCTCACGTGTAATACCAAACTTGTCACCGACCTCTTCGAGCGTACGGTATTGCCCATCACTCAACCCATAGCGCAACTGAATGATTAGGCGTTCACGCTCTGGCAGGCTGGCCAAAACCTCGTCGAGTTCACGACGCAACATCAAGGTCGATGCTGCTTCAGCAGGGCCGGCAATGCGTTCGTCTTCGATGAAATCGCCCATGCGACCTTCACCTTCTTGGCCGACCGGCATTTCGAGCGAGAGCGGTTGCATGGCTGCTTCGAGCGTACGACGCACCTTCGCCGGCGTCATGCCCATCTTCTCGGCAATCTCCTCAGGCGTTGGCTCACGTTGCATGACTTGTTGAAGCTTGTGTGCAGTCCGTTTGACCTGACTAATCGCCTCACCCATGTGTACGGGCAAGCGAATCGTACGACTCTGGTCGGCAATCGAGCGGGTGATTGCCTGACGAATCCACCAGGTTGCATAGGTTGAGAACTTATGCCCTTTGGTGTAGTCGAACTTCTCAACGGCGCGCATCAGACCAATGTTGCCCTCTTGGACGAGATCCATCATCGTCAACCCGTACGAGGTGTATTTTTTGGCGATGGAGACGACCAAGCGCAAATTCGCCTGAATCAAATCTTGCCGTGCCATGTCGGCTGCTTCAACGATGCTGTTGAGCGGCTTCTCATCGCTAATGTGCCCCATCATGTCGTTGTTCCCTGCGCAGACCACATACAACGACTGCACGGTATCGACCATTTCTGGCCATTTATGCAGAGAGCGCAAGTTCTCTTTGATTGTCATGCGACTTGTCACATAGAAACACGTAATCTCAACAAGACAGTGCTCAATGTCCGACGTCACGTCGTGGCGCATATCTGCGCCGATGAGCCCTGAGAGCAAGCGCCATGACTCACGGTCATGCACTTGAAAGGTGCGTACAACACGTTGGGCTTTGAGTATTTCGTAGGCACGCCACAGCATACTGTCACGGGCTACAAGCCATTGTGCCGCCGCTTGCTCAACCTCACGGCGCTCTAACCCCGCATAGTGGGCGCGATCGAACTCTCTGCGCTCGTTGTCATCGTGCAACCACTGGTGTAGCTGTGCAGCTACATCCATGATATCAACGGATGCATCAGCATCGGTCAACAGCGGTAATATGCGGGTGGTACTGTCGGAGGGCTTGTCGCTCCATGTACTACACAACAAGGCACTCCAACCTAACGCATGAATGGTTTTGTGGATGAGTGCACGCGCATCACCAACAGGCATGCTCATCACCAGGCGCTGTGAACGCACACGTACCGCCTTGAGCCCCATCTCAATGCGATGTGCCAACATGACCTCGTCAGCCGCTCGCAACAGTCGGACTTTGCCGATTTCTTGCAGGTACATGCGGACCGGGTCATCGAGGGAGATATCGCTGATAGGCGTGTCAAGAAGTTCTTCTTCGGCAGGGAGGGAATCGTCGCCAACAACACCAAATTGTGTGCCCGCAAAATCATGTGTACCGAGCACATCATCAGATTTCAAGAAAATATTGAGTTCACCGCGGCCATCTTGTGGATATTCTGCACTGCCCATCACAGTGCCCCCTTAATCGTGCGCATACCCACAGCAGATTGACGAGAATTGAGCGGCATCATCTGCCATGCATGCACCGTTGATGTATCACTTACCACGTCGTTGACTGATTGATGTACTGTTTCCATCAGGTATCCCTTAGCGTTACGCACAATCTCTGTACGCTAACGTGGTTGCAACACTCGCATATCAAGAGCAACTGAGTCGTTACTACAATCTACACCAATATTGTGCAAACTATATGCGAAGTTGATGCATATCAGTAATTACTATATCATTTATGGGGGTTAAACGTCAATGCTTTTGTGGTGTCATAAGGAGAATCACCTGTGAATTTTAATCAGCGACTAAACATTGCCATCGAGCACCATCATAGTCTGTTGTGCATTGGACTAGATCCTGATGTGGTGCGTCTCCCTGCGAGCGTGCGTCACGATGCTGATGCGGTGTATACCTTTTGTCACGAAATCATTGCCGCAACCCACGACGTTGCCGTGGCCTACAAGCCAAATATTGCGTTTTTTGAGGCTATGGGAGTCACCGGCATCGAGACACTGATGCGGCTCATGCACCACACCCGACAGAATATCTGGATTCTCGATGCCAAGCGCGGCGATATTGGCAACACGGCGAGTGCATACGCGCATGCCGCCTTTGGCCACTTTCACGCAGACGCCATTACATTAAATCCTTATATGGGTGGCGATACGCTTGAACCGTTCTTAACCCATGCCGATCGCGGAGCATTTTTGCTTTGCCGGACATCGAATCCTGGCAGTCGTGATATTCAAGAACTCCGTCTCGCTGACGGGCGACCACTCTATCTTGCGGTGGCCGAACTCGCAGCACAGCAGTGGAACACCAACCAGAACGTCGGATTGGTCGTTGGGGCGACGCAGCCTGATGCCCTCAAAGCAGTGCGTACCATCTGCCCTGACCTGCCCTTTCTCTTGCCCGGCATCGGCGCACAAGGCGGCGACCTCGTCGAGGCACTCAATGCTGGGCTTGATGCACGCCGAAGCGGCTTACTCATTAATGCATCGCGAAGCATTCTCTATGCGAGCAACGCTGAAGACTACGCCCATGCCGCACGTGCCGAGGCCATTCGTACGCGAGATGCTATCAACACTATCCGCGACGCACGCTAAGTATGTACTAACACACTGCAGCCGCACCGCTGTAGCGGTGCGGCTGCAGTGTGTTGTATGCATCGCGATGCTTATGGTTGAATATCACCGCTAATCTCGCTTGAACGCGAGACATACCAATAGACCACATTACGAAAGCGCGATTCACGCCCAAACAGTAGATTCATCATACCGGGCATGTCGTTTTTGTGGGTAATCGCAGTCCCTCCCAAATCAGCAACGGTTGCATAGACTTCGTACGGTTGGTACATGATGATACTTGGTGCCAAATCAATCCAGCGTTGCTGGAATTCAGCGTATAGTTCGGCACGTGTATCACGACTGCGCTCAATACGCGCCAACGAAAGCGCGTCATCAATCAAGGCGTCCTGCAGACCAGCGTAGTTACGCCCGATACCCACCTGCGTAGAATGCCACAACTCGTACACGTCTGGATCACTGCCAAGGCGTTGCCACCCATGCAAGGCCATCTGGAATTCTCCGGTCTCGAGGCGTTGACGCAACACGTCTCCGTCGAGCGGGGTCACAATGACACTGATACCCACTTGCTGTAGTTGATTCACGATATCGGCAGCTGCCAGATTACGGTCAACAGCACCATCAACAAGTAATTCGAACTCAAGACGTTGCCCATCCGCATTGACGCGCACACCGTCAGCACCAGGCGTGTACCCCAGACTATCGAGTCCGGCGGCAGCCCGCTCTTTGCTTGGAATATACCATACTGCCGCTGGATCATACGCCCACCAACCCGGCAAAACCGGCGTATCAATACGCGCAACTTGCCCAGAGAAGACGCGATTAATCATGTCATCACGATCGATGGCCTGTGCCAACTGACGACGGAACATGACATCGTTAAATGGCGCCTGTTGTAGATTGAACGTTAAAATCGTATAGGCATCAATTGGCACCACACGACGCGTCACCCCGCGCGGCACGTTATAGCTCCCTAGATTACCAGTACCTAGATAGGCCATGCCATTAATCTCACCACGCGTCAGTGCCGCAAACGCCGTTGCCTCATCAGGATAAAAGCGTAACGTGATGTTCTCGATGAGCGGACGTCCTTGGTAGTAATCAGCATTTGCGCGTAGCACAATCCCCTCGGAACTAAGTTCTTCGAGACGATATGGACCAGTGCCAATCGGCTTCACGCTAAATTGAGAACTCGCCCACTCTTCGGGGGGTACTGTACTCAACAAATGTGCCGGTACAATCGGCACCGTGGCAAACTTCAAAAACGGCGCAAATGGCGCTTGTAACTGACATCGAATGCTTCGATCGCCAGCACGTTCGACCAGAACGGTACGCCACACGGTTGCCACACTGGGAGAACCGGTAAATGCTGGCCCTTGAATCGAACGCAACGTGAACAGCACATCTTCGACGTCAAGTTGCTCACCATCATGCCACTGTACATCGCTCCGCAACGTGAACGTGTACACCAACCCAGATTCATCAATCTCCCACGATTCGGCTAATCCGGGGCCAGGTGTGCCATCCAAATTGATGCGCACTAAGCCATCAAAGATGAGCGTCTGTACATCCGCTGCAGCCAAATCACGCCCGGTGTCGCCAATCAACGGGTTCAACGAGGTGGGGAGTCCGACTACCCCCTCGATGTAACTCCCGCCCGCCGATGGCCGTGAGACCACGGCCCGCGATAACGCCAAGTAGGCCATTAGTCCTAAGACGACGACCGAACTCACGACGGCTATGACAATTTGAAAGCGAATGCGCCGTGACATGCAACCTTACCAGACCAACAAACCAGCAGCAGGTGCTGATCCGAAAATCGGCAAACTGGCAACTAACGCCAAGATCAAAAACAACACGCCCAAAATAATTGTCAATTGAAAAATAGTCTTCTCAAGACCGCGCTTGGTCTGATACATGCTTGATGCATCGCGTGACTGCAAGCCTGCATTCCGCCCCTGCAACACAACCAGAAAGGTCAATGCCGTCCCTAGTGCAATCAACGCAATTGATAATGCCGTCTCCATCGCATGCTACTCCCTAATACGTGCCGTATACCACAGTCACAACAAATCATTTATGAGTGCACGAACCCGTGCATACTGTGTTGGATTATAGCACATGCACATGCCTTTCAATAGGTGAGATAGACAAATTCGCCAAATATCACTCAACCTGCATGAACCCGTGAATACGCGCCAGAAACTGTCGTACCACCAGTTGGAGTGTTTGTGCATCGGGCAGTTCGACATGTGCACCGTGGCGCATGGCCAACATCTGCGTCACCACCGTGGCAGCCGGTTCGTTTAGTTCGGGGAGCATGGCCATACCACCGGTGCTTTTGGAGTGCACTTCACCGTGCGCCAACCACCGGATGGTCCGACATAAATTCAAGATGACGTAGTCCGGAGTCGCGTGTACTTGTGTCTCGGACGCTGCGATGTCATACCATACTGCTGCCAATGCCTGGTGTGGCAACGGCAATGGCACACGCGCATCACCGTGCACCATGATGCCGTGGTGGTGTGCGATGACCATGTGCGCCGACAAATCAGGATCGGTGCGTATCACATCCCAGCGATGTGTCGGGTCTATCACCGCAGCGTGCGTCGCATCACGCCATGATTCACTGTAATGAAAGAAAAACGGTGCAGGATGCTCCCAATGCGCGAGCAACGTTGCATCAAGTACGGATATCTCGATGGGCGCCGGTGCTGTCGAAATCCGCAGTAACGCCGTGGCCAGTTGATGATATTGGGCAGTCGTCGGCGCACCATCACAAAAGACCAACACATCAAGATCGCTCCGACCCGGGTGATAATCGCCAAGAGCAACTGATCCATGAACGAGTACCACAATGGCGTCACCAAGAATGGCACGCATCGCATCCGTGAGAAGCACGACTTGTGCATGGATGTGATCAGGGAGCACGCGCATCAACGGACTCCCCATAACGCGCTATCCAGGTAGCAGGATGTGCTAATTCATCAACGGTCGGAAGATGACGTGGTGTCTGCCATAATCGGCGCACCAGTTCGTCACCGCCATGCGCCGCCAGTGCATTCACAAATGCTTCGCCATCACGATACTGTGCCATCTTCATCTGCATACCTGTCACACGCATGATAACTACGTCAAGGGTGGGACGTTCTTGCTGACGCGCTTCCATGCGTTGTTGAAGTACGCCAAATTGCGCGATGCGGTGTGCACCTATCCGATTCATTACGTAGTTTGAATGCCCCTCAATGAGGGACATGAGCACTTGCATTTCGTTGAAAATAGTACGTTGTTCGGGATTGAGTGCCCACTCCACCCAGCTTTGGGCCTTCGGTTGTTGTGCCATGCGTCGCACCATATCCAAAAACCCATCTTGTGGTGTGACAAGTTGATCGGCTAACGTGCGCATAAAGCGATCAAGGAGCATGCGGAGATGCGGACGCAGCCAAGGAATCCCCTCAAACTGAAAGACATGCGACACTTCGTGAATGACAATCCACTGTCGCAAATCGGCCACATTCACCCCTTGCTCCGTCGCAATGCGCGCGATATTTGCCTCTACCAGAAGCAGTTCATTGGGCGCATCGTCGTCGTGTAGAAGTGCCGTGTCGTATTGACCGAGCACGCGTGTTGCCATCCAACTCAACATGGCACCGCTCTGGATGCCAGCAACTCGCCCATTCATACGACGACTAGCCAACCCCCAGTCGCTATGGTCGTGTTGTGCCAGCCATAGTGGTTCAAGCGGTGCCATCAATCGAGCAAACGAACGCACATTCGCCGTCAACCATGCATGCTGATCAACGACCCGTACACGTAATGCATCGGGTGGCACATGCAATCCCGTGAATGCTCCCACATCAACGCCTGCGGCATCAACCAATGATTGGTAGTTGTGTACGGGTGGTTGATGGGCTTCAGGGAGCATGCGTTGGGCAAGTTGTAACGCTGCCGGCCAATCAACCATGGCGGTCGGGCGATTCCGCTCACGATCTGCAACCACCTTGATGCCAATGCGCATCATCACGGCCGTTGCAATCACCCCCATAATCACATGCCATGGAGAAAGGCGTTTTGCTGGCTTCATCAAATCTATCCTTTGTCTGTGTCGTCTGTCGCTCTGCTACGTGCGGTAGCGCACACGTACATCATCTTGGCGTCGGGTAATTCGTTTGGCATCCAAATACTCAAGAACTGCAAGTGCGTATTTCCGTGTCGTCTGAAATCGATCGCGCAATTGTGCCACACTCACACTCCCCGACTGATCAATAGTCTGAGTAATCCACTGATACAGGTCGTGCCATGCCGCTGCATCAAAGATGACTCCATCATTGACCTCAACCACCTGCCCGGTCATCACCATGTATAACAACAACTCGCGTTCGATGGCGATATCAGGCGGACTGAACGGCGCCGCACGCAATTGCGTGAGCGTGGTCTGTACATCACGCTGCTGCTGATTCGTGAGCACAACGCGATACCCGACACGCCGCAATAAACCATCACCTACGCGTTCGATGTCACGTTGCCACTCATGCAGGAGCACATCGAATACCGGTATGTTCACATCAAGCCGCCGCCGCAACTCCTCACTGGGCATACCAATGCGCAGTGGGTAGCGCTGTGCATACCCATGCAACGTCTTCTCGGCCTTGGTAAACAATGCGTTGAGAAGGTCGCCATCAATGACCCATTCGCCGAGCAGTACCACCTTTGATGTGCTGGTCAGCGCCTGCAGTACCACCTCATGGGTCAGATGCGTCTGTCGTTGAATATCGTGGATGTGCACAACCTGGCCGCGCACAACCGCCCAACACACGTCCGCTGGAGTTGCACGCTCAAGCGCCGTTAATGCCTCAATCACGTCACGTCGATGGCGGCGATGACGTGCCGGGTGCGTGTCAATGACTCGCCCGCCACCCAGCGTAATACTCGGCGACGCCTGACGCAGAATCAACCGATCGCCACGCCACAACGGAAGTGGTTGCGTCAGATGCAGTTGCACAAACCCACTCGCACCTGGTGCAATTTCATCGCCATCAAGAATGGTCACGCGACATGCACTCTCCGCAGCCCCTACGAACACATCAAGATGCATCCCCTGTCGAATCGGGCGGGGAGCAATGTGCGTAGCACGCAAGCGCACATCAATACGCTGCGTGGTGGTCATGCGTTGTGGCAAGACAACCAGATCACCACGACGCATATCATGGTGCGACACACCAGCGAGATTGAGGGCAATACGGGTGCCAGGTGGTGCAACGTCCAATTTTTGACGGTGCATTTGCATGCCTCGAATGCGGGCACGCACCCCTCGTGGGAGAATTTCGACTTCATCTCCGATTGTCAGGGAATTGGCCAACAGGGTGCCGGTTACCACTGCACCGAATCCATCCACACTAAATACGCGATCAATCCAGAGCCGAGCTGGTTCATCGCGCCGCTGTGGTGGTGGGAGTTGTTGTACGAGTTGATCGAGGGCATGACGGAGCGCATCCATGCCATACCCCGTTCGTGCCGAGACGACTACAATCGGCGCATGTGCCATGCGACTTTCGCTGAGTTGTTGCCGCACATCCTCCACGACCAGCGGGAGCCATGTTGCATCAACCATATCAGCCTTTGTGATGACGACCACTCCTTGGGTGATTTCGAGCAAATCAATGATTGCCACGTGTTCACGGGTTTGTGGCATCACTGATTCATCGGCGGCAATGACCAGCATGGCCGCATCAAAGCCCCCCACACCGGCAAGCATATGCTTGATGAATCGTTCATGGCCTGGCACATCAACCAGACTCACTTCAGCTCCTGACGGCAAGGTCAACCAGGCAAAGCCGAGTTCAATGGTCATGCCACGTTTTTGCTCTTCGGCGAGGCGATCAGGATTTATGCCAGTTAACGCCTGTACGAGCGTCGATTTGCCGTGGTCAACATGTCCTGCAGTACCAATAACATACATAGTGGTGGATTCTCTGGGTCAGGAGTGGTGTGTGTTCCATCTATTCTATCTGAATTTATCTGCCGTGGCGTGGTGCACCAGGTCAGACACACCGAATCAACCGGGCATTTCGTAGTGCATGTGGTATCATACCTGCAATATCACCTCATTTGTGTAAGTGACGGAGGATTTATCCATGAAGGAGCGTCGTGTTGTCATTACCGGCATGGGCGCCATCAGTCCGCTCGGGCTTGACACGCAGAGTTTATGGGACGGCATTCGCACTGCGCGGAGTGGCATTGGTCCCATCACTCTCTTTGATGCGAGCAATCTTGAGACGCGATTTGCTGGTGAAGTCAAAGGTTTTGATGCGAACAACTACATGGACCGCAAAGAGGTCCGGCGCAATGACCGATTCATACACTTCGCCATTGCAGCTGCCCGTGAAGCCATTGCCATGGCCAACGTAGATGCCACCACCGTTGACGCCGAAGAGATTGGAGTCGTCATTGGGAGTGGTATGGGTGGCTTGACCACCCTCACTGAGAACATGCAAATCATGGCAGAGAAAGGCCCAGGTCGCGTCAGCCCATTCATGGTACCGGCCATGATTACCAACATGGCGGCCGGTCAAGTGTCAATGATGCACGGGTTCAAGGGGCCAAACTTCTGCCCAACCTCAGCATGTGCGACCGCCGCCCACGCCATCGGTGAAGCTGCAGAGATGATTCGTCGTGGTGTGGCTACCATCATGATTGCGGGTGGTAGCGAGGCAGTCATTACCCCGATTAGCGTAGCCGGATTTAACGCTAACAAGGCCCTCTCTACTCGCAACGAAACACCTGAAACGGCCTCACGTCCATTTGATGTGAGCCGCGACGGCTTTGTCATGGCTGAGGGCGGCGCTATCCTGGTACTCGAAGCGCTCGAATCGGCACAACGCCGTGGTGCACCCATCTATGCTGAGCTCATCGGCTATGGACTCTCTGCGGACGCCCACCATATCACAGCACCTGCCCCTGGTGGCGAAGGTGCTGGTCGTGCCATGAAAATGGCCCTCAAACAAGCCGGTATTACCCCCAGTGCCGTTGACTACATCAATGCCCACGGCACCAGCACCGGTGCCGGCGACATCGCCGAGACTATGGCCATCAAGAGTGTCTTTGGCGATCACGCCTACAAAGTAGCTGTCAGCTCATCCAAGTCACAACTCGGGCATCTCATCGGTGCTGCAGGTGCCATCGAAGCTGTCATTTGTGTGCTGGCCATGCAACACCAAGTCCTCCCACCCACAATAAACCTCGTGACGCCAGACCCTGAGTGCAACCTCGACTATGTTGCGAACGCAGCACGCCCCGGCAAAATCGACATTGCCGTCAGCAACTCGTTCGGCTTTGGTGGGCACAACGTATCCTTAGCACTCCGTCGTTGGAGTGTCTAAATCATGCAACGACCTGTGACGGAGCTCCCCGCTGTACTCGGCGTCTCGTTCAACGACATGTCGCTCCTGCGGGGAGCAGTCATGCATACCTCCTACCGCTACGAACATGCCGATGATGCACACCACGTCCCTGATACCCAACGCATGGAGTTTTTGGGGGATAGCGTGGTCAACATCATTGCAACTCAACTCGTCTACGCCACATTTGCTGATGCCGATGAAGGCAGTATGACTCGCCTGCGCAGCGCCTTAATTCGCACCGAAAATCTGGCCTCAATTGCCCAACACTACCATCTCGGTGACTTTGTCATTCTCACCAAAGGCGAAGAATTTGCAGGGGCACGCAAACGCATTTCACTCCTCGCTGATGTCTGTGAATCGGTGGTTGCAGCCATCTATCTTGATCAAGGTCTTGAGCGTGCACAAGCGTTTTTGGAACCACACTTTAGTCAGCAATTAGCCATGCTCCAACAACAAGGTACTCCGACCGACCCCCGGAGTGCCCTCCAAGAAGAGAGTCAACGACGCTATAACATCACGCCGACATACCGTACCGTTGATATGCGTGGGCCCGATCATCAACGGCATTTTGAGGTAGAAGTCATCATTGGGCAACAGGTCATCGGCCGTGGTATGGGGCATAGTCAACCAGCTGCACGACGTGATGCCGCCCAACAGGCACTCCTTTTTTTGACACAACAACCGGATTTCGTCCCATCCTAATCATGTATGCACATTGTAGTTGTGCAGGTGCGGAGTGTGCGGATGGTACGTCTTCCTGACAACTTGAGAGAGTATGAAATAGGTGACATATGCGACTCTACATCACCGGTGGCTCAGGCTACCTTGGCTCCATGTTGGTCCAACTCGCAACCGCACATGGCTGGAATGTTCGCTATAGTGTCTGCAGTCAGCACAGTACCGATGGTCGTGCTGACATCATCGATTTGCGCAAACGCGGCGAGCTCAGCGAGGCGCTCTCCACATTCAAACCTGATGCAGTTATTCATACCGCATATGTGCAACACGATCCCGACCTGCATGCGATTACCGTATTAGGTGCCATCGAAGCTGCCGCAGCTAGCGCTCGCATACGTGCACGTCATATTCATATGTCAAGCGATATGGTCTTTGCTGGCACTGCCAGCGAATATGACGAAATAGACATGCCCACGCCCATTTTGCCCTATGGCACTGCCAAAGCAATTGCCGAAGCTGGCGTAACTCAAGCCCATCCCGAAGCCAGTATTGTGCGCACATCACTTATCTACAGCCCACTGCATATGCCGCCGAGTCGCCACGAACAAATTGCGCTTGATGCTGCGAGCGGCCAAAACGACATGGCATTCTTTGTCGACGAACTGCGTTGCCCCGTCCTCGTTGATGAGCTCGCACATGCACTGCTCATCTTGCTCGGACAAAAACACCGTGGTCCACTCCATTTGGTCGGCGCACATGCGATTAGTCGCTATGACTTTGCCACCAAAATCGTCGCAGCTCGTGGTGGCGATGCCACCAACATCAACGCATCGTCACTGGCCGCCATACAAGCACAACGCCCAGCCCGTCTGGTGCTCAAAAGCAGTTATCCACATCCTGCCTGGCGCTTACGTGGTGTCCATGAAGTGCTCGCATAAACTGACACGCACAGCAGAGAGACGCGCATCTCTTGAGGAACCACTCCCACGCGTTTCAATAGATGTGCATTCACCACGAATTTCAAATTCCGTTTGACATCTCCTGTACTGCCACGTATAATACAAAATGTTGTCCGCAATGACGACGCGTGTGGGTCGATACCGAAGTGGCCAACCGGGGCAGACTGTAAATCTGCTGGCTTACGCCTTCGCTGGTTCGAATCCAGCTCGGCCCACCACCATCAATGTCATCTGTGTTTGGCCACACAACATGACGCTGATATTACGGTGTGCCCACGTGGCTCAGTGGTAGAGCACGTCTTTGGTAAAGACGAGGTCATGGGTTCAATCCCCATCGTGGGCTCCACCATTTTTATTGGGATGTGCGGCGTGGGCATACTAGCCTTACGCTGCGTTCGTGTTCATGGAGAGTAAAGCAAATCATGGCAAAGCAGAAGTTTGAGCGTAACAAGCCACATATCAACGTTGGCACCATCGGTCACGTCGACCATGGTAAGACCACGTTGACGGCCGCCATCACCAAGGTGTTGGCATTGCGCGGCGCCGCCCAGTTCACGGCGTACGACCAGATCGACAACGCTCCCGAGGAGCGCGCTCGTGGTATCACGATCGCCATCCGTCACGTGGAGTACCAGACCG
>Ga0194130_10003785_pt1 | contig 19905 bp, 18 predicted proteins | sample TA2KigsurfametaG_FD_160084 | JGI IMG/M metagenome (GOLD analysis project Ga0194130, IMG submission 160084) | Freshwater microbial communities from Lake Tanganyika, Tanzania - TA2015050 Kigoma 12 surface | ecosystem: Environmental > Aquatic > Freshwater > Lake | place: Tanzania: Lake Tanganyika... | reverse complement strand
GCGGTGGGACTCTACATTACTGGATGCAAAGGAGGGGCACATCCCCTCCTCTGCACTCCTCCCCTAAAAGCCCAGAAAGGCAGCATTGGCCAAATTCGTAATTGCAGAACTTGACATACACAACTCACAAATCCTATCTTTTCCACTGTCCGGCAACTCTCTTTCCAGGGCATCTACCCCTATCGGCTGCCGTCCTTCAAAGTGTCACCCATCCTGCCGGTCTGTTCTGTCAACTATCCTCCCGGTTTGCGCCCTGTTGGGTGTGTTTGCCTTTCTTGCTCTTTTGTTGGCTGCCGTTGGGTTATTTAGTGTCTTGTCGTATCTGGTGACTCAGCGTACGCGAGAAATCGGAATTCGGCTGGCCTTGGGTTCGCCGATCGCAAGCGTTCGCGGGATGATCCTGGGCGATGGCCTCAAACTGGCAGGGGCCGGCTGTCTACTCGGGCTTGTTCTCGCTCTTGCGGCGTCGCAGTTGCTTTCACGATTGCTGTTGAATATCAGTCCTTGGGATGTACCCACTCTAATTGTTGTGACGGTTCTGCTGCTCTCGGTCGCCTTTCTTGCCACTGCCATACCTGCATGGCGCGCGACGCGCGTGAATCCAATGATTGCGCTACGCCAGGACTAGGCAAAATCTGGGTGTTCCATTGCGTTTACGGCAACAGTAATCCCGCTGACCGGATAATTGTCCCCGCTTGCAGGAATTGAGTATTCTTACCTTAATCCCGGCCTTACACTAGGGAATGGTCTTTCGCCGTCGCTCCGCACTCTTGAGCGTGGATTTCAATTCTTTGCAATCGGTGAGTGCTTGAAAAAGCCAATCCAGTGGCAAGGTCAGGCGATCGTCTGGCATCGCTGGCTGGGCATGGCCACCTGCGTGCTGTTCCTCTTTTGGTACGTCTCGGGCATTGTCATGATTTATGCCCGCATGCCTACGCTCGACGCCTCCGATCGGCTCAAGCGTTTGCCAGAGCTCACTGCGGCCAGCATCACCGTTTCCCCCACTGCGGCTTGGCAGACCACCACGGAAGTTGAAACCTGGCGGCAAGTTGTTCTCACTACAATTACAGATCGGCCTGCCTATCGTTTTCTGACGGCGAAGGGCGATCGAATCGTTAGTTATGCGGATCGACCTCAAGCCCAGCGTTCATTCACTCAAGCGGAAGCAGAAACGTCCTTACGAACTTACCTCGGCAATGGTAAGACTTTCGAATGGCAACCCACGCTCAAAGCACCTGATCAGTGGACCGTCCAGCGCCTCTACACGGATCACCTCCCGCTTTATCACGCGGCCTTGAATGATCCGGCATCCACGGAAGTATATCTTTCGAGCCGTACGGGAGAAGTGATTCTCGAGACCACACGATCTTCGAGACTGCTCGCCTGGGCTGGTGCCATTCCGCACTGGATTTATCTCCGCGCAATTCGAGTCTTCGCCGAAGAATGGCGGCTAGGCGTCATCACGATTTCATTCATCGGTGCCTTCATGTCGGTACTCGGCATCGTTGTCGGGATCTGGCGTTATTCACCTTCTCGCAAATACCGCAATCGAGAATTGGGTCCGCAGCCCACGCCCTATTCTGGCGCCAAGAAGTTGCATCACTATACGGGCCTTGCTTTCGGTCTGCTTACATTCACTTTTATCCTTTCGGGGGCATTCTCGCTGAACCCGGGTCGTTGGTCCACAGGATCCGCTCCCTCCGCCGCGCAGGCCAACATTTTCACTGGGGGCCCCTTGCGCCTTGCTGCCTTTGATTCGCTTCCGGTTCTGCCAAACGGCGCAAGAGAAGTCGAGTTTCAACAAATCGCCGGTACTTCGGTGCAGCGAGTTATCAGCGCGCCTTCCTCCACTTCCTCGCTCTGGACCACTCTCGCTGGACAGCCCTTCGCGCCGCCATCCCAACCTGAATTGATCGCCGCGGCCGCCCGGGCGGTTCCTGGTTCCACTGTACAGTCCACAAGACTTTTGACGGAGTACGAAACCTATTACTACGACCGCAAGTACCGCAAGCCCCTTCCTGTCCTGGAGGTTGTACTGAACGATCCAGCGAAAACCTGGTTTTACGTCGACCCTTCGAGCGGGTTGCCTGTCAACCGCTATGAATGGAGTGGCCGCTGGGAGCGCTGGGTGTACCACGGGCTTCACAGCCTCGATTTTCCTGGGCTCTGGCAGATCCGCCCCTTGTGGGACATCACGGTCATTTTCGTCAGCCTGGGCGGTATTTTTCTGAGTTGGTCAGGCGTGCAAATTGGCTGGGAGCGCATTCGCCCTCGCCGTCGCCGCACAAGCCCAAGACCTGTGATTAGCCCTGTTCACCAAGCAGGCGACTGATTTTCAATCATTTTGGAGTTTTAGCTATGAAGTCCTTTTTACTGCTTTTACCATTCGTGTCTCTGTATGGCGCGGATCTCGTTGGCACCGTCAGAGATGCTCAGGGTGTCATTGCAACCGCGAACGTAACTTTGAGCGCGCCGTCCCAATCGACACGCCAAACTCTCACCGACGCGACTGGTCAATACCGCTTCACAGGCTTGCCGGCAGGTGAATACCAATTTAATGTGATTCGCGCCGGCTATGAGAGCATCCAACGCAAAGTTTCCCTGGGGGACCAACCTGTCACGCTCGACGTGACGCTCAAGCCCAGCGGTCTAGCTACTGTTCTCGACGTTGTGGATACAACTTCGAATTCCGCGTTGCAGCTCGATTCCACCGCCACCGGAGGTACCCTGCTCAACATCCCCGTCCGCGAATTGCCCGCCAGCATTTCGATCATTTCGCAACAGATGATGCAGGAGCGTGGCGTCCGCACAGCGATTGAAGCTGTGGAACAATCCCCCGGCATGATCGCTGGTACCAGCGTCGGCTCCATCCCCAGCTTTACGGCTCGCGGATTTTCGGGCAACAACATCACCGTCATGCGTGACGGTATCCGTCAGAACACGGCTAGCCAAAGCGCCCGTCCGCTTGACGTCTTCTTGCTGGATCGCGTGGAAGTTCTTAAAGGGCCCGCCAGCATCCTCTTTGGTGAAGGTGCCATTGGAGCGGCAGTCAACTATGTCACGAAAGAAGCTCAGCCCCGCTTTTTGACTGACGGGATTCTCTCCTATGGTTCGTTCAACACCCTCCGCACCGGATTCGGCATCAATAGCCCGCTGCACCGCCGGGTCCACGCCCGGGCCGATGGTTCGTTTTATCGCACGGACGGCCACATGAACGATTCCGCTCAGAATCTCGGAGGCGTCAACACGGGCCTTCGCTACCAGATTGCCAACTCGATTACGCTCAATCTCAACGGTACCTGGATGCAGGACTTCACCGAAAGCTATTACGGGACTCCGCTCATCAATGGACGTATCGATCCGCGCACTCGCTTCTTGAACTACAACATGCGGGACAATCTCGCCAAGAGCAAGAACCGGTTTGCTCGCGCGACGCTGGACTGGCAGCTGAATCCCTCTTGGCACCTTCGCAACTACACCTTCCTGGCCACCCACACTCTCGACTGGCGTAACTTCGAAGGTTACGCTTTCAATCCCACCACGCAGCTGGTGGATGTATCGAGTTACTTTCTGATCTGGCGCAACGATATGCTCTCTGGCAACCGTACAGACCTGCAGGGCAACTTCCGCGTCTTCGGGCGTAAGGTTCGTACCGTTTCCGGGTTCCAATATCAGAACAACGACCTCCAACGCGGTGGCCTCTCAGACAATACAATCCGCCGCAGTGTCGATCCGTTCAATCCGGCTCCCATCATCGACCCGGGCCGCAATTACGTTCGGGATCGGGACGTTCTGATTAAGACTGCATCGTTCTTTACTGAGGCCGTGATGGACATCACCAGTCGACTGAAGGCCATCGGCGGCTTCCGCCAGGAGCGGATCGCGCTCGACTACACCTTGAGGGCCACGAACGTGACGTCATCCAAGGTCTTCAGCCCTCCGACTGGCCGCGTTGGGCTGCTCTATAACCTCAATTCGTTGATGAATCTCTATGGCTCCTACACGAAGGCGGTCGAACCCGTCGCTCAGCTTGTCAGCCTCACAGGCGCGAATCAAGTGTTCAGCCTCGTTCCGGGCCGGCAAATCGAGTTCGGCTCCAAGGGTACCTTCTGGGCGCAAAAGGTAGATTTCACCGTTGCCTATTTCGATCTCGAAAAACGCGACATTCTTACACAGACCATCGTCGACGGCCGCCAATTCGCACAACAGATCGGCCGCCAGACAGCGCGTGGTGTTGAGATCAGTTCGCTGATTCGGCCAACCTCCCGTTTTACCGTGAGTGCCGACGCCTCTTTCTCCGCTCCCAAATTCGCCGACTTCCAGGAAGTGGTTTCCGGTGGGATCGTTTCTCGTACCGGCAACCTTCCTCCGAATGTCCCACGCCGCGTCGTCAATGTCTGGGCGAATCAGCGCTTCGGTCGCTTTGACGTCTCCGGCACGGTTCGCTTCGTCGGCCGTCGCTTTGCCGACACCCCGAACTTGCGCCCAATGGAAAACTACACAACGCTTGATGCTGCCCTGAATTACCGCCTCGAGCGCGGGGGCGTACTGAGCTTCCGGGGGCGCAATCTGGGCGACGCACTCTACGCAACCTGGTCCGCTTCGGGCGGTACAGCCCTTCGTCTGGAAGCGCCGCGCAGCTATGACGTTACCTGGACTATGCGATTCTGATCGCTCGCTATCGTCCCTTTGAAATGGGATTGACGCTTCTGGCGGGAGGCTCGCCGCGATAGGTCCGTATCGTTGCTGCTGTCCTTTTCTCTGCAAGCCTGCTGACGGCGCAGTCCCCGTTCCCGTTGCGCATCAGCGAAAATCAACGGCATTTGGTTTCCGCCCAGGAAAAGCCTTTTCTCATTCATGGTGACTCGCCATGGTCGCTCTTCACAGGGTACTCGCGCGCCGATGTCGAAAGATTATCTCAATGACCGGAAGGCCAAAGGCTTCAATACTCTGATCGTCAACATTCTCGACGATACCTGGAAGCAACTCGCCGACGGGACACAACCGTTTCTTACGTCGGGAGACTTTTCTTCTCCCAACGAGAAAAACTTTGATCACGTGGATGCGGTGATGCAACTTGCCGCTGACCGTGGCTTCTTGATGATGACGGTGCCGGTTTACATCGGCTGCTGCCAATATAGTCGGAAAGAAGAGTTGTATGAGAATGGGCCTGCCAAAGTTCGCGCCTTCGGGCGTTTTCTGGGGAAGCGATATAGCAAGTTCCAGAACATCTTGTGGACCATAGGTGGCGACCGGAATCCTGATGGCGGCTTGGCACAGAACCCTGGTGGATATCGCGAAGCTCTCAATCAGCTCGCGCTGGGGCTAAAGGAAGCTGGAGGTGCGGAATTGTTTAGCGCTCACACGGCGCGCACTTCCTCAGCGATCGAACAATACCCGCGGGAATCTTGGCTCAACGTCAACAACATATACGCGTATCACCCCGAAGAGAACTTCGACCCTCATGTTTTTATCTGGGCGGACAAGGAGTATGGGCGGAAGAGCCGCGTTTTGCCATCCTTCCTGATCGAGTCTTCTTATGAGAACGGCGTGCGTAAGGGCCAGGACGATCAGATGCTCCGGCGGCAGTTATTCTGGGCACTATTGCGAGGAGCGTGCGGACACTTATTCGGAAGCGACAAGATTTGGGGTGGCCAGCGCGGCTGGAAAGAATCGCTTAACCTTCCCGGCTCGCTCGACATGCAGAGGATCAAGGCGCTGTTTGACCAGGTCGAATGGTGGACTTTGGTACCGGACACCGATAACCAATTGCTGCGCTGGGGCTACGGTGGTTATGGCAAAGCTGACTATGCCGTGGCTGCACTCAGTAAGGATCGGCAAATAGCGATGTTTTATCTTCCTTCTTCGCGCCGCATTGAAGTCGACTTGGGGCAAATGGAGGGGGCGACCACAGGGCGTTGGTGGAACCCCTTGGATGGGAAGTTCACGACTTCTGAACCGAAAAAGCTGGAGGGCCGAGTCGTGAGCTTTCAAGCTCCCGCACCAACGAACATTTTCAGTAGCGATGTGGTTCGGCTTTTGGAGTCGAATGTTCGAATCGCGAAGTAGCGCAGGACTCGACGATCCGCTCTCTGCGTTTGCTTCACTATTCCACAGGATCAGGGTTGTGAAATCCATTGATTACCGGGTGTTCTGTCGATAGAGACACCCGGGGCGTTAGGCTTGCGCGGGTCCTGCTGATATTCAGTTGTCGGAGAGCTATGAGGTTGCGGGTGGCCTGGGGTTTTGGGTTCGTTGTTACTTGTTTTCTGTTTCTGGCGGCTGCGGGGGCGTGCCGTGTTTGGCGTTCATCTTGTCGACGAAGTCCGCGATGATTTCCTTGGCGAGTGCGACGGCCGGGGATGGCTTCGTTTGTGCGGGTTGCGGTGGTTTCGGGAGTTTGTCGATGGCGACGTCACCTTTGGCGGTGGCGACCGCGTCGTAGTATTGCTCTTCTGGTCTTGGCGGCAGAGGCGGGGCGTCGGCGATGGGTTCGATTTCGACATTTTCGCCATTGCCGATGAAGGCTTCGCGTTGGGCGATCTCCGAGCGGAGCAGTTTGAGGGTGCGCTGGATTTTGGTGGGGAGCCGGTCGAGCTCGCGGAGGATGGCGGGCAGGAGGGCGATGGGTTTGTTCAGGATGTCTTCAACGCGGAAGCGCATGGCCTGGCCGTAGAGGTATTCCATCTGCATGAAGCGGAGCTGCATGTGGATGAGTTGATGGACGAGGGCGACCTCGGAAGGAGTGCCAGGGTTGAATTGTTCGATGAAGTTGGTGGAGACGGCGAGAGCGTCGTCGTAGTCGGCCACGAAGTTTTCGAAGTTCTTCAGGGAGTAGAGGCCATGCTTGAGAGAGTTCGAAGCGGCCTTGAGTTTGCCTTTTTCGGTGCGTGGCCCGGTGGACTTGAGCGCGTTGGCGCGATTGGCGGCCAGTACGGCCTCAGACATTGTCTTTGTTCTTTTGGGCTGGTTGTCGGCAACCTCAGGGTTGGACGACGGCGCGTCCGGGTTCAAGTTAGGAATGTAGTTTTCCACGGCAGCTAGCCTACCAAGCGGGGTAGAAGAGATTGGCCGAGTGGGGATTCGGTTTCCAATGGGATCAAGGAGTTAGATGCCTTCGTTAAAGGCAATTAACCTGCGAATGAGCACTGGCAGTGATCACCCACCGGACCTGAAGGACATACAGATGAAGCAAAGTCGCGAAGGAATTGGGGTTAGGTTCTGCCCCGAAAGATGGGAAGTACTGTGGTTGCTACTTGTTTCGCCGCCTGTTCCGGGTTGTAGTTGGGTTGCGCGATGACTTGGGAACTTACCTCCACCACGATTGGGTCTCGGTAGTTCAGCTGATGGAGGATTTGGACGTAGGATTTGTAATCGATCGTCCCTTCGCCAGGAAGAGCGAAACGGAATTTGGGGGGTTTGCCGATCGAGTCCTTGATGTGAATCATGGCGATATGGGGGAGTGCGGCGCGAATCGACTGTTTGAGGTCCAGGTTTTGCAACTGGAAGTGACTGTAGTCGTAGTTCAGCTTCAGGTAACGGCTGTTGATGCGGTCGCATAAGGCGGCACCATCTTCCGGCAAGTGGAGCGCGCTACCGATGTGTGGCTTAATGGCGATGACAACTTTATACTTCTCGGCGAGCGCGGCCCAGGGTTTCAGGCGTTCTTCGAATATCGGCTTGAGTTTGGGCCATTCGTCATTACGGCCGCCGACCACCGTTTCGATCAGTGGGGAGCGCTTAGGGTCGATTTGCCTGGCTAGCTTGAGGGACGCCTCCAGGTGCTGGAGCTGGAGCGTTTGGTCCTCGCCGGTCAGGCGCAGGTCTTCCATCAGGGTTTGGACCGGGAGTTTGTGTTTGGTTACCAGGCGGCGGACTTCGTCCACGCCCAGCTTGCCGGGTTCGTGGGATTGCTTGGCACCGACGAAGAGCTCTACGCCGCTGTAGCCGAGTTCGGCGCAGAGCGCGAAGGACTTCTCCAGCGGCCAATTGGGAAAGCCCTTGAAGCTGAAGGCCAGTCCGTAGGGTTTGTTCTTCGCAAAGAGGCCTGAGAGCAGAGTTCGGCGGGTCATGCGGCGTTGGTCAGTGAGCCGTTGGCGATGTACTCCTTCAACATGCGCATCCACTCACCAATGTAGTAGGGGTTGTCGTGCCAGGTGCGGCCAGACACCATGTTGCCGTCACGGACGCAAGGGTCGTTGACAAACGTTCCGCCGACCACTTCGGCGTCAAAGCGGCACTTCGGGACGGTGGCGATCCGGCGGCCCTTGAGAACGTTGGCGGTGGCAACGATTTCGACGCCATGGCATACGACGGCAACTGGTTTCTGGGCGGCGAAGAAGTGCCGCGTGATGGAGAGCAGATGTTCGTCGTAGCGAAGATACTCGGGGGCGCGGCCGCCTGTGAGGAACAGGCCAGCGTATTCTTCTGGGTTGACGTCGCGGAAGGCGATGTGCGAGGGCCAATGGTAGCTGGGGGATTCTTTGGTAACGTCCCAACCGGGAGGAATCTCGTGCATCACCAGGTGGTAGACGCGCTTTTCCGGGCCAGCGACCACAGCTTCGTAGCCTTCCTCGATGACACGCCAGATAGGGTAGACGGTGTCGAGGGCCTCGGATGCGTCGCCGATTGGAATGAGGATTTTGGGTTTCATCAATGCTCCAGTTTGTTGTTTTGAAATGTCAATTCCGCGGGTTGCCGCCGTCGCCTTCAAAGGTCTGCCGTTTGATGGAGCGGTAGGATTCCGTTCCGGCGGCGATGGCGGCGAATAGCTCGTAAGCCATGCGCGGCGGCATGGTTGGTTGCTTGCGGGTCACAATGCAGTTGAGGAAGTTCTTGAGGTGCGGCAGGCGCGTTGGGTTATGGCCGGCAGGACTGGCCGGGATTTCGCGGCGTGGGGATTTGTTGTGGCGCTCGGGGATTAGCTCCAGCCCGTTATTCGTGAAGCGGAGGCTGGCTTTTGTGCCGTGGATGATGGGGGTGCTGAGCGTGTCGCCAAGAGCGTTGGCCATGGTGGAGGTAAGTTGCAAGGTGAACTTGTCGTACTCGATGGTGGTGGAGTAAGTATCAGGAACTTCACGGTTTGGGAAGGCGTAAATACCGCCGCTGGCCGTGGCGCGTTGCGGCATGCGGGAGCCCAAGGCGGTCATGAGCAGAGTGAGACGGTGGTAGAGAAGGTCGCCGCCAATGCCGTGGCCGTAATCCCAGTAATTGCGCCAGCGGAAGAAACGTTCGGCGGAGAAAGGGCGCTTAGGCGCCGGGCCGAGCCAACGTGTCCAATCGACAGTTTCCGGGTTGGCTTCGGGTTCGACAACGTAGCCGGCTCCGGTGGGGGTGTTGGAGCAGTAGTGGGCCTCGGCCAAGACGGGCTGGCCGATCTCGCCCGAGGCAATGATCTCGCGGGCTCTGTGGGCGCGGTCGTCGGATGCGTATTGGCTGCCGACCTGGACAACGCGCTTGGACTGCTCGGCGAACTCGGTGAGTATCTTGGCCTGGGGTACGGTGAGCGTGATTGGTTTTTCCAGGTAAAGATCTTTCCCAGACTTGAGCGTCGCCATGGCCATGTCAAAGTGCCAGTGATCCGGGGTACAGACGAAAACCGCGTCAAGGTCCTTGCGGCTGATGAGATCCCGGTAATCGTGGTGGACATCTTTGGAAGCGAGACCGCAAAAGGAGGCAACCTCAAGCTTGCGCTTTGCATAGACATCGCTGATAGCGGCCACTTCCAATGCGCCTTCCTTCTGAAGCGGAAGGAGCATAAGGTCCAGGTGGCGGCGGCCGATGTTGCCAACTCCAATCACACCGACGCGCGGGCGAGAGTTTGCGCCGAGGGCACGTTGGGCCGAGAGTGCGGTTAGGGCGAGCGTGGTGCGCCGGGTCATTTGAGTTTGGCCTTGGTCAAAGCTTGTTCGAGGGCAGCGGCAGGGACCTGATAGGTGGTCATGCCTTTGCCGCCTTTGTAGTCGACGTCTCGGTAACCCGAGGGAGATGTGTAGTAGGCGTCAACAGTGAGCAGGCGCGCCCAATCGAAGAACTCGACGCCCGGCGCGTCGGAGTGAGCCGCACGGCGATGGTCCGCGATTCGGTCGAGGAGTTCAGTTTGGCGGGCGGCGGGAAGCTTGGCGAAAGAATCGCCAGCGAGCATGTAGGCTTGCGAGTTAAGCCAGGCGAGGCCGCCGCGAAACGTCTTGGCTAGGCGCGAGTTGTTGCTGGAAAGTAGTTCGATGTATTCGGCCGCACCGGTTGCCGAGGCAGCGGGAGAGACTTCATCGGCCGGAAGGATGAGGTCGCAGAGGACTTGAAGGGTTTCGAACTCAGGCGATGTGAAGAAGTTGGTGCGAGCGGGTTTGGGAGACGCGGGGACCTCGCCGGGGTTATGTTCCTGAGCGGCCAATGGGAGCGCGGTGAGTTGCACAAGCGAGCGGCGGGAGAACTCAGACATTGCCTTTCCTCATTTCTTCGGCGAGGTATTCACTCATGCGCATGCCGAGGGCGATGATGGTGAGCGTAGGGTTCTTGTCTGGGTTGGAGACGAAGGGTGCACCATCAGCAATAAACAAGTTCTTGACGTCGTGGGCTTGATTGTAGCCGTTGACGGCGCTCGTGCGAGGGTCCTTGCCCATGCGGGCGGTGCCGAGTTCGTGAATCACTTCCCCACCCGTGGTGATTCCGGTGGCGGTGATGGTTTCGGGGCGTCCGCCGAGATTGCGGATGATGTCGGTGAAGGTCTGGCGCATGTGTAGGGATTGCTTGATCTCATAGTCGGACCAGGCGAAGTGGAAGCGGAGGACGGGGATGCCGTACTCGTCGGTGGCGGTGGGGTCGATTTCACAATAACTCTTGGCGTTGGGGATCATTTCGCCGCGGCCAGTAAAGCCGATGTATGTGCCGTAATCCTGGCGAATCTGCTTCTTAAGAGCCTTACCGTAACTTTGGAAGCGATTGGCGGTGCCGGTGAATGTGCCGACTTGAGGTTGAGCGAAGCCGCCGCCCATTTCCACATGGTAGCCGCGAGGGAAGTCGAGCTTCTTGCCGAAAAGCCACCAAGGGATGTAAGTGTGCATGCCGCGGATGCCGTCGGTGTCGTAATGCATGAGGCCTTCCAGAGCGGGAATCTGGCCGCGGACCGAAAGGCCGACGGTATCGGTGAGGTATTTGCCAACGACGCCGGAGGAATTGGCGAGTCCGTTGGGGAAGCTGGGGCTCTTGGAGTTGAGAAGGATGCGTGAGCTTTCGCAGGAACTGGCGGCGAGGACGATGACGCGGGCCTTGACGCGGCGTTCCTGGCGCGTAAGTTTGTCGATGTAGACGACGCTCTCGGCGAGGCCGCTCTTGCCCATTTCGATGGAGCGAACCATGGCGTGGGTGCGCAGTTCGAGGTTGCCGGTCTTGAGGGCGGGGAAGATCTGGACCTGACTTGAGGTGTAGGCGGAGGCCGTGAGGCAGCCGCGGCCACAGTGACCGCAATAGTGGCAGGCGGCGCGGCCGTTATGGGCCTTGGTGATCATGGCTTTGCGCGCGGCGATGACGGGAATGCCGAGTTTGGCGGCGCTCTTTTGGATGAGGACTTCGTGGACGCGCGGAGCGGGAGGAGGCTGGAAGACGCCATCGGGGGCGGTGCGGAGGCCTTCGCGAGTGCCATGGACTCCGATGAAGGCTTCGGCTTTGTCGTACCAGGGCGCCACGTCTTCGTAGGTAATCGGCCAGTCGTCACCGAGTCCATCGGTGGAGTAAGGTTTGAAGTCGTAGTCGGAGAAGCGCAGTGAGATGCGGCCGAAGTGGTTGGTGCGGCCACCGACGATGCGGGATCGGAACCAGGAAAATCGATTGCCGGGGGCGACGGTGTAGGGTTCGCCGGGGATGTCCCAGTAGCCGTTGGGGGCTTCGAAGTAGCCATACCTCATGCCGCCGAAATAGTAGCGGCCATCTTCGCCGGCGCCGCGGTGGGGGACTTGCCAGGGCATCATGTGTTCCTTGAAGTCCTTGGCCGGATTCAAGGGACCGCCGGCTTCGAGCAGTAAGACTTTGACGCCCTGTTTGGTGAGGGAGTGAACGACGGTGCCGCCGCCCGCGCCGGAGCCGATGACGACAACGTCGTAGATCTTTTCGTTGCCCTTCACGTTATTGCGGGTCTGCATGGCTGAGTCGTTTCCCATCAGAAGATCAACTTCAGAGCGAGTTGGAGCTGGCGGGGTGGATTGGACTGCGCGGTGACCTGGCCGAAGGCGGCGGCGCCGGCGGTGGCGTTGGGCGCGGCGAACTGGACGCGATTGAAAGTGTTGAAGGTTTCAAAGCGGAATTGCGCGCGGAAATTCTCCGTGATGGGGAAGTTCTTAAAGATGGAGATGTCGTAGTTGGCGGTGCCGTGGGTGCGGAAGTCCGGCGTGGTACGCGAGCTATTGCCGTAGGTGAAGGCGACAGGAACTGCGAAAGCGGAGGTGTCGAACCATCGGAGGAGGCGATCCTGGGCGCGGCCGCTGAATTCTTCACCTTTGATGACGCGATTGGGACGGCCGCCGCCGGTGGACCCCATGACGAGGGGGAAGCCGCTTTGGAAGCTGGCGATGCCGTTCATCTGCCAGTTGCCAACGATGAAGTCGAAGGCCTTGGGCATGCTGCCGCCGATCCACTTGCCCCGGCCGAAGGGTAGTTCGTATACGCCCGAGATGACGAGGCGCTTGGAGACATCCTGCGGGTCGAGGCTGCGCTCGAGGCGGAGGTTCGTGTGGTCGAGGATCCCAGCCGTGGGGCCAGAGCCGTCCTGGCCGGTGTCGTTGATGTTCTTCGCGGCGGTAAAGGAGCCGAGGAGAGTCAAGCCTTTGGCGAAGCGCTTTTCGACCCGCATTTGGAAGGAATGGTACATGGAGTTACCGATGGCGGAGTTGACGGCGGTGACCTGGGTATATTGCGGGAAGGGTCGGAGGAGCTGGCCGCGTTGGACGTTGGGTTGGGCGAGGACGCTGGTGGGGTCCGTGATGACGCGGAAGAAGGGGTTGGGTACGAGTTGGTTGTTGCTGGCGCCGACGGCGATTTGGGCGGCGGTGAGATCGTTCAGGTTGACCGCGCCGAATTGGGTTTTGTTGCCTTTGTTGGCGGCGTAGGTGACTTCGATAATGGTGTTGGCACCGACGCTACGTTGGAGGGAGAGGTTCCAATTCTGGAAGTAGGGCGTGACGAGGCTAATGATGGCGCTGCGGTGGGCTTGCCCCAATTGGATGGAGCCGTCGAGCGCGCTGCCGGAAAGGGGCGGGTTGGTGCCGTTGGTGAAAGGATTCGAGACATTGAGGATGGGCGTGATGCCATCGAGAGAGGTGACCATGTTGGTCAGGCCGGTGAAGCCGTCGGCGAAGCCGCCGCCAGGGCCAGAGGCGTCGGTGGGGGAGAGACCGAAGAAGATGCCGTAGCCAGCGCGGATGGTGGTGCGGTTGTTGAGTTGGTAAGCCAGACCGAGGCGGGGGGCGAAGTTGTTTTTGTCGGCGGGGTAGATTTCGCGGCCTATATTGCCTGCCCCGGTGAAGGTCATGGCTCCGATGAGATTGGGGAAGCCGGGAACGCGGCCGGCGATGGGCGAGGGTTGATCAAAGACGAAGATGCTGTTGCGATTGAAGCGTTCCGTGCGGGGGAGGTTTAAGTCATAGCGCAGGCCGACGTTGACGGTGAGCTTGCGGCTGACTTTGTAGTCCTCTTGCAGGAAAAAAGCCCAGTAGCTGGATTTGGAGGCGATGGCGGGTTCTTTGGCGATGGCGCCCGAGGGAATGCCTAGCAGAAAGGTGGCGTAGCCGAAGCCGCCGGTGGCGGTGGCCTGAAAGGGATTGGGGCCTTGGGTGAAGTTCTGGCCGAAGCTCAAGTTGCCGCTGGCGCGGGTGTTTTGGAGCTGGTTGATGAAGTAGGTACGAAAGTCGGCGCCGAACTTCATGGTGTGCTTGCCGCTGATCTTGGTGAAGTTGGCCTGCATGGTGTGGCCGAGTTGGGTGGAGTAGTTTTGCACGCCGTTGCCGATGCCCGCCAGGCCAGAGATGGTGGTGGGCGGAATGGCACGGACTTGTTGGGCGTCGCGGAAGTTGGCTGCGATGCCGATGCTGGTGACATCGAAGCCTTCGCTCCAAGCGGCGCGGGTGCCGAACATGCGGGAGAGGCCGTAGTTCAGGTTGAAGATCAGGCTGGGGCTAAATGTGTAGGTGTCCTGGACGGTGAAGCTATGACGGCGCTGGGTGAGCGGCGGGTTGGTGACGTTGCCGATGTTGCCGTAGTAGTTGGGTTCGCCGACGAAGGGGTATTGGATGGAGTAGCGGCCGAAGATTTTGTGGCGATCGGAGAGGTTGTGGTCGATGCGGATGTCGCCGGAGTCTGTGCGATTTCTGCGGCTGCCGCCGACGTCGAGATTGGCGGCAATGCGGTTGTTGGTGGGCAAAGGGTAGTACTGCGCGAGGGCGCGGGAGGTGGCGGAGATGCGGTTTGCCGGGACGATGTTACCGGCGAAGGGCGTGCGGGTGAATGAACCGGGAGAGACTTCGCGCAGAGTGTTGGGATCGTAGACGATGATGGGTGCGTCGGCGGCGGTGGTGGTGCGGGAGAAGTCGCCGGTGCGTTCGAGCGCGGTGGGGACGGTGAAGTTGGTGGTGGCGAGTTGCGATTCGCGGAAGCCTTCGTAGTCCATGAAGAAGAAGGTGCGGTCTTTGCCGCGGTAGAGCTTCGGAAGGGTGACCGGGCCGCCGAGGGTGAATCCGTACTGGTTGCGGCGGAGGGAGCCGAGGGGGATGCCGCCGCGGTTGGCGAAGAAGCTGTTGGCGTCGAGTTTGGAGTTGCGAAGGAACTCATAGACCGTGCCGTGAATTTGGTTGGTGCCGGATTTGGTGACGACGCTGATGACGCCGCCGTTGAAGCGGCCGAATTCGGCGCTGAGGGAATTGGTTTCAACCTTGAACTCGCTGACAGCGTCGACGCTGGGGGTATAGATCAAGAAGTTGTTGCGGGCACCGTTGCGGGGTGTGGTGTTCGGCATGCCATCGACGGTGACTTCGCTCGTGAAGTTGCTGGCGCCGTTGATGGAGGGGACGCTGCCGCCGAGATGGACGAAGCCGGCACCGGGAGTGGGGAGGACGCCGGGGGCGAGCGCGGCCAGGGCGAAGGGATCGCGGCCGTTGAGGGGCAGTTCCACGATGCGGCGATTTTCGACGACTTGGCCAAGCGCGGCGTTGTTTGTGTTGATGAGGGGGGCGGTGGCCTCGACGTCGACACGTTCGGTGCTGCCGCCTACCTCCAGAGTGAGATCCAGGCTGACGCGGTCACTTACTTGGAGGACAATGTTGTCGCGGGTAACAGACTTGAAACCGGTCTTGGTGGCGTCCAGTCGATAGCGGCCAACGGGCAATAGGGGGAAGGAGTAGAGACCGGTATTGGAGGTGGTGAAGGAGCGGGATGTGTTGGTTCCTTTGTTGGTGATCGTCACTGCCGCGCCTGGGACGGCGGCACCGCTGGAATCCGTGAGGAGACCCTGGAGTGTGGCAGTGGAGGATTGAGCAAAGGCGCTGGAGGCCAAAAGCATTAGTACGAGGAAGCGTAATGGTTGCATGGCACCTGATGTATCAGGAAATATATTGACATTTTGCAAGCATGTCAACGCACTTTTCCAGATTTTTTATAAACTGATATCTCAGTGAAGTCGACACGCAACGCCCAAAGCCTCTCCAACTTGGTATATCGAAGCATGCGGGTGAAGATTTTGTCGGGCGAAGTGCCATTGGGAACTCCCCTGTCGCGGCGTAAACTGGCGGAAGAATTTGGCGTCAGCATCGCACCGGTGGGGGAGGCGCTGCAATTGCTGGAGAGCGAGGAGTTGGTGGAAAGCCGGCCGCGGGTGGGGACACGGGTCCGGATACCAACTTCTGAAGATGTGCGCGGGCACTATGTGGTTCGGGAGGCGTTGGAGACGCACTCGGCGAGGCTTTTCGTGGATAAGGCGAGCCCTTCCGAAAAAGAAGAGATTCGCAGTTTGGCGGCATGGCTGGATGAAGCGTATGAAGGCGCGGGTAAGGGAGGCCTGAGTACAGACGAAGTGTATGCAATCCACCAGAAGCACATGAGATTTCATATGCGCGTGGCGGAGTGCACCGGATTTCGGGCTTTGCAAAATGCGATGAACCGAAATCAAGTCTTGACTCTGAATTGGCTCTATGACACCGCGGCGGACTGGCATCAGTTGCCGCAGAGGTTTCATGGCGATTTAGCGGATGCGCTGTCCTCTGGTAGTGTGCTGGAGGCGAGTGAAGCGATGCGGGCGCATGTCACTTATGGCAAAGAGCAGTTACTGGAGAAGCTAGAAGCGCATCTGCGGTCGTTGGCGCATTAGTTCTTGATGCGGGTTAGTAGGAGGCGGTTGAGGGCCATGAGTTCCGTGCCGGGGCAGGAGCGGAGTTCGGCGCGGAGGGTTTGGGGGCCAGCGTTGAGCTTCAGAGATCCAAGTGTGAAACGCTGGAAGAGGGTGCGGCCGGCGGTGGCTTGGACTTGGTAGTCGAGTGTGTGAGGTCCGGCGGCGAGGCGAAGAACGCCGCCCGCGTCGGTGGGGGCACAGGCGTAGCTAGCGTCCACGGTGTAAGTGCCGGGGCGGAGGACGTTGATTTTCCAGTCGACATGATCGCCTGGCTTGCGCCAGCCGTCGATGCTGTCCCAATCGTAGCCGGCGAAGGTGTAGTTGACTTCTTGGCGGGGGCCGGATTGAGTGATGGGTTGAGGTGGACCATCGGCTGCGGAGCCAGGCGAGGACCAAGTTACGTGGGTGCCATTCCATAGGCCCCAACTGGGGGGAATCTCCGTCGTGTCTTGGGTGTCTGCTTGGCCGACTTCGATCGCGGGTGGTTCGAAGGTTTTTCCTTTGGTGAGTTCATCCAGCCAGGCGGTGAAGCGCTGGCGCAGGTCGGCGACGATTTCCGGGTGTTCCGTGGCGATGTTCCTGGATTCCGATGGGTCAGCGTTGAGATCGAAGAGTTCGTTTTTGACCAGCTTGTGGCGGCCTTGGCGGATAGACCAATTGCTTTGGAGACTGGGGCGGAAGCGATCCCAAATGTGGAAAAAATACTCGTGGGCGCTTTCACCTTTGCCCGTTCTGAGTTGGGAGGCGAAGGAGCGACCGTCGATTGGTTTCGTGGTTGGCTGGGGAAGATTCGCCAGTTCGCAAAAGGTGGGGAAGATGTCGGCGACCATAGCGGGGGAATCCACTTTGGCACCCGTGGCGAACCGCTGGGGCCAGCGGGCATAGAAGGGGACGCGGACACCGCCTTCATACGCGGAGGCTTTGGCGCCGCGGAGACCGCCTTTGAAATGGCGGCTGACGCCACCATTGTCGGAAAGGAACATGACGACGGTGTTGTTGCTTAGTTTGAGGTCGTCGAGGCGATTGAGGAGGCGGCCGATGTTCTCATCGCAGCGTTGGACCATGCCGTAGATTTGAGCGTCATTGAGGGGAACGTTTTTCTTCAGATACTTTTCGGCGCGAGCGTTATCAATGTAATTGGGTGAGTGCGGGGCGTTGAAGGAGAGGTAAGCGAAGAAGGGCTGGGCGCGGTTGGCTTCGATGAATTGGATGGCACCGTCGGTGAGAATGTCGCTGATATAGCCGCGAGCTCCTAGGGGTTGGCCGTTCCAAGTAAGTTGGTCGGGATAGAAATAGCGTTCGGTGTGGCCTTGGGCGAAGCTTAAGGCGTCGTGGAACCCACGGCGATTGGGATGGCATTTGCCGGACTGGCCGAGGTGCCATTTACCGAAGAGGCCCGTGCGGTAGCCGTGGCGGGCGAGGTGTTGGGGGAGAGTTAGTTCGGATGGGTCGAGATGGTCGCCTCCGAAGCGCGTGTTGTAGACGCCGGTACGGAGGTAGTGGCGGCCGGTCATCAGGGAGGCGCGGGTGGGGGCGCAAACCGGACAAGCATAGAATTGCTTGAATTCAATACCTTCGCGGGCCAAACGGTTCAGATTTGGGGTTTCCAGGGACAGGTTGCCGTTGGAGGTCGCATCCCACCAGCCCTGGTCATCCGTGAGGATCAGAACAAAGTTGGGCCGGATTGGGGCTGGGGTTTGGGCGCTTAGGGCGATTGGGGTGGATGCTAAGAATTGACGCCGCGAAACGGACATGGGCTGATCGGTCACAAGTGGAGTCTATGGCTGTGATCAATCGATGTCAAGAGCGAACGGATGGGTTAGGGAACTTGGAGATTGAGGCCGTTCAGGAGTTTCCGGAGGCGTAGCCTGGAATACTAAGTCGATGTGGGCGGAGAGATGCGGCTGTGATGTTCGACCGCGGAGGATGCCTACATAAAGCTGAATGAATCGCTTGTTTGGAGTTTCCGGACGAGTAAGGCTGGAGCGCCAGCCTGGCCAAGGGAAGTCCGTTTGCTGGGACCTATCTTCGCTGACAGAAACGGTTGGGTAAGAAGAATTGAGAATTGTGCATTGCGGCGGTTGGCCGCTATTTGCTTGTCGGTAGCCATGAGAATTCTTCTTGGTGCTTCGATTTGGAGCAATTTCCAGTCGTTGTCGGAACTCTCGGCAATCAGTCCCATCGCGCTGAAGCGCTTCCATTTTGCGAATTCCACCGCTGGCAAGGAACCACAAATGGGCCTAGACTTGTTGGTGAGTTCTTTGCGTGCGCGAATGGAGGGTCGATGATTTCAGCAGCTTTCTCTAGTGGCCTCCGCTCGTCGGTTCGGCTGTTGTGGCGCGAACCGTCTTTCTCCGCCAGCCTGATTTTCACTCTCGCCTTGGCTATCGGTGCATCGTCGGCGGTCTTTAGCTTTGCCAATACGCTCTTGCTGAAGCCTTTTCCATTTCACGAGCCAGACAGGCTATTCGAAATTTATTCGGTCAAGGGCGGGGAGCCCGGCAAGATCTCGATGGCTGAAGTCGAAGAGATGCGCCGGGGCATGACTTCGGTGGAGGCCATTGCGGCACACACCGGAAGCGCGGGAGGCTATAACTACTCCGGTGAAGGCCGGCCTGAGGAATGGAAGGCCATTCTATGCACGGGCAATCTGTTTACGGTTCTGGGAGTTCCTCTGGAGATGGGTTCTCTTTGGCCTGAGGACATGGATCGGAATCGCGGCTTCCGGGTGATCTTGAGCTATGGAGTTTAGCAAAGCAATTTTGCGGGTCGCAAGGATGTACTCGGCCAGACGATTACGCTTGACCCTGCTCCTGGTTACCAAATCCATGCAGTGGCCCCGAAGGATTTCGATTTTCCGCGTGGCGTACAGGTCTTTCGCTCGCTCGGGGGCTTCGCCAGCTACGACAAACGCGACGACCGCAACGTAGTCGCGATCGCGCGGCTGAAGCCGGGCGCCTCTGAAGCGCAATTTCGAGGCGAACTTGCAAATCTCGGGTAGAGTATGTCCTCACGCTTTCCAGTGGAGAATCAGGGGCTTTCTTTCTCGGCCAATTCGTTCTTTCAGATTTACTCAGCGCCCAGCCGCCCGTTTCTGATCGTGCTGCTTGCCGCTGTTGGGCTGGTGCTTGGGATGGCTTGCTTGAATGCCGCGAATCTCTTGCTGGTTCGTTCGCTGGGACGCCAACAAGATCTCACCGTCCGTCTCGCGCTTGGCGCAAAGCGCGCCGATATTGCGATGCAACAACTTACTGAAAGCATGGCGTTGGCGTTTCTAGCGGCGGGGCTGGGTTTGTTGCTGGCTCGATGGTGGATGAAGATCCTCTATGCGCTGGTCGCGGATCGTTTGCCGGCCTCGATGACGATTGACCTTGATGCCCGCGTGATTGCCTTCACTTTCGTCATCACGCTGTTATCGCGCGTGGCGGCGGCAGTCTTGCCTGTTCCGCTCCGGACGTGGTGGACAGCGCGTTGGGAGTGAATTATTGCCATTGAATCACGCAGCAATTTTGAATTCAACAGAAAAATCGCGACGA
>Ga0194130_10003783_pt1 | contig 19909 bp, 18 predicted proteins | sample TA2KigsurfametaG_FD_160084 | JGI IMG/M metagenome (GOLD analysis project Ga0194130, IMG submission 160084) | Freshwater microbial communities from Lake Tanganyika, Tanzania - TA2015050 Kigoma 12 surface | ecosystem: Environmental > Aquatic > Freshwater > Lake | place: Tanzania: Lake Tanganyika... | reverse complement strand
CGCTCATCCGCGGAGGGCGCCGCGCGGCCGCAGGGCCCGCAGCACCAGTTGGGACACCAGGAATAGCCCGAGCAGCGCCACGCCGAGGGCGGCGCCGAAGGGCCAGTCCCGCGCCTGGAGGAACTGGTTCTGGATGACGTTGCCGATGAGCGGGACGCGCGCGCCGCCGAGGAGGTCGGTGACGGCGAACATCGCCACGGCGGGCACGAAGACGAGGGTGACCCCGGCGGCGATGCCCGGGAGGGTCAGCGGCAGGATCACCGCGGGGAACACGCGCCACGGGCCGGCGCCGAGGTCGTGCGCCGCCTCGATGAGGGCGCCGTCCAGCTTCTCGACGCTGGCGTACACCGGCAGAATCAGGAACGGCAGGTAGGAATAAACCAGCCCGGTCACGACCGCCGCGGGCGTGTAGAGCAGCCCGAGCGGGGCCCAGGCGGGTTGGAGCCAGGCGACCAGCGCGTTCAGCAGTCCTTCCTCGCGGAGGATCGCCATCCACGCGTAGGTGCGGACGAGGAAGCTCGTCCAGAACGGCACCATCACGAGGAGCAGGAGCAATTCCCGCACGCGCGGCGCGGCCCGCGCGATCTGGTACGCGACCGGGTAGCCGATGAGCAGGCAGAGCCCCGTCGTGAGGGCGGCGAACCCGAGCGAGCGCAGGAAGATGCGCAGGTAGACCGGATCCAGCAGCCGGGCGTAATTCTCCAGCGAGAAGCCCCACAGCACCTGCCCGAACTCGTCGCGTTCGCCGAGGCTGCAGCCGAGCAGCAGCAGCGCGGGCACCACCACGAAGAGGGCGAGCCACGCCAGCAGCGGCGCCAGCAGCAGCCAGGCGAGGGTGCCGGGCCGGGCGCCCGGGTCGCGCGCGACGGGAGCGGGGGTCAAGGGCCGGGGCGGCTCACTTGGCGCTCTTCAGGTCCGTCACCAGCCGGTCGATGTCGGCGGCGGCGCGGCCGATGTCGCGGAAGCTCTCGAGCTTGCCCCCGGACGGGTAGCTGGCCGGGTTCGCGAGCTCGTCGGGCGTGAGGAGGCGGCGGGCCGCGACGTTGGGGTTGGTGTAGGGGAAGGCGGCCGAGATCTGGCGCGAGACCTCGGGCCGGAGGATGTAGTCGATGAACCGGTGGGCCTCGGCGACGTTCCGCGCCCCGGCCGGGATGGCGAGCACGTCGACGAACTGGTGCGCCCCCTCGGCCGGGAGGATGTACTGGAACTTGCGGTTCTCCCGCCAGAGCAGCGCCGCCTCTCCGCTCCAGACGACCCCGAGGTCCACGTCGCCGTTGAGGAGCGCCGTCTTGGGGCTGTCGGAGTCGAACACCTTCACCAGCTTGATCCAGTCGGCGAGGAGCGGACGGACGCGGGCGAGGCTGGCGGCGTCGACCGTGTTGACGGGCTGCCCGAGCGCGTAGAGCGCCCAGGACACGAGCTCGCGGCTGTCGTTGACCACCACGATGCGGTCCCGGTGGGCGGCCTGGAAGACGTCGCGGTAGCCGCGCACGGGCGTCTTCACCTTCTCGGTGTTCACCACGATGCCGACGCTGCCGCTCATATAGGGGACCGTGTAACGGCCCTCCGGGTCGTGCGCGCGGCCGGTGAACTCGGGGGCTAGGTTGCCCAGCCCGGTGAGGCGGGCGCGGTCGAGCGGCTGGAGCAGCTTGCGCCGGATCATCGCCTCGGCGGTGTAATCACTGGGCTGGACCAGGTCGTAGCGGCCGCCGCCGGCGACGAGCTTGGCCAGCATCTCCTCGTTCGAGGAGTAGGTCTCGAAGTTGACCTTGATGCCGGTCTCGCGGGTGAAGCCCTCGAGGACGGGCTGCGGGACGTACTCGGACCAGCCGAACAGGTTGAGTTGGCCGGCGCCGCGGGAGGCGACCGGAAGGAGCGCGAGCAACAGGGCGGCGAGCCGCCCCGGGAGGATGAGGTTGTGGAATTTCATCGGGGAAAGGCAGGGGAAGGTCAGCGGGCGCCGCGTCGCAGGGAGGCGGAGAAGGCGACGCCGGCGAGCGTGACCAGCAGGAAGAGTGCCGAAAGGGCGTTGAGCACGGGATTGAGCCCCACCTTCGCCATCCCGAACACCTTGAGCGGCAGGGTGGCGGAGGCGGCGGACGCGGTGAAATAGGTCACGATCAGCTCGTCCCACGAGAGCAGGAAGGCCATCAGCCCGCCCGCGAGGATGGCGGGGCGCAGCGCCGGGAGGATGACGTGGCGGAAGGCGCCCCACGGCGTCGCCCCGAGGTCCCGCGCCGCCTCCTCCAGCGCCGGATCGAGCCCCTGCAGGCGCGCGCGGACGGCGACCAGCACGAACGGAAAACTGAAGGTGACGTGCCCGATGATCACCGTGGTGAACCCGAGCCCGACGCCGGCGAGCGCGAAGAGGACGAGGAGGCTGATGCCGAGCAGGATCTCGGGCATCACCATCGGCAGGTTGACCAGCGACTCGATGAGATCGCGCCCGGGGAAGCGGTAGCGGTGCAGCAGCCAGGCCCCGAGGGTCCCCAGAACCACGGAGAGAATCGTCGTCGCGGTGGCCACGATCAGGCTATTGAGGGCCGCCCGCTGCAGCGGCGTCTGGTGCAGGAGTTCCCCGTACCAGCGGCCGCTGAACCCCTCCCAGGCGACGCCGAGGCGGGCGGAATTGAACGAGTAGACCACCAGCACCAGCACCGGCAGGTACAGGAAGAGGAGCACCAGCCCCGTCCAACCGCGCAGGCCCGCCTGCAGGAGGCGGGCGCCGGCGGCCGGGAAACGCAGCGTGGGGGGCGGGGCGGCCATATCCGGGGACCAGCAAGATTACGGCCGCGGGGCGGAGGCAAGCGCGAAGCCCCCGCATTTCAGGCGTGAAATCCGCCGCGCTTGGCGCGAGGCTCCCGCCACCCTTCCCCCACCCTCCCGATGAAACTGATCCGCCTGCTTCCCCTGCTCTGCCTCGCTGCCCTGCCCCTGCCCGCCGCCGACGGCTGGGTGAACCTCTTCAACGGCCGCGACCTCGAAGGCTGGGAGCAGCACAGCGGCACCGCCAAATACCGCGTCGAGGATGGCGCCATCGTGGGCACCACCGTGCTGAAGACCGGCAACAGCTTCCTCTGCACCAAGCGCACCTACGGGGACTTCATCCTCGAGCTCGAGTTCAAGGTCGCCCGCAATATGAACTCGGGCATCCAGTTCCGCAGCGAATTCTACGCTCAGGAGACCGAGAAGGAGATCAACGGCAAGAAGCGGAAATTCCCGGCCGACCGCGTCTTCGGCTACCAGTACGAGATCGACCCCTCCGAGCGCGCCTGGACCGGCGGCGTCTACGACGAGGCCCGCCGCGGCTGGCTCGCCGATTTGAAGGACAAGCCCGCCGCCCAGAAGGCCTTCCGCCAGGGCGAATGGAACAAGGTGCGCATCGAGTGCCGCGGCGACCGTATCCAGACCTGGATCAACGACGTGCCCGCCACCGACTTCCGTGACGCGATGACCCCGCGCGGCATCATCGCGCTGCAGGTCCACGGCATCGGCGACGGCAAGAAGAACCAGCCCGGCGAGGAGATCCGCTGGCGCAACCTCCGCCTGAAGGAGCTGTGAGCCGCGCCCGCCGCCTCGCGCCGGCCCTCCTCCTCGCCGCGTTCTCCGCCGGCGCCACCCCGCCCGCGCCGGACCGGACGTTGGACGTCTGGCCCGGTCCCCCGCCCGGCGAGACCCGCGCCCTGCCCCCCGAGTCGGACCAGACGCGCCCGACCGACAAGCTCGTCGCGGGCCGCTCGCTGATCCGGCTGGGCAACGTCAGCACCCCGCAACTGGCGGTGTTCCGCCCGGATCCCCGGCTCGACACCGGCACCGCGGTCGTCATCTGCCCCGGCGGCGGCTTCAACATCCTGGCCTACGACCTCGAGGGCACCGAGGTCGCCGCCTGGCTCAACGGCCTCGGCGTCACCGGCATCGTCCTGAAGTACCGCGTGCCCGCCCGCGATCCGGGCCGCCGCTGGCTGGCGGCGGTGCAGGACGCGCAGCGCGCGATGAGTCTCGTGCGTGCCAAGGCCGGGGAATGGGGCCTCCGGGCCGACCGCCTCGGGATCCTCGGCTTCAGCGCCGGCGGCGCCACGGCCGCCTACACCTCCCTCGCCACCGAACGCCATTACCCGGCCGCCGACGCGGCGGACACCGTGCCGTGGCGGCCGGACTTCACGCTGCTGATCTACACCGGCGGCTTCGTCGAGCGGGGCCAGACCACCCTCTCCGGCGTGATGCCCGTCGGCGCCGGCGCCCCGCCGATGTTCCTCGTCCACGCCTTCGACGACGGCGTGCCCGTGCAGAACAGCCTCCTGCTCGCGGCGGAGCTGCGGCGGGCCGGCGGCAGCGCGGAGCTCCACGTTTACGACGCCGGGGGCCACGGTTACGGCTTGCGCCCGGATCCCGCCCTGCCGGTGACCTCGTGGCCCGACCGCGCCGCCGCCTGGCTGCGCCGCCGCGGCCTGCTGGAAACCCCCGGACGCTGATCGCCCGGGTAGGGCTTGCCGCTGCGGCGGCGCTCTGGTTCGGTCCCGGTCTCTCTCTATGCTCTCCACCCCGGACTCCACCCGCAAGTACTCCTCCGTCGTCGTCGACGGCCCCGCCCGCGCCGGCGCCCGCTCGATGCTGCGCCCCGTCGGCTTCACGGACGCGGATTTCCAGAAGCCCGTCATCGGCATCGCCTCCCTCTGGAGCATGGTGACGCCGTGCAACATGCACATCGACAAGCTCGCCCTCGAGTCGGAGGCCGGCACCAACGCCGCGGGCGGCAAGGGCGTCATCTTCGGCACCATCACCGTCTCCGACGGCATCAGCATGGGCACGCCGGGGATGCGCTACTCCCTCGTCTCACGCGAGATCATCGCGGACTCGATCGAGGCGGTCGCCGCCGGCGAGGGCTTCGACGGCGTCGTGACCATCGGCGGCTGCGACAAGAATATGCCGGGCTGCATCATGGCGATGGCCCGGCTCAACCGCCCCGGCGTCTTCGTCTACGGCGGCACCATTCTGCCGGGCATCCATCCCGACACGCGCAAGGAGTGCGACATCGTCTCGGTCTACGAGGCGATCGGCCAGCACGCCGCCGGCAAGGTCGACGACGAGGGTCTGCGCAAGATCGAGGCCTGCTCGATTCCCGGCGCCGGCTCCTGCGGCGGGATGTACACCGCCAACACGATGGCCTCCGCCATCGAGGCCCTCGGGATGAGCCTCCCGAACAGCTCCGCCCAGATCGCCATCAGCGAGGAGAAGAAGCAGGACTGCCGCCGGGCCGGCGAGGCCACCCTGGCCCTGCTCAAGGCGGACCTGAAGCCCCGCGACATCATGACGCGGAAGGCGTTCGAGAACGCCATCACCGTCACGATCGCCCTCGGCGGCTCCACCAACGCCGTGTTGCACCTCCTCGCCATCGCCCACAGCTGCGGCGTGAAGCTGACCATCGACGACTTCACCCGCATCGGGAAGCGCGTGCCGGTGCTCGCCGACCTGAAGCCCTCCGGCAAGTACGGGATGGTCCACCTCACCCGCATCGGCGGTCTCCCCCCGCTGATGAAGGTGCTGCTCGACGCCGGTCTCCTCCACGGCGACTGCCTCACCGTCACGGGCAAGACGGTCGCCGAGAACCTCCGCGACGTGAAGCCCTACCCGGCCGGCCAGGACGTCGTGCGCCCGCTCTCGAACCCGATCAAGGCCGACAGCCACCTGCGCGTCCTTTATGGCAACCTCGCCCCCGGGGGCGCGGTGGCCAAGATCTCGGGCAAGGAAGGGCTCTCGTTCAGCGGCAAGGCCATTGTCTTCGAGGGCGAGGAGAAGGCGCTCGACGCGATCCTCGCCGGCCGCGTGAAACCCGGCCACGTCGTGGTCATCCGCAACGAGGGTCCGGTCGGCGGCCCCGGGATGCGCGAGATGCTCAGCCCGACCAGCGCCATTATGGGCCGCGGACTCGGCAAGGACGTCGCCCTGATCACGGACGGCCGTTTCTCCGGCGGCAGCCACGGCTTCGTCGTCGGCCACCTCACCCCCGAGGCGGCGGTCGGCGGCCCGATCGGCGTGATCCGCAACGGCGACCAGATCACGATCGACGCCGTGCGCAACGAGTTGACCCTCGGCGTCCCCGCCCGCGAGCTGCAGGCCCGCCTCCGCGCGTGGAAGCCGCGCCGCACCAAGGAGACCCGCGGCGTCCTCGCCAAGTACGCCCACACGGTGACCAGCGCCTCCGAGGGCGCGGTGACCGACAAGCTCACCTGAGGCGCGCGCGATGAGCTGGGCGCACTTCGAGGAGCACTACCACCACTACCCCGGACTGGGGTTCAGCCTCGACCTCTCGCGGCTGCCGCTGCCCGCGGCCTTCACCGCCGCGATGGAGGGGCCGATGCAGGAGGCCTTCGCCGCGATGCGCGCCCTCGAGGGCGGGGCGATCGCGAACCCCGACGAGGGCCGGCGCGTGGGCCACTACTGGCTGCGCACGCCGGCGCTCGCGCCCACCCCGGAGATCCGCGCGGAGATCGAGGACACGCTGCGCGGCCTCCGCGCCTTCGCGGCGGACGTCCACGCCGGCACCATCGCCGGGCCGCGCGGCCGCTTCCGGGAACTGCTGGTCATCGGCATCGGCGGCTCCGCCCTCGGCCCACAGCTGGTCGCCCACGCGCTCGGCCAGCCCCGGCGGGACAAGATGGCGGTCCACTTCCTCGACAACACCGACCCGGACGGCATCGACCTCGTGTTCGCCCAGCTCCGGGGGCGCCTCGCCCGCACCCTCGTGCTCGTGATCTCGAAGTCCGGCGGCACCGCCGAGACGCGCAACGGGATGCTCGAGGCGCAGGCCGCCTTCCGCGCCGCCGGCCTCGACCCGGCCCGGCACTTCGTGGCCGTCACCGGCGCCGGTTCCCGCCTCGACCAGGAGGCGCGTGACGCCGGCTGGCTCGCCCGCTTCGCGATGTGGGACTGGGTGGGCGGCCGCACCAGCCAGCTCAGCGCCGTGGGCCTGCTGCCCGCCGCCCTCCAGGGGCTCGACCTCGACGGGCTGCTCGCCGGCGCCGCGGCGATGGACGAGGTCACACGCCGCCCCGAGACGCGGGCGAACCCCGCGGCCCTGCTCGCGCTCGCCTGGCACCACGCCACCGAGGGGCGCGGGCGCAAGGATATGGTGGTCCTGCCCTACAAGGACCGCCTGCTGCTGTTCTCCCGCTACCTGCAGCAACTCGTGATGGAGTCGCTCGGCAAGGAGCGCGACCTCGCGGGCAACCTCGTCCATCAGGGCATCGCGGTCTACGGCAACAAGGGCTCGACCGACCAGCACGCGTACGTCCAGCAGCTGCGCGAGGGCGTGGACAACTTCTTCGTCACGTTCATCGAGGTGCTGCGGGACCGCCCGGGCCGGGGCGCGCTCGCGGTCGAACCCGGGGTGACCGCGGGCGACTACCTGCAGGGTTTCCTGCTCGGGACCCGCGATGCGCTCAGCGAGAAGGGGCGCGGTTCCATCACCCTGACGGTGCCGGACGTCTCCCCGCGTTCGCTGGGGATGCTCATCGCCCTCTACGAACGGGTGACCGGCCTCTACGCCTCGCTCGTCGGGATCAACGCCTACCACCAGCCCGGGGTCGAGGCGGGCAAGAAGGCGGCCGGCGCGGTCCTCGTGCTGCAGCGGGCCCTCGTCGCCGCGCTGGCGGCGGAACGGGGCCGCGCGTTCACCGCCCCGGAGCTGGCGGCCAAGGCCGGCGCGCCGGAGTCGGCGGAGACGGCGTTCAAGGTGCTCGAGCACCTGAGCGCGAATCCCGCCACCGGGGTGCGGCGCCGCGCCGGGGCCAGCGCCACCGTCGCGAAGTACCGCCTCGCCTGAGGCCGCCCCGTGCACCGCCTGCCGCTCCTGCTCTGCCTGATCGCGCTGGCCGGTGCCGGGGGATCCGCGTTCCTCGCCCTGCGCATCGGCAATTCCAAGCAGGTGCTCGAGGTGCGCCTCTCGGAGAGCCAGGCCCGCGCCACCCGGCTGGAGACGGAACTTGGCGGCGCCCGCGCGGAGTCCGCCGCGCGGCAGCAGCGCGCCACCGGACTCGAGGTCGAGCTCGCCCGCACCAGCGAGCGCCTCGCCGGCGTCGAGGCCCGCGGCCGGGACACGGAACGCGCCCTCGCCGACACGCGCACCGTCCTGGCCCTCTACGAGTCCACCGCCCGGGCGCTCGAGGACGAGGTCTCCGCCCTGCGCCGCGACCTCGAATCCACCCGCGCGTCGCAGGCCTCGCCCGAGGCCGTGCAGGCTTACCGGCAGACGATCGCGGACCTCGAGCGCCAGCTCGCCTCGGCCCGCCACGGGACGGCCGTGCCCTCCACCCCGGGCGCCTCCACCGCCGTCTTCACCAACCGGGCCGGCCGCGCGACGGTGCTCAGCGTCGGGCCCGGCAACGCGTTCGTGGTCCTCAACTTCGGCACCGCGCGCGGGGCTCGTCCCGGCCAGCGGTTGCAGGTCGCGCAGGGGGGACGGCTCCTCGCGACCGTCCAGATCAGCGACGCGCGCACCCAGTTCTCGGTGGCCCAGGTGGAGCCGGACTCGCTGCGAGGGGTCTTGCAGAAGGGGGACGAGGCGGTTTTGGTACGGGAACAATGACTCCGCTCGCCCGTCGCCTCCTCGCCCTCGCCCTGCTCGCCGCCGGCGCCCTCGCGGGTGGCTGCAGCACCAACGCCCCGAAGCAGACCTCCATCCCGTGGAGCCGTCCCGCGGGCTGGGAAGGTCAGATCCCCGGGATGGGGCAGCCGCAGGGCCGCTGAGCGGTCCCTGATCCGACGGTCACCCGCCGCCACCGCGTGACGCGGGCGGCCTCCGGCGCGATGGAAAACGCCTCCCTCCGGCCCCTTCCGGGCCACCTCTACGTCGTCGCCACCCCGATCGGCAACCTCGCCGATCTCACCGAACGCGCCAAGGCGCTGCTGGCCACCGTGGACTTGGTGGCTTGCGAGGACACCCGCACCACCGGGACCCTGCTCACCCGGCTCGGCGTGCGCCGGGAGCTCTTCTCCTACCACGAGCACAACGAGCGCGAGGCGGCCCCTGAGCTCGCCCGCCGGCTCGCCGCCGGGGCTTCGGTCGCCCTGGTCACCGACGCCGGCACCCCGGGGTTAAGCGATCCCGGCTTCCGCGTCGTCCGCGCCTGCCGGCAGGCGGGCCTGCCGGTCGTCCCGGTGCCCGGCCCCAACGCGCTGCTCGCGGCCCTCAGCGCCAGCGGCCTGCCCACCAACGGCTTCCTCTTCCTCGGCTTCCTGCCCCCCAAGAGCGCCGCGCGCATCGCGTGCTTTGAACGGCACCGCGAATTCGAGTACACCCTCGCGCTGTTCGAGAGCTGCCACCGCATCGGCAAGGCCGTCGACGAGCTCGTGGCCGTGCTCGGCGCGGAGCGCGTCATCGCGGTCGCCAAGGAGCTGACCAAGGTCCACGAGACGTTCCTCGTCGGCCCCGCCGGGACGGTCCGCGACCGCCTCGCGAAAATCAGCCTCAAGGGGGAGTTCGTCCTGCTGATCGCCCCCGCGGGATTCGTGCTCTAAAACCGATGCCGTTCCCCGCGGAACCCCGGACCGCCGCCGTCATCGACGTCGGCAGCAACACGATCAAGCTGCTCGTCGCGCGCCGGTCGCCCGCGGGAATCGAGCGGATCCACGCCCGCACGCTGGAGGCCCGGCTGGGCGCGGGACTCGGGCGCGACCGGCCGCGGCTGGCCCCCGACAACCTCGCCCGCGGGATCGACGCGGTCCGCAGCCTCGCCGCGGAGGCACGCTCCCACGGGGCCGAGGCCACCGCCGTGGTGGCGACCAGCGCCGTGCGCGACGCGGAGAACGGGCCGGATTTCGCCGCCGCGGTGACGCAGGCGACCGGACTCTCGCTGCGCATCCTGTCCGGACCCGAGGAGGCCCGCCTGATCGGCCGGGGCCTGCGGAGCGATCCGGCGCTGGCGGCGGCGGGCGACCTCGCGCTCTTCGACCTCGGTGGCGGGAGTCTCGAGGCGCTGGAATTCCGCGGCGCGGAGATCCGCTGCGCGCTGAGCCTCCCGCTCGGCTGCGTCCGGCTGACCGAACGGTTCGTCGCGGACCCTTCCCGGCCCCTGCCGGAAACTGTCCGCGGAACGATCGCCGGCCACGCCACCGCCGTGGCCTTGGCCGCCGGACTCCGGCGCGATGCGTTCCGTGGCCTGCCGGTGGCCGCGACCGGCGGGACCGTGAGCACCGCCCGGGCGATGCGGGCGGCAGCGGCGGGAATCGGCCTGGACGACAGTTCCCCCGAAATCCCCGTGACCTTCCTCCGCGAATTGCTGGATCGCGTCAGCCCGCTTTCCCTCGCCGGGCGGCAGGCCCTGCCCGGCCTCAGCGCGGCGCGAGCGGACGTGTTCCCGGCAGCGCTCGCCACCCTGATCGCGATGGCGGAGCTGACCGGCTGCGAGGGCTTCCGTCACTCGTGGTACAGCCTGCGCCACGGCGTCGCGGCGGAGTTGCTCGCGGGTTCCACCCCCTGATCCGGCTCAGGCGCGGGCGCGGGCCTCGCGGCGCGCCGCTCCCGCGAGTCCCTTGCAGACGGCGGCGAAGTCAGCTGGCACGGGTGCCCGGAGATCCAGCTCCCGCCCCGTGACGGGGTGGGACAGCAGGAGATGCTCCGCGTGCAGCATCACCCGCGCGGGGACGACGGCGAGGCGCGGATCGGGTTTCCAGCCGTAGAGGGCGTCGCCGAGAATGGGATGGCCGAGGGACTTGAGGTGCACCCGGATCTGGTGGGTGCGCCCGGTGAAGATACGGCAGCGGAGCAGCGCGCCGATCGTGCCGTGGGCCTCGACCCGCTCCCACGCCGTGCGGGCAGGCTTGCCCCCCTCGCCCACCGTCATCCGGTGGCGATGGGTGGGATGGCGGGAGATGGCCCGGTCGATGACCCCGCTCAGGAGCGGCGGTACCCCGGCGACGAGCGCCACGTACTCCTTGGTCAGCGTGCGCTGCGCGAACTGGTCCGCCAGCGCCCGGTGGGCCGCGTCCGTCTTGGCGACGACCATCACGCCGGTGGTGTCCTTGTCCAACCGGTGCACGATCCCCGGGCGTTGGACGCCGCCGATGCCGCTGAGGGTGTCCGCGCAATGGGCCAGCAGGGCGTGCACGAGGGTGTCCTCGCCGGTGGCGGCGCCGGGATGCACGATCATCCCGGCGGCCTTGTTCACCGCGAGTAGGTGGCGGTCCTCGAAGAGGATGTCGAGCGGCAGGTCCACCGCGCGGAGCTCGGCGGGGCGCACCGCCGGGAGGGCGAACTCAAGCCGGTCCCCGGCGTGCACCGAGGCGTCGCGGCCGAGGGGAACGCCGTCCCGCAGGACGAGCCCGGCGTCGAACGCACGCTGGAGCGCCGTGCGGCTGTGGGCGGGGAAGGCGGCGGCCAGCTCCTTGTCGGCGCGGCGTGCCGGACCGGTCGGCACGACGTGAACCTCGGGGACGGGGGCGGTCATAGGGCGGCGGCGATCCGGTCGATGGTCCCGACCATCGCGGCGCGCGTGGCGGCGGGGAAGTCGGCGACCTCCCAGCCGGCTCGGGCGAGGCCGGCGAGGTCACGGGGGCCGAAACCGAGCTCGCGGGCGAGGGCCTCGTACTCCTCCGTGAGCGTGTTGGCGAAGCAGAGTGGGTCATCGGTGCTCACGGTGCAGCGCACGCCGGCGGCGAGCAGGCGCGGCAACGGGTGATCGCGGAGCGAGGGCACCACCCGCAGGCCGACATTGCTCAACGGGCAGACGTCGAACGTGACCCCGCGCTCGGCGGCGAGCCGCAGGACGGCCGGATCTTCCACCGCGCGGACGCCGTGCTGGATGCGCGTCACGCCGAGGACCTCGATCGCCTCGCGCACGCGGGCCGGGCCATCGAACTCGCCCGCGTGGCACTTGGTGACCTTACCAGCGGCGCGCAGCCGTTCCCAGACGAGGCGCGCGTCGGGCGGGGTGGGCATCACCTCGTGGCCGTGCAGGTCGACCCCGGCGAGGTTTTCCCAGGTGTGCAGCGTGTCGATCACCGGCCGCAACTCCCCGGCGAAGTCCGACCGGAGCATTCCGGCGAACACCCGCACTTGGAGTCCCGGCGGGGCCGCGCTGCGGATCGCCGCGATGATCTCCGGGCCGGGGACCCCGATGTGCCGGCTCACCGGCAGGTGGAAGCTGGTCTCCACATAACGCACGTTTTGCGCGGCGTGCCCGGCGAAGATCACTCGCGCCGCCTCGTGGTAGCGTTCCGCGGAGGTGAACCACGGCAGCGCGTGGTCCAGCAGGATGCGTTCGAAGTCCGGGAACGAGGCGTAGCGGTAGGCGCGGTCCCGGAAGGGCGGGTCCGGCGCCCACCGGACGGGGTCGAGGGCGACGAGCAGCTCGTACGGCAGGGCCCCCTCGACGTGGAGATGGGTCTCCGTCTTGGGCAGCGCCTGAATGAAGTCCCTCATCGGCCCCCGAGCAGGTACGCGGGGTTCAGCTTCTGCAGCGCCTTGGGCACGAAGAGCCCGTCCTTGCGGATGAGTTTGCCGTCGAACCAGATCTCCCCGCCGCCGTACTCCGGCCGCTGGATGCAGACCAGATCCCAGTGGACCTGCGACTTGTTGCCGTTGCCGACGCCCTCGTAGGCCTGGCCGGGGGTGAAGTGGAAGGAGCCCGCGATCTTCTCGTCGAAGAGGATATCGCGCATCGGCTCGAGGATGTGCGGGTTGAAGCCGATGGCGAACTCGCCGATGTAGCGGGCGCCCGCGTCGCTATCGAGGATCTCATTGAGCCGCCGGGTGTGGTTCGCGGTCGCCTCCGTGATGCGGCCCTTGCGGAAGGCGAGCCGCACCTGATCGAACGACTGGCCGAGGTAGACCGTCGGCGCGTTGTACTGAATATGCCCCTCGACGCTGTCCCTCACCGGGCAGGAGAAGACCTCGCCGTCCGGGATGTTGCGCGAACCGCCGCAGGAACGGGCGCCGATCCCCTTGATCGAGAAGCGCAGGTCGGTGCCGGGACCCTTGATGTGAACTTGGTCGGTGCGGCACATCAGCTGGTTGAGCGCCTTCATTCCCGGGGTCATCCGGGCGTAGTCGAGAGTGCAGACGCGGAAGTAGAAGTCTTCGAAAGCCTCGGTGCTCATGCCCGCCTGCTGCGCCATCGAGGGCGTGGGCCAGCGGAGTACGACCCACTTCGTGCGGCCCACGCGGTGGTCAAGGACCGGCTTCATCAGGCGCGAGACGAGCTGCACCTTCGCGGAGGGCACATCGGAGGATTCGAAGATGTTCTCGGAGCCGCGGATCGCGATGTAGGCGTCCATCCGCTGCATCCGCGCCAGCTCGACCTCGGCGTGCGCGGAGAACTGGGCCTCCTCGGCGCCGACCGCGAGCTCGCGGGTGATGCGGGCGCGGTGGAGCTGCACGTAGGGATGCGCGCCGCGAGCCCGGGCGGCCCGGACCAGCGCGACCACCATCGCGTCGGGCACGTCGAAGGCATCGATGAGGACCCGCTCGCCGCGGGCGAGCTCGGTGGAGAAGCCGGCGAGGCCGGCGGCCAGTTTCTCGAAGCGGGGATCGAGCAGCATAGACGGGGCAGACTAACGACCGGGCCCGCGGGCGCCGCAAGGGCAAACGCGGCCCGCGGCGCGGTCAGCCGCCCGCCGTTCGCGGGCCGGAGGCGGGAAAGCAGATCCGGCCGACCGCCTCGTCGAAATCGGCCGCGCCGCGCAGGATCTCGATCTCGAGCCGCAGATAGTAGAGGGGCAACGGGCACGGCAGGTCGTCCCGGATGCGGACGGCATCCTTCTCGGTCGTGACCAGGCACTCCGCCCCGTCGCGGGCGGCCTGCGCGAAGAGTTGCCCGAGGTCCTCCTCGCCGAAGCGGTAGTGGTCCAGGAAACGCTCGCGACCGGCCAGCACGGCGCCGAGGTCCCGGAGGAACTTCTCGAAGCTCTCGGGGGTGGCGATGCCGCTGAAGGCGAAGACGCGCCGGCCCTGGAGGAAGGCGAGCGGTTCCCGGCCGCCCGCGGACTCCTCGGGGCGCCCGAACCGCCGGAGGTGCCGGGGGCGGTGGGCGCACTCGATGATGTCCGCCGCGGGGTTGTGGGTGGAGATCACGCGCTCGAGGTCGGGGTCGCGGCGCCCGTCGGACTTGGTGAGGAAGACGTAGTGGGCGCGGCGGAGGTGCTTGATCGGCTCCCGCAGGATGCCGCGGGGCAGCAGGTGCCCGTTCCCGAAGGGATTCGTCTTGTCGACCAGCAGCAGGTTCAGGCTCCCCTTGAGCGGCAGGTACTGGAAGCCGTCGTCCAAGACGAGGGTGTCGCAGCCGAAGCGCCGCACCGCATAGCGGCCGGCCTGCACGCGGTTCTTGTCCACCAGGACGACGACCCCCGGCAGGTTCCGCGCGAGCATCCAGGGCTCGTCCCCGGCCTCCTCGCTGCCGAGGAGCAGCCGCTCGCCGTCGCTGACGACGCGGGGCGGGGGCGGCTCGGCGTGGGTGAGCCGCCACCAAGCGCGGCGCCACAGGGGGGCCCCGCGGCTCTTGTACCCCCGGCTGAGGATCGCGACACGGCGGCCGCGGTCCCGAAGCGCGCGCGCGAACTTCTCCACCACCGGGGTCTTGCCGGTGCCCCCGACCGTGAGGTTCCCGACCACGACCACGAGGCAGCCCAGCGGCTGGTCGTGAAAAATGCGGTGCCGGTAGAGCCAGGCGCGGGTCTGCGCCGCAGCGCTGAAGAGCCACGACAGGGACTGCAGGAAACCGCCGTAGATGGCGGTGCCCGCGCCCGCGCGCCGCCCGTAGATCACGTCGACGGTGAAAAGCTCGAGGGCGTTGAGCTGCTTCTTGAGCCAGGAGGAGGACATTCGCGCGGGCGCGAAACCTAAGGTTGACGCGTCCGGCGGCGTAAACAGTTTTCGCTCGCCCGGCTTCCCGCCGGACGCCTTTCCGCCCTATGAGCTACAAACTTTTTATTCCCGGCCCGATCGCCGTCTCCGAGAAGACCCTCCGGGCGATGGCCCGCCCGATGATCGGCCACCGCAGCCCCGACTTCGTCGCCCTTTACAACTCGATCCAGCCCGGGTTGCAGGCCCTCGCCGGCACCCGCGACCCGGTTTACCTCTCCACCAGCAGCGCCTGGGGCGTGATGGAGGGTGCCCTGCGCAACGTCACCCGGCGCAAGGTCCTCAACTGCATGAACGGGGCGTTCTCGGACAAGTGGTACGACGTCTCCCTCCGCGCCGGGAAGGCCGCCACCGCCCTCAAGTTCGACTGGGGCAAGCCCGTGGACCCCGACGCGGTGCGCCGCGAGCTCGCCACCGGCAGCTATGACGCGATCACCCTCATCCACAACGAGACCTCCTGCGGCTGCATGAGTGACCTGCCCGCGCTGATGCGCGTCATCCGCGAGTTCCCCGAGGTCATCTCGATCGTCGACACCGTGAGTTCCTTCAGCGCGATGCCGGTCCCGAAGGACGAGCTCGGCATCGACATCCTCATCACCGGCTCGCAGAAGGCGCTCGCCCTGCCGCCCGGCCTCGCCCTCGTCTCCGCCTCCGCCCGCGCCCTCGAGCGCGCCGCGGGGATGGACGGGCGCGGGTACTATTTCGACCTGGTCGAGTTCCAGAGGAACCACGAGCAGGGGATGACCCCGAGCACCCCGGCGATCTCGCTGATCTACGCGCTGCAGTCCAAGCTCGAGGACATCGGCGCGGAGGGCATCGCCAACCGCCACGCCCGCCACGCCCGGCTCAACCGCACCGTGCGCGAGCACGTCCTCGCCAAGGGCTTCACGATGTTCCCGCCGCCGGGCTTCGGGTCCGTGACGCTCAACTGCTTCGCGAACAACCTCGGCTACGACCTCGGCGCGCTCAACAAGACGCTGAAGTCCAAGCACGGCCTCGTGATCGACGGCGGCTACGGGAAACTCAAGGGAAAGACCTTCCGCATCTCGAATATGGGTGACGAGACCGACGCCACGATCACCGCGATGCTGGCCGCCTTCGACGCCGCGCTCGCCGAGACCCCGCGGATCGCCGCCGCCTGAGCGGCGGACGACGCGGAACCCGCGCGGCAAAAAAACTAGGTCTTGCACTTCGCGGGCGCGCCGGTACCGGGTCGCGTCCCATGAAGTCACTCGTCATCGCCGAGAAGCCGTCCGTCGCGGCGGACCTCGCGCGCGCGCTCGGCAAGATCCCCAAGAAGGGGGACCACTACGAGAACGACGAATACGTCATCTCCTACGCCGTCGGCCACGTGGTCGAGCTCGAGATGCCGGAGGACATCGACAAGAAGAAGTACGGTTTCTGGCGGCTCGAGACCCTCCCGATCATCCCGGAGAAGTTCGGGCTGAAGCCGATCGAGGACGCGAAGGAGCGCTTCACCGCGGTGAAGAAGCTCCTCGGCCGGAAGGACGTCGGCCAGGTCGTGAACGCCTGCGACGCCGGGCGCGAGGGCGAGCTCATCTTCGCCTACCTGTACCAGCTCGCGAAGTGCCGGCTCCCGGTGAAGCGCGCGTGGATGCAGACGATGACCACCGAGGGCATCCGCGAGGCCTTCCGCAACCTCCGCGACGGCCAGCGGATGGCCGGCCTAGAGCAGGCCGCCCGCTGCCGCAGCGAGAGCGACTGGCTGATCGGCATCAACGGCACCCGGGCGCTGACGAAGCGGATGTTCGGTTCCCGCGCCGGGAATGTCGCCTCTGTCGGCCGCGTCCAGACCCCCACCCTCGCGATGGTCTACGCCCGCGAGCTGGAGATCCGCAACTTCCGCCCCCGCGACTACTGGCGCGTCACCGCCACCTTCGCCGTCCGCCAGGGCACCTACGAGGGCGTCTACCAGCGCCCGGGCTTCCGGCGCGTCGAGGGCGACGAGCACGACCGCATCGACCGCATCTGGGACCGCGCGGCCGCCGAGGCGGTGCACGCCGCCTGCCAGGGCCGCCCGCCCGCCCGGGTCACCGAGGAGCGCAAGGGCAGCACCCAGGCGGCCCCGCGCCTCTACGACCTGACCACGCTCCAGCGCGAGGCCAACAACCGCTTCGGTCTCCCCGCCCGCCGCACGCTCCAGATCGCCCAGGCCCTCTACGAGCGCCACAAGGTCATCACCTACCCCCGCACCGATTCGCGGGCCCTCCCCGAGGATTACCAGCCGACCGTCCGCGACACCCTCCGCGGCCTCGGCGGTCCCCTCGCCCCCTTCGCCGCCCAAGTGCTCGAGGCGGGCTGGGTCCGGCCGAACAAGCGCATCTTCAACAACGCGCAGATCTCCGACCACTTCGCGATCATCCCCACCGTCAACGAGGCCCGGGGCCTCGAGGACCTTGAGGCGAAGATCTTCGATATGATCGCGCGCCGCTTCGTCGCCGCCTTCTTTCCCGCGGCCGAGTTCGACGTCACCACCCGGATCAGCACCGTCGCCCCGGGACACGAGTTCAAGACCGAGGGCAAAGTGCTCACCGCCGCCGGCTGGCTGGCCGTCTACGGCCGCGCGACGGTCGACGAGGACTCCCCCGATGGCCGCTCGCTACCCCCGCTCGACCCGGCCGACGGCAATCCGCCGGCCGCGGTGACGACCGAGGCCACGCTCCACAGCGAGGCGACCAAGCCGCCCCCCCGCTACACCGAGGCGACGCTGCTCTCCGCGATGGAGGGCGCCGGCAAGCTGGTGGACGACGAGGAACTGGCCGAGGCAATGAAGGAGCGCGGCCTAGGCACGCCAGCCACCCGCGCGGACACGATCGACGGCCTGATCAACCAGAAGTACATCGACCGCCCGCAGCGGGAGCTGATCCCGACCGCCAAGGCCGAGCAGCTGATCCAGTTCCTCGCCGCCGTGAAGGCCGAGGAACTCACCAAGCCGGACCTCACCGGCGAGTGGGAGTTCAAGCTCCGCCAGATGGAGCAGAACCGCTTCCCGCGGGAGAAGTTCATGGCGGAGATCGTCGCCACCACCCGCGGCATCGTTGAGCGGGTGAAGGGCTTCGAGGAGGACGACTCGGTCGCCCGCGTCACCGACATTCTCTCCCCGACCGACGGCCTGCCGCTCCGCGAGACCCTGCGCGGCTACAAGTCGCAGGACGGCGAGCTGATGATCTACAAGGTCATCGGCGGCCGCCGGATGGAGGAGCACGAGGTGAAGGAACTGGTCGAGAAGCGGGTCGTCGGCCCGCTCGACGGCTTCATTTCCGCCAAGACCCGCGCCCGTTTCGCCGCGACCCTGCGGCTCGCGCGCGACGAGGAGAAGTCCAAGTGGCAGGCCTCGTACGACTTCGGCGACAAGCAGGACCTCGGCGAGCTCCAGCCGTTCTGGACCGACCCCGCCTCGGGCGCCGAGCTGTGCGAGTCCGGCAACAGCTACGTGCTCCGCGCCCGCGAGGGCGAGGGGTGGACGCAGGCGTTCCGCGTCGGCCGGCTGATGTGCCAGAAGGCGATCCCCCGCGAGGCTGCCATCCAGCTGGTGACCACGGGCAAGACCGACCTCATCCAGGGTTTCATCTCGAAGAAGGGCCGACCCTTCGACGCCTTCCTCAAGCGCGAGGCCGGCCGCATCGCCTGGGAATTCCCGCCCCGCAAACCGAAGGTGGACAAAGACGGCAACCCGATCGTCCGCAAGGCCAAGGCACCCCCGGACCTCTCCGCCGCCCAGGTGCTCGGCCCCAGTGCGCGACACAAAGGGGGCGAACTCGTCGCCACCGCCGAGGCCTACTACGTCCGCCGGCCCGAGCAGGACAACCGCGTCGTGTTCACCCTGAAGCGCCAGCTCTGCGGCCGCGAGATCCCCGAGGAGGAGGTGCAGCGCCTGTGCGCGGAGGGGAAGACCGGTCTCATCCCCGGCTTTATGTCCAAGCGCGGGCAGGCCTTCTCCGCCTACCTGGTGCTCTCTCCGACCGGGGCGAAGGCGGAGTTTGAGTTCCCGCCCCGCTGAACCGGCGGCGCCGGAGATTACCCTTGCCCCGCGCCACGCGCCTCCGGACGCTGGCGCTGAGCCTTTTCTGTCCATGATCGTCCCCACCGCGCAGCTGTTCCAGCACGCCTACGGCAAATATGCCGTTGGCGCCTACAACATCAACAACGCCGAGCAGGCGATGGGCCTCTTCCGGGGCTGCATCGAGTCGCAGGCCCCCTTCATCATCCAAATCTCGAAGGGCGCGCGGAAGTACACCGACAAGCGGATGCTGGAGGCCATCATCCGCGCCGCCGGCGACATCTTCCCGGAGGCGATCTTCGCCGTCCACCTGGACCACGGCGACGAGGAGACCTGCTACGACTGCATCAACTCGGGCTTCTTCAGCTCGGTGATGATCGACGCCTCGCACGATCCCTTCGACCAGAACGTCGCCATCACGCGCCGCGTGGTGGAGAAGGCGCACGCGAAGGGCATCTCCGTCGAGGCGGAGCTGGGGATGCTCGGGGGCGTCGAGGAGGACATCAAGGTCGAGGAAGGCCACGCCTGCCTCACTGACCCCGAAGAGGCGAAGGATTTCGTGGCCCGCACCGGGTGTGATTCGCTGGCCTGCGCCATCGGCACCTCGCACGGTGCCTTCAAGTTCAAGGGCAAGCAGTCGCTCCATTTCGACGTGCTCCAGAAGATCAAGGACCGCCTGCCGGGCTTCCCGCTGGTGATGCACGGCAGCTCCAGCGTGCCGAAGGACGAGGTCGACCGGATCAACCGCGCCGGCGGCCAGATCAAGGACTCGATGGGCGTGGATCCCAACGAGTACCTGCCCGCGGCTCGCCTCGGCGTGACCAAGGTCAACATCGACACCGACGGCCGCCTCGTCTGGACCCGCGTGCACCGCGAGTTCTTCCGCGACAAGCCCGCCGAGTTCGATTTCCGCCCGCCCGGCAAGGTCTTCATCGACGAGTACGCCAAGTTCATCGGCAGCCGGAACCAGCTGCTCGGCAGCGCCGGCCAACTCGCGAGCCTGCGCGCCAGCCTCGGCCGCTGAGCCGGCGGGC
>Ga0194130_10003777_pt1 | contig 19925 bp, 19 predicted proteins | sample TA2KigsurfametaG_FD_160084 | JGI IMG/M metagenome (GOLD analysis project Ga0194130, IMG submission 160084) | Freshwater microbial communities from Lake Tanganyika, Tanzania - TA2015050 Kigoma 12 surface | ecosystem: Environmental > Aquatic > Freshwater > Lake | place: Tanzania: Lake Tanganyika... | reverse complement strand
GCTCGAGGGCCTTGGCCCCCTGATGAACCAGCATCCCGAGGCCGTGGGCGTGCGGCAGCCCAAGGGCGGCCGCCGCCTGCAGCAGGGGCGTGCGCGGGGGATTGTAGATCATATCGTAGACGGCGGCCGGCCGGGGCAGGGCGGCGAGGTCCACCGGCGCCGGATCCCCGGGCCGGAGCCCGGCACTGGTGGCATTGATCACGATCATCCCGGCGGGCAGGTCCGCCGGGGCTTCGCCGGGCGCGAAGCCGCGCACCGGAATCGCACCCGCGAGGGGCCGCACGATGTCCAGCAGGGCCTGCAGGTTCCCGGCGGAACGGTTGGCGATCGCGAGCGAGGCGCAGCCTTGGCGGAGGCATTCGACGGCGGCTCCCCGGGCCGCCCCGCCCGCGCCCAGCAGCAGCACGTGGGCGCCCGCCAGCGGCCGCCCGAGCTCGGCGCGGATGGCCGTCGCGAGGCCGTAGCCGTCGGTGTTGAACCCGTGCCAGCCCGCCGGCTCGAGCCGCAGCGTGTTCACGGCGCCGGCCGGTTGCGCCGCGGGGTCCAACCGCGCCACGCGGCCGAAGGCGATCACCTTGTGCGGGACGGTCAGGTTGACCCCGTGGAAACGTGCCGCCTGGAGGAGTTCGAGGGCGCGCGGGAGGTCGTCCGGGGGCACCTCGAAGCGGAAGTAGCGCCAGTCCGCGTAGCGCGGGTCAACCGCCGCCAGCTGCGCGAGGGCGGCATTGTGCATCGCCGGGCTGACCGAGTGCTTAATCGGGTGACCGAGCACCGCGAGCGACGTGCCCGGGCGCGCCCAGGCGGCGAGGTCGGCGAGGGTCAGGACGGGTTCGGCGGACATCGCCGGCGGATCACGGCGGGAGGGCCGGGGATGTCAACGGCGGGAACCGCCGCTCAGCGGGTGCCGTACAGGGCGGTGCCGACGCGCACCTGCGTGCTCCCGGCGGCGACGGCGGGCTCCAGGTCCCCGGTCATCCCCATCGAGAGTTCCGGCAGCGGGCGGCCGGTGCGGGCAGCGAGGGTGTCGCGCAGTTCCCGCAGCGCCGAGAAGGTGCGGGTGGCGAGGTCGAGCGTCTCGGCGGGGGTCTGGCCGAGCGGGGCGATGGTCATCAGGCCGTCGACGCGGAGGTGGGGGCAGGCGAGGGCGAGGTCGAGGAGGCGGGGGGCCTCGGCGGGGTCGGCGCCGAACTTCGCGGGGTCGTGGCCGGCGTTCACCTGGAGCAAGATCGCGAGGGGGCGGCCCTCCTCGGCGGCGGCGCGGTCGAGGGCGGGGAGCAGTTTCTCGCGATCCACGCTTTGGATGCGGTCGAAGCCGGCGGCGGCGGCGCGGGCCTTGTTCGACTGGAGGTGGCCGATCAGTTCCCAGCGCAGCGGCAGCTCGGGGGCCTCGGCGCGCTTCGCGACCCCTTCCTGCACGCGGTTTTCGCCCACCCCGCGGAGCCCGTGGCGGGCGGCATAGGCGGCGGCCTCGACCGGGTGGGTCTTAGTGACCGCCAGCAGTTCGACCCCGGCGGGATCGCGCCCGGTCTGGGCGCAGGCGGCGGCGATGCGGGCGCGGACGGCGTCGGCGCGGGCGGCGAACTCCTCGTAGGAACAGGTCATCGGGTTAAGCGTTTCTAATAAGGGTTTGCGCGGGCGGTGCAGCTTCGCTTCAGTGGTTCTCAAGGCCAGCTTATCATGCAGATCGAGAACTTCAAAATCTTCGCGGACCTGGTCGAGACCCGGAGTTTCTCGAAATCGGCGAAACTGAATGGCATCACCCAATCGGCGGTGAGCCAGCAGGCGAGGGCGATGGAGCGGCACTTCAAGACGCTGCTGATCGACCGGAGCCAGAAGCAGTTCCAGCTGACGCGGGAGGGGCAGCGGGTGTACGAGGCGGCGAAGGAGATCCTGCACAATTACGAGAAGCTGCAGTCGGAGCTGCAGGAGATGAAGAAGGTGATCAGCGGGACGATCCGGATCTCGACCATCTACTCGATCGGCCTCCACGAGCTGCCGCCGTTCATCAAGCGGTTCCTGCACGATTTCCCCTCGGTGAACGTGCGGGTGGAGTACCGGCGCTCGAACCTCGTGTACGAGGACCTGCTGCACAACTCGGTGGACTTCGGCCTCGTGGCCTTCCCGGTGAAGCAGCGGCAGATCGAGATCCTGCCGTTCCGGGATGACCAGCTGGTGCTGATCACGCATCCCCAGCACGCCCTCGCGCGGCGGGCGAAAGTGGAGGTGAAGGACCTCGCCGGGCAGCGCTTCATTGGGTTCGACCCGGACATCCCGACGCGCAAGGCGGTCGACGCCGTCGTCCGGGACCACCGGCTGGAGCTCGATCCGGTGATGGAGTTCGACAACATCGAGACGGTGAAGCGGGCGGTGGAGATCGACCACGGCGTGGCGGTGGTCCCGCTGGCGACCGTGGCGCAGGAGCAGAAGCAGGGTACGCTCGCGGTCGTCCCCTTCGAGGGGAATGAGTTCACCCGGCCCCTCGCCATCTTGCACCGGCGCGGGCGCGTCCTCACCCCGGCGATGAAGAAATTCATCGAGGTGCTTGGCCTCACCCTGCCGGAAGGCCCGGCGCGCTGAGCCCCGGTTGCGCCGGTTGCGAATCCCCTTTTCCTGTCCATTTCCCATGAAGCCCCCCCGCCTCCTCCTCGCCCTGGCCGCCTGCGCCGGCCTCGCCTGCTCGCTGCCCGCCGTCTTCGCCGCCGCCAAGGGTGGCGCCACCCTGCCGGTGCTCCGCGAGGCGCCGGCCTGGACCCTCAAGGACGTTGACGGCAAGCCGGTCCGCTTCGCGGATTTTAAGGGGAAGGTGGTCGTGATCGACTTCTGGGCCACGTGGTGCCCGCCCTGCCGCGAGGAGATTCCCGGCTACATTGAGCTGACCAAGAAGTACGGCAAAGACGGCCTCGTCATCATCGGCATCTCGCTGGACCAGGCCGGTCCCGGGGTCGTGCGGCCCTTCGTCGCCAAGTCGGGCATCAACTACCCGATCGTGATGGGCGATGACACCACGGTGGCCGCCTTTGGCGGGGTCGAGGGCATTCCGACCACGTTCCTCATCGATCGCGAGGGCCGCATCCGCGACAAAAAGGTGGGGATGATGGCGACGGCTGAGTACGAGAAGAAGATCCTCGCGATCCTGAAGTGATCCGTTCCGGGCGGCGAACGCCGCGTCTGGACAGCAGAAGGGGCCGGCGATAACCCCTTAACGCCGGCCCCAGTTTTTTCTGCTCTTCCGGCCTTTCGGCCGGACCAGTGTCACCCAAACCCTGCATGGGTGACACCGGGAATAAAGCAGCCTCCGTGCCAGCCCGGCGGTGGACTGATGAAACCATTGCATCGATGTCGGCGCGCCGGAGGCCGGCTTAGTCGGCGAAATTGGTGAGCCGGGCGAGCGGGGTGGCGCAGCGGAGATCGTTGGCCGGATCCGGTCCTTGGCTTTTGGCTTAGCCCTCGCGCAGGCAGTACAGGTGGCGATGACCGCGCAGGTAGAGGTCGCGCCCGAGCATCACCGGCGAGGCGTCAAAGCGGTCGTCCAGCACGTTCGAGTAGACCACCTCGTAGCGCGGGTCGTCGCGGATCACCAGCGTCGTGCCCTCGCGGCCCACGATGAACACGTGCCCGCGTGCGGCGACCGGCGAGGCGTACAGCCCGCGGACGCCCTCGAGCCGCTGGTCCTGGTAGTGGACCTCGCCGGTGAGCGCGTTGAGGCAGGAGAGGAAGGCGTCGTTGCTCTTGCCCACGTACAGCCGCTCGCCGGAGAGCACCGGCGAGGGCACGTAGGGAGCGCTCTTGCGCACGCTCCAGACGACGGCGGGCGTGTCCGTGACGTCCCCGCGCGCGGTCAGCTTCACCGCCTGGATCGCGTTCCCGCGGAAGCCGCTCGCGAGGTAGACCATCCCGTGGCCGATCACCGGCGTGGGGATCACGTTCTCGGTCAGCCCAGCGGCCTCCCAGATCAACTCGCCGGTCGCGGGGTCGTAGCTGCGCGTGCGGCCGGCGGCCGCCACGATGGCCTGCCGCCGGCCCTCGACCGTGACGATGACGGGGGTGGACCAGGACGAGCGTTCCTCGCGGGGCCGGCGCCAGCGCTCGGCCCCGGTGCGGGCATCGAGTCCGACGATGAACGAGTTCTCCTCGTGATCCCAGGTGACGAGGAGGGTGTCCCCGGCGAGGGCGGGCGAGGCGCCCTCGCCGAAGGTGCCGCGGGTGCGCATATCGCCGAGGTCTTTTTCCCAGACCTTGTTCCCCTGCAGGTCGTAGCAGTAAATCCCGCGGGAGCCGAAGGAGGCGTAGAGGCGGGTGCCGTCGGTGACGGGCGAGGCGGAGGCGAAGCTGTTGGTGGCGTGCTTGCCCTCGTGGGGGACCTCGCGGCGGGCGGTGCGTTGCCAGACCGTGGCGCCGGTGGCGCGGTCGAGGGCGAGGAGGATGAACTCGTGGAAGCGGGTCGGGTTGGGGCCGCCGCCGAAGCCCGGGGGGCCACCGCGCTTGCCCTTGCCGTCGCGGCCGGGGCCCTTGCCCGGGGGCGGAGGGGGAGGCTCGGCGGCGGCGGTGCGGGCGGGGCCCTCCTCGGTCGTCTCGACGGCGGTGAGGAGGTAGAGGCGGTCCCCCCAGACGATGGGGGTGGAGAATCCGAGGCCGGCGACGGGGATCTTCCAGGCGACGTTGCGGGATTCACTCCAGACGAGAGGCGGGGTGGCGCCGGGGGCGGTGCCGTCGTTGCTGGGGCCGCGCCAGACGGGCCAGTGGGGAGCGGCGGCGAGGGTGGGGGCGAGGGTGGCGAGGGCGAGCAGGAGGGAGGCGAGGCGCATCGGCGAAGGAGGGCTGGAGGCGAGCGTGGGGTCGCGGGGGCGCGGGTCAAATCCGGCGGAGGGAATCGCCGGGAAAACCGTTTCCCCGCTTGAGTGGCGCGGCGGTTGCCCGCAGCGTCCCGCCACCCATGAATCCTAGCGCCTCTGCCCCTAGTCCGCTGAATCGCACCGCGTGGCTCATCTGCAGCATCGCCGCGCTTGGTTTCGCCTTCGACATTTACGAGCTGCTGATGCTTCCGCTGATCATCAAACCGGCGATGGCCTCGCTGAGCGCTCCGCTGGTCGAGCAGCTGGTGGCGGGCGGGATGGAGCGGGCGCGGGCCGCGGCACTCTGGTCGCCCGGCGGGGAGGAGTACGTGAAGTGGGCGCGGACGCTTTTCTTTGTTCCGGCGATTGCCGGTGGCGCGTTCGGCCTCCTGGGCGGGTATCTCACGGACCTGCTGGGGCGGCGGCGGGTGCTCACCTTCAGCATCCTCCTGTATGCCTTCGCGGCGTTTGCGGCGGGGTTTGCGACCTCCCTCGAGCAATTGCTGTTCTTCCGCTGCCTGGTCTTCATCGGGGTGTGCGTGGAGTTCGTGGCGGCGGTGGCGTGGCTGGCGGAGCTGTTCACCGATCCGGTGCAGCGCGAGAAGGTGCTGGGGTACACCCAGGCGTTTTCCTCCTTCGGTGGCCTGCTGGTGGCGGGGGCGAACATTCTCGCCGCGAAGTGGGCGCTTGACCTGCCCGCGATCCACGGCGGCCACGAGGCGTGGCGCTACACCCTGATCTCGGGCGTCTTCCCGGCGCTGCCGCTGATCCTGATCCGCCCGTTCCTGCCCGAATCGCCCGTCTGGCAGCGCAAGCGCGAGAGCGGCACCCTGCGCCGTCCGAGCATCGCGGCGCTCTTCGCCCCCGAGCTGCGCAAGACCACCATCCTCACCACGCTGGTGTTCGCCTCGAGCTACGGCATCGCGTTCGGCGCGATCCAGCAGTTGCCGCAGATCCTCGGCGCCCAGCGGCTCGGCACCCCGGCGGAGGCCGGTCACGCGGCCGTGATCGCGGCCGCGAAGGAAAAGGGTGCCGCGGCCCTCGCGGCGGCCAAGACCGCGGGCAAACCCGACCCCGTGGCGCTGCGCGAGCAGCGGCAGGCGGCCGGCAACGCCAGCGACCAGCTGGTGGCCGGAGTCACGCTCTGGCAGGAGATCGGCGGCCTCGCCGGCCGCTTCGCGCTCGCGATGCTCGCGGTCGCGATTGTCTCCCGGCGGATGCTGCTGCGGGTGTTCCAGATCCCCGCGCTGATCTTCGTGCCGCTCTATTTCTGGTGGGTCTCCACCCAGCTCGGGGACCCGGGCAGCCTGACGCTGATCAAGGTCGGCATCTTCGTGGCCGGGTTCCTCACGGTGGCGCAATTCAGCTTCTGGGGGAACTACATCCCCCTGGTGTTCCCGGTGCACCTGCGCGGCACCGGCGAGAGCTTCGCGGCCAACATCGGCGGCCGCGTCATCGGCACCGCCGCCGCCTGGATCACCCTCACCCTCTCCGCTTCCGACAAGCCGGATCCGGCGCGGGTCGCCCTCGTGGGCGCCTGCGTCGCCGGGGTTTACGTGCTGGCCGGCGCGCTGCTCACGCAGTTCCTGCCGGAGCCGAAGCCCGAGGCCGAGAAGGACTGATCCGCCACCGTCCCGCGATGCCGTTGCGCTGCGTCGGCCTCGGCGAGGTGCTCTGGGACCTGCTGCCTTCCGGGCGGCAACTCGGGGGCGCCCCGGCCAACTTCGCCTACCACGCGGCCGCCCTCGGGGCCGAGGGCCGCGTCGTCTCGCGGGTGGGGGACGACGAACCTGGCCGCGCCCTGCTCGCCCGGCTCCGCGAAATCCGCCTGCCCGTCGACGCGGTCGCGGTCGATCCGGCCGCGCCCACCGGGACGGTCTCGGTGGCGATGGAGGCCGGCGGGCATCCGCGCTACACCATCCACGAGGGCGTGGCGTGGGACCGTCTCGAGGCCGGGCCCGCCGGCCACGCCGCGGTGGCGACGGCGGACGCCGTGGGTTTCGGCTCGCTGGCCCAGCGGACGCCCGGGGCGCGGGCGGCGATCGCGGCGCTGCTGGACGCGACCCCGGCCGCGGCGCTGCGGATTTTCGACGTCAACCTCCGCCAGCACTATCATTCCCCCGAAATCCTCCGTTCGTCCCTGGCCCGGGCCAATGTGCTCAAGGTGAACGAGACCGAGTTGCCCGTACTGGGGGCGCAGCTGGGATTGCCCGCCGGGGAACGGGAGGCGGTGGCGGCCTTGGCCGCGGCGCATCCCTTGCGGGCGGTGATCCACACCCGGGGCGAGCGCGGCTGCCTCGCGCTGGTCGACGGCGCGTGGGTGGAGCATCCGGGGGAGCGGGTCGAGGTGGCGGACACCGTCGGTGCCGGCGATGCGTTCACGGCGGCCTTCGCGCTGGGCCTGCTCCGGGGGTGGGCGCCGGCGACGATCCTGGAGCGGGCGACCGCGGTGGCGGCCTTTGTTTGCACGCGGCGCGGGGCCACGCCGGAGCTGCCGCCCGCGCTGACGGCCCCGTTCCGCGACTGAGGCGGGTCCGCGCGGGTGCGCCGGCCGGAGAATGTGGTTGCCGCGGTAATTTCCCTCCGCGGATAGTCCGCCTTCCCTTTTTCCCCTATGAAAAACGTACGTCTCGGCATCGTCGGTCTGGGCAACATCGGTCGATTCCACGCCGGTTACCTGCTCGAGAACAAGGTGTCCCGCTGCACGCTCACGGCCGTCAGCGACGCCTTTGCCCCCGGCCTCGAGGCCTACAAGGGCCGTCCCGGGCTGAAGACCTTCACCAGCGCCGAGGAGATGATCCGTTCCGGGGAGATCGACGCGCTGGTCATCGCCACCCCGCACTTCCTGCACACCACGCTCGGCATCGACGCGCTGCAGAACGGCCTCCACGTGATGGTCGAGAAGCCGATCTCCGCCCACAAGGCGGACGCCGAGCGCCTCATCGCCTGCGCCGCGGCGCGGCCGAAGCAGGTGTTTGCCGGGATGTTCCAGATGCGCGTGGAGCCCCGCTACCTGAAGCTGCGCCAGCTGATCCAGGGCGGCGAGCTGGGGGAGCTGGTGCGGATGAACTGGATCATCACCGACTGGTTCCGCACCGAGGCCTATTACGCCAGCGGCGGGTGGCGGGCCACCTGGAAGGGCGAGGGCGGCGGCGTCCTCCTCAACCAGTGCCTCCACCAGCTCGATATGCTGCAGTGGCTCTGCGGGATGCCCGCCCGCGTCCGCGGCTTCTGCCAGCTCGGGCGCTTCCACAACATCGAGGTCGAGGACAACATCACCACCTACCTCGAGTGGGCCAACGGCGCCACGGGCGTGTTCATCTCGTCCACCGGCGAGGCCCCCGGCACCAATCGCTTCGAGCTCTGCGGCACCCGCGGCAAGGTCGTCCTCGAGAACAACAAGATCCACTTCACCCGCAACGACGCGGATATGGTCCAGTTCTCCAAGGCCTCCAAGAGCGGCTTCGCCAAGCCCGAGGTCTGGAACGTCGAGATCCCCTTCGACAACGCCCCGAACGCGCACTGCACGCTGATCCAGAACTTCGTCGATTCGATCCTCGACGGCACCCCCCTCATCGCCCCCGGCGCCGAGGGGATGGGCTCGGTCGAGCTCGCCAACGTGCTGCTCTTCTCCTCGCTGCTCGGCCAGAATGTGGAGCTGCCGATGGACAGCGCCGCGTGGGAAAAGAAGCTCAACGAGCTGATCGCCAACTCCCGCCACGAGAAGAAGGTCGTCCAGCAGGTAGCGGAGGACTTCACGAAGTCCTTCCGCCGCTGAGGCGGCGGGCGGCCTCGCCCCGGCGCCCCGGCCGACGCCGCCGGGGCGCGCCGGGCTTCAGGGCGCGAGGGTAAGCTCGCGCAGGAGCTCGTCCGCGCGCTCGACCGCGGTCAGGACCCAGAGCAGGTAGCGGGAATCGCAGTGGATGCTGCGGGTCCGCTCGCGGTCGTGGAAATAGTCCGAGGCCACGGTGTCGTAGGTGCCATCGAAGAGGAGCCCCACGAGCTCGCCGCGGGCGTTGAGGGTGGGGGAGCCGGAATTGCCTCCGGTGGTATCCACGTTGGAGAGGAAGTTCACCGGCACGTCCTTCAGGCGCGGGTCCACGTAGGGGGACGCCGGGCCCGCGCGGAGGGCGCGGATGGCCGCCAGCTGGGCCTCGGGGGCGTGGAAGTCGCCCGTGCCGGTGGCCTTGGCCGCGATGCCCCGGAGGGTGGTTTGCGGCAGGTAGAAAAGGCCGTCGCGGCTCTCGACGCCCTTCACGGTCCCGTAGGTCACCCGCAGGGTGCCGTTGGCGTCCGGGGCGACGCGGCCGCCGGCGTGGGCCAGCACCGCCTTCGCGTGCACCGGGCTGAGGCGGGCGAGGCGTCCGCTGTAGTCCTTCGCCTCCGTGCGCACCTGTTCCTGCACGGGGAACAGGGCCGCGGCCACCTGCAGCAGCGGATCCGCCGCCGCCGCGAGGGCCGCGGTATCCTTCCCGAACAGGCCGAGGCGGAAGTCCCGCTCATAGAGGCGCGAGGCGGTGACGTGCCGCTCGACCCACGCCGTGATGGCCGCGGTCGCGGCCGCGGCCTCCTGGCCGGGGGTCAGGCCGACAAGGCGGTCGAGCACGGTGAGGCGGGCGTCCGCGGGCAGTTTCGCGATGGATTCAAGGTGGTAGGCGAGGAGCGCACGGTCGGCGCGGCGGTCGAGGCTGCGCTGGAGCCGTTCGAGGCCCTCGCGGAGGCGGGGCCAGTTGCGTTCCTGGAACTGGGGGTCGCGCTCGGCGTCGGGCTTGGCGGCCTCGACGGCGAGGCGGTGCAGGCTCTCGGCCGCGCCGAGGGCTGTGCCGGCGCCGGTGAACTCCCCGAGGAGCAGGTTGCGCTCGCGCCGGCGGGCCCGCTCGGCCTGCAGGGCGCGGATCCCGGGGATCGCGGCCCCATACTCGGCGCGCCGTGCGGGGTCGGCCTCGATCCACGCCACCAGTTCCCGCTCCGCCGCCTCCTTTTGCGCCAGCACGCCGCCCCGGACCATCGCCTCCTGGACGCCCCGGGTCTTGGTCAGGGTGTTGTGCAGGCCGCGGATCCGGGTCGACACCCGCAGCGCCGTCTCCGGGTCCTCGGCGCCCGCGCGTTCGAGCAAGGCGATCTGTTCCGGGGAGCGCCGCAGCAGCCGCGGCAGGCTGAACTCGACCGTCTCCCGGATGGTGTCGAACGACGGGAAGCGCGCGGTGCGGCCCGGGTAACCCGCCACGAACACCAGGTCGCCGGGCGACGCGCCGGCGGCGGAGACCTTCAGCCAGTGCTTGGGGCGGTAGGGCACGTTGCCCGGTGCCGGGGCCGCGGGCCGGCCGTCCGGACCCACGTACGCCCGCAGGAAGCCGAAATCGCCCGTGTGCCGCGGCCACTGCCAGTTGTCGGTCTCGCCCCCGAAGTTGCCGATCCCCGCGGCCGGCGCGTACACCAGCCGCACGTCCCGGATCTCCAGCTGGGTGATCGCCAGGTACTGCAGGCCCTCGAAAAAGGAGGTCACGGTGCAGCGGTATCCGGGCTCCCGCTCGCGCGCCGCCGTCAGTTCCTTCTGCAGCCGCTCGAGCAGGTCAAAGTAGGCCCGGCCGGTCACGTCCGGAGGGATGTTGCCCTTCACCGCGGCGGTCACGTCCTCCACCGCGACGGTCACGAACACCCGCGAGCCGGGTCCGCCCGGCAGCTCCGCGGTGCGTTCCCGGGCCAGGAAGCCGTCGACCATCAAGTTGCGGTCGGGTCGCGAATTGAACTGCAGGGGGCCCTGGATGCAGTGGTGGTTGGTCACGATCAGGCCATCCGGGGAGACGAAGGAGGCGCTGCAACCGCCGAGCGAGACGACCGCGCCGAGGGGGAAGCCGGTGACGTCGGCGAAGGCCCCGGCATCGCCCTTGAAGCCGAGGGCCGCGAGCGGGCCGGCGAGGTCGGGCATCTGGCGCGGGAGCCACATCCCCTCTTCGGCGCGGACGGGAGGCGTGGCGAGGACGGCGGCGAGGAGCAACCGGGCGAGGGGGCGGGGGAGCGGCTTCAGGTTCAAGGCGCGGACCCTAGCGCGCCGGCGCCGCGCGTAAAGTCCGGGGTGGGCTAGGGTGCGCGCCGGGGCGAATTTTTTTCATACCCGGCGACGACGGGCGTAAGGGGCACGGGAGTTGCTAGCGTCGCGTTGCGGGTCACCCCGCGTGATGCCGCCCATCCTGGATAGCCGTCGCCTGCTCGCCTTCGCCACCGTGGTGAAGGTAGGTAGTTTCACCCAGGCGGCGCGGGAACTGAGCCTGACCCAGTCGGCGGTCAGCCACGCCATCCGCGGGCTCGAGGACGAATTGGGCGTCACCCTGTTCCGCCGGGAGGGAAGGGCGGTGCGCCTGACCTCGGGGGGCCGCTACCTCGCGGAGCGGGCGGATGTGATCCTCGGGGAAATGCGGACGGCCCGGACGGGCGTCCAAGCCCTGGCGCAGGGCGCGGATTGAGGGCCCTCGTCGGGCGTTGGTCGGCCCCCTGAGTTGGTCGGATCGCCCCTGAGATTAGGGCTAACCTGCTATTCCGGAGGCGCTTGCTCAGGCTCAAGGTGTCCGGCCCGTGCCGTGGAACTTCAGCTACCTCACCCTGCCCGAGTGGCGGGCGTTGGCCACGGTGGACGCCTCCGCGGCGGACATCGTGATCGTGGCGGCCTCGCGGGTGGACGAGTTACCGGCCGGGGTGGGGGACTGGGTGGAACTCTGCCTCGCCGCGCCGCGCACCACCACCGGGATGCTGGTGGCATTGGTGGGCGATCCGGCGGATAACGGGGACGGGCCGACCCGCGTGCGGTCGTTCCTGCGCGAGGTGGCCGAGCGCGAGGGTTTCTCCTTCCTGGCGCCCTGAGCCGGCCGGGGCGCGGGCGGGCTCAGGCCGCGGCCCGCGGGGCCGCCGGCCACCACTGGTAGAGGAAAAAGTACACCAGCACGCCGGTGACGCTCACGTAGTACCAGATCGGGAAGGTCCAGCGCGCCCAGCGGCGGTGCCGCTCGAAATCCCCCCGGATCGCCAGCCAGAAGGTCCGCGGCACCAGGTAGGCGATTGCGATCGCCAGCAGGATGTGGCTGATCAGCATCGTGTAGTACACGGTCGCGATCGTCCCGGTGCCCCCGAAGGGCGTGTGCACGCCCCGCACCAGAATCTTGTGGGCGACGTAGCCGATGAGGAACACCGCCGACACCGCCCCGGCCGAGAGCATCGCCGCCCGGTGGCGCGCCAGCGCGGCGGTTCGTCCTGGCCCGGCCGGTTGCCGCAGCGCCTGCCGCACGAAGACGAAGCCGCAGGTCATCAGGACCGTGGCCAGCGCGTTCAGGCCGGCGTTGAAGGCGGGGATGTCGTGGAGGCTCATCGGAAGATCAGGCGGTCCGCGACCAGTGAACCCAGCACCAGCGGAAGGTAAAGGATCGAGGTCAGAAAGAGCCGCCGCGCCGCGCGGTCCCGGCCCTCGGGGCGCAGGAAGACGATCGCGCGCCACAGGAACCATACACCACCCAGGGCCGCCACGCTCCCGTAGACCCAGGTCGCTAGGCCCCAGTAGAGGGGGAGCAGGCTGACCACGCCGAGGGCGACCGTGTTGACCAGGGCCCAAAGCGCCACCTTGCCGCCGGCCTCGTCCCGCACCGGGAGCATCGGGAAGTTGACCGCGGAATAGTCCCGCCGGTACGTCCACGCCACGGCCATAAAGTGGGGGATCTGCCAGAAGTAGAGGATCGCGAACAGGATCCAGCCCAGCGTGCTCACCCGGCCCTCGCCGGCGCTCCAGCCGATGAGCGGCGGAAACGCGCCCGCCACCGCGCCGATCTCCGTGCTCCAGACCGACCAGCGCTTGGCCGGGGTGTACCACGCCAGATACGAAACCAGCGTGAGTAGCGTGAACAGCGCCGCCAGCCGGTCCACCCGCCCGAACAGCAGGAACAGGGCTACGATGCACATCAGCGAGCCGAGAACGAACGCCGAGCCGGTCGGCACCTTGCCCGTCGGGATCGGCCGGTCCGCAGTCCGCGCCATCCGCGCGTCCGTCTCGTGTTCCAGCCACTGGTTCAGCACCGCTACCCCCCCGGCGGCCAGGGCGGTCCCGACCAGCAGCCAGCAGACCTCCGCGAGGTCGGACGCCGGGCGCGCCGCGTAATACCCGACCAGCGCCGTCAGGACCGAGAGCAGGCTCAGCCGCGGCTTGGTGAGGGCCAGGTAATCGCGGAACGTCGCGGCGGCCGGCGCACTCATCCGCGGGAGGGGGTGGCCAGCGGCGCCGGGCCGTCCAGTTGGTCGCGGTGCGCGACCCACGTGAGCCAGAAGGTGACGGCCAGCGTGAGGGCGCCGATCACGACGTGGGCGGTCGTCATCTCCGGGCGTCGCAGGGTCCAGATGACCATCGCCCCGAGCAGGATCTGCAGGACTAGCAGGGTGACGAGGGCCGCGGCGCCGGCGCGCATCGCCGCGCCGGAGGCCGGGTCGCGGCGGATGGTCCAGGCGAACCAGGTGAGCGCCCCGGCTAGGATCACGGCCATCACCCGGTGGGCGAAATGGATGCCGATGCGGAAATCCCACACCGCGGGCAGGAGGGCGTTGTCCGGCGGCGGGGTCGAGAACGGGAAGCTGCCGATGGCCAGGCCCGCGTTGTTGTGCCGCATCGTCGCGGCGATCGCCAGCTGGGCCAGCAGCAGCAGGCAGCAGACGATGCCCGCGCGGCGCACCCGCGGGCCGAACGGGGCGGAGGTCTCGATCCAGCGGCGCGACAGCGCGACCGCGATCCCGATCAGCAGGCAGACGTAGACCTGCGCGAGGATGCCGTGGGGGATCCGCAGCATCTCGCCGACCGACATCGTGATGCCCGGCACGTGGAGCTCGTGCAGGAGCACCCGCTTGCCCCCGATGATCCCCTGCAGAATCACGATGCCCAGCGCCCAGTAGCCGAGGCGGCGCAGCCACGCCCGCTCCTCGCGCCGCCACAGCCAGACCGCCAGCCCGATCGTGATCAGGCCCATTACGGCGCCCGTCAGACGGTGCGAGTGCTCCGCGAACATCGAGAGGTCCGAGAGCCAGCCCTCCGGGTTGATCGAGCCGTTGGACAACGGCCAGTCGGGGAACGCCATCCCCGCGTTGATGCTGGTGGTGAACGCGCCGAGCGTGACCAGCAGGAAGACCCACCCCGAGCCCGCGGCGGCGAACGCGGCGAGCGCGGGCTGGTGGATAGTGGTGCGGCGGGCTCCGGATTCGGCGGCCATACGGGTGCGGTCGGGGAGATGAAGCGGGGCGCGCCCGCGCCGCAAACCCTTTGACAATTTTGTCCCCCGCCGGATCGGTTTAGTAGATGCCCGCGTGTCGCCTATTCATCCTCCTGGGCCTGCTGGCGGCCGCGCTGGCCGGGTGCCGCCGCGCCGCCGAGGCTCCGGCCGCGGCCCCGGCCGCGCGCCCCGCGGAGGTCCGGCACCCGCTGACCGGCCTCATCCTGAAGGTCGAGGCCGAGCAGGGCGTCCTCATCGTCCAGCACGAGGAGATTAAGGGCTATATGCCCGCGATGACGATGGAGCTGGCCGTCGGTCCGGAGGAGTTGGCGGTGGCCCGCGCGGGCCGGCGCATCCGGGCGGATCTGGTGGAGGGCGCGGACGGCGTCTACCGGTTGGAGCGGATCTGGCCGGACGAGGCCTCCACCGAGGCCAAGGCGGTCGCGGCCGCGGCGCTCCAGCTGCGCCAGGACACGCACACGCGGGGACGCCACGCCTACCGCGAGGTCGGGGAGGTGACGCCGGACTTCGCCCTGCTGGACCAGGACGGGCGCGTCGTGCAGATGGCGCGGTTCCGCGGGAAACAGGTGCTGCTCAACTTCATCTTCACCCGCTGCCCGGTGGCCACGATGTGCCCGGCGTCGACCGCGAAGATGATCACCGCGCAGCGCCTCGCGCGGGAGGCGGGGGTCGTTAACCTCGAGTTGGTCTCGATCACGCTGGATCCCACCCACGACACGCCGGGGGTGTTGCACGCCTATGCGGCGATCCGGGGGATCGACACCGCGAACTTCTCCTTCCTGACCGGCCCGACCCAGGCGATCCGCGACCTGCTGGCCCAGTTCGGGGTCAGCACCCAGTTCCAAGGGGATATCCTCCAGCACACCCTGGCCACGGTGCTGATCGCGCCGGACGGGCGGATCGCGCACCGCACGGACGGGAGCCAGTGGGATCCCGAGGAGTTCGTCCGCCGCCTTTCCCGCTGATGTCCACCGCCGCCTCCGTCCCGCCGCTCGACCGTCCGCCCTTCGCCTGGGGCCAGTTCCTCGCGCTCACCGCGGGGGCCGCCGTGGTGTTCGCGCTGCTGCGGCTCATCCCGACGGGCAGCGACCTGAACCATATGGATTTCCGGGTCGAGGCGAAGGGCGGCCAAGCGATCGAGTTCTGCGACCCGCTCAATCCGCAGTTCATCCCGGTGGTCGCGGTGAAGTCCCCCGTGGTGATGGAGGTCGCGTCCGCCGTCCCGCCGGTCGCCGGGCGCGCGGTGGCAGCGGTGGTCACCCTGCGGACCGCGCGCGGCAAGGCGATCGGCCCGGAGGACCTGCAGGTGACGCACACCCGCCGCCTGCACCTGCTGGCCGTCGACCCCACCTTGGCGGATTACCAGCACCTGCACCCCGCGCCCGGCGCGCAACCCGGCGAATGGGCCTTCACCTTCACCCCGGCGCGGCCCGGCACCTACCGGATCTTCGCGGACTTCACCCCGACCGCCACCGGCCGGGGGCTCTACGCGAGCGCGGACGTCGAGGTGGCGCCCGCCGCCGGCGCCTCCGCCGCGCCTGCGCCCGCGCCGATCGCCGCGGGGGAGCCGCTGACGCGGGACGGCCACCGCTACGCGTTGAGCGTGCGCCCGGCGCCCGCGCGGGCGGGCCAGCCGCTGGACCTGCGCTTCGGCGTGGAACGGACGGACGGGGCCGCGTTCGCGCTGGGCGAGGTGATGGACGCGTTCGCGCACCTCGTGGCGTTCGACGCGGAGCGCTCCGGCTTCGCCCACCTGCATCCGGTCGTGACCGGACCGGCGCGGCCCGGGCCGGCCCCGCGGACGGAACTCGACTTCAAGCTGACCATCCCGCGCGCCGGCCGTTACACCATCTGGGCGCAACTGAGCCTCGAGGGCCGCGAGGTGTTCGTGCCGTTTCAGTTGGAAGTGAAATGAGCGCTCCCGGCCGGGCGCGGAACCGGGGTGAGGCGTGGGAGCGCCGCGTGCCGCCGCTGCTGGCGTGGGCATTGGCGGCGGGTGCCGTCTGGGCGCTGGGGCGCGGCTGGCCGGCGCCGGGCTGGGGTGGGCCGGGGGCGTCCGTCGCGGCCGGACTGCTGGCGGGCGCGGGAGGCGGGTTCGCGGGGGCGGGGGTGTGGCGATTCCGCCGGGCGGCGACCAGTTTGAGCCCGGTCGACGGGGCGGGCGTGCGCGTCCTGGTGGTGGACGGGGTGTACGCGTGGACGCGGAACGATGTACCTGGGGTTGGCGTTGGCGCTGGCGGGGGTCGTGGTCTGGCGGGGGAGTGCGGTCGCGGTGGCGCCGTGGCCGCTGTTCTGCGCCTTCCTGCAGCGGTTCCAGATCCGGCCGGAGGAGCGGGACCTGGCCGCCGCGTTCGGCCCGGAATTCGCGGCGTACCGGGCGCGGGTCGGCCGCTGGTTCGGCCGGCGGGCAAAGCTGAAGGGGTGATCGGGCGCGGCGCCCGGAAGCGCGGACTGCCCCCCGCTCAGGCCTCGTTGGCGCGGAGGACCCGCAGCATATTCCCGCCGATGATCTTCCGGATGTCGTCGTCCGGGTAGCCGCGCTGGACCAGACCCACGGTGAACAGCGGCCAGTTGGTCCACGCGAGCGACGCGGCGGCGCGCGGGTCGCGGGTGCCGGGCGTGAGCGCCCCCGCGGGCCACAGCGCCTCCCAACGGACCCGCCCCGGCGGGCGCGACGGCGCGGGGGTGTCGTTCGGCCGCAGGCGCGAGGCGTAGCCGACGTCCGTCCCGATGCCCACGTGGTCCACGCCGAACTTCCGCGCCACGTGGTCGATGTGGTCGAGGAAGGCCGGCAGGTCGCGGCCGCGGCCGAGGAAGGCCTGGATGCAGCAGATCCCGATCAGCCCGCCGGTGTCGGCGATCGCGCGGATCACCTCGTCGGTCTTGGCCCGGATGTGCGGCTGCAGCGCGGCCGCCGTCGAGTGGCTGGCGACCATCGGCCGGGTGGACGCCTTGGCCGTGTCGTGGCTGGTGCGCAGGCTGCTGTGCGAGACATCCGCGACCACGCCGTGGCGGTTGAGCTCCGCCACCGCCTGCCGGCCGAAGTCCGTCAGCCCGCCGTCCGTGGGCTCGCCGCAGCCGGTGCCGAGCGGGTTCTGGCGGTTGTAGGTGACGTGCATCATCCGCACGCCGAGGCCCGCGAAGGTCGGGATCAGGCGCAGCTCGTCCCGCGTATTCACCCACTGGCCCGGGAGCGGGACGCCGTTGGTGGTGAGCACGATCGCGTGATGCCCGGCGCGCCGGGCGGCCGCGATGTCGTCGGCGCGGACGGCCTTCGGGAAGCGGGACCGGAGGTGGTCGGTGACGTGGACCCAGCGCGCGAGGCGCTTCATCAGCTGCAGGGGGTTGTTACCCTCCTCGCCCGCGTTGCGGATGATCGCGGTCACGCCCGCCGCGGTCCACGCGCCCTCGAACTCCGCCCGTTCCGCGGCGTCGCTGACGAAGCGGGTCATCATCATCTCCTCGCGGGCGTCGTTGATCTCGCCCTCGGACGCGCCGGAGGCGATCACCCGGGCGAGCGCGGCCTGGTCGACCGCGGCCTGCGGGCCGAAGCCGTAGGTGTCCACCACGACGGACTGGGCGTGGAGCTCGAGGCCGTGCTGGAGGTCGCGGGCGGAGGGTTGAAGCAGGGCGAGGGCGGCCTGGCGGTCGGCGGCGATGCGCGGGTTCTCCGCGGCGGCCGCGGCGGCGGGCAGGGAGCGCAGGGCGAGCGGGGCGGCGGCGGCGAGGCCGAGGAAGGAGCGACGTCTCATCGGGGGCGGGGAGGCCGGGACGGGGCGCCCGGAGGGTGGGGGGAGCGTGGCCGCGCGGCCGAGCGCGGGTCAACCGGGGAATCCGAACCCGCGGCCCGGCCGAGCCGCGGCCAAGGTTCGCCAAGCGGCCCGCGTTCCGCCTCGCTTCCCGGATGGGTTCCCCCGAAGGCCTCATCCTGCTCGATCCCTTCCCGCGCCGGCTCGACCGCATCTTCGACGCCCCCACGCGCGCCCGCCTCGAGCGCCTCGGCCGCGTGCTCTGGCACGACGGTTCCCCCGCCCCCGCCGCCCACCTCGACGCGCACCTGCCCGACGCCGTCGCCCTCATCGGGCAGTCGCCGCTCGACCGCGCCCGCCTCGACCGCGCGCCCCGGCTCCGGGCGGTGTTCAACGTCGAGAGCAACTTCCTGCCGAACCTCGACTACGCCGAGTGCCACCGCCGCGGCATCCCCGTGCTCTCGACCGCGCCCGTCTACGCCCGCCCAGTGGCCGAGATGGCCCTCGGGATGGCGATCTCCCTCGCGCGCCGGATGCACGAGGCCGACGCCGCCCTGCGCGCGGGCCGGGAACGCAAGGACGACAACCACGACTCGTTCCTGCTCCACGGGAAGACGCTCGCCCTGGTCGGCCACGGCAACCTCGGCCGCGCGCTCGTCCCGCTGCTGCGGCCGTTCTCGCCGGAGCTGCTGGTGCACGACCCCTGGGTGCACCCGGCCGTGCTGCGCGAGCAGGGCCTGGTGCCGGCGGGGCTCGACGAATGCTTCGCGCGGGCGCGGGTGGTCTTCCTGCTGGCGGCGAGCACCAGCGAGAACGCCGGCCGGATCGGCGCGGCGCAGTTCGCGCGGATGGCGCCCGGCGGGGTGATCGTCCTCGCCAGCCGCGCGGAGCTGGTGGACTTCCCGGCCCTGCTGGCGGAGGCGCGCTCGGGCCGCCTGCGCGTGGGGGTCGATGTCTGGCCGGAGGAGCCGATCCCGCGCGACGAGCCGGGGCGCACCGTGCCCAACACGCTTTTGCAGGCGCACCGGTGCGGCAGCGTGCCGGAGATCCAGCCGCTGATCGGCCAGCTGGTGGCCGACGACCTGGAACTCATTCTGGCCGGCCTGCCCCCGCAGCGCTGCCAGCCCGCGCGCCTCGAGACCGTCGGCCGCATCCGCAGCCGCCCCGTGGGCGCGTGGTCCCTCGGCGCCACCCCGCCGCCCGGCCGGTCGGGGTAAGCGGCGGCGCGCCGGGAAACCGCGATTTCCGGGGTTTTCCGGCCCCGGGGAGGGCTGGCCTACCCCGGGGCGGGAAAGGTGCTTAAACGGGAAGGAATCGGCCCCGGGGCGGGATCGGATGCAGGGTTTACCCCGACCCTTGCCCGTGACCACCGGCGCACCGGCCCGGGACGTTGCAGTTGCCATCGGGCGTGGCGGGGGCATCACGGTCGTTGATGCCCGAATCACCGACCAGCGAGCCCCCCGGCTTGGCCGCCGAGGAGCGTTTGCGCGCCCTCTACCGGGCCGCCAGCCCGACGGAGAAGCTCGCGGTGGTCGCCCGCCTCAACGGCACCCTGGCCGCGCTCAAGGAGGCCGCCCTCCGGGCCGCGCACCCCGCGTGGTCCGCCGAGGAACGGCGCGCGGCCCTGCGGCGCTGGTGGTGGTCCTCGCGGGCCTGACGATGTGGGACTGGCTGTTCCAGTTCCTTAATCCGCTGGAGACGGCCGGGGTGCCCTACGCCATCGTCGGTTCCGTCGCCTCCTCCGTCTACGGTGAACCCCGGGCGACCAACGACGTGGACCTCGTCCTGCAGTGCGGGCCGGCGGACGCGGCGGGGTTGGCGCGCGCCTTTCCCGCAGATCGCTTCGACGTGCCTCCGGAGGAAGTCATCGCCGTGGAGCTAACCCGCCCGGCGGGCGGCCACCTGAACGTCATCGCCCTCAAATCAATGACCAAGGCGGACCTCTATCCCCTTACCCCCCGGGATGAGGCCTGGTTCTCCCGGCGCCGTCGACTCGAGGTGGCCGGCCGCCCGGTGTGGTTCGCGGCCCCGGAAGCGGTGATCCTGCACAAGCTGCGTTTCTTCCGCGAGGGTGGCGGGGAGAAACA
>Ga0194130_10003776_pt1 | contig 19929 bp, 18 predicted proteins | sample TA2KigsurfametaG_FD_160084 | JGI IMG/M metagenome (GOLD analysis project Ga0194130, IMG submission 160084) | Freshwater microbial communities from Lake Tanganyika, Tanzania - TA2015050 Kigoma 12 surface | ecosystem: Environmental > Aquatic > Freshwater > Lake | place: Tanzania: Lake Tanganyika... | reverse complement strand
TCGCATACAAATTGCCGGGGGTAATTTGCGCGATGTCGTGGTGTTCTACGGCAGCAAGGGTCAATTTGTGGGAGACGTGGCCCAGAATCAACCTATCACCGTCTCGATTGATGACACCACCGCAGAGTTCCCCTGTGATGTGAACAGCGATCTCGAACAACCCTTCGATCAACGACGGCTATACGAAGTCGTCGCCGGGTACTGTGGTGCCGTCACTGCGTTGCCCACCAACCGCGTCGTCGTCTATGGTTGGAGCGATACAACGTCAAATCCACCGGTTGTCCAGGGGGTGCGGGTAACCGCGCAACGCCAATTACACGTGATTACCATCAACCTGCCATGAGTGCCACGCCACAGATACTAGCGCAACTCCAGACGCAGCTCACATCACACCTGCCCGGTGTGTGGATTGTGGGTGTCTCAGGAGGTCCTGATTCACTGGCGCTGTTATATGCACTTTGCGAAAGCGGCATCGGCGCCGCTGTGCACGTCTACCACCTTGACCACGGACTACGTGGCGACCAGTCAGCGGCCGATGCCGAATTTGTGCGCCAATGTGCGACCAAACTAGGCATCCCTCATCGCATCGAAAAAGCCAACCTTGCCAGCGAGGCAGCGCCCTATCACAACCTCAACGAAGCCGCCCGCGTGGTACGCTATCGTCGCTTAGCACAGTATGCCAGTGAGACGGATGCCACGGCAGTACTCGTGGCCCACACCCGTGATGATCAAGCCGAAACGCTTCTGATGCGCCTACTCAGAGGGAGCGGGCCAACGGGACTCGCATCCATGCGCCCTCAACTGGCATGGCACCAATGGGCGCCACCCGCCATGCACGGTCGCGCCATGTTGCTCAGACCACTCCTCGAGTGCGATCGTGCTGAGACGGTGGCGTTTTGTCAGGACCGCCAACTGACACCACGCCATGATCCGAGTAACGATAACCCGCACAATCAGCGCGTACGCATGCGCCAACACATCGTACCCGCACTCCGCCACGAACAACCACAACTCAATGCCATCCTCAGTCGTACGGCATTGCTCTGTGCTGATGACGCAGATTTCGTGGCACATCAACTTGCCGTGGCATGGCCGACATTTGCCACACAGCATGACCACACCGTCACCATACAACGTTCGGTATTTGTGACGCTCCACGTGGCACTTCAACGCGCCGCCATCCGGCACGCCATTACGCGTGTGCATGGGTCACTACGCGGATGGAGCCTTGAGCATGTCGAATATGTGCGCCAAGCCATCCAGCATCCACCACGCCGCCAGCAACAACTACCGAACCACGTCACGTTACGCGTGCGCACAGACCACGCCACAATCATGTTGCCGTATGCACTGGCATCTGGGCCATGTATCGATACCAGTCACATCATCCAGCCACACGGCGTCATCAATTGTCGAGATGAATGGTGGCTTCTCAGTACGTCTGCGCACGCAACTATACACCGCAATCGCTGGCAGGTCTTTCTTGATCCACATCGGGTATATCAGCTACGTACGCGCCAGGACGGCGAGCAGATTGGCATCGGGCATGGGCGTCATCGTCGCCTACAAGACGTGATGGTAGATGCACGTATTCCCGCAGCACAACGCGCACACTGGCCCATCGTTGTGACTGATCAACACGTGGTCTGGGTGCCCGGTGCACGCGTTGATCCGCACTATGTGGCGCCACCTGACACACCTGCCATGCATCTGTCTCTGATTCATGCCACCGACCACGAAAATTTCAGGTATGATGAATAACATCTTTTTATCGGGAGCGCACGGTACTCGTATGCATCAAGACATTCATCATGTTCTACTCACCGCCGAACAAATTGACGCACGTGTCAAAGCACTCGGCCAAATCATCGCACGCGATTATCGCGATGTGGGCGATCTCGTGTTGATTGGTGTACTCAAGGGATGTACGGTGTTCATGGTCGATTTAGCGCGTGCCATCGACATTCCGTTGTCAATTGACTTTATCGCCACCTCAAGTTACGGCAGTGGCACACACAGCAGCGGTGTTGTGCGGCTCCTCAAAGACCTCGACATGGACATTGCCGGTCGGCATGTGCTCATCGTCGAAGACATCATTGACAGCGGGCTCACCCTGTCGTATCTGCATGCCCAGTTCCTCAAGCGCGAGCCGGCTAGCATGCGCATTTGCACCTTGCTCAACAAACCATCACGCCGTGACCCAACCGTCACACTGACGGTCGACTATCTCGGATTCGACATCCCCAATGAATTCGTGGTTGGGTACGGTTTAGATTATGCCGAACACTACCGTAATTTGCCGTATATTGGCGTTCTCAAACCGGAGATTTACACGCACTAACTATCGAGATGACTGGCTGAGATATGCACTCAGCCAGTCGTTTTGGTTGTGTTAGAGTTCAATAAGAGTTACTATTTTGCCATTTTCTCCTCTTGCCCCCACAAAAAGCAGAGTGGTATAATCACTCTACCTACTGCAGAGTAGGAAGTCCCCACGTTGTCTCACCACTGAGACACACCAAGACCCAACGGAGTGCGATCTCCTAGATTGAGAAGAGTTATGGGCGAAAATCGCTGGCTCAAGAATAGTTTCGTCTACCTTATCATCCTGGTTGCTGCGTTAGCGCTGTTCTTTAATTACTTCAGCAACACGCAAAACGTACCCAACGAGCGTGGCATTTATGCAGTGCTTGCAGATGCCAAGGCTGGCAAGGTAGGTAGCATTGAGGTTCAGTCAGGGAGCAACGAAATCCGCGTGCTCTACCTCGACGGTACATCAGTGCGCTCACGCATCGAGACTGGTAGCAGTATTACCACCTTGATGGTCCAAGCTGGCGTTCCGCTCGAAAGCGTTGATGTCAAAGTCGCTGCAGCTCCGGCGTGGGGCGGTTTGTTCAACGTCTTCTCCGTGTTATTGCCAGTGCTTTTGATGATTGGTTTCTTTGTCTTCTTCATGCGCCAGGCCCAAGGCTCCAACAACCAAGCGATGTCGTTTGGCAAAAGCCGCGCCCGCATGTTCTCAGGTGATAAGCCGAGCGTCACCTTTGCGGATGTCGCCGGTCAAGAAGAGGCCAAACAAGACCTCACCGAAATCGTCGAGTTCCTTAAGTTCCCCGACAAATTTGCCGCTTTGGGCGCCCGTATTCCCCGCGGTGTCTTGATGGTTGGCCCTCCGGGAACAGGTAAGACCTTGCTGTCACGCGCCGTCGCTGGCGAAGCAGGTGTGCCGTTCTTCTCGATCTCGGGTTCCGAATTCGTCGAAATGTTTGTCGGCGTCGGCGCCTCACGCGTCCGCGACCTATTCGATCAGGCCAAGCGCAATGCGCCATGTATCATCTTCATCGACGAAATCGACGCAGTCGGTCGTCAACGTGGCGCCGGTCTCGGCGGTTCACACGATGAGCGCGAGCAAACCCTCAACCAAATCCTCGTTGAGATGGACGGGTTTGACTCCAACACCAACATCATCGTGATTGCTGCCACCAACCGCCCTGACGTCCTCGATCCCGCCTTGGTCCGCCCAGGCCGATTCGACCGCCAGGTCGTCCTTGACGCCCCAGACATGAAGGGCCGCGTCGCAGTCCTCGGTGTCCACACCAAGGGCAAGCCACTCGCAGATGATGTCGATCTGTCCGTCGTCGCCAAGCTCACCCCCGGCTTCTCGGGCGCTGATTTGGCCAATGCAGTCAACGAGGCCGCCATTCTGGCCGCTCGCCGCTCAAAGAAGCAAATCAGCCAAATTGAGTTGACCGATGCCGTTGAGCGCGTTGCCCTCGGTGGCCCAGAGCGCCGCAGTCGCGTCATGACCGACCGTGAGAAGTTGCTCGTCGCCTACCACGAAGCTGGTCACGCTGTGGCCGCCGCCGGTATGGCCCGCGCCCACATGGTCCAAAAGGTCACCATCATCCCACGTGGTCGCGCCGGTGGCTATACCCTCTTCTTGCCCGAAGAAGATAGCCTGCGCTACACCACCGCCTCACAATTCAATGCCCAACTCGTGGCAGCCCTCGGTGGCCGCGTCGCCGAAGAGCTCATCTTCGGTATCGAAGAAATCACCACCGGCGCCTCCGGCGATATCACCCAAGTCACTCGCATTGCCCGCTCAATGGTCACCCGCTTCGGCATGAGCCGATCACTCGGTCCTATCGCCTTCGGCGAAAAAGAAGAGATGATCTTCCTCGGCCGCGAAATCAGCGAGCAACGCAACTACGGCGAAGAAGTCGCCCGCAAAATCGACGAAGAAGTTCATCGCATCGTCGCCGAGGCCTATGAGCGCACGCGCAACATCTTGACCAGCAATCGCGAAGTCCTTGATGACATGGCCAATGCCCTCATCGAGTACGAGTCCGTTGACGGCGATCGCTTGCGGAGCTTGATTGCGCGCATCGAGCAGAACAACGGCCAGCTCAACCCGGCCTAGTTCGATCGAGTACAACAGACCGGCCGTGATGGATACTCCATCACGGCCGGTTGCTCGTTCTATGACCTGTCAACAATCTCTACACGCAACCACAGAACACTGCCACGCCTACTACTCCATCTTCTGTACCTCTTGCCAGACCTCATAGGCGGCCCCTGCATTGAGCACCAAAATACCGACACCCACCACCAAGTCGGGCCATGCCGATGCAGTCGCAAACGTCAACACGCCGGCCATCACAATCGCCACATTCGCAAGCACATCGTTACGCGCCGATAAAAAAGCCGCTTTGATGAGACCACTCCCATGACTGCGGTAGCGCACCAACAACCACGCACACGTAAGATTCACCACCATGGCGCCAATGCCCGTCCACGTCAAACTAATCGGGTCAGGCGTTTGCATGGTACCGAACTTTTCGACGGCTGACCATGCAGTTGTCACACCAGGCACCAATAACAAGCCGGCCAACACCATGCCCACCCGCCGGCGCCATACCACGCCGAATCCCAACGCCAAGAGAATCAACGCATTGACCGACGCATCTTCTAAGAAGTCAATGCTATCGGCCAACAGTGCAACTGAGTCAATCAGCTGAGCCACACCAAACTCAACAAAAAAGTAGGCAAGGTTTGCGAGCGCCACGATGCGAATGATACGTATTAGCTGCGGATCATGGGGCGTCTGTGTCATGATTATGTCCGTATATTCTGAAGAGCAGCGAGCAGAACCAGCGCATATGCATCAACGGCATGTGTTGACGAGGCCTCGTATCGCCAATCACCCACCTGAACGCGGCAACGAGTTCCTTGTGCCCACACCTCAATTTGCAACACGGCGTGTGGTCCCAGCGTGTTCATGAGCAAATCGCGCACTTGCGTTTCATTGGGCAACCACAACGCCTCGTGTGCCAACACACTATCGAGCGCCCACTCACTTGCCCCATGAAAAAGCAGTGCCGGCGCTCCTTCAAGCAGGGCCAATTCAACCGCACCAGGTGCGATTAACCAGACATCGCTCGGATCATCGAACAAACAGAACCAGTCACCGTTGGCTGGCTTCCAACGAATTCCAGCATCAAACACCGCACGAGCCAGAGTACTATCAATCAATGCAACCATGGTGTTCTGACTTTTCTACGGACCGCACATGCTGAATAGCAGCCAAACGACTCTCTTGTATCATGCGCAATGTCTCACTCCAGACGGCACGATGCGGGTGCATATGGTGGTACAACAACTCGGCGATGACCAAGTTACGGTACCACTTGCGATTGGCAGGCACCACGTACCATGGTGCGTGAGCCACACTCGTACTGCGCATCACGGTATCGTATGCCTCCAGATATGTCCCAAACAAACGACGATCATGCCAATCATCGGCCGAGAGCTTCCACGCCGTTTCGAGTGATTGCTCGCGAGCAATCAAGCGTTCGGCTTGCTCATCGGCATCTATATGCAAAAAACACTTAATGATAATCGTGCCATCATCGTGTAATAACTCTTCAAAATGGCGGATATGCCGTACACGTCGTTGACGCAAATCATCGTCAATCGTGCCTCGGGCATACTGTGCAACCACATCTTCGTAGTGCGAGCGATTAAAAATACCCAGCGTCCCGCGGTTCGGTACGGCCGCATGGACACGCCACAAAAAATCATGTGCTAGTTCGTTGGGGGTCGGCAACTTAAACGATTGCACCACACAATTCAGCGGGTCACCCTCACTCATAACGAAGCGCACGACGCCATCTTTGCCACTCGCGTCAAGACCTTGTAACATCAACAAGACTCGATGTGTACCAGCACCAAACATCAAAGCTTGCAATGCACTCACCTCGTGCATGAGTACGTCAGCACGTGACTTGCCCTCTTCTTTGGTGAGTAAATGCGCCGGATTAGCACTGACACGAATGAGCGCGGGAGATGATTCATCAAACATCACTGGGATCAATTGCATGACACTTCACATCCTTAGCCATCAAACTCGTCTGATACGTCTGTCGATACCATAGCCACATCACTGCACAAGTGGGTCGCAGTCGGTATGTTGGTGGCCATGCGTTGCCAAATCTCAATATGCTTTGTGCACTCTTTGCCTGCTATCATACCACCAATCAGGCGTATTCAAGTGCAGTGTGCTATAATCACATGCAGTATTTGGCAGATGCGAGGCGATATCGATGAAAGAACTCTTTCGTCGTGCTCCAAAAGCGTTTACGCCCGGTGAGCAGACACCTGAACAAGGGACCCCGGATAACATGTGGGTCAAATGCCCATCATGTGGCGATTTGACCTACGTCAAACAACTCCGCGATAACCTCAAGGTATGTAAGTGTGGTCACCATATGCGCCTGAGCGCATTCGAGTGGCAAGGACTCTTCGACAGCGATTCTTTCATCCAAGAGGATGGTGACATCGCTCCTCTTGACCCGCTCAACTTTGTCTCTCCCAAAGATAACTACGCCCAAAAGCTCCGTGATAGTCAACAAGAGACTGGTCTTTATGATGCCATGATTAGTGGGTCAGCCACCTTGATGGGCCAACCCCTGCAAGTCACCATCAGCGAGTTCGAGTTCATCGGCGGATCCATGGGCAGCGTCTTCGGCGAGAAGATAGCCCGTGCTGCTGAACGCGCCTACGGACGGCGTGTCCCGCTCTTGACCATCAACGCCTCGGGTGGTGCACGCATGCACGAGGGCGTCTTAGCGCTGATGCAGCTCCCCAAAGTCAACCTCGCTCTTGCGCGTCTTGGGAGCATTGGCATGCCCCATATCTCGTTGATGACTGACCCGTGTTATGGCGGTGTTCTGGCGTCATACGCCTCAGTCGCCGATATCATCATTGCCGAGCCCGGTGCCCGCATCGGCTTTGCTGGGCGTCGCGTCATCGAGCAGACCATTCGCCAGAAGTTGCCGGCTAACTTTCAGAGCGCAGAATTCATGCTTGAGCACGGCATGATTGACATGGTCGTCCCACGCACCGATATGCGCAACACCTTGGCACGACTGTTTAAGCTCTACACCATGCGCGATGCTTCGGCAACGCCCATCCCAGCTGACGTATGAGGATTACCCCATGAAGACACCACTCTCCGCCTGGGATAAAGTCCAAATCTCACGCCATGTCCAACGCCCACGCACCCTCGATTATGTGCGCGTCTTGTGTGAAGATTTCTTCGAACTCCACGGCGATCGACGATTTGCCGATGATGCAGCCATTGTCGGTGGCGTCGGGCGCATCAACGGTCGCTCTGTGGTCATCGTCGGTCACCAAAAAGGCCGCGATACCCGCGAGAACATGCGCCGGAACTTCGGCATGCCCAAACCAGACGGCTACCGCAAGGCCATGCGCCTCTTCCACCATGCCGAAAAGTTCGCCCTACCCGTGATTTGTCTCATTGACACCCCCGGCGCCGACCCCAGCATGGAGTCCGAAACCCGCGGCCAAGGCAACGCCATCGCCGAGAACATCCTCGTCATGGCCCAACTCAAAACGCCCCTTGTCAGCCTGGTCATCGGCGAAGGTGGCTCGGGTGGCGCACTCGCCATTGGCGTCACCGATCGCATCTTGATGCTCGAGAACTCCATCTACTCGGTGGCCGCACCCGAGGCCAGTGCTGCCATTTTGTGGCGCGACTCCTCGAAGGCGCCCGATGCCGCCAAAACGATGCGCATTACAGCCCAAGATCTGCTCGAGATGCGCATCATCGATGACATCATCCCCGAGCCCGAAGGTGGCGCGCACAACGACGCCGATAACACCGTACGGCTGGCCGGTGCACGTATCATGCACCACATCAACGAGCTCAGCCAAATGCCACTCAGTGCGCTCCTCGATCAGCGCTACCAGAAGTACCGCGTCATGGGGGCATTTACCACGCTTTCCACCTCGCAAACCAACGAGGGCGACGCATTACCGTTCGTCTAATTGATACTAGCGCGCGGGTGGATTGTGTAATCCGTCCGCGCTTTTTTATTGCTAAAGAGCCACGCCGTGCAGACCGTTGCCGCTATTATTCATCAACTTACACACGATTTGCGTGACCGCAGCGCAACCCCTCGGCTTGATGCCGAACTCATCGTTGCACATCTGTTGCGTACCACCCGCACGCGGCTCATTCTGCATCACCACGACCAATTCCCCAGCGAACATCGGTTGACACTCGATATGCTTCGCCAGCGGCGTCTCGCTGGCGAGCCCATCGCCTATCTGACCAACACGCGCGAGTTTTATGGGCTTGATTTGTACATCGATGCTCGGGTGCTTGTGCCCCGCCCCGAAAGTGAACTCCTCGTCGACCTCGCATGTGCAGCTGCGCATCGACTCAACGCTACCACGGTGGCCGATATCTGCACCGGGAGCGGGTGTATTGCCCTTGCCATCGCTCATACCAGTCCACAGCTACACGTCGTGGCCACTGACATCTCAGCAGAGGCCCTCGCAGTCGCACGCATCAATTGTGAGACGCTCAACATGACGACCCGTGTCCACCTGGTGCGCACTGATGTGTGTACCCCACTCGCACCAATTCCGGTGATTGTGAGTAATCCACCCTATACCATCCTCAGTACAATCGACGCCAACGTGCGCGATTTTGAACCACATTTGGCACTTGCTGGCGGTGATGCAGACGGTGCGTCGTTCTACCGTACGCTGGCACAGCTCTTGCCCCATCATCTGGCGCGGCCTGGATTTTTTGCCTGCGAAATCGACCCACGGCAGGTGGATATCGTGATGCACCTGCTCCAGCACGCCTACCCCGACGGCAACGTGACATGCCACAAAGATCTGGCCGGTCATCTGCGTGTCGTTGCCATCGAAGTACCCGCATAGATAATTTAGGCGCACCTAACTATTGGTAATGCTCCAGTAATGCGCACCTGTCATGATGGTCTTGGGTTCGTTCATCATGAGAGGAATTGCCATGAGTACACGCTTGATCTTGGCGCTATTACTTGCATTGACCGTGCTTGTCAACATGATTACCCCCACCACCACACACGCCCAATCCGTTGAGAGTGACACCGATGGTGACACAGGCACCGCTCCATCAAGCGATGTCCGTTACGACGACACTGGTCTATCTACGCTACGCACATCCAGCTACACCGATATCGGTCTAGCCCTCTTCTCAGCCCAAAGCCAAGCCGACATCGATCAACTGAGCACCTTGTTCGATGCTGCACGCGCCACACAACCGGCAACACGCAGCCAATCACGCAACATCCACCTCGGCGCACAACTCACCCGCGCCATCACCGGCGAAACGAACTATCGTAAGGTCCTCCCCAAAAACGCCCTCAATACCATTGTCCGCAAAGGCGACATCCTCCTGCGCCGCACCGGCATGGATGGCTGCCTCCTCTGGGATATCATCCCTCTCTGCAAATACTGGGCTCGTGTCTATGAACATGCAGGAATTTATTATGGGAAAGACAGGCATGGTATTTTTCAAGTTTACGAATCAACGAATGTTGGCGGTGTGCAATTCAAAAATATAGGGACATGGCAACAACGCGGACAATACATCGGCATCCACCGTGCACGTTCCCTCTCAACCACCACCCTCAGTAACACTCTCGACAAAATCATCAAACGCTACGGCCACCTGGTCACTCCCTATAACTACAACTTCATTGATAAGCAGACCGATCGCGCCCTCTACTGCTCACAACTCGCATGGAAGTACTTTCAAGCCATGGGCGTTGACATTGACAGTAATAGTCCGATATACGCCCAGTGGTTGATTGGCCAGTACGGTGGCAGCATCGGCAGCTATGTTGGACAACATGCCGTGGCACCCGACGAAATAGGTCTCTCAAGTGCGCTCACCCGGCTCTACGCCGGCTGGAATTAACCAAGACATCCTAGGCAGGGTGATGAGATGTCTCGTCACCCTGCCGCTCACCACAGGAGGCCGATATGCACGTATCACTGCACCGATGGTCTGCATTCTTGATTTCTTTGTTTCTCATCAGCTGCACACCTGCCTGGCAATCCGTCGAGATCCCCGCACAGCCACTCTACGTTGTCGCCGGCAAACGGGCGATTCCCGGGCTTGACGCAAGTGCGATTTGGCTCCTTGACCGCACCACGTTTGCACCGACCACCCAACGTGACCTGCCACTAACCTTCATCCACGACGGGTTCATTGATACCCAACGCATTTGGCTCGGCTATGCCGGCGATCTCAACGAAGATGCCTACGACGCAGCCACCCTCTCGCTCGATTTGCGCTCCGCACACACCCACCGCGTCTGCATGGAACCCATCTCCGTGCATCCATTTGGTGACGATGTACTTGTCCTCTGTCAAGAGCGTGGGTTTGAAGGGAAGGTCGTGCGCATGCGTGCAGAGACAGGCGAGATATTACAAGAACAATCATTAGTAACCAATTTTGGCGATATGATGTTACTAACAAGTTACCTACACAATAACGAACTGGTTATATTTGGCATCACACGCAATGATTATCAAAACCAGGATGAAGGATGTGAGCTACAAATCATAGATCCAGATACGCTCACTCGAAAAAAATGTTTGACCACTCAAGGTCATTTAGTATCACCTGGTGGCTTTCTTAAAATAGATGATCAAACACTATATATCCTAAATGAGTCAAGCGCATATCTCGAATCTGAGCAACGACCAGCAACTGATGTCTTTCGGTATCGCACGGGTGACAGTGTACTCACACCACTGGCCAACTTCGGGCGTTCTCCTGAGATGGGCACGATTCATGATGGGTACTTATACACGGTGCACAACATTTGGGATTCGTACTATCTGACCGAAGCCTCAATGACGCGCATTTACAAGACGAATCTTGCCACATGGGAGAGCACGTATTGGGAGTATGACTTTTATGAGTGGCGCTACATCGGCGATATTGCCACGGTTGATGGGCACATTTTGCTGACACGCTTCGGGCACGACGATGTCAATCAAGAGGGGCTCTACCGGCTGAACACGGACACTGGCGAACTCACCATGGTTGTCGCCTTGCCTGGTGTTTCGCTTATTCTCATGCCCAAGGAATAGGCTCGTGCACAGGTAGAGGATGGATCCCCCAAAGCGGTGGCATTTATACCTGCTCAGACTCGCCTGGTTGTTGCCACAGTGCCCAGTACTGACGCCACCGCCACACCGAGATAATCAGTGCCACCACGACGCACAGCGCAGCAAATGCACCGATCCGATAGCCAATGGGTTGTAAATACGTCAACAGCGCACAGTAGCCAATCCAGGCACAGATGAGGGCACCAAGGCGACACCAATCGTACGTTATTGCTGCATCTGCTGCGTTCATCCATCCAAGCAGGAGTGGGATCATACACGCAGCAACGGCCGTTGCCCATGCGGCACCATGCGCCCCATACTGAGGAATAAGCCAGATATTCATGCCGATATTTACCATTGCACCTAGGAGCGTGGCCCACGCCAATCGGCCCGTCTGTTGTGCTCGAATGGCCGGCATACTCACAATTGCCACCACGCCACTCATCAATGGAGCAATCAACAACCACGGTACGAATGCGGTTGCCGCGATGGCATCATGACCACCAATGAGCTGCAATAGCACTGGTGTCCATGTGACAATCAATGCGCCTACGAGCAGACTCATTGCCACATACACGGTCAATACCCACATTGTCACCTGCGGTGACATGTGTCGGCGGGCCATCGGTTGCCAGGCCTGTTTGAATGGCTCAGCAACAAATGCCATTAATGAGGCAACTACTGTGGCAATTGCGTACTGACCGAGCACGAGTGGTGTGACATACTGCACCAAAAACCACCGATCAATGAAGAGCAACATCCACACGGCTATACTCGCTGGTGCCAGTGGCAATCCGAGACGCCCAAACGCCCAGACATCATCCCAGCGCGTTGTCACCCACCACCAACGCCAACTGACTGCAATCGCAAGTAGTGCTACAAGGATGTTGGTACCGGCCAATGCAACAATCATGCCCGTCACACCGGCATCAAACCAGAGCACGAGCGTGATGCGACTCATCGCCAAGACCAGCACATAGACTACCATCAGCACTACGGCATGCCCGATGCGCCCAAGCAGGCGCGCCATCGCAAGCACCACGCCATACACGGCCGCACCAGGCAACGAAAGGGCATAGACGACCACGAGCCACGCCACATCAGAGCGTTGGATGTGATGCGCCACCAATGGTGCCACGCCCATGGCGAGTATGCTCACGCCACATGCAACTAGTATCACCAGACGTAGCGCACCCGCAAACATAGGCTGATGGGTTATGAGACCATCCGTGGACGGCGCACGGGCAATCAGAGTGGTCGGCAATCCCCACAGTGCGAGTGGGAGTAGCAACTGTGCCACGCTCTGCACAAGATCGACGGTACCGTACCCTGTAACACCGATGGCACCGATGTAGAGCGGTGTCAGGGCAAATGCCACGAGTGGCCCGAGCAGGGCAGCAAACCCGTATACGCTGGTAGTAGTCAATAAACGCCGCATGAATGGTGGGCTTTCTCACAGCATATGAGAGATACGAGTACAATAGCAGAGAATCTTACCAAAGGAGTAGTGTGTGCGTTATCGCCTCCTGGCACTTGATCTCGACGGCACCGTCGTCAATCACGACTTAACGATTCGTCCGCGTGTACGGCATGCGATTGCCGCGGCACAGCAAGCTGGCATTATTGTAACCCTCGCCACCGGGCGCATGTTTGGTGCGGCCATGCCTTTTGCCACGACACTCGCCATCTCAGCCCCGCTCATCTGTTACCAAGGCGCAGTCATCCGGAACGCCAGTGACGGCGCCATTCGATTTACCTCTACGATGCCGGGAGAGGCAACAGCCGAAGCCGTGCAATACCTTCTTGACCACCAAATCTTTGTAGTGGCCTACATTGATGAGGTCTTGTACATCGCCGAACGGCGCCCTGAGCTCGATTTGTACTTGAGTTATCATCCCGAAGGGGCCGAAGTGCGCCTCAGCGACAATTTACCTGATGTGGTGCGCCACAAACCGGCTACCAAAGTACTCTTTGTGGCCGAACCTGACATTGTGGGGCCCACGCTGACAAATCTCAAACACCTGGTCGGCGATCGCCTGGTTACCACGCGTTCTCATCAACTCTTCGGTGAACTGACCGCACTCGGTGTCAACAAAGGGGTGGCATTGGCTGAACTCGCATATCAACTCGATATTCCGCGTACCGCCGTCGTGGCCATTGGCGATCAGGCCAATGACATCGAAATGGTCCAGTGGGCAGGGCTCGGATTGGCCATGGGCAATGCCATACCCGAACTCAAAGCCGTAGCCAAACATCATCTGCCCACGATTGACGAAGATGGTGTCGCTATTGCCATCGAACAATACCTGTTGTAAATCGGATATCTACACCATACCAAAACCCCCAGGGGCTAACCCTGGGGGTTTTGGTTGCGACGACGCACGCAATCTTCTATAATTATAGACTAGCGTGAGCGGTACATGGTGCGCAAGCACTTGGTGCATACGCTAACTTGGACCTGCAGGCCACCCTCAAACGTCAATGTGGTGCGCTGAACGTTCGCCTTAAAGGTACGGTTGGTGCGAGGCGCACGGCGGAACCAACCACCAGTTGCTTGGTGACGGATGTTACGGCCGAACGTGACGCCCTTATCGCAGATTTGGCACTTCGCCATGATAACTCCTCCTCAGGAGACGGCTTGCCGACACAAATGTCGTGTGACACACTAATGAAGGATGATACCATACAAACCCATGTGATGCAAACCGCACAAACCGAAGTTGGCCAAATTTATCTCAGCACCCCGGTCATTGCCAAATTCGTAGTCATGCAACTCCGGCACATGCCGCAGGTGCGGGGGATTGGCAAGATGTCACTCGACATCACACATCCACATGCCTGGCAGCGTGTGATAGTCCACCGTGCCGATGCAATTGAAGTACCCCTTGTCATCGTTGACTCGGTGCCACTGGCTACTGCGCATGCCGAAATCACGCATCAGCTTCATACCGCCTTGCAGCGTTGGTGCGGGTTTGCGGTCACCGTAGAGGTGGCCGTCGTCCGTGTCGCACCCACAACGTAGATTCACAACGCATAACCATGCACAGTCTGTGCATAGCATAAGGGGAGATTACCGTGGCTCGTATCAAAATCGTCTCAGACAGCACCGCCGATATCGCCCCTGAGCTCGCCAATGAGCTCGATATTTCGATTATTCCGTCACGCGTCCAATTTGGCGACCAGTCCTTCCGGGCTGGCGTCGAACTCGGCAGCGAACAGTACTACCAACTCATCTCAGATGGGCGTCTACGGCCACGTTTTCTGCCACCTCAAACCGATGACATTGACACGTTGTTTCGCCGCTTGACGGTGCAATACGATCACATCTTCTCGATTCATATGGCCGCACAACTTGCACCGATTTATCGGACCGTACAGCAACTGCATTTGCGCATTCCGGCCACTGCTGCAAAAATTCACACGGTCGATAGCAAATCATTCTCGGCTGGCCTCGGAACAATCGTTACCATGGCTGCACGGGCTGTTCAGGATGGTGCGTCGCCACAAGAAGTAGAACACCTCATTGCTGATACGATTGGGCAAACGCATTTTGTCTTCTTTGTTGATACCATTGACGCGCTCGATCAAGCGGGATGTCTCGAGTACGCCAACAGTTCGTTGACGTCGCTCCAACGTATCAAACCCTTGTTACTCCTTGATGACGGCGAAATCGTCTTGTACGAACGGACACGCACACGCACCAAAGCCATTGAGGGCTTAGCCACGTTTGTCGAAGACTTCCCCAAAGTCCAGTCCGTTACTGTGTTATACACAACAGGTCCCGAAGATGTGGAGAAGTTTCTCGAACGGGTAGAGCCCGTCTTCCCACGACATCAAGTCATCGCTATGCAAATGAGCCCAAGTAGTGCGGCCATGCTCGGCCCCGGCGCCATGGGCGTTGCCGTCTACGAAGGCATCCTCTAGTCGCTCCAGAGGAGTAGCATCATGCATCTACAGGCCATCGTTGATCTCGGCAGGGGACTCCGCGCCGAGCGTGATAGCGGCTACCAAAACACCATCCATCCTGATGGTCTTGACGCGTTCGTCGACGACTGGTTGTGTACTTATCACACTCTCGCCGATGATGCCGATCTCAAGCCGATCGTAACCGCAATCCGCGGCTACTACGCATGGGAGCACGGAGTACGCGTTGCCTGCATCAACGAGGCGATTGCCGTGCTTCGCACGTTGTATCGCCGGTATGAACCTCAGTCCCACGATGCTCCTGTCGCGGCTCACGCACCGGCGCCGCCAGCGCCACCGGCGCATCACACAACACTGCATGCAGCACCCGAGCACGCTGTCACACCAGCACCAGCACCACCCGTCACACCGGCACCACGCAAGTCGGCGGCCAAACGCAACGAATCCGCACCCCATGATGGCCCCATCACGCTCAACTCGCCGCTCAAGGTCGTACCGGGAATTACTCCGTCTCTTGCACAGGCATTTAGTCGGATCGGGGTGAAGACAATTCGCGATATGCTCCACCACTACCCGTTCCGCTACGATGATTTCAGCAAGCGCATCACTATCGATGAGTTACGCCCAGGCCAAGTTGCCACCGTCATCGCCAACATCACCGAAGTCAAAAGCTTCACGATGCGTAATGGGAGTACTGGCGTCAACGTCCAACTCGAAGATGAAACCGGCATGCTCAAAATCGTCTTCTTCGGTCAACGCTGGTTGTTACGCCAGCTTAAACCAGAGATGACGATCATGGTGAGTGGCAAAGTCGATTCGTTCGGCGGCATCCGACAAATGAGTAGCCCAGACTGGCAACCATATCAACCTCTGAGTGCCGACGAATTACTGCATGTAGGGCGCATGGTGCCCGTCCACCCACTTACCAAGGGGTTGGCCGAACGCAGTGCCCGCACCACCATCAAACGCATCATCGACAATTATGCCGATCTGTTGGCCGATCCATTACCCGTGGCAGTGCGTCAACGCACCGGGTTAATTGACCTCGTCGATGCCATCAAACGCATCCACTTCCCTGCTACTCCTGAGGACGTGATTGCAGCGCGAACGCGTCTCGGTTTCGACGAGTTTTTGACCATTCAATTAGGCGTACTGCAGCGCAAGATCAACTGGCAGGGTGAGCCAGGCTATGCCATGCCCTACAACGATGATGCACATGCAGCGCTGCTTGCAGCCTTGCCATTTGCCTTGACCAATGCCCAAAATCGAGCCTTGGGAGAAATTTTCGCTGACATAGCGGCACCCATCCCCATGGCTCGACTACTCCAAGGCGACGTCGGTAGCGGCAAAACCGCCGTCGCTGCGGCTGCCGCACTCCAGACAGTAGCCAATGGGTATCAAGCAGCCATTATGGCGCCGACCGAGATCTTGGCCGAGCAACACTACCGCGGCTTGAGCGCCTTACTGGGCAACATCAACGTGCGCCGGAGCAACGAGTGGCAAGAACTCCTCGGCGACAATCGACGCAGTCGTCTCGCCGAAATTCAGCAGTTGTTGGGCATGGACCCCAACCAGAGTGATGGCGTACGCATCGCCCTCCTCACCGGCAGTCTTGGCACCAAAGAGCGCCGACGCGTCCTCGAAGGAGTGGCCCGCGGCGAAGTTGACTTGGTGGTAGGTACCCATGCCTTGATTAGTGAGGGTGTGCAGTATTTGCGCCTCGGCCTCGTCGTTGTTGATGAGCAACACCGCTTTGGCGTCGAACAGCGGCAGCGCCTCAAAGACAAAGGGCACAACCCGCACATGCTAGTCATGACGGCAACACCCATTCCACGCACGCTAACCATGACGATCTATGGCGATCTTGACACCTCGATTCTTGATGAATTACCCCCTGGGCGCCAACAAATTACCACCAAGCGCATCACCAACGCCGAGCGGCACAAGGCCTACAATCACATCCGCAAGCAAGTCGCCACAGGGCGCCAAGTATTTGTGATATGCCCGCTAGTTGAGGAGAGCGATAAGTCAGATTTGCCATCGGCCGAGGAGATGTACGAAAAGCTCCAATCCGACGTCTTCAAAGATTTGCGCGTCAGTCTGATTCACGGCAAGATGAGTGCCAAAGACAAAGATGCCATCATGGTGGCGTTCCGCAATCACGAGGCTGATATCTTGGTGGCGACAGCAGTCATTGAGGTGGGCATCGACATCCCCAATGCGAGCACGATGATGATCGAGGGAGCCGACCGCTTTGGCTTGGCACAGCTCCATCAGTTCCGCGGGCGTGTTGGGCGTGGACCGCACAAGAGCTACTGTATTTTGGTCAGCGATCGCGACAACGAAACAACAAACCTGCGACTTGATGCAATGGTTGCGAGTAGCGATGGGTTTATACTGGCCGAGAAGGATCTCGAAATTCGCGGGCCGGGTGAATTTTTCGGTACACGCCAAAGCGGCATGCCCGACCTCAAAATCGCCCAACTCACTGACATGCGCTTGTTGCAGGCCGCCCAGCTCGAGGCCAAGACAATTCTCCGTGAAGACCCCGAATTAGCACTGATCCAACACGCCCTGCTACGGTCACAGGTCGAAGCATTTTGGGCGCGTGCAGTCGATGCCAATTAATGCGGCCGCGGGATATCGTGCGTTATCGTGCACGCGACGTCAATCATCTGGAGCGCAACCATGTCAATGCTTTCGTTTGATACACAAGCCGGGCACTTCCATGTGCGCACGATTGCCGTGTGCGTACACAACAACAGTGTGCTAATACATCAAACTCCCGGGCATGCCGTGTGGTCGTTGCCGGGTGGGCGCGTTGATATGGGCGAAAGCAGCACAGAAGCGCTAGAACGTGAAATGGCCGAGGAGCTTCACACGCGTGTGCACATTCAACGGTTCATGGCAACTATCGAGCTGATTGACCGTGACTTCCATGGGCAGGTGTTTCATGAAATTGGCCTGTATTATGCGGTCACCTTGCTAGATCTTGCGTGGCAATCGACCGTATTTCGTGGACCAGAACAAGACAATCCGGCTGACTTCTGGTGGTCTCCGCTGGCACAGCTCACCGATGTGCCACTCGTGCCAGGCGCCATCAAGCGCATGATTTTGACGGCACCTGATGCATATGTGCATCTCCATGCCACCCATCAGCACTACCACGAAATCACGCACACCATCATCAACACCTCATTGTCAAAGTAGAACATTTGTGTTATTATTCTTACAACATGATGACAGCGCGCATCAAAGGAACGCCGGATGAGTGTAGCACGTGACACACAACAACGACCATCGAACGAATCCTCTGGGCTCAGCAACTACCAGCTGGGTCGGGCGGTGCGTATCGACGATCTGGCCGTCTACTACACCGCACAACGCGCCAACGTGCATCATGCGCTGACGGTCGCCATACTCCGTCGCAACGATCCTCTCTCGTTGGCACGCTTTCGTTTGGCCGCCAAACTCGGTTCGCAGATCAGTCACCCCGGGTTATTGCCGGTGCTCGCAAATGGGCGCGACCCAAATTACGGCGACTACATGGTTACACCTGATCCCGGTGGGCAGTCGCTCGACGCCATCTTATTACAAGGTGCGCTTGACCCCATCCATGTGGTGCACATATTTAGTCAACTGGCCACCGTGATTGATGCGCTACACGATGAGCAAATCATTCATCGCGATGTGCAGCCAGCCTATGTACTGGTCGCAGACGATCTCGGCGTGCAGTTGACTGGACTCGGTTTTGCTGCGTGCGAGATGAGTCGCGAGTTAACGGGCTTTGATGATCGCGACCTCGGTAATCCCTATTATCCGGGGAGTATGCATCTCGGCGTAGCCACAGCCACCACCAATGACGACTTATATGCACTCGGTATGCTGCTCTACCACATGGTACGCGGCGGTCCCATACCTGCCACACCACTCGAGAGTTTGGCTGACATCAATCACGACTATGCCGTCTTTGATCGCGTCATTCGCCGTTTAATGGGCACTGGTGGTGGGCAACGCTATAGTAGCGCCACTCAGGCAGTTGATGCATTGCGCAACGCGGCGAGTGGTCCAATCACCGAAAAGCACCTCCTGATTGATCACGGTGATGAGCACTGGGATGCCATCGCCGAGTGGTTAGAGAATCCTCTCGAAGTCTTGTTGGCGCATGAGCTTGACGTCGACTATTTGAATCGAAGTCGTGCGCGCGCAGATACCCTGCACCACATTGACGCCATTCGGCGACTACTCGAACGCTGGTCGCGCCAAGGCATGTTCCGGCGGAGCACGGTGAGTCAGTTAATTCAACCCACCCAGATTCTCAGTTCGAACTTCTATCTGTACGAGTTACGTGTCCACTACGAAAAGCGGAGCGAACCGCATGTCAGTCGCAAAATTCACCGTTCGGGACATGCACTCCCACCACAGACACGCATTGACGACGTCTGGGACGTCGACATTACGGCGCCGGAGCGCTTCGTCGATGTGCCACAAGCGGTGGTACGCATCCCCGGCACACAACTCATC
>Ga0194130_10003768_pt1 | contig 19955 bp, 15 predicted proteins | sample TA2KigsurfametaG_FD_160084 | JGI IMG/M metagenome (GOLD analysis project Ga0194130, IMG submission 160084) | Freshwater microbial communities from Lake Tanganyika, Tanzania - TA2015050 Kigoma 12 surface | ecosystem: Environmental > Aquatic > Freshwater > Lake | place: Tanzania: Lake Tanganyika... | reverse complement strand
CGGATGCGACGCCCGTCAGGCTTCAGCTCGCCGGGGCCACGAGGGCCCGGCGAGCGCGTGGGCCGCGTCGCCGGATGCGACGCCCGTCAGGCTTCAGCTCGCCGGGGCCACGAGGGCCCGGCGAGCGCGTGGGCCGCGTCGCCGGATGCGACGCCCGTCAGGCTTCAGCTCGCCGGGGCCACGAGGGCCCGGCGAGCGTAAAGTCAGTCGAAGCGGACCTCGAGGATCTCGTACTTCAACGTGCCGGCCGGGACGTCGATGGCGACCTGCTCGCCCACCTTGCGGCCCAGGAATCCCTGGGCGAGCGGGCTGGCGACGTTGATCCGGCCGGAGTCGAAGTCCTCCTCGCCGGCGCCCACCAGGACATACGTCTCCTCGTCGCCGAACTTGAGATCCTTGACCACGATCGTCGCTCCGAACACGACCTCGTCGGTGGCCTCCTTCGCCCGCTCCACGATCACCGCACGGGCCAGCTTGTCGCGGAGCACGTTGATCTTTGCCTGGAGCATGCCCTGGCTCTCGCGGGCGCCGTGGTATTCGGCGTTCTCGCTGAGATCGCCCTCGCTGCGGGCGGCCGCAATCCGCTGGGCGAGCTTCGGCATCTCCACGGTCTCGAGCTGCTCGACCTCGGTCTTGAGCTTCTCGTAGCCGGAACGCGTCATCGGAATTCGGTCGGACATCTCATCTCCTCGAAGGGACGCCGCGTGGGAGACGGCGTCCGGCAACGCTATCAGGCCGACGCGGTCGACTCCGGAAGGTACAGCAGGCGCCCACAGCTGCGGCAGGCGATGATCTTTCCCAGCATCATCTCCGAGAGCATGTTGCCGGTGATCTGCTGGTAGCAGCCGCCGCACGTGTCGCCGTCGACCGCGGCCATCGCATCCGCGGCCTTCTGCTTCACGAGCCTGTCGTACTTCTCGCGGACGTCGTCGGCGAGGTCCTTTTCCGCGGCCACCAGGTCGGCCCGGACGCGGGCCACTTCGGCCTCCAGCCTGCCCGACTCGGCCCGCATCTTCGCCTCGGCCTCCGCCAGGCCCTTGCGGGCCGCATCGATCTCGACGTCGGCGGCCGGCACCGCGGGCTTCAGGGCGTCGATCCGTTCGAGCGCCTCGATGATCTCGTCCTCGAGCACCTGCGTGGCCATGCGATCCGCCGCGATCTGGTCGCGGAGCGTCTGGTACTCGCGGTTGGTCTTGCAGGCGTTGAGCTTCCGCTCGAGGTCGAGAATCTTGCTCTCCGCCGACTTCAGCTGGAGCTGCTTCTGGTCGGCCGCCACCTTGGCCTTTTTGAGCTCGTCGGCGGCAGCCGCCTTCTTCGCCTCCGCGGCCTGCACCTGGCGGGTGCGGGCGGCGACGGCCCGCGGCCCGGCCGCGAGCTGGTCGGCGAGATCGGCCAGTTGCCGATGCATGCGGTGCAGCGTGCGAAGGACCCCGGCTGCGACGGCGACTGTCATGGCGACGTGTTCCCTGGATTGGCTGCCCTGACCGCGGCCGAAGTCTACCAGACGCCGGAGGGGGAAAAAGCCGCGGGCCGGACGGCTCGAAGCCGTCCGGCCCGCGGTGCGCTGGATCGGGGCGTCGCCGTCAGCCGACGGACGACTCCATGAAGGTCTCGAGCTGCCGTGAGCGGACCGGGTGCTGCAGCTTCTTGACCGCCTTGGCCTCGATCTGCCGGACGCGTTCCCGCGTCACCCGGAAGATCCGCCCCACCTCCTCGAGCGTGTAGGTGTAGCCGTCGGTCAGCCCGTACCGCAGGCGAATGATCTCGCGCTCCCGGTAGGTGAGCGTCTTGAGCAGCGAATCGATCTTGTCGCGGAGCAGGCCGTGCGTGGTCGAGGTGGTGGGACTGGCCACCCCCACGTCCTCGACGAACTCGCTGAAGCTCGCATCCTCGCTCTCACCGACGGGCCGGTCGAGGCTCATCGGCTGCCGGCCCATCTCCAGCACGCGGCGGGCCTCCTCGAGCGGCACCCCGGCGGCGGCGGCGATCTCCTCCGGCGACGGCTCACGGCCGAACTCGTGGAGCAGCTTCTTGGCGGTCGTCCGCAGCTTCGAGAGCACGTCGATCATGTGCACCGGGATGCGGATCGTGCGGGCCTGATCGGCGATGGCCCGCGTGATCGCCTGCCGGATCCACCAGGTGGCGTAGGTCGAGAACTTGAAGCCGCGGCGGTATTCGTACTTGTCGACCGCCCGCATCAGCCCGGTGTTGCCCTCCTGGATCAGGTCGAGGAACGACAGGCCGCGGTTGCGGTACTTCTTGGCGATCGACACCACGAGCCGAAGGTTCGAGGCGGAGAGATTCCGCTTGGCCGCCTCGTACTCCAGCTTGAGCTTCTCCAGCGACTGCACCCGGTGCCGCAGCGACCGGGGGCTTTCCAGGGTGGTGAGCATCAAGTCGCGGAGTTCCTTCCGCATGTCGGCACGGTCGTCGCAGGTGAGCCGCCCGGCCTTCATGGCCCGGAGGTCGGCCTGGAGCCGGTCCATCCGCGACGACATGCCGCGGAGGATCTTCACCAGCGGCTGAACGCGGCGGGTGCGGAGGCTGAGCTCCTCGACCAGGTGCAGCGACTTGACGCGGAGCCGCCGGAACCGGACGCGGGCCTCCCGGGCCTCCTCGGGGCTGGTGCGGGTGCTGATCAGGCGGCGGAACTCGCCGCGGCTCTCCTCCATGAGGTGCTCGAGCGTCACCAGGTTGTGCGGCATCCGCGCCTGGATCTGCTCCTTGGTGAGCCGCTCCGTGAGCGAAACCTTGATGGTGCGGTCGAAGGGCAGCTTGCCCTCGTGCACCTTGCGGAGCGTGTCGACCGTCGCCTGGAGCGAGTAGGCGCAGCCGAGGATCCCGCGCCGGAACCGCTTCCGCGTGACCTCGATCCGCTTGGCGAGCGAAATCTCCTCGCGCCGCGTGAGCAGCGGGATCTCCGCCATCTGGGCGAGGTACATCCGGATCGGGTCGTTCGCCGCGTTGGACGGAGGCGTGGTGATCGCCTCGTCGCGCCGCGGCTGCACGGCCGAAGCGGCCGCGGCGGCGGGTGCGCGCAGGTTCGTGCCCGGCTCCGGGATCACGTCGACCAGCTCGATTCCCTGTTCCTCCAGGGCGACCAGCAGGGCGTCGATCTTTTCCGGGTCGACCGCCTCGTCGGGAAGATAGGCGTTGACCTGGTCGAAGGTCAGGTAGCCGAGCTCACGGCCAGCGGCGATCAGCCGGGTGAGTTCGGCGTCGCCGTGGCCGGTGGCCGGAGCGGACGACTCCACCGGCGGGACGCCGGCGAGGGTCGAGGTCACGCGATTCTTCATGCTTCGGTTCTCCTTCACCATCCTAGTCTCTCGCCGTCCGCCCCCCGAATCCGCGGAGGAGATTCCGCGGGCTCGACTGCAGCGACGAGGCGGGCACCTTCACCCATCCATGGGATCGGACGTGCCCTGTACGGTCTCCTGGTCGGTGTCCGGCGCCGTCTCGGCGACGCCCTGTGCGGTCCGCCTCTGCGAGACGAGCCGCTCGAGCAGCGCGGCCTCCGCCTGGGCGTCGAGCTGGGTCCCCTTCAGCGCCCGGGCCGCTGCCCGGGCCTGCCGCTCGGCCGAACGCCGGCGGAGGGCTTCGGTGAAGTGGCCGACACGGTCCCCCGGATCGCCGGCCACCTTGGCCGCGCCGGCCTCGTCGACGGCCACGAGCAGGCTCTGCAGCGCGGGATCCTGGATTTCCAGCAGGAGGTCGGCGAGGCCCACGCCCCTGCCAGACGCATGCAGCCGCTGTGCCGCCTCGATCACCTCGCGGCACGCCGGTGTCTCGACGTCGGCGGTCGCGACTTCACGGACGATCAGCCCCACGCTGTCGGGAACGCCCACGAGCACCTCAAGCACCTCGCGATCCCACGCCGGCAGGCGGGCGGGAGGCCGGGAGTCGCGGCCCGAGGAGTCGTGGACCGAGAGGCTGCCGCTCGGGGGCGTGGCCTTCCTCAGGTCGGCCAGGCGGATGCGGAGCACGTCGCGGGCGAGCCCGAACCGGCGCGACAGCCTGCCGAGCACCTGGTCCTCCCGGAGCGCGTGCTGCGACTGGCTCACTGCCCCGGAGGCCGCGGCCGCCAGCGCCTTGAGCACGCTCTCCACCGATGCCAGCGCCGCGTCGTCGCCGGCGTCGGGGGCCAGGCCGGCGAGCAGTTCGTCCATGCGGTAGTCGAGCGGATCGCTGGCGGCGGCTACCAGGTCCTCGAAGGCGTTCCGGCCCGCCTCGAGGATCAGGTCACAGGGATCGACTCCGGACGGCATTCGGGCGATCCGCACGTCGATCGGCTCGGCAAGGAGCGTTTCGAGCACCTCGTTGGCGCGGCGGCGGCCCGCGTCATCGCCGTCGAGCACCAGCACGATCCGGTCGGCGTAGCGGCGGAGGAGCTTTGCATGCCGAGTGCCGAGCGCCGTTCCGAGCACCGCCACGACGTCGTCGATCCCCGCCTGCCGGGCGGCGAGGCAGTCGGTGTAGCCCTCGACCACGATCGCCCGCCGTGAGGCCGCCAGCGCATCGCGGGCGGTGTCGAGGCCGTAAAGCATCGAGCTCTTCGAAAACAAGGGCGTCTCGGGCGAGTTGATGTACTTGGCCACGTCGGGCCGCTCGCCCGGCAGCACCCGCCCGCCGAAGGCCACGCATCGACCCTGCGGATCGCGGATCGGAAAGATCACGCGGCCGCGGAAGCGGTCGTAGTGCCCCGACTTGTCCTCGCGCTCGACGGCCAGGCCGGCCCGCACGAGTTCGTCGCGGGCCATGCCGGCGGCGACGGCCTGCCGCAGCAGCCAGTCCCAGGCCTGCGGCGCGAATCCGATCTGGAAGCGGTCGATCGTGGCCGGCGAGAGCCCGCGGGATGCCAGGTACTCGCGGGCGGCGGCCGCCTCGCCCGCCGAACGCAGGCAGTCGCGAAACCGCTCGGCGGCCCAGGCCATGACGCCCCGCAGCGTTGCCTTGTCGTCGGCGGGCAGCCCGCCGCGGCCCCGCGGCAGCGTAATCCCCGCCCGGTCGGCGAGCTGCTCGAGCGCCTCGCGAAACTCCACCTTCTCCATCCGCATCACGAAGCTGAACACGTCGCCCCCGACGTCGCACACCCAGCAGCGATAGGTCTGCCGTTCGGGATTCACCTGCAGGCTCGGACGGGAGTCCTCGTGCCAGGGGCAGAGCCCGGTCATGGCCTTGCCTTGCCGCCGCAGGGTGACGTATGAGCCCACCACGTCGACGATGTCGACGGCCTCGCGAACCCGCTCCTTGACGTCGTCACGGGGCGTCGGCGATGAGGCGGAAAGCGGCACGTGCGGTGGCCCCGAGTCCGAGAAAATGGCCCGCAAACAGGCGGGTTTTTCAGGTCACCGACGCAATCTATGCCCACCCCTGCAACGGGTCAACGCCAGGACAGCCTTTCGCAGCCGACCCAGGTTGCCGCGATCTCCACGCCTGGTGAGCGCGATCCGAACGGCAGCGTGGCAAGCCCGGGAGGGTGGGCGGACCGGGCGACGCTCGCTCGATGATCCGTGCGGGAATCATCACCGCGCCGAGCCGCAGTGCTACCGAAAACGGGGATCGCTGCGGTCGCCCCGGGACAGCACGTAGGCGAGCAGATCGAGCACCTCCCGCTCACTGAGGGCGTCGAGCAGCCCGGCGGGCATCAGCGACGTGGGTGACGGCGTGATCGCCTCGACGTCCGCCTGCCGGATCACCTCCGCCTTCGAGCCATCCTCCGGATCGGTGACGACCGTGATGCCCTCGGGCGTGTCCGCGACCACGCGGCCGACGACCACCCTGCCGTCGGTCGTCTCGACGGTGCTGGCCCGATACTGGTCGGACACGGCCCGGCTGGGTTCCACGATGGCCTCGACGAGATCGGGCACCTGGAAGCGACCCCCGGCCTGCGTGAGGTCGGGACCGGTGGCCCCGCCGTCGTCGCCGAACCGGTGGCACACGATGCAGCGGGCGGCGGCGTAGGCTCGCCGGCCCTGCTCGAAGTCGCGCGACGCCGGACCAAGCCCGGCCTGCGCCGCCGCCACGACCTCCGCGGTCGACCACCGTCGCCCCGGCCCGGTCGGCGCGGGCAGCGGGGGCGGCCGATAGGGCGTGCGGACTCCGGAGGCTTCGAGCGCGAGCCGCTCCGAGTCGCTCAGGCCGGCGAGGCTGTCACGCTCGATGATCTCCAGATACTTCCGCAGGCTGTTGCCGCCCCCCCACGCCGCGGCCCGCGCGCACCAGGCGAGAAAGGCCCGCCGATCGGCCGGCGACCAGGCATCGCAGTCGACGATCGTGCGCAGGGCGTAGGCGTAGTGGACCTGCAGGAGATCCGCCCGCCGCTCGAGCGTCGAGCGGATGGCGGCGCCGTAGTCGGCATTGCGTTCGGCAAGCCTGCGAAGGTCGTCTTCGTCCGGTGCCAGGTTGGTGCGGCCGGCCGCCGGCGTCGCGTCGGCGAGCAGCCCGACCAGCGTGCCCACGATGCCCGGGGCGCGCAGGGCCACCAGCAGGCTCGCGAGTTCGCGATCGAGCTCGAACGAGCCGGTGGGAAAGGCCGCGGCGAGGCGGGCGGTGATCGCACCCCGCACGTCATCCGGCGGCTGGCCGAGCCGCACGATCACCAGTTCACAGGCGCGGACGAGGTCGACGCGGCCCGGCTCGTCGAGCGCCGTCGGATCGATGTCGGCGAGGGCCGCCAGGGCCGCAGGTTGGTCGCCGCGGTCTCCCTGCCGGGCGACGGCGAGCACGCCGGCGATCCGGGCTGCCGGTTCGACGGCCGCCAGCGCGCGACCCCGCCAGAGCTCGATCGGCTGGTGCTCGAGGGCGATTCGCGCCGCGTAGCGGATGAACCGGTCGGGATGGCCGAGGTGGGGCAGGGCCCGCTCCACCGCGCTGGCGGGATCGGTGGCCCGCCGGTGGAAGCCCTCGAGCTCGCGCCGCAGCCGCCGCTCGGGCTCGCCCGCGGTCGTCCGCGTGTCGACCGGGTCGGTCAGGTCCGTGCCGACGTACCGCACGCGGTAGAGCTCGCTCTGGCCGCCGCGGCCGCCGGTCGCAAAGTAGAGGCAGCCGTCGCGGCCCACGACCGCGTCGGTGAGCGGGAGCCCGCGACGGGAGAGGAACTCCTCCTTCCGGCCGGCGTACGACGCGCCCCGCGGCTCGAGGTGAATCGCGTAGATCGTGCCGAAGGTCCAGTCGCAGGCGAACAGCGCCCGCTGGTACGCGTCCGGAAAGGCGGCCCCATAGCCGAAGGTCACGCCGACCGGCGAACCGGGTCCGATCTCGACCAGGGGAGGCACAGTGTCCGGAAACGCGGCGGGCAGTTTGCCGCTGCCGCTGCGCCAGCCCAAGTCGCTGCCGCTCGTGGCGTGGTTGATCCGCGTCGGCCTGTACCAGGGGGTGCCGTAGTCCCACTCCATGTCGGAGTCGTAGGTGAAGAGCTCCCCGTCGGCGTTGAAGGCGATGTCGTAGGCATTGCGGTAGCCGGCACTCCACAGCTCCCAGTCCCGGCCGGCCGGATCGGCACTGGCCACGTAGCCACCGGGCGCCAGGATGCCGACGGCGTGGCCGCCGGGATCCCAGATCCGCGGAATGATCTGGTCCTCGTCCCAGTTGGTCGGCAGCCGGCTGCCGCTGCCGGCGGGCTGCGTCGTGCGCCGCTGTTCCTGGCGGATGCCACCCGATGCCTGCGGCGGCGTGACGTTCTCGATCGCGAACGGCGGCCGCGTGTGGTTGCCGCAGACCACGAACAGTCGCTCCCCATCGGGGGAGCGCTGGATCGCGTGCGGCCCATGCTCGCCGTTGCCGTCGAACGGGTGCAGTTTCTCGACGGTGTCCCAGCGGTCGTCCCGGTCGGCGTCGGTGATCCGGTAGAGCCCGCTGCCCGGTCCGCCATTGCAGACGGCATACAGGGCGTCGAAGGCGCACAGCAGCCCTTGGGCCGCAGTCACACCCACTGCGATCGGCTCGACACGCGTGGCCGCAGAGCCATCCAGCGGGGCCGGGGTGATCCGCACGAGCCCCCGGTCACCCTGGTCGCTGGCGAGGATCCGCCCCTGGGGATCGACGGTCAGGCAGACCCACGAGCCAAGTTCCTGCCGCGGAACGACGAACAGCCGCTCCACGGCGAAGCCGGCGGGCACGCAGAACACCGCGCCGCGATCGCCGCTCCGCTCGGCGGCGGAGTCGGGCGTCGCCACGGGCATCGACTCGACCGCCTGCTCCCACCCGGCGGCGCCGGCGATCGGGCCGCGGGTCGCAGCCACGATGGCGATTGCCGTCCATGCGGTGGCCGCGATCCGACCGCGCCGGCGTCGACCGCAGGCCGTGCTCACGACAGCAGCCGGTCGATGCTCTCGAGAAGCCGGTCCATCGCGAACGGCTTGCGGATGTAGTCGTCGACGCCGAGCATCTCGGCATAGGCCTTGTGCCGGCTGCCCTCGTTGGCGGTGATCATGATCACCCGCACCGGATTGGGGCGGCTGCGGCGGAGTTTCTCGAGCACCAAAAACCCGCTCCGCTTGGGCATCATCATGTCGAGAACGACCAGGTCGGGCTCCTCCGTTTCGGCCAGGGCGAGCCCCTGGTTGCCATCCCGGGCCACCAGGATTCCGTAGCCCCGCGACTCCAGCACGGTCCGCATCGACTCCACGATCTCGGGATCGTCGTCGACGAGCAGGATCCGCTTCCCGCCGGCTGCCCGCGGCTTCGCGACCGATTCCGGGGAATCCGCCCCGTCTGCCGACGCCGCCCGTGCCTTCTTCACCGCCCTCTTGACTGCCATCATGCCTGGCTCCACATCACCGCCGCGACTGTTCCATCGACCGCGGGATGGTATCACGCCCCCGTGGAGCGGGCCACCGCGCGGCGGGCCGCGGCCCGCCGAGGCAGCAGGCCGCCCCGACGAGCCCCACCGCGGCGCCGAAGGCGGTATCGCTCGGGTAGTGAGCGGAACTCACGACCCGCTGCACCGCTGTCGCCACCGCCAGGACCGCAAACAGCGGCAGGCCATGGGGGTACCGCCAGGCAAGGGCTGCGGCCAAGCCCGCCGCGACGGCCGAGTGCCCCGATGGAAAGCTCATCAGGTCGACCAGCCGCGGGGCCTCGGTGGCGAGCGTGCCCTCGCCGAACGTCGCCAACCACGAGCCCACGCCGGCCAGATCGGCCGCTCGCGGTCGCACGCGTGCCACCGACACCTTGATCAGGTCGACGATCAGGCCGCCGAAGTAGGTGGCTGCGAGCATCCGGGTGAAGGCCCGCTCGCCCGCCTGCCAGCGCCCCGGCAGGGGTACGCGGAGCGAATGGTCGAGAGTCAGCGCCGCGATCAGCGCCAGCGCCGCGCCGAGCGAGTGACCCGAGATCTCGAGCAGGTTGATCAGCCGGCCGAGCTCGCCGGGCAGCCGATGCGACTTGCACCACGCCGCGACGGGCAGGTCGATGAAAAATGCCGCGCTGCCCACGAGCACCAGCATCGTCGCCACCCCGAGGAGGCCGAGCTGATAGGGGGTGGCCGAAAGGCGGCTCGGCAGGGGGCGTGGCGAAAACGTCATGGGGCCGGCACGGACGTCGACGGGGAACCGAACTCGCCGAATCGTCGCAGATCGGGACCGCGCGAGTCGAGGGCGATTCGCCGGAGGCGTCACTGCCCAAGCCGTCACTGCCCAAGCCGTCACTGCCCAAGCCGTCACTGCCAGAGGCTGCGGTCCAGCAGGCGGTAGTTGATCGCCTCGCTGATGTGGCCGCACGTGATCACGTCGACCCCGTCGAGGTCGGCGACGGTTCGTGCCACGCGGAGGATCTTGTCGTGGGCACGCGCTGACAGGCCCAGGTCGGCCACCGCCGCCCGCAGCAGTTCCGTCGCCGCGGGCTCGGCCCGGCAGTGCTCCCGGATGTCGCGGCTGCTCATCCGGGCATTGCACAGCGGCGGCCGTCCGGGCCGGGCGCCGAACCGCGCGGCCTGCCGGCCGCGGGCGGAGAGCACCGCCTCGCGCATCTGGCTGCTCGACGTGCCGGGGCGGGACGCAGCGAGGTCGCGAAACGGCACAGACGGGACCTCGAGGTGGATGTCGATCCGATCCACAAGCGGCCCCGACACCTTGCTCATGTAGCGATCGATCTGCGGGGCGGTGCAGCTGCAGGCACGCCGCGGATCGCCTCGATAGCCGCACGGGCAGGGATTCAGCGCGGCCACCAGCATGAAGTCGGCCGGAAACCGCGCGGTCGACTTGGCGCGGCTGATCGTGACCGATCCATCCTCCAGGGGCTGCCGCAGCACCTCCAGGGTCCGACGGTTGAACTCTGGCAACTCGTCGAGGAACAGCACGCCATGATGGGCCAGCGAGATCTCGCCCGGCATCGGCACCGACCGGCCGCCGATCAGTCCGGCTTCGGAGATGGTGTGGTGCGGGGCGCGAAACGGCCGGGTGGCGAGCAGCGGCTGCCCCGGCTGCATCAGGCCCAGGGCGCTGTAGATGCGGGTCGTCTCCACCGACTCCGCCGCCGATAGCGGGGGCAGGATCGTGGGCACCCGCTTGGCGAGCATCGTCTTGCCGCCGCCGGGTGGCCCAACCATCAGGAGGTTGTGGCCGCCTGCCGCGGCCACGCAGAGCGCCCGCTTCGCAGCTTCCTGACCGCGGACGTCGGCGAAGTCGACGTCGTAGGCCGCGTAGCGATCGAACCACTCGTCCACCCGCGGCGGCGCGGGCGGGATGTCGATCTCGCCGGCAAAGAACCTTACCGCCTCAGCCAGCGAGGACACCGGGATGACGTCGATGCCTTCCACCACGGCCGCCTCGGTGGCGCTCGCCGCCGGCACGACCACGCCCCGGAGCGGCCGGTCGGCCGCCGGTCTCTCCCGCCTCTGCCGGGCCGCGGCCATGGCGATCGACAGGGCGCCGCGGGTGGGCCTCGTCGAGCCCTCGAGCGAGAGTTCGCCGACCACCGCATAGTCGGCCAGTCGATCCGCCGACACCTGACCGCTGCCCACGAGGATGCCCAGCGTGATGGGTAGATCGAAGGTAGCCGCTTGCTTCGGGAGTTCGGCCGGGGCAAGGTTGACCACGATCCGGTCGTTCGGGCGGTTGAATCCGGAGTTGACCATCGCCCGGGCGACGCGATGGGTGCTCTCGCGAATCGCCGCGTCGGGCATGCCGACCAGGACCGTCGCCGGCAAGGCGCCGCCGGACACGTCGACCTCCACGTCGACAGGCACCGCCTCGATCCCGAACAATGAGTAGGTCTGCAGCCGCGCGAGCATCGAGGATTCTCCTGGCGGACCCAAGGGCCACGACAAGGAATATACGCATGTACACCAGAATGTCAAGCAGGACGTGGCGGGCGGGTCTGGCCGGCTGCCTGGCCTGGGCCTTGGCCCTCGCCGGCCGTCGGGCCGCGGCCGACGAGGGCATGTGGCCCTTCAACGCTCCGCCGGTCGACCGCATCGCCCGCGATCATGGCGTGCGGATCACCGCGGGGTGGCTCGATCACCTCCAGCGGTCGAGCGTGCGGTTCAACACGGGGGGCTCGGGGGCCTTCGTCTCGGCCACGGGGCTGGTGCTCACCAACCATCACGTCGGTGCCGACGCCATCCACAAGCTGGGCGACGCGGAACACGATTACCTGCGCGATGGGTTCGCAGCCCCGACCGCCGCCGCCGAGCTCCAGTGCCACGACCTCGAGCTGAATGTGCTGGTCTCGATCGAGGACGTGACGGCGCGGGTCCGCCGGGCCGTGCCGGAAGAGGCCACGCCGGACGAGGCCTTTGAGGCCCGCAGGGCCGTGCTGGCCGAGATCGAGCGGGAGTCGCTGGCAGCAACCGGCCTGCGGAGCGACGTCGTCACGCTCTATCAGGGGGGCGCCTACCATCTGCATCGCAGCAAGCGGTACACGGACGTGCGGCTGGTGTTCGCGCCGGAACAGCAGATCGCCTTCTACGGCGGCGATCCCGACAACTTCGAGTTTCCGCGGTACGACCTCGACGTCTGCTTCTTCCGCGCCTACGAAGATGGCCGTCCCGCCCGCGTCGATCGGCACCTCGTCTGGGCCGACGTGGGCGTGCGGGAGGGCGACACCGTCTTCGTGTCGGGTCATCCCGGCCACACCGACCGCGGGGCGACCATCGCGGAGCTCGTGTCGCTGCGGGACCGGCGGCTGCCGCTCGACCTCCGGCTGCTGACCCGGCGCGAGGCGGTGATCCGCGCGTACGCCCTCCGCGGGCCCGAGGAGAAGCGGCAGGCCACGCAGGACCTGCGCGGCGTCGAGAACGGCCGCAAGGCGCGGGGGGGTGTTCTGGCAGGGCTGCTCGATCCGCGGATCATGGAGACGCGGCGGCGGGCCGAGGCCGAACTGCGGCAGGGATTCGGTGAGCCCTCGGAACCGGCAGCGCCGTTTGCGCGGATCGAACGGGCCCAGGCCGCGCTCGACGCCACGCTCGAACGCGAGCGGCTGCTCGAAGGCGAGGCCGCATTCGACAGCGAGTACTTCCGGAACGCCCGCACGATCCTCCGGGCCGTCACCGAGCGGGCGAAGCCGAGTGGGCAGCGGCTGCGGGAATACCGCGACTCCAACCGCGGTCCCCTGGAGCTGCGGCTGTTGTCGGAGAAGCGCATCCACGACGCCTTCGAGATCGTCAAGCTCACCGATTCGCTCACCCTGCTGGCCACGTCGCTCGGCGGCGACGATCCGCTGGTGACGGCCGTGCTGGCCGGCCGCTCCCCGGCGGATCGCGCGGCGACGCTCGTGGCGGGCACCGAACTCGGCCGTCGGGCCGGCATGCCGACGCGGCCGGACCGCCGTCGGGAACTCTACGACGGCGGCGAAGAGGCCGTGAACGCGTCGTCCGATCCGATGCTGGGCCTCGCCCGGCTCGTGGACGCGGAGGCCCGGCGGCTGCGGGCCCTCGCGGAGTCGGCCGACGAGGAGCAGAAGCAGGCCCACGCCGAGATCGTCAGGGCCCGGCACGCCCGCGAGGGCGCAGCGATGTATCCCGACGCCACCTTCACCCTCCGCCTCGCCGTGGGCAGCGTGCGGGGCGTGAGGGCGGAGGGCAGGGAGTGCGGTGCGATCACCACCTTCGGAGGCCTGTTCGCCAGGGCGGTGGAGAAGCAGAATGTCCCCCCCTTCGACCTGCCCCCGCGGTGGCGGGCGGCCGGCGAGGCCCTGCGCGGCGACGCCGAGTTCATGGCCACGCCCCTCAACTTCGCGTCCACGGCCGACATCATCGGCGGCAACTCGGGGAGCCCGGTGGTGAACGCCGCCGGGCAGCTCGTGGGCGTGATCTTCGACGGCAACATCCACTCGCTCGTGCTCGACGTGGCATACGACGACGTCCTGGCGCGGGCGGTCGCCGTCGATGCGCGGGGCATCCGGGCCGCACTTTCCCGGGTCTACGGGGCGAGGTGGCTGCTCGACGAGCTCGCAGCCGCCGGAGAGCGGTCCGGCGCACTAGACTCGGAACGGTAGGTGCGGAGTGATTCCGCGCCTGCGGCGACGCGGAGACGAACCATGACGATGCGGCTGCTGATGGCGTGGGTGACGCTCGTCACCATGGCGGCGGCCCGGGCGGCCGAGCCGGAGTGGACGATGCTGTTCGACGGCCGATCCCTCGGCCACTGGCAGCCGACGAACTTTGGCGGCGGCGAACCGCCGGTGGTGACCGACGGCGCGATCCGCATCCCGCCGGGCGCCGACCTCAACGGCGTGACGTGGGCGGGGGCGTTTCCGCGTCAGGACTACGAGCTCAGCCTGCAGGCCCGCCGCGTGGACGGATCCGACTTCTTCTGCGGACTCACGTTTCCGGTCGGCGACTCCTGCTGCAGCCTGATTCTCGGCGGCTGGGGGGGATCGCTCACGGGCCTGTCGTGCATCGACGGCCGCGATGCCAGCGACAACGAGACCACCGACAGCATGGTGTTCGAAGACGGCCGCTGGTACGACGTGCGGGTGTGCGTGTCCGCCGAGCGCATCGAGTGCTTCGTGGACGGGGAGCCGATCGTCGAGCAGGACATCCGGGGGCGGCGGATCTCGGTGCGGGCGGAGGTCATGCCCAGCCGGCCCCTCGGAATCGCGACCTACGCGACCACCGGCGAGGCCCGAGCGCTCCGCTGGCGGGCGCTGGAGGCGCCATGACCGGCGACGACACGTCACGCCAGCCGCGGCCCGACGATCCGCCGGATGAGCTGCGGCGCCGCATCGCCATCGAGGCCGCCCGCGGGGTGGTTCGCGGCACCGACGCGCGGCGGGCCGTGTTCCGCGCCGCCCGCCGGGTCGCCCGCGGCTGGGTGCCGGACGACCGCCTGCCGGAGCCGACCGAGGTCTGCGCCGAGGCCAGACGGGAGCTCGACGCCGCGGCGTCCCTGCAGCCGCTGGTGGGCGACCGCTTCGACGCGCTCGGGGCGGCGGTGTCGCTGCTGGCCACCGTCCGGCAGGATCCCGTGAAGTGCCCGGAGGGCGATGCCCTGGAGCACTCGCTGCAGGTGTTCGACCTCGTGCACCAGGAGCGTCCCTACGACGAGGAACTCCTGACCGCGGCCCTCGTCCATGACGTCGGCCGGGCCATCGACCGGACCAACCCGATCGCCGCCACGCTCGAGGCGGTCGGCCACCTGATCACGCCCCGCACGCGGTGGCTGTTGGAGTCGCTGCCCGCCGCCCGGGGCCACGTCGAGCGCACGCTCGGTCATCGGGCCAGGCGGCGGCTCGAGGCGCACCCCGACCATCTCGACGCGATCCTGCTCGCGGAAGCCGACAGGCGGGCGCACCAGCGGGGGTATCCGGCCCCGTCGCTCGACGAGGCCGTCGCGACCCTGCGGGCACTCGAAGCGGGCGGGTGACGGCCTGCGATCACTCTGGCGGCTGGCCGTCGAGGGCCGCGTGAATCGACTGCCGCGCCGCCCGCCAGCGGCTCTTGACCGTGCGCTCGCTGCAGCCCAGCAGCCGCGCGATCGTCTTCTGGTCGGCCTCGAGATACCAGACCATCTGGAACACCTCGCGGAGTTCGCCCGGCAGGGCGGCGATGGCCTCGTGGAACAGCGTCCAGCGGTCGGGCGGCTCGGACGGCGCGGGGGCATTGGCGACCGGCGTCGCCGGCCCGCCGGCCGACGGATCGGTCGGCCCGAGCCGCGTGGCGTGGTTGGCCGCGAAGGAGGCGGGGCCCGCATGCCGCCGGGCGAGGTCGATCAGTTCGCGGTGGATCTGGGTGGCCGCGAGGCCCATCAGCGAGCGGGGCGTCTCCACCGTCATCTGCCCCAGGGCGCGGTGCAGGCGGACGGCCGCATTCTGGAACACGTCGTCGGTGTCGTCCCAGCGGTGGACGTTGGGAAACCGGGCCAGCATCCGGTGGGCGAGCCGCCGCAGCCGCTCGGCACAGAGCTCGATGATCGTGTCGCGGGCCGACAGGTCCCCGCGGCCCAGCCGTTCGAGGGATTCGACGAGCCGCGGATCGTCGCCCCCCCCTGAAGCATGCTCGGTCGGCATCGCACGCATCCGAAAAGCCGCGAAAAAACGCCCCCAAAAAAATCATAAAGGATTTTTTTGCCCGTGGCGACGGTTTTTCACGCCTTCTCTTCCAGAGGCGCGCAGCAGGAGGCTTGGCATGGGAATCAGGGCGGCACGGTTGGACAGGACCGGGGTTCCCTCGGCGTCGGCCGTGGACGCCGTCGGAATCGAGCAGCGGCTTGCCGACGCCCTGGGCGCGAGCGGGCTGGTCGGAGATCCCGTCTGCATCGTGGCGGCGGCCCAGGTTCATCTCCGTCGACTGCGGCGGCTGATCAGCCCCGTCGCGCCCTGCGATCCCGACACGACGGCCCGAATCCAGGCGATCGTGCGAACCCGGGATGCTCTCCTCCGCCGGGCACTCGCCGACTCGTCGGCCTCCGCCGCTGCGCTCGGGTCCCGCGGCGGGGAGGCACGAGGGGTATAACGGCGGCATGGCTGCCGACCCCTGGGAACCACCGGCCGCGTGCGGTGACGGGTCGGCGCTGAGCCGCGCGGACGACGCGTTCGGGTTCGACGTCCCGCCAACGTCGCGGCTGCAGGAAGGCGACACTCTCCCGCCGGGAACCGATCTCGGCGGCGTCATCATCGTGCGGCTGTTGGCCGACGGCGGCATGGGGCGGGTCTACGAGGCGCGGCAGTCGGAGCCGGATCGCACCGTGGCCGTCAAGGTGTTGCGGGGTGCGTTTGCCTCGGACGAACTGATCCGGCGGTTCCGCTACGAGGCCCGGGTGCTCGCGCGGCTCCAGCACCCGGCGATCGCGCAGATCCATACCTTCGGGACGTTCGGGGTCGGCGCCGCCCCGTTCTTCGTGATGGAACTGATCGAGGGAGCCAGGCCCATCACCCGCGACGTTGCGGAGCGTCGGCTCGGCATCCGCGAGGTCGTGTCCCTGCTGCACCGCGTGTGCGGGGCCGTGGCCCACGGCCACCAGAAGGGCGTGATCCATCGCGACCTCAAACCAGGCAACATCCTCGTCGACGCCGCCGGCATTCCGAAGGTCATCGACTTCGGCGTCGCCCGCTCGCTGGAGTCGGGCCCCGCGGGCGAGACGCAGTTCACGCGGGCCGGCGACCGGGTCGGGACGCTGCGGTACATGAGCCCGGAACAGCTCGGCGGCGGGGATGTCGATGCCCGGAGCGACGTGTACGCGCTGGGGCTGGTGATGCACGAGATGCTCGTCGGCCACCTTCCCTACGACCTCGCGAGCATGCCGTTCGTCGACGCCGTCCGGATGCTCGGCGACCCTCAGCCGGCGTCGACCTCCGAGATCGTCAGGGTCGCGCGGACTCGGGGGGTGCCGGCGGGCGACGCCCGGTCCCTGGCCACGGTTGCGGCCACCTGCCTGGCCAAGGATCCCGCCCAGCGCTACGCGACGGCGGTGGAACTCGAAGCGGAACTGGGCCGCTGGCTGGCCGGCGATGCCATCCTCGCCCGCCCGCCCACGGCGGCCGAGTCCATCGTGCGGTTCGCCCGGCGTCACCGCGCGGCCGCGCTCTCGGCCGCGGCCGTCCTGGCGTCGCTGATCGCCGCAGTCACGGCCACGTCGGTGTTTTTCGTCCGCGCCGAGCAGCAGCGGCGGCTTGCCGAGAATGCCCGCCGGCTGGCGGAGCGTCGCGAACAGGACGCGGAGGAGCAGACGGCCGCGGCCCGCGCCCAGCTGTACGTGTCGAACGTGCTCCTCGCTGCCGCGGCTCGCGACCGCGACAACGTGCCCGAGGCCCGCAAGCTGATCGCCGAGGCCCGCGAACTCTCGGGCGTCGCCGACACGGCGACCCCGCTGGAGCTCGCTTGCATCAGCGCCACCCTCGACGATTCGCTGAGCAAGACCCCGCTCGATGGCGGGACCGTGACGGCCTTGGGCTGGTCGCCGGACGGCAGTGTCGTGGCCGGCGGCGCGGAAGACGGCGGCGTGCGGCTCGGCAGGCTCGACGGCGGCGGAGTCGCGTGGACTGCGCCGCCGCTGGGGCGGCACGATGGGCGGGTATGGTCGACCACGTTCGCGCCCGGAGGCGATCTGCTGGCGTCGGCCGCCGCGGACGGCACCGTGCGGCTGTGGTCGATTTCGGACCGCACGCCCCTCACGATCCTGGGCGGCACCGAAGCGGCGACCTACGCCACCGCGTTTTCACCAGACGGCCGGTTCCTGGCGACCGGTGGTCGCGACCGCGTGGTGCGCGTCTGGGACACGGCGACGTGGCAGCTGCACGGAGAGCTGACGGGTCACAAGGCGACGGTGCTCTCCGCCTGCTTTCTGGGAGATCGCGCCAGGCTGGCGACCGCCGCCGCCGACGGCACGATCCGCGTCTGGGACGGCCTCACCGGAACATCCGCCCGAGCCCTGCTCGGGCACGACGACCGGGTGTTCAGCGTGGCCTCGACGCCCGACGGCACCAGATTGGCCTCGGCGGGGGAGGACGGCACCGCCCGGCTCTGGGACGTGCGGTCGGAAGGCGAAGCCAGGGTCCTCCAGCATCCGTTTCGGGTCAACGGTGTGGCCTGGCTCGACGACGGCGGCCGCGTGGCGACCGCCTGCGCCGACGGGGTCGTCCGCGTCTGGAACGCCGGGGATGGGGAGGAGCTGCGACACCTCCTGGGACACACGGGTTCCGTCTGGTCGATTGCCGCCGTTCCCGGCGTTGGTCGGCTCGCCTCGGGGGGCGCCGACGGCACGGTGCGGCTCTGGGATGGCGACGATCGCGACGCCCCCGTGATGCGCTGCGAGGCGCGAGTGCTGGCCGTGGCCTGTTCCCACGACGGCCGGCACATCGCGACCGCGCTTTCGAACTCCACGGCCCGGCTCTGGGACGCGGCGTCGCTCGAGCCCGGCATCGTGCTCCGCAGGGGTGTCGGCCGAGTGAACGACGTGGCCTTCTCGCCCCACGACGACACGCTCGCCGGCGCGTGCGACGACGGCACCGTCCAGCTCTGGGACCGGGAGTCCGGGCACCGGCGGCAGTGGCTGAAGCCGCACGACCGCCGCGTTTATGCGGTCGACTTCTCACCCGACGGCCGACTGCTGGCGACCGGGGCCGACGACGGCTCGGCCCGGATCTGGGACCTGCGGGCCGAAGCCGCCCACGGCGAACCGCTGAAGCACGGTCGGCGGGTGTTCCGGGCGACCTTCTCGCCCGACGGCAGGCTGCTGGCCACGGCCGGCGAGGACCGCTCGGCCCGCCTGTGGCGCGTGGCCGACGGCACGGAGGTGCGCCGCTTCGAGCAGCACGACGGACCGGTCAACTGGGTCGCGTTCGCGCCCTCCGGCGACCTGCTCGTGACGACCTGCAGTGACGGCGCGGCGCGGCTCTGGCAGGTCGCGACGGGCCACCTCGTCGCCACGCTCACCGGGCCGGTCCGGCAGATATGGAGAGCCTCGTTCTCCCCCGACGGTCGTCGGATCGCCGCGGTGGCGGCCGACGGCACCGTGCAGCTCTGGGATGTCGCCACCGGGAGGGCGCTGGCCATGCTCCGCGGCCATACCGACCAGGTCTGGGGCGTGGCGTTCACCCCGGACGGCCGCAGCCTGGTCACGGGCTCCTGGGACGGCACCGCGCGGCTCTGGGGGGTGAGCGTCGCCGAGATCGCCCGTCGCCGCGGGGCGCGCTGACCCCACGGCACGACGCGCTTGGTGCCGGCCTCTCCGGTTCGGGTCGTGATCCGGATCACACGTGAGCCTCAGGCGTGCCCCAGCTGGTGCGGCAGATTGACCGGATATCCTTCCGACGGAGTGTGCGGAGACTCCGAATGGCCTCGGCGACGAGTGCCTGCTCCTCGGCGTGGGTGCGATTGGTCCCGTGGTGCTCTCGGAACCAGCGCCACAGCCGCTCGACCGGGTTGAGTTCCGGCGAATGCGGCGGCAGGAACAGCGGGGTGATCCGCCGAGGCCACCGCAGCTTGGGCGAGCCGTGCCATCCGGCCCCGTCGAGGATCATCACGGCGTGTTCGCGGCGACTGAGCCTTCTCGCTGCCGCGTCGAGAAACGCCTGTGTCGTCTCGGGGTTCACTACACGGTACGGAAGGGCCATCGACCAGCCTGTCGCCGGTTCTGACGGCTGCGAACACCCAGATCGACTTTCGCCCATGTTGGCGAACGACAGTGGGCCGGGATCCCTCGAGTGCCCACACGGCGGTCAGCGTTCCCTGCTGGCCGAACCGCGCCACGTCCTGGAACCAGATGCGAACCCTCGTGCGGGGGCGGGAGGCCCCAGGGCCGGCGCGCACTCTGGGCAATCTGGGCTGGCGCGGTAAGCCTCTATTGACGATGATCGGCGTTGCCAGGAGTTCCCCTCGAAGCCGTCGCCGGAGATACAGTTGTGCCAAAGGATACCGAAGCCGTTCTGGACATGGATGTCAAAACCATTCGGGCGTAACTCGCAAATCTCGCTTGCCCCGGGCAGTGGAACGGTCGTTTTCGCCGTGTTTTTCCGGGCGCAAGCCGGTGCAAGCATGCTTTGCTAGCAGATGAAAAAAGTGTTGGGCCTCGGAGAAT
>Ga0194130_10003762_pt1 | contig 19977 bp, 19 predicted proteins | sample TA2KigsurfametaG_FD_160084 | JGI IMG/M metagenome (GOLD analysis project Ga0194130, IMG submission 160084) | Freshwater microbial communities from Lake Tanganyika, Tanzania - TA2015050 Kigoma 12 surface | ecosystem: Environmental > Aquatic > Freshwater > Lake | place: Tanzania: Lake Tanganyika... | reverse complement strand
CTGAACTGACTTGCCCTGACCCTGCAGCACCTCAACCTGCCGAAGCTTCAAAACAATGTCTTCCGGCTTCTCTCGCTTTCCAGCCATCTTCTGGTCCTCCAAAAAGTGGGATCATCATATCCCAGTTAGTAGACCACTTCAGTGGGGACACTCCACGCGGATCGCCACTGGTAATATGTAACTTCCGTTACACCTATCGATCTGATCGCTTCTGCAACCGGTCGACCTTGCGCCGTCAGAACTTCAACCTGCCGAAGCTTGGCGACAATCTCTTCGGGCTTGTGTCTCTTCTTGCTCATTCTTCCGCCCTCAATCGATGCAAAAGTCACTAAACAGGCAGGGTCACTGTTCAGTGGCAAGAATGAGCCCCTCAGAACCAAACACGTCAATATTTTCCAGCAGCGTATGAAGAAAAACTACATTTGCAATTAATGGTCAATAGTTGAAAAAATTTTGTAAATAATTAAACTCCTTGACTGACTTGATGAAAAAATCATTGGAGTTGAATATGTATCTGAAAAAGATGAATTTAAACGGCAAAAATGCCGTTGTAACTGGTGGTGGACGTGGAATTGGCCTCGCATGTGTAGAAGCTCTATCGGAGGCTGGAGCTCATGTGATTATTGCTGATTTCGATGAGAAATCTGCAGAATCAGGCCAACAAGAGATGATGCGCAAGGGTATCAAAGTTGAAATAGAATTACTTGACGTTACCAATTCAAAGCAGGTCACTTCTAAGGCAGAAAAATTAATAAATAAATTCGGACATATTGATATTTTGATCAATAATGCGGGAATTGCACGATCTGAAACTCCAGCCGAGTCGGTAAGCGACGAGCATTGGCTGAATGTGATTGACGTTAACTTAAACGGCTTGTTTTGGTGTTGTCGATCTTTCGGAAAATTTATGTTAGAAAAGAAATCCGGTTCAATCGTAAACATTGGATCAATGTCAGGGATCATCGTGAACAAACCACAAGAGCAAGCTTATTATAATGCTTCAAAAGCTGCAGTCCATCATTTAACCAAATCATTAGGTGCTGAATGGGCGACACGGGGCGTTCGTGTTAATGCTGTTGCTCCAACATATATCAATACACCTTTGACTGCATTTGCAAAATCAAATGAAAAAATGTTCAATACTTGGCTTGAAATGACGCCGATGGGCAGATTAGGTGAACCGGATGAAATAGCATCCGTTGTATTATTTCTTGCGTCCGATGCATCGAGTCTTCTAACTGGATCAATTATTGTTGCGGACGGTGGATATACTTGTTGGTAAATATTTTCAAAGTGAAGATTTCAGATTATGAAAGGATAGATTGATGAAACTTGCAATTGCCGGTGACAGTGCCGGATCTCCTCTTGTAAACACTCTAGAGTCACACATTCGTGCTTCTGGGATTCATGAAATTGATAACCTTAGCACTACGGGCTTTTATGCTGACTTAGCGGCCAATGTTGCAAAGTTAGTCATTGATAGAAAATATGATCGGGCAATTTTATGCTGCGGCACAGGGATCGGCGTTTGTGTTTCAGCAAACAAAATTCCTGGTATTAGAGCTGCATTAACCCACGATACGTATTCAGCTGAACGTGCAGCAAAATCTAATAATGCACAAATCATTACTTTGGGTGCGCGTGTCATAGGACCTGAGTTAGCAAAGACAATCGTCGATACTTGGCTTTCATCCGAGTTTGATCCAAAAGGATCATCAGCCGCTAATGTCGAAGCAATCAATAAACTAGATCAGCGATAATCGATTAATAAAGAAAGGATCATTTTAATTAATCATTCTTAAAAAGATTTTTATTCATCTATTTTACGGGAATCATCACATAACTATAAAATTCATGAAGACTTACAATTATAAAAATTACGGGATAATAAGACTTTTTATTAATCCTATTTCATTATCGGCATGTTTCTTAAAAGCGCTTGGTGCCTCCATTAAGGAAAATTTATTTGTTACCATTGAGTCAACATCTACACGTTTATTAACAACCAATTCAACCGCACGGGGATAAACATTCCCCATTCGTCTCGAAAATTTTATTTTAAGGCCTCGGCGGCGGGCTTCTGCAGCCGGTAGTGTATATTGGTCACCATCCGGAATTCCAACAATAATTATTCTTCCTCCAATCTCGGATGCCAAAACTGCATCTTTGAAACCAAAAGGTGAATTTGTTGCTTCAATAACTAGGGGAGCACCGTTTTTGAATAAAGTATTAGAAATATTTTCAGTCGAATTAGCACTAATATTCGCTCCCAGTTTAATTGCCATGTTGCGTCGATGTTCTAGAGGGTCAATTGCAATTATTGAACCCACGCCAGATACTCGTAATACTTGGATAATCAACAATCCAATTGGCCCGCATCCAAGCACAGCAACCGTTTCGAGTAATTTCGGCTTCGCAAGGTCAACTGCGTGTATTGCGACGCCCAACGGTTCTAGCATAACGCCTTGAGCGGGTGTCATTGATTGTGGAATAGGCACAATTTGTGATATCGGAACAGATATCCGCTCCGTCATCGCACCGTTGAAGGGCGGAGCTCCAATAAACTCAACATTTGGACAAAGATTTGGATAGCCTTTCTTACATTGATTACATTCTTCGCAGGATTTATTAGGGTCAACGGAGACTAGGGTTCTACGTTTAAGGCCAAGAGAAGGAATGTCATCTTCGAGCCATCCTGAAAATTCATGGCCAGGTACAAATGGTGATCTAATTTGAGCTCCACCGATTCCTCCATCTTTATAATAATGGAGATCACTCCCACATAATCCAACCGCAGCCACTCTCACCACGCAGTGTTTTTCTTTTATAGTTTCTAAATTTATTTTTCCGATACGGGCGTCAAAGGCCGAGTGTAAAAATAATGCGTCCATGATATTTTATCCATCGGATTCGAATGTGATATTTTAGTTATAGTACATACATAAATTGAGATGTTTAAATCTATAAAAAATTCTTTCAAATTTTTTGAAAAATTTACAGTCAAATTAATAGCTTGCTTAAAAAATCACTCATGAAGTGATCAATTACAATTTTTTATTTAATGCATAAATTTTGACCAAGGCATTCTCAGAGTTTCATTATAACAAATTGCTTTGACGATAGCATTCGATAAAGGCATTTCATTTCGAGAGAGCCGACCATCCGACCACATTAATTCTAGTTGGGGACCTATTGCCTTTGCTAATTCAGCGCCTTCAATTGTATCCTTTTCCATATGACCTGCCTTTGCCTCCTCGTAAGTTAAGCCGAGGCCTAATAATCTACCCATTCGTGAATTTCGTCCTGCTAGGCAGGTAACATAAAGATCTCCAACTCCAGCCAAGCCATTAACAGTTTCTGCGCGGCCCCCAATTGCCACTGTTAAGGCTTTTAGTTCATTTAACGACTGAGTAAATAAGCCGGCCGCAAGATTATACATCTTTGCCAAGTTTTCCGTATTGCTGGAATTTTCAAAGTGCCCTTGAGCCCATCCCACACCAATTGCGAAAAAATTTTTAAATGCCGCGCAAACTTCAACACCTATAACATCTAAAGATGGTCGCGCATGATAGTATGAAGCGCTCAGAAGTTTAATTGCTTTTTCAATTAATTTGGTATCTCCTCCAGCGATAATTGTCATTGTATCACGCAATACAGCTAGCTCACCTGCAATACATGGCCCGCCGATTCCGAGTACCGGTATAGAAAATCCGAGCCTTTTTTGAAGGACTTCCGAGACAATAGAAGGAAAAATTTTTATCTCTCCGTCGTGAACCCGTAGGCCTTTAGTAATCATGACGATCGGTACAGGGCGAGTTAAGTTTTCTGCAAGTCGATCGATTGCCCAATCAACACCTGCCGACGACACTCCCAATATCACCATATCAGCTGTGTTTAATGAAAGTTCCCGTAGATTCGAAAATTGATAAGCATTCACAGTTTCTGGAAGTTTAATGTTTAACTTCGAATGGTGACCGTTACCCTGAATAGAACGGATTATCATCTCATCAAGATGAGTGCCCACCAAGTCCACTTGTTGGCCCACTGAGTTGAGGGGCATCGCCATTGCGGAACCCATGACTCCCGCACCAAGAATGACTACTCTAGGCATGTGATTAATCCAAATCTAGAAATTAAATTAATTAATACGTTTCCCTGAGGCCGCTTCAAAGATATGTACATACGAGATAACAGGCTCAAGGTTAACTGTTTCTCCCCGTGTAATTGAAAGCCTTTCATTTGAAGTAAAGCAAACTTCTTGACCGCCAACATCGCAATAAATGTGAGTTTCAGGTCCTGTTGGCTCAATTGCAGTTATACGCCCCTTTATCCGACCATTTGCTGTCATTTTTAAGTGTTCTGGTCGTATTCCAAACAATATAGAAGCTCCAGAAGTTAAATTTGAATTTTCCGGCAAAGAAAGACATGTTCCATCAAATATTTTTGCTTCTAATTTTCCATTATTTTTAACAACTTCCGAATTCAGAATATTTATCATTGGGGATCCAACGAATTCAGCCACAGCCCGAGTTTCAGGACGATCATAAATCTCTAAGGGACTACCCTTTTGCTGTATGACACCGTCTCGCATGACAACAATCACATCGGCCATCGTCATGGCTTCTATTTGATCATGGGTAACATATATCGTTGTTGTTTTTAGTCGTTGGTGCAACTCTTTGATCTCAGTACGCATCTGAACACGTAGTTTTGCGTCAAGATTTGATAAGGGCTCATCAAATAAAAACACCGATGGATCGCGAACAATTGCACGGCCCATCGCAACACGTTGACGTTGCCCCCCTGATAGTTGACGCGGAAAGCGATCCAACAGCTTAGTTAAATTTAAAATAGAAGCTGCCCATTCTACCTTTTTACGAATTTCTTCAATTGGGATTTTCTTTAAAGTCATTGAAAATGCCATATTATCAAAAACATTCATATGCGCATAAAGAGCATAATTTTGGAAGACCATCGAGATGTCACGATCTTTAGGATGGACGTTGTTGACAAGTCGATCACCTATGAAAATATCTCCTGATGTAACGGTCTCAAGACCTGCTATCATTCTCAGTAAAGTGGATTTACCACAACCGGATGGGCCCAATAAAACTACAAACGTACCATCCTCAATATCAAGATCAAGCCCGTAAATGATTTCAACGTCACCATAAGATTTCTTTGCATTCTTGATCTTTACATGTGCCATCTTGTTTATCCCTATTTCAGAGTAAATTCGTTGTGTGGGAGGGTGAGAGTATTGCATCCACAATTTCTATAAAACCAGCAGCGCCGCGGTTAGTGGCAATATAATTTGGAAGAACTTCAATTTGATCTAAAAAATCGATTACGTTTGCTACTCCGCAACTAATAGGAAAATATTTAAACATAGGAGCATCATTAGGACTGTCGCCACAATAAACATATTCTGATTTATGATCATCTAAAGATATATTCATAAATTCATTTGCAAAAATCTGAGTCATCGCAAGTTTATCATATTTTCCAAACCAGCCATTTACATGAATTGACGATATCTTGGCCGTAGCACCTTCTTCTGCAAATATATTTGCTATCTTTTCTATTGCTTCACGAGGCAATTTTTGAACATCCTCGGCAAAATCGATTGCTAAATCGCTCTCTCGATATATCTGATCTGAAGCAACTGCAGCACCCTTCACTTCAGCAAGAATACGAGCCTCTACGTGCTTCAACCGTTCCCGACTTGCACGCCTTTCCTCAATCGGTTGAATAAACCTTCTAACCATTTGCTTATTTTGGTGATCATATTGAAAATAGAATGCACCATTTTCACCAATAACAGCCGAAACGGGCCAGAAGCGGGCAATCATATCACACCATCCAGCTGGCCGACCCGTTATAGCAAGAGTGATTAAACCAGCCCGACTTAGTCTTTCTAAAGCTGCATAAGAGGATGCCGGCAACCTTCCATCCGTAGTAATTGTATCATCTATATCGGTGAATAAACCAACCAACCGAGACCGGATTGCCTGCGACATTTCATGGAGGGGCCTCATAGACCCTCCTCTTCCAAAAATTGATCGAGAATCAATAAGTCATCAGCCAAATCAAGAAACGACCATCTTCCGCGAATTTCACGCGCATATTTTATAGCATTACGAAATATTTTTCGATCAAGCCCAAGGCCATCAGCGTCGATTGGCCCGCCTGAGGCTGCTAATGCTTCAGTCATTTTATCGGGATGAATAGCAAAACTATTTAGTTCGCATCTTAATGCCGGCCAGAGCTCGTGCAATTTTTGATTTAAATTTTTAACGCCATCGGAGTCGAGTGCTTTTTTTTGACATTCAGAAATACAAAATCTTCCTATTTGACTTCCGTATCTTTTTAAAATGGCACTCTCATCGATTCCCATCGGTTTCAATTCTGGTAATGTTTCCATTGCCAATATTTTTTGCTGTAATCGGGCAATTATGATTGACGCAATTCCAACCTGTTGTCCATGGAGAGAACCAGGGTGAAATTTCCCGGCAAACATATCAATCCAATGAGATACTTGATGCTCTCCCATCGAACCATGGTTTGACACACCCGTAAAACAAACGCCTAAGCCACAGAGGGTTAAAACTCGATGAAGATGACCAACGGCATTTACTTCACCACTTGCTAGACCCGCAGCTGAGCCTAACATATTATTTTCATCATCTTTTTGTAAAATATATGGAGTTGAGGAATAAAAAGTATCAAATAAGCGATGTGAAGCCCACCAATCGATCTGCGCAGTGGAACGACATAAACAATCCCCTAATCCAGCAGCACTCAGATAATTTGGCGCCGCAGCAGAAACCGAAAGATCGAGAAAAATTCCACGAGGGGCGTGAGAAGTTACAGATGTTTTAAAACCACTTTTAAGAGTAACTGATGCGGTGGATGCCGCATATCCATTCATTGATGCTGCTGTTCCAAAAGTGACAAATGGTTTTCCATCTAGATATGTCGCATGTTTACAAAGATCTGAGACAACTCCCGAGCCAACTGCGACAACACCATCATCATGCCGGGTTAATTTTCGCACATATTCAATTGTACTTTCATCACAACTTAAATCCTCAGCCGGGAGTACAATCTCATCAACTGTTGAGATTGATCGCAATGAACGCGCAACTCTGCTACCCATAGCGTCTATCGTATTTGTATCTGATACAATTGCTAGCCGTTTACCTAATTTTAGAGGTGAGACAAGGTCAGCTTCCTGTCCATCAAGGTTTTCAGAAAGATATATTGTTTTAAATGGTACACTTGCACTCCGCCCGGTAAATGGGTCTACCCAACGTCCGGCAACGACATCAGACAAAAGATAATTCCAATCCTTCATTTGGCAGAATTTCTCGAAAATTCGATTAGTCGTTTATTCCAGCCTGATACTTGAGGCCATAAATCAATATATATTTTTAGTAATTCATTATATCGCAAATTTTGTTTTTTTCTCGGACGGAAGGTCTTTATGGGCTCACTAGACATTACTGCCGAGGCTTCTGCAATTTTTGAGAACCATTTAGCACCTTTCGCTGCAGCCATTGCTGCACCTAGAGCTGATGCTTCTAATGTATCAATACGCTTGACATCTCGTCCAGATGCATCAGCAATTATTTGGCACCATAATTCTGAACTTGATCCACCACCAACAACAGCGTAATGATCAATTTTATTCATTTGATCGTCTACACAATTTGTCATCATCGTTTGCTCTAATGCCATGGCTTCAAGTAATGCACGGTAGATATCACCACGCGTGTGGTAATTTGATAATCCAGCAATAATTCCACGAGCTGATGTATCCCAATACGGTGTCATACAGCCTGACCAATAGGGCACAAGTATTAGACCGTTAGCACCGATAGGAGCTATTTCTGCTTCTTGTTCCAATATTTTTAAAATATTTTTTTGCTTTTTGATATCAACGTTGAAAAGTTTTTCAATCATCCAGTTAATTAGATATGTGCCGGTCCTGATCGCAGTTTCAAACACATATCCTTCCTCTGCAACCGCCATTTGAGTACGCCAGGCTGGATCGGTAGAATATTTTAAACCATAACTCCCAGATACAACCGCTGTTCCCAGATTTAGATAGGCGCGACCAGGGTTGAAAATATTTACGCCAGTTCCCGCGCATTGGCCATCACCGCCGCCAGCTACTACCAAGGTCCCCGCACGCAAGCCTGTGAGTTTTGCTGCGCGTGCCGTCACTTCCCCGAGTGCTTCGCCCGGACGAAATAATTCGGGCAACTGACTACGCCGAAGTTTCGCAGCGTCTAATATTAAATCCGACCAATCAGAGTGTTTCATGTCGACAAGACCCATTGGATCAGCCGACGCTATCGAAGTATTCCAATTATCCGTTAAATAATGGACAAGCACACCGTGCACTTCTGCTGTTCGAGCCATTTTATCCCACATATTTGGCTCGTTTGCAGAAAACCATCTACACCTGTAAAGACAGGGAGTAACATCTGGTGGCTTTCCTGTTATTTGATGTATCTTTTTTTCGCCTAATTCTTGCGATAAAAGAGCAACCTCTGCATGGGATCGCTCGTCAAGCCAAAGTGAACCCGGTCTCAATGGTTTATTTTTAATATCGAACTGAGCAAAAGTTTCGCGTTGATTTGAGATTGCGATCGCTGCAATTCGTTCGGACGATATTTTTTTGAAAATTAGATTAAGCGACTGATTTAAAGCAATAATCCAATCCTCAACCTTTTGTTCAAACCATAGTGGGCGCGGATTAGAAATTGAAATTGAAGTCCGACCTTCTGCAATCACTTTACCATTTCGGTCAAAAGCAATGGCTTTAGTCGAGGACGTTGAACTATCTATTCCGATAACCAGATCGCGCATGATTATATTTATTAAAAAATAACCGGATGCCGTAAAACGACGGCATCCGGTTTTTTCTTAAATAACTCCTATCAAAAAAACCGAAAATTAGGAGTTGTCTGGATGTCACAATCCGGCGTCAGCGACAGCCTTGTCAATGACCTTTGCAACTGTATCCATGCACTTCTTGGCATCTCCTCCAAAATCTTGACCAGTAAGAAGTTTCCCAAGATTGACAGGGATTTCATTATTAGAGAATCCTGCCCAAAGCGGCATATCAGGTTCAGAGGCCATAAGATTATCAATGGTCGCTTTTACAACCGGCAAGTGTCGCGTTGTTCCAGGTCCTGGCTTCGCTTTATCCAAGATACGGGGATCACTATATGATGAAGTACGCACTGGTGCAAAACCACCAATGGTCGTGCAACGAGCAACAACATCCTTTGAACACGCCCATTGCATGAAGATCCATGCTGCGTCAAGATTCTTTGAATACTTGGAAAGACCAAGCACTGAAGCGCCCTGATGACCGTAATTTGGAATTTCACCAAAGCCTGCCTTATCTACTGGGCGTAACGCTTTACCCGTAACTGGTGTGACTGGCGTCCAAAGACCTTTGGTTTTTGATTCGGCGGAGTCAACGCCGGGCATATATTCAGCCCAGCTGTTAACAATACCTACTTGTCCCGCAACCATCATTGCGCCTTGACCATCCCAAGTTGAATTAACCGACTCTGGCGGAGCCACTTTTGCCCACTCCTGATAAAGTTTTAAACCGCGAACACCGGCTTCATCATTACCCGTGAACTTCTTATCAGCTCCAAAAATCGAACCACCCTCATTCCAAATCATTTGCGTCCAGTCACAATTCAATGAATAGTGACCCGATTTCGCTTGCAGGCCTGTGCCATAAATTCCGTTAGCCTTCTCAGCCTCAAAGATAATTTTTGCAGCCTTGGTAAAATCATCTACGGTTTTTGGAGGGGAAAGCTTATGTTTGTCCCACAGATCCTGACGATACATCGTTATAAAGATTGGCACGTCAAACGGAATCCCAACCCATTTACCTTTATATTCCGCGAGACCCTTTGCAAGGCCAGGTGAGAAATCATCCCAGTCAAAATTAGGCATCGCAAGATCTGGCTTCTTCTTATAATATTCTTTCGGCTCTACGGTATCTTCAGCGAAGGTTGAAATCCATGACTGATCTAAGTAATAGAGGTCATAAGAGCCAAGTTGACCTTGAACATCGAGTGTTGCTTTTGCGAGAACCTGTTCGAGTGGAACGATTTCAATTTCAACATTGATGCCCGTCGGATCGATAAACTCTTTTTTGATTTTATCTAGAACGACTGTCGGAGGAGTTGCTTCGGATGTGTAGCGGATTGTTGTTCCCTTGAATTTCGACCCTACATCCTTGAGCCATTTAGTTACACTAGCGTCTTGAGCTAAAGCTTCTGTACCAATCAGGCTTGTATCGCCGTAAAAACCACGAGTGTTTCCAAGTAGCCCAGCATTAAAGGCTGAAAAGCCAATACCGGCAAGTCCTACCTTTTTCAGAAACTCACGTTTGCTGATTCGGCGCGTGGAATAGGCTCGAGCTAAATCAATGATATGCGTCTTTCTATCGTGCTCTTTAAAACTCATAATAAGTCTCCCTAGGTTAAGAGCTTGGTTACTCGTCCATTTCCTCACTCTTTAAGAGATCCTAAAGTGAGGCCTCGGACCAGATGACGTTGTACTAGAATAATAAAAATAAATCCCGGTATAACACCCGCCATGCCAAGTGCCGAGATAAATCCCCATTCATTACCAGTAGAAGTTACAAAAGTTGAGATTTTTACTGGAACAGTTCGGATATCTGTTGTCAACATCAAAGAGATCAGAAATTCAGTCCAAGCAAAAACAAAACACAAAACAGCACATGCCGCAACGCCCCCCTTTACCATTGGCAATACAATCCTCCAGAACGCTTGCCATTGCGTCGCTCCATCAATCATTGCCGCTTCATCGACATCTTTTGGAATATCGTCGAAAAATGACTTCATTAATAAAAGCACAATTGGTAGATTCATTAAGGCGTAGATCAAAATCAATCCAAGATATCCGAGAAAAATATTATTGACGTCTCTCATTCCAAAATCGCGATAAATTAAAACCAAAGGAACAACAATCGCCACTGGTGGCATAAATCGTTGCCCTAGAACCCAGTTCAGATAGCTTACCCTGCCTCGAAATGGAATACGTGAGAGTGCATACGAAGCAAATACGGCAACGCCAACAGATATTAGAGTTGCGCCGAGGGCTATAATGATAGAATCAAATAGTGATTGTCGAGAGTCATAGGAGCCAGCCCCCGCATTTCCGACGGAAAAGCCCTTTTCCTCGACTTCGGACAATCTTGATTGACCAAAAACAGTCACTCTATAATTGTCGAAAGTGGGCTCAAAATTGACCCAGTTAATGCCGTCTTTATCGAAAATAGCATAATCGGGCTTAATAGATGTTAAAGACCACCAAAATAGCGGAAACATAAATAGTAAAACGACAGCAATAGCGAAAGTGTCGCGAATAAATATGGATGAACGCGATTGCATCATTTTACAATCTCACTCGAAAGATTTTCATGAATAAGGTTGAAGTAAGAATAATCAATATTAAAGTTACTAATGCAATCGTCGAGGAATAATTAAAAACACCCTTCGTGAAAGCTTCCTGTGTTGCGTAGGTTGGCAAGGTTAGAGTTGCAGTGCCTGGGCCCCTCGCAGTCATTACGTGGATATAATCAACCATTCGAAAAATATCGATCCCTCGTATTAAAAGAGCAATTGCAATTACTTTTGACATCATAGGGAGCGTTAAGCGAACGAACATTTGCCACGAATTTGCACCATCAATCGCTGCTGCTTCAAAGGGTTCCTTGGGTAGAGAACGTAAACCAGCAAGCATGATCAGTACCATGAAGGGCGTCCACTGCCAAACATCCGCAAGAATAACGCCCATCATAGCTAGTGGAAGTATTTTAACGGTCTCACCCAGAAGAGTCAAAGAGAAGGGTGCTGATCCATTTGCGAGTATTGGAGGCTGAGCCGGGTCTAGAACGCCCAAAGCAAACAAACCATGAGCCAGAACGCCGAAGGATCCATTTAACATTAACAGAAAGATCATTGCAGTGACAGCTGGTGGCATCACAAGTGGTAGTGTCATGATTGCACGAAGTATACTGTACCCGCGCCTGTCAGTGTCCAGCAGAAGCGCAATCGATAAGCCAAGTATCATCTGCAATGTCAAAGCAACAAACGTGTAAACAAATGTATTTACCAACGCGGCAATCATATTTGGATCAACAAATATTTTTGTCCAATTAAATAGCGGGTCAAATACCATCTGACGACGCCCGGCAGGTACACGATGAAGTGACAACCAAATTGCATAGAGCAAAGGATAAATACCAAATACAATCATGAGCGCTGAGGCTGGGAGAAGCCAAGGTAAAGGATGCTCGCTCGTCATCCAACTCGTCGATAGAAACCGACTTATTTTTTTATCCGTCACACTCATCTAACGATTACCTGGTAAAAAATTTAAACGCTTTAATTGATTATTTTTTAATTTACCCAAAGTGACGTTCTATTGTCAAAGTGACGCTCTATTGAGCCTAAGTCAAGTAAAATACCAAAACGCCAAAAAAATATTTAGGATTTATGCAATGGCTAAGGTAGCTAAAAAAACATTTTAGATCAAATGGTTAGAGAGAGGCGAAAAAGTCGGCTGCTTCCAGGTATTCAGGTCGAGCTGATCAAGTAATTTGATTTAGGCGCAAGCGCTCGAGCCTCAGCCGAGTTGGTGGGTCTAAATCGTGATACAGCGACGCTATATTTTCATAAGCTTCGTGAGATCATTGCCAGACAAATGTTAATCGAGTCATCGCTCTCTGCTGGCGAGATCAAAGTCGACGACAGCTACTTCGGGGACGTTCAAAAGGGCAATCGAGGACGAGGCGCCGCCGGAAAAGTACCTGTCTTCGGTCTTCTGAAGCGTGGTGGTCGCGTGTACATAGTGATGATCAATGACGCTAAAGCCCATATGTTACTTGGTATTATAAAAGACCGTATAAAGCCCGATAGCATTGTTTATGCCGACAGCTTGCGATCTTACGACGTCCTCGACATCTCGGAAATTCATCATGTGCGGATCAAGCATTCCGAGACATTCGTCGATGAGAAAAATCGCATCAACGGAATTGAAAACTTTTGGAACCAGGCAATACGATTTTTGCGCCGTTATAAAGGCATTCCGAAAGTTCATTTCCACCTGTTTCTTAAAGAATTCGAGTAGTGCTTTAATTACCGTCCAGCTCGCAACCTGTCGGCTATAATCCTTAAATGAAATGATCTCGATAAACTGTAACCTTAATCCAGGCTGGCTCCTTATTTTTTTGGTTATTCGAGGCGCTGTCCAGTTGCTGCATCGAAGAGATGAACTTTGTCCGGGTTAATAGAGAGTGCAATCGATTCGTTGGGCTTTATCGTAATCCGATCGCGGAATACGCTGACTAGTTTTTGGCCGGCGTAATGGGCGATCACCAGAGTCTCGCAACCCATGGGCTCGATAACGCTGACTTTTGCGCTCAATGCCCCGTCGAGGGTCAGATGCTCAGGTCTGATGCCATAGATTGCGGGCTTGCCGTCGCTGGCTTCGGGAGCGGAGGCAAGGGGAAGCTTGCTACCGTTCTCCGTGACGAATTCAGGGGATCTCCCGCTGTGGATTGAGCCCCTAAATAAATTCATCGTCGGTGAACCGATGAAACCCGCAACAAAGAGATTGGCTGGCCGGTCATAAAGTTCGAGCGGTGCGCCGATCTGTTCGACAATGCCGTCGTTAAGGACGACGATCCGGTCAGCCATCGTCATGGCCTCGATCTGGTCATGGGTTACATAGATTGTCGTCGTTCCGAGCCGTTGATGTAGTTCCTTGATCTCGGCGCGCATTTGCACCCGTAGTTTAGCGTCGAGGTTCGAGAGCGGTTCGTCAAAGAGAAATACGATAGGATCGCGCACAATGGCGCGGCCCATGGCAACACGCTGGCGCTGACCGCCCGAAAGCTCCCGTGGATAACGCTTGAGTAGCGGAACGAGGTCGAGGATCTCCGCCGCGCGTTCAACACGTCTTGTGATTTCGGCTTTGGGTTCCTTCTTCAAGAGCAGCGCAAATCCCATGTTTTCCGCCACGGTTTTGTGCGGATAGAGCGCATAGCTTTGAAACACCATTGCGATATCGCGTTCCTTGGGCTCTAGATGGTTGACGATCCGACCGCCGATCCGAACCACGCCCGCCGAGATTTCCTCGAGCCCCGCGATCATGCGCAGCAGTGTTGACTTTCCACAGCCTGAAGGGCCGACGAGCGCGACGAATTCGCTGTCGCGGATTTCAAGGGTGATGCCATGGATGACCTCATTGTTTCCATACGACTTTCGTACACCCACGATATCGACTGAGGCCACGACCGTCTCCCCTTATCAAACGCATTAAGGTTGCCGTATATCATGAGTGCATTCAAGCCACTTTCGATGTGCGCCTTCGAAAAGAGCCAATTATAACTTGTGCTCGAGTAAAAGTTATGAGAGCGTTTAATTAAGACTTGGCGCATGAACCAGTCTGATAATGGAAAGGGAGAAACGAAATGAGCATCCGCAGAGAGAGAGAGTTTCTATTGCAAGAGGCTTCCCGTTTACAGTTACTAAAGGGGCAGATTGATCGTCGTGAATTCCTGACACGTAGCCTTATCGCGGGCCTCGGCATCGCCGGCGTCGGCGCCGTGGTAAAGAGTAGCATGATGCCCGCTTTCGCGCAGGATCGTCCGCTTACTCCCTCATTCTATCAGTGGATACAAGACCTTCACCCAAGTATTCCAAAGGTCAACAAGCAGTTCCCGGGCATCAATTACCAGATTGCCCCGGTCGAAGGCTTCGGCATCGAGCGCTTTGTGGCAGAGGCAAAGAATAAGGAATCGACTTGGGACGTTTATGTAGGCCAGACACCGTTCGTCGAAATGACGGCCATGATCAAGGCCGATGTGATTGAGCCTTGGGACAAGTACATTCCGAAGGATGTCCTGAACGACATAATCCCGTCGATCCGGGCGGAATGCACCGTTGACGGTAAGCTCTATGGCTGGCCGTTCCTGCTCGACGTCATCGGCAACTCATGGCACTCTGGCATCACAGGCAAAGCTGGTCTCGCAGACAAGGCACCTGAAACTTGGGACGAGCATTTGGCTAACTCCAAGGCCATTGTCGCGTCAGGCGCTGCTCCTTTCGGCGCAGCGTTTGACGACCGCGGCTGGCGCTCGCTCGCACCCATGACGCATTCAATGAGCCCGGACGTCTATACGTCGGAGGGGCTTTTTAAATTCGAGAGCGATGCCTCGATAGAAGCGTTGCGGCTAATGAAAAAGATCTTTGCCATGTCGACGCCCGATCTTCTTCTCGAAGGTTCGTCGGATGGCGGTGTCAATGGCACGCCGGACGAGGTGGCTTTCGCAGCGCAGCGTGTGGGCTACTACAGCAAGTACTTCAATGCGCCGTTGCGCATGGCGCAGTATTGGGAGGATCCAAAGGCGTTGCGCTTGGGACCATTGCCGAAATTCGCCAACGGCGCGGGTTCAACCGTATTCTGGACAACGGGCTGCGCATTGTTCAAGCATGGCAAGAACAAAGACAAGGTAGCGGAATACATCAAGGCGCTTACTTATGATACTCAGATCTGGCAGGATTCGATCGTCGGTACGGCCAGCGGCCATCCCGGCCATCTCCCGCCTTACAAGTCGATCTATGCCGGTTGGGACGCAAAAAAGCCGGACTGGATGCCGCCATTCGTCGGGCTCGTGCGTGGCCAACTCGACCGCGCCAAGGCCATAACCAACCATCTCTTTGGACTGCAGCAATTCGTGATCGGCAAACCCTTCTGGGATGCCTACTTAAAGGGTGAAGAAAAAGACGAAAAAGTGGTGATGAAGAAAATCACGGAGGCCGTGAAGGCTGAAATGGCCAAGGGTTGATACGCTTAGTTTTGGGTCGAGATGCCAAGACGTCTCGACCATTTTCTTCACGTTTGTGCCGGTAACCAGCCTAAGGCTCCGAAATAGTCGGTTTTTCAGGCGCTGTCTCATGAGCTATTCGAATACGGACGGCTTTGACGCGCGTGCTGCGCGCAGTTCCACTCTTTGGGAGCGGATGCGTTCAGATGCGCGCACATGGGTGTTTCTTGTTCCGGCGCTCGCTTTCTTCATCGGCTATCAAGCGTATCCGATCTTCCGTGTCGTCTGGATCAGCTTCACCGACTACCAATATCTTACCAATCAGCCGGCCAATTGGATTGGTTTCAACAATTACGCTAACGCGCTTTCCGATCAGCTGTTGTGGACGAGTCTTTGGCGTGCCGTCCTCTTCACCATATTGTTCTTGCCGGGCTGCATCATCCTGCCGCTCATTCTTGCAATCCTGATCGATCGCATCCGAAACCCAATTCTGGCGACTATCTATCGCGTCGTCCTGCTCATTCCCGCCGTTATTCCGAGTACACTAGTTTTCGTGTTGTGGAAGTGGATGTATAATTTCCAGTCCGGTCCCATCAACCATTTCCTCGTCAAGACGACGGGACTGTTCAGCCTGCAGGATGCGCCGCAATGGCTCGGCGGCACAGCGCTAACGCTGCCCGCGATCGCGGCGATGGAAGTATGGTGGGGGCTAGGCTATCATACGATCTTTTTTCTTGCTGGTCTTGCTGCCATCTCAAAGGAACTGCCCGAGGCAGCGCGGATCGACGGCGCTAATGAGTGGCAGATGTTCTGGCACATCACGTTACCGCGCCTGATGCCCATCATGATGATCCTCGTCGTTCTGCGCTTTGGGAGCGCCATGGCTGTTATCGACGAATATCTGATCTTCGGCGGCTTCAACCGCGACAGCCCGACCTACACCTGGACGATCTTGATGTATGATCAGGCGTTCAAGCTCGGCCTGTGGCGTCAGGGCTATGCGGCTGCGATCGGCATGATCGGTTCCGTCGCCATGATGCTGGTGATGATCCTTCTCCTGCGCATTTTCAGGACGAAGGGGTAACGGCTATGACCCAGAAAAACTCCATTTCCCTCGAGAGCGTCGACACACGTAGTTGGTTCAGTCGCAACATGGCCGCCATCATCCGGCACGGTATTATCAATCTCTTTATGATAATCATAATTCTGCCTTTGGCTTGGGTTCTGATCATGTCGATCAAGTCGAGGCCTGACGCAATGCGCGGCGATTTCTGGCCACGCAATTTCGACTTTACGACATATGCCTATGTCTTCCAGAAGATCGAAACACTGCCGATTAACTTGTGGAACAGCATTTATGTGACGGCGGGCACGGTGTTTCTGACGACGATCTGCGCGGTAATGGCGGGCTATACCCTTGTGCATATGCGGCCACGCGGCGGAGGTATTGTTGTCACGGCGCTGCTGGTATCACTCTATTTTCCGACGCGCGTCGTCTCGATAATAAGTATCTACGAGATACAGCACAGCCTTGGCCTCATCAACAGTACCGTCGGGTTGATCCTGCCATATGTCACGCTCAATCTGGCGATCAGCATCCTGATTATGCGGAGCGTATTCCAACTTGTGCCGCATGAGGTGATTGAAGCAGCGAAGGTCGATGGGGCAGGGCCGTGGCGCACGCTTTTGACGATAGCGTTACCTATGGCTCGGAACGGCATCGTTGTCATATTCATCGTGAACTTCGTCACAGCATGGGGCGAATTTCTTTTGTGTTCTACACTAACTAACGATCAGGAGGCGCGCACGATGCCTGTTGTGCTGGCGGGCGCGCAGGGAGGCCTCGGCCAGTGGACCTGGCCGAATCTCGCGGCCGTTTATATTATCGTAGTGACGCCGGGCATTTTTGCTTTCGCGCTTGCTCAGAAGCTGTTCTTCAAGGGTCTTGCGGAAGGTATCGTCAAAGGCTGAGGCAAACTTGCAGGTTTTGCCAAAGAAGGGTCGAACGTCCAATGTCAGACGAATGTGAAACAATCTCCGTTACCCTTTCGCAACTTCTCGGTCAGGCGATGAATGGGCCGCGCTACTAGGCAAGAACTGCCGCGCGGTTCGCGTGTTACCTCTTTCATTACTTCCGACGACTGTTCTAGCCCCCTAAAGTCGAGCCGAGGGAAGACGAAACAATGAGCAAGAAAAGACATAAGCCTGACGAGAATGTCACCAGCTTGCGGCGAGTTGAAGTGCTTGTGGCAAAGAACCGATAGATCGGTATTATAAACGATCCCGATCATGAAGTTTTCTGCGAGAAGGAGCAGGCTTGTCTGCTGCGCGCGATTGAATAAAATATTGATCTCTCCAATTAAACAGACGTCGCCATCAAGAGCCTTAAAATCGTCATTGCCGCCGACAAATTCATTCAAAAAGTCAAGTTGTCAGCTTCTGAACCTCCGTCGGGGATCCTGATAACCTCTCTGCCCACCCGGCTGACAGAAAGTTAGAACTATGGTGTTTGACCTTGTTCTCAAAGGCGGACGTATCATTGATCCCTCTCAGGGAATCGATGCGGTCACCGATATCGGCTTTCGGGATGGTAGCGTAGCGGCCATTGGTGGTGATTTTTCCGGCAGGGTCGAACGGCCTGTGGGCGGTAAAATCATCACGCCCGGATTGATCGATCTTCATACCCATGTTTACTGGGGCGGCACCTCGCTCGGCGTCGATCCGTTGCGGCTCGCGCGCGGCGGTTGCACGACGCTTGTCGACACCGGAAGTGCTGGCCCCGGTAACTATCCAGGATTTCTCGAGCATGTGATCAAGCCATCGCCGGTCCGGATCCTCGCTTATCTGAACATCTCCTTTGCGGGCATTTACGGGTTTTCAAAACGCATTATGGTCGGAGAAAGCGGCGATTTGCGTCTGATGGCCCCAATTGATGCGGTCGAGACCATCCGCGCGCACCGCGATACGATCATTGGGATCAAAGTGAGGGTTGGCCATCACGCCTCTCAGAATTCTGGCACGATCCCGCTCGACATCGCTCGAATTGTCGCGGACGAACTCGATCTACCAATGATGGTCCATATTGATCATCCGCCGCCCACGCTCGAGGAGGTTCTGATCCGTATGCGGAAGGGTGACGTTCTCACACATTGCTTCCGGCCGTTTCCCAACAGTCCGGCCACGGCGTCGGGGCAGGTTCACGCCTTCGTTACGGAAGCCCGTAACCGCGGTATTCTGTTCGATATCGGGCACGGCATGGGTTCCTTCTCGTTTCAAACCGCACGGGTGATGCTTGACAACGGATTTCAACCGGACAGCATTTCAAGCGATGTGCATGCGCTGTGTATCGATGGCCCCGCTTTCGATCTCCTGACAACAATGTCGAAATTCGTGTGTCTGGGGATGCCGCTCATGGATGTCGTACGCGCCGCGACGCGGGCGCCGGCGGTGGCCTTGAGGCGCGACGATCTCGGAAGTTTCAAGGTCGGATCAATCGGCGACGCTTCCGTTCTCTCGCTTGATGAAGGGCAGTTCGACTATGTCGACTCAACCGGTGAAAACCTTTCCGCACATCAGCGCCTGGTGGCGTATGGTATTGTGATCGATGGCAACTGGCGCGAGGATTTATGTTGAGCAACCCTCGTGTAGGAATTGAAGGCCGATGACCACCCCTGAACAGCGCCTCGTTCAGTTGGGCTTTGAACAGCAAATTATGCCGGAGCAGTTAATGCCTTTATTGTGACGCTCGCATCATTCATTTGGGTTCGAGGTCTCGTTGTTGCTCTCTCAGGCGGTCGTTCTGCTCAGAGCTTGCCAGAAGCGCTGCGTTTTATTGCAAGTGAGACGGTGTTTTATGTACCACTCATCGCATGGATTTCAATTGGTGGTTTTATTTCTTTTGCATTCGTTCTCAATCGTACGCCCTTTGGTCGGCATATCAGAATGATTGGAGGTAATAAAGTTGCAACCTTCAGGGCGGGTATCAAAATCAATATATTAACGACCATGACGTTTATCTTGGCTGGCGCAATTGCTGGACTTGCCGGTTGGTTGCTTGCACTGAGGACATCAGGAGCAACCGC
>Ga0194130_10003759_pt1 | contig 19997 bp, 16 predicted proteins | sample TA2KigsurfametaG_FD_160084 | JGI IMG/M metagenome (GOLD analysis project Ga0194130, IMG submission 160084) | Freshwater microbial communities from Lake Tanganyika, Tanzania - TA2015050 Kigoma 12 surface | ecosystem: Environmental > Aquatic > Freshwater > Lake | place: Tanzania: Lake Tanganyika... | reverse complement strand
TTGGACTTTGAACTTTGAACCTTTGACTCCGGCGGTCCGACGATGATGTCGAGCACGTTGGTCTTCGCGTTCAAGTCCACCTTAGCTACGCGCTGCCCGAGGACATTGGCGACGTAGAGGTGCTGGGCGTCGCTGGTGAGCGCAAGGCCGGCGGGAATGCCGCGCTCGGTCACGGCGCGGAGGCGTATCTCCTGCTCCTTGCCGAGCGCGCCGGACTTTGCATCGAAGTCGAAGCCGCGCACGACCTCTGCGCCCGCGCCGCTAGCAAAGACGCGTTTGCCATCGCGCGAAAACTCCACGCCATAAAACGTCTCCTCGATTTTTGTGCGACCGACGACCGTGGCCTTCGCGATGTCCACCACGGCGATCTCATGTGCACTGTAGCCCGCGTGCAACACGGCGGCGAACTTCCCGTCCGGATGCAGCGCGATGTTGACTGGGAAATCCGCGAGGTCCACCTGCGTGCCCGCAGGGTGGAGCGACCACATGTTGGGCAGCAACACGGAACCGTCGGCTTGGCGACCAGGCCAGCCGGGCTTGGCGAGTTGGGCTTGGGGTTTCGGGTTAGGCGCGTCAGCGGCTGGCAGGGGCAGAGCGAGCGCAAGGCCGAGGTAGCCAGCCAGCAGGCGAGGTAAAAATAACATGAAGATGGTTATGCCATGTGGGGGTTGCCAGGTAAATTGGGAATGACGGCTGCACTGGCGCAAAAGCCCAGCACCCTAGCCGCGTTTGGTTGGATGAACAGCTTCGGCCGGGTGCGGCCGCCCTGGGCAAGTTCTTTTGTCGACGTCGTCCACCTCGACTCTCTCAATGATGTCCAACCTAGCTGAGCGCGCTTATTACTGTCTAAGGGAAGTGGAGTGCCGCAGCTTTTACGCGTGCGGGTCATTGGGGACTACTTGTTAGTCGTTAATTCGCGTACGCCGCTCTTGAGGCCGTTCAGCACCTTCACTTCCGCGTCGGTCAGCGCCCGGTTGAATACGGCGAGATCGTCCAACTGGCCAACGTAAGCTGCACCGAGCACGAGTTGCACGGCTTCGGGATTCCATCCGAACGTAAGGTTCCAGTTTTCGATTTTGCCCATGAGCGCGCCGTTGAGGTAGAGCTTGCCGAGGGGCTTCTTTGATGTGTCGTTCACGTTTTCCAGCGTGAAGACCGCGTGCGTCCACGCCTCGCGCGAGAAGGGCGCGCGCTTGAGGTTCACCGCCGGGCGCTGGGCGTCGGTCATCTTCGCCCAGTCGAGGCCGTTAGGGTTCCACAGCTCGATCTTTGGCCGGATGGCGAAGCGGAACTCGCGCGGCGTCTCGTCCTTCGACCATTCCAAGAAGATAAAACCCTTCTTCGTATCGTCGCCGACGATCTGCACCGGGTCGCAATAGCCCGGCTCCAAGTCCTTGTCCGGGTCAAGCCGCAGCCAGACGGAGACGCTGGCGCTCCAGCTCTTGTCGTTGTAGCCGAGCACGCCCGCGCCCTTGAACCGCGGCTGGGTGGAGCCCTTCTTCGTGAAATGCAGCCCGCCGCCGAAGCGCCCATCGGGCACGAGCTTCAGTTCCTCGTTCGCCGCCAGCGGCACGGTGCCTTGCTTGGTGCGGGAAAGCGCGCCCTTCTCCCCACGCGAGAAATCGGCATCGAAGCCTTGGTCGAACGAGGCGTGAAAGGTCAGCGCCTGCTTGAGCGGCGCGGTGTTCTGCGCCGAGGAGAGTGGCGACAGGACGGAAGCAAGGGAGTAGAGGGCGACCACCAGCAATGGATGTTTCATGGGCCAACCTTAGCCCAATCACCGCGCGCTTGGGAAGTGGGCGGTGGAAGGCGCTGCTACTTCGCACGGTGGGCTTGGATGAACTCCAGCAACGCCGCGCGGCCAGGATCAGAGGCTTCCGCCAGCTTGCTCGCGATGGTGCCGTGGGTGCGGTCGGCAACCATCTTGCCCACCACGCCTTTGTTGCCCGCGCCTTGCATCAGAGCAACGAAGAACAGGTTTTCCTCTGCGCGTGCGGCCATGTCGCGGTCCGCGTAGAGGACGAGGAAGGGGGGGCGTTTCTTTGCGGATGAAATGCACGGGGGCGGCTTCGTCGGCGATAACGGAATTCTTCGCCAAGCCGCGTTCCTCACGGATGGTGTAGTGCGTCATGGTCTGTCCGCTGACGGGGATGAATCCCGCGATGCGATCCAGCTTCACCCCCGCGTCCGCGAGAAAATGCGCGTCCATGCCCAGCATCAGCGCGAGGTAGCCGCCCGCAGAATGGCCGCCGACAAAGAGCTTCGTTGGGTCGGCACCATGTGGGGGAAGATTCTTTTGTGCCCACGCGACGGCAGCGGCGGCGTCCTGAATGTAGGCAGGATATTTTGCGTGCGGACTGAGACGGTAGTTCGGCGCGACGACTGCAAGGCCATTAGCCGCGAGGCTGCGGGCAATTTTCACTGTCTTCACCGAGTCGTCCTGCGTGTCGCCCTTGTCGCCGTTTTTCAACCCTCCGCCGTGAAACCAGACGAGCGTGGCAAAACCTTTGCCCGTCGGTGGCAGATAGACGTCGAGTTTGCAGCGCTTGCGCTCGTAATCGGTGAGCGTGTCGCCGGATTTGTAGGCGAGGTCGGAGAGCACGCGCAATCCATCGGCCTCCTGCGCGGGTGATGAGCCGCAGACGAATAGCAGAAGCCAAGCGGCGGTGAAACGGAGAGGACTCACTTTTGCTTCTCTTTCTTTTTTGGCGCGCCCTCGTTGGCTTTCGCCTTGCCACCGTTCGGACCCAAGGTCTTCCACCAGTCGGGGCCCTCGGCTTCAACAGCAGCATTGTGCTTGAGAAGCTGTTCGCGCAGCGCGGCGAAGCGCTGCGGTTCGGCTGACTTGAGATCAGTGGCTTCTGCCGAATCAGTCTTGAGGTTGTAGAGTTCGAACTCGGTCAGCTCGGCGTTCGCCAGAATTTTCCAATCGTCCACGCGCATCGCGATCTTCGCGTTCGGGGCCATGTGCAAGCGCCAGTAGAGCGGCTGCGGGCGGTCGAGCTTCGTCGCCTTGCCGGTGAGCGCGGGCAGCACGTCCACACCGTCGAGCACGCGGCCGGCGGGTGGTTTCACGCCCGCGATGCCAAGCATCGTCGGAAACATGTCGCTGCCGATGACGGGCATGTCGCTCACGGAGCCGACGGGAATTTTGCCCGGCCAACGCGCGAGGCCCGGCACGCGGATGCCGCCTTCGTGCATCGACCGCTTGCGGTCGCGCAACCCGCCCGTCGAGCCACGCCCGGGCGTGGTGGTGCCGTTGCCTTCCGGGCCGTTGTCCGAGGTAAAGAAGACGAACGTGCTGTCCGCGAGTTTTTGTTCGTCGAGCGCTTTCATGAGCTGGCCAAAGGCGAAATCCATCTGCGTGACGTTCGCGTGATGCTCGCGCTGCACGTCGTCGGCGAGGTCGGGATAGAGCGCCTTGAACTTGGGGTCCGACTTGATCGGGTAGTGCGGCTCATGCGTCCACACGGCCAGGAAGAAAGGCTTGGCCGGGTCGCGCTTTTCCTTCAGCCACGTCACGGCTTCGCTAACCACGAGCGGCGCAGAGTAGCCTTCGAGGCGTCCAACCGGCTGGCCGTTGCGGACGAAGTTGCTCGGGTTCTCGTGCGACGGGCCGGCGTTATTCTGCGTGGCCATCCACCAGTCGTAACCGTGGTCGCCGGGCTGCGGTTGCGCGGGGTTGTTGAACAGGCCGTTCAAGTGCCACTTGCCACTGTGGCAGGTCGCGTAGCCAGCACCTTTGAGCAGCTTGGGCAACGTGACTTCGCTGGTTCGCAAGTGCACCGGCGCACCCTCGGCTATCCAGGTGTAAACGCCGTTTCGGTGCGGCGTGCGTCCGGTGAGCAACGCCGAACGCGACGGGCTGCACACTGCGCTCGCCGAGTAACAATGGGTCAGCCGCACGCCCTGCTTCGCGAACGCGTCGAGGTTCGGCGTCTTGATGACGGGATGGCCGTAACACGCGAGGTCGCCCCACCCGAGGTCGTCGGCGAGGAAGAGGATGAGGTTGGGCTGCGTGGCGCGGGTAAGGCCGCAGGTTAGCAGGACGGACACGAGCAAAAGTGGAAGCGTTCTCATGAAAAGTAAGTTCGGTCACTTTGCAACTTCAGCGGCCAACAACTGTTTCGCCTCCGCGGCGTTGATCTCGCGTACGAAAAGATTGCGCCAGCGAATCTCGCCGCCATGGGTTTGCAGCATGATCGGCCCCTTTGCGGGTAGCGGATGAGTGCGATCCCAGTAGTTCTCCATCACTGTGCCGGCAACGACGAGCTTGTCATTGAGCCAAACCCAAGTGCGGTCGCCGACCTGACGGATACGGAAGCTGTTCCACTCGCCGAAGGGCTTGTCCGCCAGCGCGAGCGGGTCGCGGCCGGGCTTGCCGGGTGTGTTGTTGAACAAGCCGCCAGAGCCGAGGTGGGGTTTACGGTTAGGCTTCTTTTCGTCGAATATCTGGTTGTGGTCCCAGATTTGCACCTGCGGCGTACCGCGCAGGTAGATACCGCTGTCGGCTTTTGCGACAGTTTTGTATTCGATGAGCAATTCAATGTCGCCAAACTCAGCGTCCGTTGTCGCATAAGGCCCGGTGCCGCCATTGACCAGTTCGCCGTTCTCAACGGTCCAGTGTTTCGGAAAATCGGCGCGCTGTAGCTTGAGGTTCGCATCCTTCTTCTCTCCAGTGAGCTTGGCTGAGGAATGCGGATTCCAGCCATACCAGCCGGTGAGGTCCTTGCCGTTAAAGAGCGCGCGGAAGCCCTTGGGCGGGTTTGGTGCGGCGGCTTGCAGAGAGGCGCAGACCGCGATATTCAGGGCCACGAGGGTGAAGAGGAAAAGTTTCATTCGTTTAACCATACCTTTTGAAGCAGCGGAGTGGGCTTCATCAAGCGATTTGTGATTGTTACAAACCGTAATTAGTTCAATCGCTGCGCACCGTGTCACCCACTCGGGCTTCACCTACAGAAATGTCCGCGGCAAAGTTTGCACCGCGCGACTGGTTCGAGACGATCACTCCGCCAACCTTTTGGCCGTCGCGATAGATGTTTAGGGATAGGTCCACCGGTGGCAGGCGGCCGATGACGCCCTCGATAACTACATATTTAAGCGGTGCGTTAACGAGCACGACCTTGCCGGTGAAAACAGCGACCGGCTCGATAACGGGCCGCGGCACAGCTTGTTCTCTCTTCGGCTTAGGCGGGCTGGTGAATTTGGGCTTCGCTTTTTCGGGCGCAGAGCCGTCTTGCGCAGCGGGCAGCAAGGCACAGCCGGTAGCCAGCAGGCCGGCTAAAAGCAGGACGGGTAGTGGATGCATCGGTGCGAATAAGCCCATGCTGTCGCGCTGGGTCAATGAGCAAAATCTCAAAAAGAAATCCTCGCGCCGCCTTGCTACGCTGCTAGTTTCGGCCAACTCGCGGCACTACCAATGCGCGGGTCGTCACAAACCTAGTTTATGGAAACCGTTGCTGCCCCCACCTCCGCCGTGGACGAGAAAATTCGAGATCTCTGCCAGGCCATCCTCGACCGGCCTGACTTTAGCGACCTGCGCCGCCGCATTGACGCCTTCATGGCGGACGAGAAAGCCAAATACGAATACCAGATGCTCAACGACTCCGGGGCGCTGCTGCAGCAAAAGCAGCAATACGGTGTCGAGATCACGGCTGAGGAGGTCGGCCGCTTCGAGGCGCTGCGTGATAGCTTCATGAAGAACCCGGTGGCCACGGAGTTTCTGGACGCGCAGCAGGAGGTGTCCCGGGTACAGGACAACATCATGAAGCACCTGCAAAAGACCATCGAGCTGGGCCGCGTGCCGACGGTCGAGGACATGAACGACGGCAGTTGCTGCTCTAATCAGGGCTGTGGCTGCGGTTGAATTGTCGCTGGCTGGGTGGTTGCCCGCTTCAACTTTTGGCAGACTTGCACCTGCAAATAAACCGGCTGAGATTTAGTCCGGCGGCATTAGCAACTAGGTCAGCACTGGCATTTGACACGATAAATTTTATCGGCCCTTCAGCCTTGCGAATTCATCAAGCGTCTCTGCTTCGCCGCCCGTGAATGACATCAAGTTAGCGTTTTAGCCAGCGCCATTGATCGCCAACAATTAAAAATTGTTTTTATACAGGAATCTGAGCTGCGGGTAATTTGTTGAGCATGACAACACCGAACTCAAGCCCAGCGCAGCGCACTCTCGACCAAGGCGCGTCCACCTCTGCGAGCCCAGCCCTAGACTGGCGGTGGACGCCCCCGGTCAGCTTATCGGCGGCGAGTTCTAACTGTGGTTAGAGTGCTTCTAAGCTCAGAGCACAGCAACGCACCGCGCTTGGTTAGAAGTTAAATTTTACACCTCCGTAGATACCCAGCCTCAGAGCGGGAAAACCGCGAAGCGCATCGTACTTCTGATCGAGGAGGTTGTCGCCTCGCACCCAAAGCTGCGAGCTCTTGGTGAGTTGCCAGTTCGCAGCGGCACGCAGGAGGAGGTAGTCACCAATGGGCACTTGGCCGGGGAAGAGCGAGTCCTGCCGCTCCACAATCCAGCTTGCCCCCGTTGAGAGCGTGAGTTTCTCGATGGGCTTGGCGACGGCGTCGAAGCCGACTTGATGGCGCGGGCGGCGGAGCAGGCGCAGGTTCTGGGTGTCGTTTTCCGCCGTGAGATAGGTGTAGCTCAAGTTGGCGGAGAATTCCTTGCAGGGCTTGAGTTTCAGGCCGAGTTCGAGGCCTTCGCTCGTCGCGCGGGCTATGTTTTGCGGGGTGAAGGCCGCATCGAGCTGGATGAAGTTGCGGAACTTGTGTTGAAACCAGGTCGCGGACAACGCGAGGCGTCCATCCCAGAGCGGCTGTTCCACGCCCGCTTCCCAACTCAACGCACGTTCGGACTGCAGGCGCGGGTTGCCAAAGAAGTAGAGGTCCTGCGCCGTGGGCGGGGCGACCGAGCGGGCCACGGAGCCAAAGAGCAGCGTGTCCACCGTGGGGAGGCGATACGAGACGGCCTGCCGCCAGGAATAGGCAGAGGGATAGTCCGAGTAGGCGTCGTGGCGGATGGAGTTGATGAAGGTGAGCGCAGCGAGCGGGTTCCACTGGCTTTGCACGTAGCCGCTGGTGGTTTGGAGATTTGCGTTGATGCCGCCCCCGAAGGCGCTGCTGGTGGTGCGGTCCACGCCTTGATCCTGCCACATCGCGCCGAAGGTGAGCTGCCACGTGTCGTGGAGCTTGAGGTTGTTCTGAAAGTCCACGAGGTGCGACGCGACGTTGAGGCGGTTCAAGCTGCCGAAGAGCGGGCCGCCATCGAACGAAGGCTGGAACTGGTTTTCAAAAGTGTAGTTGAGCTTCGTGCGCCACGCGTCGTTGATGGCCCAGTCCACTCCGGGCGAGATGTTGAAGGTCTCGCGCTTGAGATGATCCACCCGGTTGCCGGGCACCGCGCCCGGCGAGCCGCCGTCGCTCTGCGCATACATAAGCTTGAGGTCGAAGTAGAGCGAGTCGGAGGCTTCGTAGCCGAAGGAACCGCGCGTGCCAGTGTGGCGGTAATGATTGTTGTCGCGCGGGAAGGAGGCATTGAACTGCGACACAGCGACGGCGTAGTCGAACTTACCCACCGCGCCCCGGCTCGCTGCGGTCTCGCGAAAGGAGTTGAACGAGCCGCCCTCGAAGGAGAGTTCGTGCTCGGGCCGCGTGAGCCCGCGCCCGGTCTTCGTGATGATGTTCACCACGCCACCGATGGCGTCGCCGCCGTAAAGTGCGCCGCTGGCGGAGCGCACCACTTCGATGCGTTCGACGTTTTCGAGGGCGAGGTTGCCCCAGTCGAAGCCGCCAGCGAGCATCGCTGGCACGCGCCGGCCATCCACGGTGAGGAGGGTGTGGTTGCTCTCCGTGCCGCGCGAGAAGACGGACGTGACCTGTCCCGGCGCGCCGTTGCGCGCGATTACGAGGCCAGGCACCGAGCCGAGCGCCTCGGCGAGGGTGTTGAATTTCTGATCCTCGATTTCCGCGCGAGAGATGATGGAAACGCTCGCGGCGGTTTTGGCGACGGGCTCCTCGGTGCGGGTGGCGGTGACGACTACGGGCTGGAGCGTCACGGGGGCGTTGGTCTTGGCCTCCTGCGCGCTGCCGCTGGAGGTGAGCAACGCGGCGGCGGCGGTGGCGACGGAATATGGATTACTGAACACTGCTTTCATGTTGGTCTTTCACTGCAAGCCCCGCGCGGGTTCTTGGGCACGCGGAGTGGTGGATGTCGGAGACCAGAAGGGAGGTGGAAAGCAAAAAAGCCTTCACCTCCGCAAATTGGAGAATGAAGGCATCTCAGAATCCCGCAGAAAGACAGTTCGGCAGGCTGGCCTCATCCTTCTCTTTGTCGGAGAAGCGGGCGCGCGCGGACGCGTGCCCTGACGAGCGCTGACAAGCCGGTATCCTGACTCCGGGCTTCAAACCTCGCTCCCGCCTTCCCGGCCTTCAGCCAGTGGCATTGGGAGTCTGTAGCCCGTCACAGTGGCGCAACCGTCCCCGGTTTTCACGGGGTTCCCTGCACTTGTAAGCGGTAGTTGGTATGGCGCGGTAAAACGCCGTTCAAAGAACCGGCGGCGGTTTTAGACAAGTGGTCGCGCTGCGCCAAGCCTTAACTTTGGTCCGCCCCTTTTCTTGCACTCTGTCGAACGGAGCGTTAACGTCAGAAATCAAATGAACGAATTGCAAACTCCCCAAAATAGCTTGCTCGTGCCGATGGTCGTTGAGCAGACCGGTCGCGGCGAGCGCGGCTATGACATTTATTCGCGCCTGCTGATTGATCGCATTGTCTTCCTCGGTACGCCGGTGGATGACATGGTCGCTAATGTCATAATCGCCCAGCTTCTCTTTCTTCAGATGAATGATCCAAAGAAAGACATCCATCTCTACATCAACTCCCCCGGCGGTAGCGTCACGGCGGGCTTGGCAATTTACGACACGATGCAGTTCATGACCTGCGACGTGAACACCTACTGCATCGGTCAGGCGGCGAGCATGGGCGCGGTGCTGCTCTGCGGCGGCACCAAGGGCAAACGGTACGCTTTGCCGAATGCGAACATCATGATTCATCAAGTGCTCGGTGGCGCGGAAGGCCAGGCCAGTGACGTGGAGATCCGCGTCAAATACATGCTTAAGCTTAAACAGCGGCTCAATGAAATCATTGCCAAGCACACCGGCCAGCCCGTGGACATCGTTGAGAAGGCCTGCGACCGCGACAACTTCATGTCCGCCCACGAGGCTAAGGTGTTTGGTCTCGTGGACGAGGTTGTCGCCAACCGGAAAGACATTACTAGATTGCCTGAAAAGAGCAGTGTGGTGAGCTAATTCACTCCATCTTCAAATGGCCCGGCCAAGCAATCTGACGCTCTGCTCCTTCTGCGGCAAATCGCACGCCGAGGTAAAAAAGCTAATCGCCGGCCCGGGCGTTTACATCTGTGATACCTGCATCCTTGTTTGTAAGGGTGTGCTGGATAAGGAGTTGGCCTCCGACACCAAGCGCGCCGCACCGAAGCTAAAAATTCCCAAGCCCAGCGCCATCAAGGCTGAGCTGGATCGCTATTGCATCGGGCAGGAGCACGCGAAGAAAACCTTGGCTGTCGCAGTGCACAACCACTACAAGCGCATCATTCACGAGCGCAAAGCCACAGCAGGCGTGCGTGAATCGCGCGAGCCGAAGGCCGACGATGTAGAAATCGAGAAGAGCAACATCCTGCTCATCGGCCCCACCGGCTCAGGTAAAACGCTGCTGGCCCGCACGCTTGCGCGCATTCTCGATGTGCCCTTCGCCATAGCCGACGCCACCACGCTCACCGAAGCGGGCTACGTGGGTGAGGATGTGGAGAACATCATCTTGCGCCTGCTCCAGTCATGCGATTACGACGTGGGTCGCGCGCAGGTGGGCATCGTTTATGTGGATGAGATAGATAAGATTGCGCGTAAGACAGAAAACGTCTCTATCACTCGTGACGTTTCTGGCGAGGGCGTGCAGCAAGCGTTACTCAAGATGCTTGAGGGTACCGTTTGCAACGTCCCACCCTCCGGCGGCCGCAAGCATCCGCAGCAGGAATACATCAAGGTAGACACCACCAATATTCTGTTCATTTGCGGCGGCGCATTTGTTGGCTTGGACAAGTTCATCCAGCGGCGGCTTGGCAATCGCGTCATGGGCTTTGGCGCGGTGCAAGATCAGCATTTGTCATCCATGGAAAAGCGTGAGGTACTTGCCAAGGTGGAGCCGGAAGACTTGTTAAGCTTTGGTTACATCCCTGAGCTAATTGGCCGACTGCCGATGGTCACGGCGCTGGAAGAACTCACTGAAGACCAACTCGTCACTATCCTTACAGAGCCGCGTAATGCGTTGGTAAAGCAGTACGGTAAACTCCTGGGTATGGAAGACGTAACGCTCGAAATTACGCCTGACGCGCTGCGCGAACTCGCCTTGCAAGCTATCAAGAAAGGCACCGGTGCGCGTGCGCTGCGCGGCTTGCTCGAGCGACTCATGCTTGATGTGATGTATGACATCCCGGGTGCGGGCGACGTGCAGAGTGTTAAAATCACTGGCGCAGTCGTGCGCGGCGAAGTTGCTCCCATGGTGCAGCGAAAGTCTACGCAGGCGGCGGCTTGATCAGTGGGTAATCACTGCTGTTCGCTGCTAGGATCGGCCGCCCCAGCCGAAAATTCCCAGACTGCCCGGAAAACCAAGATTCAGTTTTCCCTCTTTGGCGCCCAATTTTCGGGTTGTGAGGTGCATTACAACGGCAGCGTTATAGTGAACGTCGTTCCCTTACCGACTTTGGAGTCAACTTTTACTTCGCCGCGATGCGTTTCCACCACCCGTGCAACGATGGCCAGCCCCAGTCCCGTGCCCTTCGCCTTAGTGGTTTCAAGCAACGAGCTGAACGCTTTTTGTCGCTGCTCTTTGTCCATGCCTGTGCCGGTGTCCGCGAACTCGACTACCACGTGCGTCGGATCCTTGTGGGAGCGTGGCAGGCGGGCGACGCGCGTAGTGATAGTGAGCCGCCCGCCCTCTGGCATTGCCTCGACGGCGTTGAGCGTAAGGTTCAGAAAGGCCTGCTCCAACTGCGTACCGTCGCCTTGAATCGCTGGAAGCTGCGGGTCTAGTTCGCGAATAACCTCCACGCGCTGTTGCCGAAGCTTGTGACGCGTGAGCAGGCTCAGGTCGTCGAGGAGTTGATTCACGTTCACTGGTGCGAGGCGCGGCTCGGTGCTGCGGGCGAAGTCGAGGATTTGCTCCACCACGCGGTTTAGGTGGTCCATCTTCTCGCCCATGATTTTTGTGTCCTGCCCGCGCGGGTCGCCGGGTGTGAACTTCAGGTCGAGCGAGTGGAAGAGCATCTTCATGACCGTAAGTGGATTACGGATCTCATGCGCGACTTCGGCAGCGAGCAGGCCGAGCGCAGAGAGGCGCTCGTTTTGCCGAAGTTGCTCCTCCGCGTCCACGATGCGCTCGTAGAGCCGGGCCTTCTCGATGGCGATGCCGGATAGCTCGGCCAGCGCGGCGAGTATGCGGACTTCCTCGTTGGAAAAGATGTGCGGCGCGCCCTTGTAGACATTCAACACGCCTAGCGCCTGTCCGCCAAAGAGCAACGGCACGCTTAAGAGGGCGACCAACCCCTCCTGGCGTGCCATCTGCACATTTTGGTAACGCCCCGAGGTTTGCACGTTCTGGTCCTGGATCGGCCGTCGCCGCCGGACCACATTGCCGACGAGGCATTCCGCCAAGTTGAGACGTGGCTTGTTCAAATATGCCGCACCCGCGCTATGGCTCGCGCGAAGTTCAAGCCACTCGGACTTTTCATCGAGCAAGAGCAGCGATGCCATTTTCGCGTCCATGAGTTGGCAAGCTTCGCGGGTGATAACACTGAGAGCGTCGTCCAGGTTGAGCGTGGAGTTGATGGTCTGGCTCACGCTGGCGAGCGATTCAAATAGCCGCGCCTTGAGGCGAAGCTGTTCGTAAAGCCAGGTGTTTTGGATGACGCGCGCCGCTTGGAGCGCGAGTTCTTCGAGCAAAGTTTGGTCGTCCGCCGTAAAGGCATTGGGGCGTTCAGAATCGACGTTCAGCACGCCGCGCACCTCTTGGTTGAGTAACAGTGGCACGGCCAGCTCAGAATTGACCTCCTGTCGCAGGCGGACGTAGCGCCGGTCGCGAGTCACGTCGCCCACGCGCGCGGGCATGCCGGTGCGCGCGACCCAACCGGTGATGCCGACGCCGATGGGCAGCTTGAAGTCCGCGTGATCCGGCGGCAGTCCAAATGCCGCTTGAATTTGAAGAAAGCGCGAAGTCGGGTTTACTAGCACGACCGAGCCGCTGGACGCGCGCATGAGCCGCACCGCCTCGCGCAATATGAGTTGGAGCGCCTCCTGCGCATCGAGCGTAGAGTGGAGGACGTGGCCAACTTGGTTGAGCAGTTCCAGCCGCTCGCACCGGGCGCGGAGAAGGTCGAGTTCAGTGCTCATCTTAGCCGTCTCGTGAGTTCGATGCCTCCCGCTGTGAAAAGAAGAATCGGCGCCCATCCGGCCACCCAGCCGGGCACAAGGCCACCCGTGCCCAGCACCAGCGAAAGTCGCGACAGTATGAAGAAAGCGAAGCCAATGCCGATGCTCGCTGCCACGCTGAGGGCGACGTTACGTCGGCCGGGTGCGGCTCCAAAGGGCAATGCTAGCAGCACCACGACTAGGCAGGTAAACGGTGTCGCTAGTCGGCCGTGAAGCTGCGTGTTTAGTTCGTCGGCTTTGTTGCCGGTCAGATGCGGATGGAGGCGATAGTAGTCGAGAATTTCTGCGAGGGTGAAGCGCAGCCGCTTCGCCATTTTATCGCGCGCGAAAGTGCTGATCTTAATCTCGCTCTTAATGAGGCGGGGCGACTCGTTCAGCTCAGGGAACACGACTCGGTTGGTACGCGTGCGCAGGGCAAAGTCGAGGTTTGGCGGCTCGTAGGCCCAGATTTCCGCGTCGGTAAAGTGCCATACGCCATTGGTGAATCCGGCGCGGTTGGCGAAGAGAATTCGGCGGATGTTGTCGCGGCCAGTCCATGTAACGTTTACCCGCAGCATCTCGTGAGTGAGCAGTCCAAACGCGCCTACTTTCCACTCATGCCCAGCTACGTCGTTATTAAAGTTCACGTCGCGCTTCCACTGCAGCTCGGTTTGTTGTTCGAGCTTATTACGATAGCGGTTCAACACGTCCTCAGCAGCCTCCTGCGCGGGCGGGCCAGCGATCTCGCTGGTAACGAACAGCATCGCGCTGGTCGCGACGCCCACTGCCAGATAGGGCGCGGCCAACCGCCACAGGCTGACACCCGCTGCACGAATGGCGACTAGCTCATGGTGCTTGTTGTGCTGCGCCAACGCGTAAAGCAGGGCTAGCAGAAGGCCTATCGGCAGCACGGTGGGTAGCAACTCGGGCGTCTTGAAGTAGTAGTACTCCGCAATGTCCCAGCCGTTGAGGCCCTTGCCTTGCAACATGGGCAGCTCGTTCATCAGGTCCGCCGAAATAAAGAAAATTAGGAAACCGCTTAGGCAGTAAAGCAGGGGAACTAGCAACTCACGCAGCAGATAGCGGTCAAGCAGGCGCATCGGCCAGCATCGTAAGGGCAGCACGTCCGGGCTGGCAAGCAAGCCGCCTGCTCCGGCTGACTTGCTGGCTCAGATAGATCCAGGACGGATTCTTGGCCGGAACTAATTGGTGAGGGATTTTTGACCCTGGCCTGCTCTGCGTTTCTCTGCGTCCTCTGCGTCCTCTGCGTTGAGGGAAACTCGGAGGTTCCGCGTGGGCAAACTACTTTTTCGTATTCCCCTTGCCTGCCGGGCGGTCGCGAAGCGGCCAGTCAGGATGGTCTGTGCGGGCGGACTGGAACAGCCCTTCGGCCTTGGCGACCAGCTCCGGTTTGGTCGCGGCGAGGTCGGTCTTTTCGCCCGCGTCGGTCTTGAGATCGTAGAGTTCGGTCTTGGCGCTGAGGCCGTTCTTCACAGCCTTCCAGTCGCCGAAACGCGCGGCTTGCAACGATGCGCCTTCGTGCAATTCCCAGTAGAAGTATTCGCGCTGCGGTGCCGCGCCGCCCTTGAGGAAGCTCACGAGCGAAAGGCCGTCGGGCTTGAAACCATCAGGCAGCTTCGCGCCCGCGAGTTCCGCGGCAGTCGGGAGGAAATCCCAGAACGCCCACGGCTCATGGCTCACGCGTCCGGCGGGCACGGTGCCGGGCCAGCGCGCGAGGGCGGCCTGCCGTAGCGCACCCTCGTAGAGACCGCGCTTGAAGCCGCGCAAACCGTTGCTCGCCTGCTCGAAGAGCTTGCCCTGCGGCGACTGCGGATCGAAGGACGAGCCATTGTCGCCCGCGAGCATCACGAGCGTGTTGGTGTCAAGGTTCAGCTCCTTGAGCAGCGCGAGGATGCGGCCCACGTCGGAGTCCAGGCGCGTGACCATCGCCGCGTAGTTCTTCTGCACCTCGGTCCACGGCTTGTCCTTGTAGATGCCCTGGTCATCAATCTGAAAGGTCCCGTGTGGCAGCGTGATGGAGTAGTAGAGGAAGAACGGCCGGTCCTTGTTGGTTCGCACGAACTTCAGTGTCTCGTCCGCGATGAGGTTCTGCGCATAGGTCGCGCCCTTGCCCTCCACCCTCGTGTTGCCATCGTTGCCCGGCAGCTCGAAGCGCTGGTCGTCGCGGTAGAGGTATTTTGGGAAATAGCTGTGCGCGTGGCGCTGGCAGTTATAGCCGAAGAAATGGTCGAAGCCGTTTTTTAACGGGCTGCCCGTCGTGTCGAACATGCCCATGCCCCACTTGCCCACGCACGCGGTCGCGTAGCCGGCGGACTGGAGCACTTGCGCCACCGTCACCGTGCCGGCGGGCAGCGGCTTCTGGCCCTCGGGCTGGACCTCGCGATTCGCGCGGATGGGCGAGTGGCCCATGTGCAGACCGGTCATCAGCGACGTGCGGCTCGGCGCGCAGACGCTCGTGCCGCAATAGCCCTGCGTGTAGCGCGTGCCCTCGCGCGCCATCCGGTCGAGATTCGGCGTCTGGATGAGCTTCTGCCCGTAGCAACCCAGATCGCCCTGCGCGAGGTCGTCGCTGAGGATGAAGATGAGGTTGGGCTTGGCGAGGGGCGCAGCCAGCAGCGGCCCGGCAGCCGCGAGCAAGGTAAACAAGGCAATGGCAGGTTTCACGCGACGTTGGGAAGTAAACAGTTCGCAAGGCTGGCTATCACCGCAGCGGCGTGGGGAGGAAGTCCCAGTCCAGCACCATCTTTTCGGTGAGCGCGCGTTTGAGCGCGAGTTCGGGTTCCTTGAACGCGGTCTGGCCCGCGAGGTTGTTTAACTCACCCGGGTCCGCGTCGAGGTCGTAAAGTTCGAAGGTTGGTCGTGGCGCGGTGAAGTAAGCCTTCACAAACGGCGGGGCGAGCTTGCCCGCCGCGTTGGCCGCCACCATCTCCTGCCAGCCCGGGTCGCGCTGGCTGTCCACGGGCGCGACGGCCCCGTGCGGCGTGCAGTTGTAAATGAGCTTGAAGTGGTCGCTGCGCGCGCAGCGGGCAAGGTCGAACGTGGAAGCTTGGATGTCCGGCTTCATGCCGCCGTCGCCGCCGTGCGGGCCGCGTTCGGCGAAGATGAACTGACGCGGCGTGAACGGTTCGCCGCGCAGGAGCTTGAGGAAGCTCATGCCGCTCATTTCCTTGGGTGGCTTCACGCCGGCGGCTTCCAGCATCGTTGGCGCGAAGTCCTCGCCGGAGATGAGCGCGCGGGTGGTTTGGCCGGTCTTCAACACCCCAGGCCAGCGCACGAGCAGCGGGACGTTGATGCCGGGGTCGTGCAGCGCGCCCTTGCCGTGTGGCATCGCCATGCCGTTGTCGCCCATGAAGACGACGAGGGTGTTCTGGTCGAGGCCGCGGGCCTTGAGTGTGTCGAGCACGGTTTGCACGTCGTCGTCGAGGTGCTCGATTTCCGCGAGGTAACGCGCGAGGTCGCCGCGCACGCCGGGCAGGTCGGGCAGGTGCGGCGGAAGGGTGAGTTTTTTTGGGTCGGGCACGCCGCGTTTGCCCTGCGTGGTCCAGACGTGGTGCGGGTCCGAGAAGCCGAGCCAGAAGAACCACGGTTTGTCCTTTGGTGCCTTGTCGAGGAAGGCCGCGAGTTTGGTCCCAAAATTCTGCGTCCCGCCGCCTTTCTCCACATAGTCCACCCGTTGGGTGAACGTGCGCAGGTTGTGCCGATCCATCGTGCCGCCCAGCTCGGGCGCGGCGCGCTGGCCAGCGGTGGCCGGACCATCGAGATGATAGCTGCGGCCCGCGACGCCGGTGAAGTAACCGCCCTTGTCTCGCAGCAAATCTGGCAACGCGGGAATGTCACTCGGCAGCGGTGAGGTGAAGCGTACCATGCGCACCGCGACCGGCGAGCGCCCGGTCATGAGCGCCGCACGGGACGGCACGCATTGCGGGCACGAGACGAACATGCGATCGAAGCGCATCCCCTCGGCGGCGAAGCGGTCGAGGTTGGGCGTGCGGACGTCGGGATTTCCGTAGCAGGAGAGATAGGGATAGCTGTGATCGTCGGAGAGGAGGAAAAGAATGTTCGGCTTGGCGGGCGCGGCGGCGAGGGGAAGCGCGGCGACGGCAAGCGCACCGATAAACCGGGCGAGGGAAACGCGGAGTTTCATGTTGCTGGGGCCGGGCGCGGTCAGGGGTCCGGTTTTTTCCGGAAGATGATGAGGTGCTGGCGTGGCAGAGTGCGAACGGTCTCAACATGTTCGAGCGGCTGATTGGCCATTTCCTTGCGCACTTGGGCTTCGGTCATCTTGTGCAATGGCTTGATGGGTACCTCGGGATCCTCGCCGCGATACTCAACGAAGACGATGCGCCCGCCGGGCTTCAGCCGACGGCAGATGGCGTCTATCATTTCCCACGGGTGGTCGAACTCGTGATAGACATCCACCATGATGACGAGGTCTACGGGCTTGGGCAGCTTGGGATCCGTGGTGGTGCCGAGGACGCCGACGACATTCGTGACGCCGCGCGCCTTCATCTTGGTGGCGAGGAGGTCGAGCATCTCGGGCTGAATCTCCACGCCATAGACCACGCCCTTCGCGCCGACGGCTTGGGCCATGCGCCAGCTGAAGTAACCGGTGCCGCAGCCGAGGTCGGCGACCACGTCGCCTGGTTTGAGCGCGAGCGCCTTGAGAACGAGATCGGGTCGCTCTTCTTGATCGCGCTCGGGCCGGTCCAGCCACGGCGCAGCGAAGTGCGTCATGTAGTGGGCGATCTCGCGGCCGAAGTAGTATTTACCGATGCCATCGCGCGTGCGAACGCCGGGCTGGTAACGGGCCGCGGGCGCGGCCTTGTCCTGCGCGGGCAGCGGCGAAGGCGCGCTGGCGCCCAAGCCCAGCAAGAGCAGAATTAAGGCGCGCGATCGGCGGGCGGAGAACAGGTTCATGCGCAAACCTTCCGGGCCGGCCGGCGGGTTGGCAAGGGCATTCTCCTGCGCGGCCTTGAACCAAGCAAAAGGCCCGGACTCAGTCCGAGCCTTTGCGCAAATCTTTGCCGGACGACTTTCATCAGGTTGGGTTTTGCCTGCCTGAAGAGCCAGGCGCATTCGGGTGTTTGTGTTCCCGCGCAGGAGAACAAATATCGCTAGAGTGAGTAAGAGGAACGGAAGCCAATGCCGGGCATAAGCTTGAAGACTTTCGGTCAAGTGTGAGCAGGGGAAACATTTGGGCCCGGATTCGCCGCTTGTTTGCCAGACCACGGATCGTTAGGTTGGCCTTATCAGAGTTCCGACCATAATGAAGCAACCGCTTTCGATCGCCCTTGGCCTGCTCGTAGCCACGTACGCCCTGATCATTGCTGGCTGCGCCACCCCCAAGCACGACGCCCGCGGCGGGTCTCAACGCAACCCCGGCTTTGAGGGCGTGAAGGTGCTGGTCGCGGCCATCCAGCCTACGCCTACGAACAAGTGTGCGGGCTTTGTGCGTTTTATTGAGGTCGGGCGCGTGGTCTACATGTATGCGGAGCTTTCGGGGCTGACACCAAATCAGTCGCACGCGATCCACCTCAGCGAGTTTGGCGATGGTACGGCCGCCGATGCCAGTCGCACGAGTGGCTTATTCGGGGCCGAGGAATCGCCGCGCCGATTGGGCGAACTCGGCAACCTGCAGGCAGATGCCGCCGGCAAGGCGGTCTTGCGCGCCGAGTTTAAGGACTTGTCCACGACTGGCGTGAACCATCCCATCATTGGTCGGGGCGTGATCGTGCGCGCACGGGCTTTGGAAGATGGCTTGCCCGTGGGTAACGCCGGAGCGCGCATTGGCTTTGGGGTAATAGGGGTTGGGAATCCGAAGCAGTGACGGTAGAAGACACAAGATATCCAATGCGAAAGAATAAAAGCCATTTGCTCGCGAAGGCCTATTCCACTGCGTGTTAACCAGCAGTCCCAACCTCCTGAATTCAACGATTCACAACCGCATCGAAAACTCTAAACATGCACTCATCCCCCGTTTCCCGTCGTCGTTTTGTCCAGTCGTCCGGGGCTTTAGGCGCGGTGCTCGCGCTAGCGAAGCCACCCGCCATTTTGCCCGCTGAAAGTCCCGGTAACCGCGTCGTCGTCGGTGTCATGGGCCTCTCGCGCGGCATGGCGCACGTGGCCGGGCATCTCGGCGTGAACAATGTCGAGGTCGCCTATGTATGTGACGTGGACTCCGCGCGGCTGGCGAGCGGCCTGAAGACGACCGAGACTAAGCAGCCCAACCGCAAGCCGCAGGGTGTTGGAGATTTTCGCCGCATCCTCGAGGATAAGAACGTGGACGCCGTCTCGATCGCCGCGCCGAATTTCTGGCACACGCCCGCGGCCATCCTCGCAATGCAGGCGGGCAAGCACGTTTATGTCGAAAAACCCGGCAGTCACAACCCTTGGGAAGCCGAGGCCATCGTCGCGGCAGCGGCCAAATACAAGCGCAAGTGCCAAATGGGTAACCAGCGCCGCAGCTACGCAAACGTCATCGAAGGAATCCAAAAGCTGCGCGAGGGCATCATCGGTAAGGTCTTGTTTTCCCGTTGTTACTACAACGGCGCTCGGCCCAGCATCAAAAAGGGCAAGCCCGGCCAGCCACCCGCGACCTTGAACTGGTCCCTATGGCAAGGCCCGACGCCGGAGCGGCCTTACAAGGACAACCTCCATCCCTATAACTGGCACTGGCATTGGCACTACGGTGGCGGCGAAATGGCGAACAACGGCGTTCATGCGCTCGATGTTTCCCGCTGGGGCCTTGGCGTGGACTACCCGACGAAGGTTACCTTTCTCGGCGCGCGTTACCACTGGGACGATGACCAGGAGACGCCCGACACCGGCAGCGCGGTCTATGACTTCGGCACCTGCGGTGCGTCATGGGACGACAGTTCGTGCAACCCACGCAAGGGTGAGAAGAACCCCTTCGTCGCCTTTTACGGTGAGAAGGGAATGATGACGATGAGCGGGGGCAATGACTACACCGTGTTTGACAATGCCGGGAAAGAAATCGCTACCAAGACCGGCGGCCCTGGTGGCGGCGACATCCCGCACTTCACGAACTTTTCCGACGCCATCCGCGAGAACAAGCCGCTCAACTCGCCCATCAGCGAAGGCCAGAAGAGCGCGTTGCTCTGCCACCTCGCCAACATCGCCTATCGCACCAGCTCGGTATTGAATATCGACCCGAAGACCGGCCGCATCGTCGGCAACTCCGAGGCGCAGAAGCTCTGGAAGCGTGAATACCGTCCCGGGTGGGAGCCGAGGGTTTAGTTGGTTGGGAGCGCGGGTGTTAAATGGCCACTCTACTCGTACGTTTGTTTTGACCGCGTCTAAGCTGCGCGTAAAGTCAGCTCAATCGTTTGGACTTGGGTTGGCTCTGCCTCATGAACATGCCGTGTTTTCTTATGACCGCTGGGATGAATTCCCAACTCCATTACATCTGGGACAAGGCCACCATCGAGGCGAAGGTCATCATCGTCTTCTTGCTGATCTTCTCGATGTTC
>Ga0194130_10003753_pt1 | contig 20007 bp, 28 predicted proteins | sample TA2KigsurfametaG_FD_160084 | JGI IMG/M metagenome (GOLD analysis project Ga0194130, IMG submission 160084) | Freshwater microbial communities from Lake Tanganyika, Tanzania - TA2015050 Kigoma 12 surface | ecosystem: Environmental > Aquatic > Freshwater > Lake | place: Tanzania: Lake Tanganyika... | reverse complement strand
TCAGCAGTCGTTGTTTGTTGCCGGGGTCAGCAGCAAGACCAGCATGGGCTAATGCCTTGTAAAAACTGCCTGCATACTTGCTGGCGGTCACGAAGGTCCAATAGATGTCGGAGTCGTCCATAGAATGATGTGGGTGAGATTGATGGGCGGCTGGTGTGGCCGCCTTTTTTCATGCCGGATTGGGTGCGGCTCCGGCTGGCCGCGTGGATTTAACCAGCTTGCGGCAGGTGCTTACGCAAATTGTGAATCCACATCTTGCGCTCATCAAAAGCGCGGATGCTGTCCAAATACCAGCCGCGATCATTGTCAACGTTGGCTTGCCGCACCTGCGCGGCAAACTCAGCAGCCTCTTGCTCGTAGCGAGCAATTAGAGCAGTGAGCTGATCCAGCATCTGAATCGCAGCCTCTGGGCTGCCGGGTGCAGGACCGGTTGCCTGCTGTCCCCGTATCCTACACCATGTGCCGCCATGGTCAACCCTAGGCAGTCGCACTCCGTAACAATGCCTCGGCATCGCTGACAGACCTTGCCACGCCTGCAATGCCGCCTGCTGCTTGGACGGCATCCAGCCACTGCTGCTGCTCAGGCTTGAGCCTGCCGGTTGGCGTCTTCACCTCAATGGATAGGAACACGGCGTGAGTGGTTCCAACCATTTCTGGGGTGATCGTCACCCGCTTCCAGCCGATCAGGTCGGCGCTGCCCTTGCAGAGGCCAAACTGGACAGGGCGGCCATTCTGGTCCCTCAGCGTGCCGGTGTTATTGCGAAACAGGCGCGTGTCGCCGGTGCTGCAGGCGATGCGGATCTCTTGCTGTATCCGCTGCTCGCTAGCGTCCCCTGAGCGACCGGGCATACATAACGTGTTTTGCCCACGCTACGGCATTTTTGTATCCCCTGCTCTGACCAAGCTGGATCAGCTCTTGCAGGCTTTGAGCACTGCCCTGCTCGCGGCGTTTTTCGCGGGCGGTGGTCTTGACTTCCTGCAACTCACCTTCAACCTGCTTTAGCTCCCTGGCCTCTTGTGGGGCGAATACATGGCCGCATTCCCGGCATACCTGCGCAGCGCTCATGCTGGTGCTGTAGCAGACCGGGCATACCTTGACGCTGGGTGCTTGGTCGCGGTCGCGTTTTTTAAGGCCGTCGAGGGTCCAGTCGCGCTGCTCTAAGTGGTGGCCAAGTCGGAGCGTATTACCAACATGATCCAATACGACAGCCACCTTGCTGCCTGATGGCCTAAGACATCTGCCGATCATTTGCAGGTGCAATGCCTCCGACTGCGTAGGCCTTAGCAGGATGCACCCACCGACGCTGGGTACGTCCACGCCCTCGCCAATCAATGCGCAACTGGTCAGAACCTTGAGCCTGCCGGTGCCGAGCGCCTGCAGCAGGTCGCTGCGCTGCTCGCCCGACATGGTGCCATCAATGCTGGCTGCCGCGATGCCATGGGATGTAAATAGCCCAGCTACCGCCTCCGCATGTGCCACGCTGCAGCAGAACGCAATTGCCGTCTGGCCATCGAGGTGTTTGCGGTAATGGCCAACGATGTCGCCCATGATGGTGCCAACGCGCTGCTCTGCTTCCTTGGTGTCGTAGTCGCCCATCTTTTTGCGCAGGCCAGCAGCATCAAAGCCAGGCGGTGCCAGCACCTTGGACTGAGCAAGAAAGCCGTTATCCGTCAGCCATTGCGCTGATGGTCCCTGCACCATGGTCTGATACCACTCGCCAAGGCCGCGGCCATCAGTGCGGCATGGGGTGGCCGTGACGCCTAATAGATGCGCTCGCTGGAAGTGCTCGATCACCTTGCGCCATGTGCCGGCATTGGTGTGGTGCGCTTCATCGATCACCAAGAGCTGAAAGAAGTCCGGCGGTATCAAGTGCAGGCGTCTGCACAATGTCTGCACACTGGCGATCTGCACCGCATGGCTCAGGTCCATGCTTCGGTTAGCGCGGATGCAACCATGCGGCATTGGCATGGTGCGGCTGGCTTGGTCAAGCAGCTCCTGCCGGTGGACCAGTACGCAGACGCGGTTGCCCTTGCGGGCAGCCTGTTGGGCTATGTGGGTGAATGCCACGGTCTTGCCGCCGCCGGTTGGCAGCACCGCTAAGACCCTGCGGTGGCCTAGCTGGTATTGCAGGCGGATGTCGGTGATGAGCTGGGTTTGGTAGGGGCGGAGGTTCATGCTTGACACCGTAGCACCCGCTGCTACGCTGTGCAAGCATCCCGCCAGAATCCGTGCGCCTTGCCCATCCAACCCACATACGCCTAAGCCCAGACCTGCTGCAGCGCCTTGACTTGTGGCGTGGTGACCGCATGAATCGCGCCACCGCCATAAGGCTGCTGCTGGAACAGGCGCTGCGGTTGCAGCTTGACGGCATCCTGCCAGCAAAGCAATGAGCAGTGAATTACTGCAGCAACTTGCTGCGTTGCCCCGCCATTGGTCCTATGTGGCAGTTGACGGTCAGAAGCGGCCATACATGGATGGCTGGCAAAAGAATCACATCACACGCGCTGAACTCGGCAAGGAGCTGAAAGCCGGTCGCGCACGCGCCATCGGCGTCTGCTGTGGCACACCGTCAGGCGGTCTGTTGTTCTTGGACCACGACGGCAAGTCCGCATCGCAGATGCTGGAGTCATGGGGGATGCCCGTCTCCTCGCTGCCGCCGAGCTGGACTGTTACCTCAGGCCGCGATGGCCGGTTTCAGGTCATTTATCAAGTCCCAAAGCAATACTGGTCTGAAATCCGCACCCGGCGCTTTAAGACCGGTGTCACCGATACCGAAGGCAAGCCCGAACAAGTAGAACTCCGCTGGGATGGTTGCCAGTCCGTTGTAGCGGGTGCTCACCCACTCACTAGCGGCTATGCCTGGCTGCCAGGCCGATCGCCGTCAGACTTGCCCATTGCCGACGCGCCAGCGGATCTGATTGCACGGATGCTGCACCAGACGATGCAGAGCACTCTGTCCCTGCCGTTGGTTACCGGTGATGCAGATGCCGCCAGAGCACGGTCATACCTCGAAGCGCTATCACCTGCTCGCGCTGATGACTACGACGAATGGCTGGAAGTAGGCATGGCTTTACACAGCCTTGCAGATGACAGCCTGCTGCAGGACTGGATCACATGGTCAGCGCAATCGTCCAAGTTCAAACCCGGAGACTGCGAACACAAATGGCGTGGCTTCAAGCCTGATGGTGGTATCACCCTCGGCACTCTCGGTCAGCTAGCCAAGAAAGACGGCTGGCGTGGACGTGAGTCAATAGAGCCGCGCCGTGCTGCCCGTGCCGGCAAGCCCAAGCCTGAGCCTGCTGCTACTGCACCGCTAGCGCAGTTGCAGCCGATGAATGCTGCAGAATTACTGGCCTTTTTGCGCGATGGCGGCAGCGTTTACCGCTACAACACATTCACTCAACGCATCGAAGTAGACGGCACAGCCATCGAGGGTGCCGAGCGCTTCTATCTCACCCTTGCGCAGATGGGGTACAAGGTTTCCAAAGAGGTGGCGCTTGACTGCATCGTGCAGGTAGCGCATGAGTCGCCCTATGACCCCGTAGTCGAATACCTCGACCGTGTAGCCGCAACCGTCGAGCCTGCCTATATCGAAGCCCTAGCCAGCGCCTACCTCCGCGTTGGTGATAAGCCGGGGACCATCTACGACGAGATGATGAAACGCACCCTCATCGGTGCTGTTGCCCGTGCCTACAACCCTGGCTGTAAGCACGACACCGCCTGCGTCATCATGGGCGATCAAGGCGCCTACAAGTCCTCGTTCTGGAATTGCCTAGCCGGTGAGTTTTTCTCAGATGCGTTAGGTGATATCAGCTCCAAAGATGATCTGATGGTGCTGCACCGCTCGTGGATTATGGAGTGGGCAGAACTTGACCATGTGACCAATCGCAAGCACGCTGGTCAAGTCAAAGCCTTTTTATCGCAGGCTGTTGATATGTTCCGCGTGCCCTACGGTAAATCCACTGAAGCATTCCCAAGGCGCGGAATCATTGTCGGCACAACTAACCGTACCACCGGCTTTTTGGTCGATGAAACTGGCAACCGCCGCTTCTGGGTAATCCCTACAACCAAGACACAACAGGACCAAATCGACACCGCTTCGCTGTTGCTAGAGCGTGATGCAATATGGTCCGCCGCTGTTGCTGCATACCGCAATGGTGAAACCAGCCGCCTGCCTGCTGCACTTGAAGGGTTGCTTGCAACTGAGAACGAATCTTATGTGGTTGATAATCCTTGGCAGGCTGAAATTATGTCTTGGTTGAAAGAGCATCCATTCATTGACATCACCACTGAAAAATTACTAACAGATGCCATAAAAAAACCTGTAGAGCGTCAAACACGGCAAGACCAAATGCAGGTAGCAGACGTGCTCAAGCAGCTTGGTTTTAAGCGCTACCGCGTCAGCACAGGGGGGAGCAGGGGGTATGTCTATCGAAAATAGTGCCCTACCTGTGGGGCAGCCTGCCCTACCTATTCAATTTTCCAAATCCGCTGCGCCGCAGGCTATCTGGTCCTTTCCTGCCCTACCTGCCACTGCCCTACCTCTTGCCAAGAATCCCCTGCGTTCCTTTCCCTCCCCCTCTCTTTCTTTATTTATTACTCTAGGTAGGGAAGGTAGGGTAGGTAGGGAGATGCCAGTGCTGGACTGGGGGTTTGCCTGCCCTACCTCTGCCCTACCTGCGTTGGAGGTGGGACATGCCCTAAATTGCACCCTTTGGAGCCCGCATGATGCGTGAAGTCAAAGTTCGCTTTGAAGAGTCCGACCTGGCGCTACTGGATCAGCAGGCAGCAGCCGCTGGCGTGGCGCGTGCAGAGTTGATCCGCAGCCGAGCGCTTGTGTTGAATTGCAACAGTGGACTTACTGTTTCTGGTTATCACCGTTTAATCTCCGACGCGACCGCTTACCTACGTGGTGACATGCCACGTCGGATGGTGGAGCTGCTCACCGCTTTTGTCATTACATGGATCGCATCTCAATCTCAGAACGCCAACGACCCGTCATCAACCGACTGAGCGACATCATGGACCAAGCGGTTGCATATGCCGCTGCAGTCATGGATAATGCGACCGATGAAGCTCAGCCCATACCAGCTGAACTGGTCGCCAGCTTTCAGGCTAATTACGACCGCATCATCCTTTATCTCACCCAAGCAGCATCGCTGTGAAACTCATCACAACACAAGGCGACCTCGCCCATGCGCTACGCACCGTGGCGCCTGCGATCAGCACCAGCAACAGTCATCCCATCCTTGGCAGTGCCTTGATCACTGCTGCTGATGGCGCCATGACCATTACCGGCTTCAACCTTGAACTTGGCATCAGCGTCACTATTCCCGCAGCCGTAGAGGCACCCGGCACTGTGGCATTGCCTCACAGGCTCCTAGCAGGGCTTGTAAGCCGCTTTGAGGATGGCGAGGTGCTGACCCTTTCAGATGGCGCCTTAAGCGCCTCTGGGGCGTCCTACGGGCTTGCAGCGATGGATGCGGATGATTATCTTGCTATGCCCGTTGTTGATGCTGCTGGCACCGAGCTGATGTTGTCGGCTGGTGTGCGCGCCTGCCTGCCGTGCTGCAGCACTGATGTGAGCAAAGCGCTCTTGGCTGGTGTGCATCTCGCAGCCGGCTACATGGAAGCCACAGACGGTCATCGCCTCATGCGTGTTGCTGTTGATCTGCCCGATGGCCTTGATGTGGTATTACCAGCCAGCACCATGCGCCTGCTGCAGGATCACGCCATCACCATCGCGCACGCAGCCGGTCAGGCCGTCATCACCACTGACGATGGCATCACCATCTACAGCCGCATCCTTGATGGCAAATACCCTGACGTGGCAAAGCTGATCCCCGACAGCTTCAAGCACACCATCACCGTTGACCGGCATCGCTTCACCCGCGCCCTAGAGCGCGTGGCACTGATTGCAGAAGCGCACAACAGCATCGTCAAGCTGGAAGCACGCAACTGTGATCTCACCATCACAGCCGAAGCAGATGCCAATAATGGCCGCGAAGTGTTGCACCATGACGGCACCGCAACTGGCACCTGGGCGTTCAATGTCCATTACCTGCTAGACGGCCTCAAAGCCATGCGCGGCCATGAACAGGTCGCGCTGTCAGCTAATGCGGCAACCACGCCTGCAGTATTGACACCAACTGATGAAGATGCGTTAACTTATCTTGTAATGCCCGTGCAGATTAGAGAGTGACATCCATTAAGGATCTCAAGTCAGACCATAAAAATGCCCGGCGGCGTACTGATCGCTCCGCTGGGCTTATCGCAGAATCACTCAAGCGTTACGGCGCCGCACGCAGCATTGTCATAGACGAAGAAGGCCGCATCCTTGCTGGTAATGGCACCGTAGAAGGCGCCAAAAAAGCAGGCATTAGCAAGCTCCGCATTGTCGAAGCTGATGGCGATGAGCTGATTGCTGTACGACGTGCTGGCCTCACCGAAGATGAAAAGGTAGGCCTTGCCCTTGCCGATAACCGCAGCTCAGATCTCAGTGAGTGGGACAACGAGATGCTGCGGCAGCTCAGTGAAGAGCACGACTTGTCGCCGTGGTTTGAAGATGACGAGCTATTAGCCGAGGTGCTAGAGCCTGAGCAGGGCAACACCGATCCAGATGACGTACCCGAGGCACCTGCCGATCCCATCACCAAGCCCGGCGACCTCTGGATCCTTGGCAATCACCGCCTCCTCTGTGGTGACAGCACGGACGTGCTAGCCGTTGAGCGGTTGATGGATGGCAAGAAGGCGGACATGGTGTTCACGGATCCGCCCTATGGCATGAATCTGGATACCGACTACTCAAAAATGGGTGATGGTGGCAAAACTCACAAGGCTGTCATCGCAGATAATGAGCAATACGACGCGGGCTTTCTGTTGTCAACATTTGCTTATTGCAAAGAGATCTTCCTTTGGGGTGCCGACTATTATGTTGAGACACTGCGACGTGCATACCCCAACCTTGGCTCTTGGATTGTTTGGGATAAATACAGCGATCAAGAACGCCAAGGCTTGCTAGATGGTAGATTTGGCAGTGCCTTTGAAACTTGCTGGTCAAAGACGCAACACAAGCGCGAGTTAGCTCGTGTTCTTGTGACGACTAACTACACAGCTCGTGGCGATGAAACGAGAGTCCATCCAACGCAAAAGCCTGTAGCTCTTGCTGAATGGTTCTTTAAGCGATGGGGCAAGGCTGGCGACATGCTCGTTGATCTCTACGGTGGCTCAGGCACCACTCTTATAGCCTGCGAGAAAACCTCTCGCCACTGCCGCATGATGGAACTAGACCCCGCTTACTGCGACGTAATCGTCAAGCGCTGGGAAGACTTCACTGGCAAGAAAGCTATCCTTGAGGAACACAAGGAGGCGTTCTAATGGCCGCCCCTGGTACAACTAAGGCCGAAACCGAACAGCGGGCACAACGGTTTGCACGCATCATCGCCAATGGCGGGCGTAGGTCGGACTGCTTAAGGTATGCGGAAGAAAACTGGGGGGTGAAGGCCGGCGCATGTGACCGCTACCTATCCATGGCGCGGGACATGCTCAAGGCTGACTGGGACATCGAACGCCCGCAGATGATTGCAGACCTGCTTAGCCAGTGCTCCACCCTTCAAATGGAAGCACGCCGCGCTGGGCAGTACCACATTGCGCTTGGCGCCATTAACACCGCTGCAAAATTGGCGCAGCTTTGCTCGTGAGCATCCTTGCCGCAGCGCCTACTGGCAGCGTGCTGCAGCAGCTCAACTATGGCAATGGTGTCATTGATGTACCGGAACTGCTAGACCGCATCCGCGCCGACCTACACCCTGGGCAGCTTGCGTTTGTTGATGACACCGCAACGCAGATCCTTGGTATCAGTGCTGGCTATGGCGCCGGCAAGACCAGGGCGCTCTGCGCTAAGGCGGTGATGCTTGCGGCGGCCAATCAGGGTTTTATAGGTGCCGTTATGGAGCCAACCGGACCACTGATTCGTGACATCTGGCAGACCGATTTCGAGAGCTTCCTAGAGGCGTACGAGATCCCGTACACCTTCAGGGCTAGTCCACTGCCTGAATACATGCTGCACCTGCCGGGCGGTGATACCAAAATCCTGTGCCGCAGCTTTGAGAACTGGTCACGCATTATTGGCTTGAACCTGGCATGGGTGCTGGCGGATGAGATCGACACCGTGACGCCTTCGATCGCCAATAAGGCATTCCCAAAAATCCTCGGCAGGCTCAGGGCTGGCAACGTTCGGCAGTTTGGCGCGGCTAGTACGCCCGAGGGCTTCCGCTGGATGTGGAACACCTTTGGCAGCGATGAAGCCAAGGCACGGCCAGACCGGCATCTCATCAAGATGCGCACCGCTGATAACCCGCATCTGCCGCCGGACTTTATTGAGCGGCTAGAGGCCAACTACGATCCCAGCCTGCTGCGGGCGTACCTGGACGGCGAGTTTGTCAACCTGACGACAGGCCAGGTCTACGACCGCTTTGACCGCGCCAAACACTGCATTGCCGAGCTGCCAAATACCACATCAGAGCCGTTGCGTATCGGCGTTGACTTCAACGTAGGCAACATGTCAGCCGTCATTGCCGTCAGGCTTGGCAGCAGCCTGCTAGTGATTGATGAGATCAGCGGCGCCCATGACACCGATGCCTTGGCGCAAGAGATCATCAGGCGCTACCCGCAGCGGCGCATGTACGCCTACCCAGATGCCAGCGGCGGCAATCGCAGCACCAACGCAAGTCAGACCGACATCAACATCCTTGAGAGCTATGGCATGTCCAACCAGTCGCCGCGTGCAAATCCTCCCGTTCGTGATCGGGTGGCTGCTGTTCAAGCTTTGCTGGAGAACGGCAAGGGTCAAGTCCGGCTGCAGGTGTCAGAAACTTGCAAACGGGTGATCGAGTGCCTGGAGCTGCAGTGTTACACCGACAAGGGCGAGCCCGACAAGGACGCAGGCTTTGACCACATGAACGACGCACTGGGCTACCTGGTCTGGCGTGAGTTCAACCCGCTGCACGCTGGTGCCGGTCGCGGAACTGGCGTAAGGCTGTATTGACCACGACGGCATGGGGTGGCATCCTGTGGGTGTCCAACACCATTCCACCCCATGATCAACAACCGCTGGATCAACCGCGCCGCTGTGCTTGTCATCATGTTTGGCTTTTACGGCATCGGCATGGCCGCTGGCCGTGATCAGGCCACGCTCGCGCATCACAACCATCCGGCCTGTCATCCCAACCTAAAGCCGTAGACTGCAATCATCCTCACGGCATTCATGGATCAACTCAACGCTGCAATTGACGCAATGATTGAAGCTGGCATGAGTGCCGCTGAGGTGATTGGCTACCTTGAGCTGCTCAAGCATGACCTTGTGCAGCAAGTCTTAGACACAGAGGAAGACTGATGGCACGCAAGTACGCCCGCGACAACAAAGGCAGATTTGCGCCCAAAGGCGCTGGCGCCACTGCTCGCGGTGGACGGCTAAAGACTGCTAGCGGAAATAAGCGTGCCACGCAGACCATGCAGGCAAGTGCTGCGCCCAAGGGCACTATCGGTAAGCCGAAGGGGCTGAAACCTGGGGCGGTTACAGCTAAGCCTCAGACATCAAGTCTTAGGCAAGCTGCAACAGAAAGGCTAAAAATTAAAACCGCAACACGCAGAAAACTTTCAACAAATCGTGAATCCGTAATCCCATCAACCCCCGCTGGACCTAAAACCATGCGGGCTCAGCGTGTTGGCTCAACTCTTCCTAAATCAATTGCAAGAACTAAAGGAAACGAACCGGCCAAGGTTGCTAAAAGAGTTAACCGGAAAGCGGTTAGCGCTGAAAGGCAATTAGCTCGCAATCTAAAGTTGCGTAGCCAAGGATTATTAGTTAATCAAAAAAGTGATGTTAAAACCCTAAAGAGTAGCATTACGCTAAAGAAAGCGAAAAATTATTTAGCAACTGGTAAAGTTGTCCGTGACAACTCAATGGCCTTTAAGCGCAATATTAGGGAAGCAACAACTCGCATAAATGAAAAACGAGCAGCAAGGGCCACTGAAGGCAAGCCCAAAACACAAAAAGAACGATGGGCCGCAAGATCAGCAATGCTGAGCAATGCTGCTGCCAAAAACGAAGCCAAAGCAAGTCGCATGTTTGAGGCCGCAAATACTGCTGGCAATACGGCATTTAATACTCAACCAGGCCGCTTAGCTGGCAGAGCCAGAATGAACGCCCAAACCGAAAAATCTTTTAGGCTTCAAGAAAAAGCAGCACAACAAAGATCACGCGCTGCAAATCTTGAACGTTTAGCCAATAGAAATAAAGGAGATGCCGCAAAAGCAAGAGCTAGCAGAGCTGATACAATTAAAGCATCATACAAAGGGCTCAAAAAAGGTGATACAGTTGAAGGAGTTCTTTATGGAAAACGTGAAGTTGTCAGGGTAAGCGCTAAAAGTGTAACTGTTAAAGGTGGAATTAAAAACTTCACCATTCCATGGGAATCCCTTAAACCTAAAAACGCCTAACCCATGACCCGTCCCACCGTCACCGCAGTAGGCCGCATCCTTAAGCCCAAAGGCAATGAGCCGCGCCTTTACCATGTGATCAAGGTGCAGCCTGATGGCACCGCCAAGACTGTCATCAAGCGGCCCGTCTAGTCATGTACACCGGATATAACTTTTACGACCGGCCTCTGGCGCAACGGACTGTCACCAAAGTCCAAGACCCGAACACGGCATGGTTTGCGCAAGAGCCGCATTGGATCCTGATTGAAGACCTGCTAGGCGGCACTTACGGGATGCGCAAAAAGCATCGCCGGTACCTGCCGCAGGAACCACGCGAGCTAGACGAGTCCTACGACAACCGTCTAGCACGCAGCGTGGTGCCGCCCTATTACGTCCGACTTGAGCGGATGCTGGCAGGGATGCTCACCCGCAAGCCAGTTCGGCTCGACGATACGGCTGATGCCATCCGTGAGCAGTTGTTTGACGTTGACCTACAAGGCAATGACCTCAATGTCTGGACCTACGAAACCGCACGCAAAATGGTCCGCTATGGGCACGTTGGTGTCTTGGTGGATGCACCGGCTTCTGGGGGTAGACCCTATTGGGTGAGCTACACGCCTAGGCAAATCCTTGGTTGGCGCACCGAGCAGCAGGAAGGCAAACAGGTGTTGACGCAGTTGCGGCTGTCGGAAGTGGTCACAGTGCCTGATGGCCTGTACGGCGAAAAGGAAGTGCAGCAGATCCGGGTGCTGACGCCTGGTGAATACCAACTGCACCGCAAGGATGACAACAGCGATTTTCAAATCGTCGATGAAGGCCGCACCAGCCTTAGCGAGATCCCGTTCAGCGTCGCCTACGCCCAGCGGCATGGCTTTATGGAATCCAGACCGCCGCTTGAGGATATTGCCGAGCTAAACCTGAAGACCTATCAAATCCAATCAGACCTCGACAACCAGCTTCACATCAGCGCCGTGCCCATGCTGGCGTTTTACGGCTTCCCGTCTGCAGCAGAGGAAGTCAGCGCTGGCCCTGGTGAGGCGATTGCATTCCCTGCTGATGGTCGTGCTGAATACATTGAGCCGCAGGGCAAATCCTTTGACGCGCAGTTCCGCAGGCTGGAGCAGCTTGCACTGCAAATCAATGAACTTGGCCTGTCAGCAGTCCTTGGTCAGAAGCTGACCGCCGAGACCGCCGAGGCAAAACGCATTGACCGCAGCCAAGGCGATAGCACCATGATGGTCATCGCGCAGAACGTGCAGGACATGATCGACAACTGCCTGCAATACCACGCGCAGTACCTTGGCAATGCAACCGCTGCCGGTAGTGCTTATGTCAACCGCGACTTCCTTGGCGCACGCCTTGAGCCGCAAGACATTCAAGCGTTGTTATCGCTTTACACCGCTGGCACCATCAGCCAGGAAACATTGCTAACCGAACTGGCAGAAGGCGATGTCCTTGGCGATAATTTTGATGTAGACGAAGAGCTTGAGGCAACTTCCAATGCGGGGCTTGACGTACCGTCTACTGGACTGGCTGACAGACTGGTTGGTGGCGCTGATGATCTTGGTGGAACCGAAGAAACCGAGGCGACCGGGGATTGATTACACGATGTGCAAGCTACCTAATGAGGTGCTTGCCGTGGTGCGCATGAAGTATTACCGAAACGGCAAAGCTGATGAGGTAGACGAAATGGTGATTATGGAAGATGGCCAAAATGGCTATGACGCCTTCGCCGCAGCGGTCTGTGGTGCATTGACACGCGGCGCTGATGTAAGCATCAGATCGCAGTATCGGCCAGACCAATTAGGGATTCTGGGATGAGCACACCAGAAGCGCTATACCGCAATGCGATTGACCTGAACAGGTACAGCAACAGCGTTGGCCGTCGCATCATCAACGCTTATAACGACATCATTATTGATGCGGTCAATCAGCTACGCACCATTGATGAGCTTGCCGCACCTGTAAAAGCTGCACGGTTGCGTGGGATCCTTGCGCAACTTAAGGAGTCATTGGCTACTTGGTCGGGTGATGCTACCGAGCTGACCGCGACAGAACTGCAAGGCATCGCGCAGTTGCAGTCTGAGTTTGTTACCGAGCAGCTAGCCAGGGCGCTGCCTGTCGGCGCTCGTGATGCAGTGCGCACCGTCGAGATCAGCCCGCAGTTTGCGCAGTCGGTGGTCACAACCGACCCGACGCAAATCAACGTGGTGGCGCTTAGCGATGACCTGTTTGCAGCCGTGCAAGGCGCACCGCAGACCTTTGCATTGACCGCTGCCCAGGGTGCCACTATCACGCTGCCCAATGGCGAGGTGGTCAGGAAAGCCTTTCGCGGCATTGCTGTAGACCAAGCTGAACGGTTTAATCAAGTGGTAAGGCAAGGACTTCTTACCGGCGAACCGACACCCGAAATCGCTAAACGGTTGATCGGTAACTTGCAGTTTGGCGAACGTGCCCGCAATGTTAGACAGCTCATCGCTGCAGGTGGCCAGGCCACAGCCGTTGCCGACAATCAAATCATGGCACTGGTGCGTACTAGCGTGAATCAGGTAGCGAACAGCGCCAGCCAGCAGGTCTATGAGGCGAATCAAGACATCACTAAAAAGTATCGCTATGTGGCAACACTGGATACCCGCACCAGCAGCATTTGCCGTGCATTGGATGGTCAAGAGTTTCCATATGGCAAAGGTCCAACACCGCCGCAGCATTTCAACTGCCGCAGCACGACGGTGCCAGTCATCGACCCAGACATCTTGCCGCCATCAACGACCGCAACACGCGCAGCAGCAGGTGGCCAAGTGCCGGCCAACATGAGCTATGGGGAATGGCTAAAAGAAAAGCGCCCAGGAGAGACAGATGCTGATCTACTGGTTCGTCAAGCAACTGCGCTTGGTGCAGGCAAAGTTCCTTATTTCCGCAAGTTGTCCGAAAAGTACGGACCACAGAACGCGCTTGCCAAGCTTGTGCGCGATGATGGGAGTGAACTAACCTTGGACCAACTGAAAGCGCGATATGGACCTGCCAGGACTTAGGCATTTCAAGGATGGCCTGATCTATAGCGATCCGGTCGAAGCATTGGTTGGCGAAGCTTGGGTATCAGCAGTCCTATGCCTTGAGCCGTCTGGTGACATGCACTGGGCAACATTGGACATGGCTAAACTGAGCCCAGTGACTGAATGGCGCCATGCCACTGAAGCGAGGCAAGAGTCAGGAAGTGATCTCGGAGAACATCCGCCGCGAGATCAAGGCAGGCAAGTCACCAAAACAGGCACAAGCAATCGCGTACGCAAAAGCCGGAAAAAGCCGCAAGCGGAAAGCTAAAAAATGAAACGCGGTGATCGGGTTAGCTGGATGTACCAAGGTGCCCGCACCTTTGGCGTCATCACCAGCATCGGCGGTGAGCGAGCAACCATAGCCACACGCAGCGGTGGCAGCGTCACCCGCGTCGGCAGCCAGGATGACCCGATCGTGCGAATCAAGTCTGAGTCAACCGGCAATGCAGTAATCAAAAAGCGTTCAGAGCTGAAACCAGCACCAAGGCGATGAGCATCACCTATCGCGGCGAAGAGTTTGAGGGCTACAACAAACCCAAACGGACGCCAAAGCATCCGACCAAATCGCACGCGGTACTAGCCAAGGATGGCGATACGGTTAAGCTGATCAGATTTGGCCAGCAGGGCGTCAGCGGCAGCCCTGCACGCGAGGGTGAATCTGCCGCAGCTAAAGCTAGGCGTGCATCATTCAAGGCAAGGCACGCCAGCAACATTGCTCAGGGAAAGATGTCACCGGCTTACTGGGCAGACAAGGTGAAGTGGTAGCAGCCTCTTGGCGATGTATCCAAGTCTTCAGCTCGCAGATGTAACGCCTCAGGTCATGCGCTCTGGCTGCGTGCCAACCGTTGCCGGTCTTGCGATACAAGTGCTCGTGCCGGTCAATGGCATCAAGCGTTTGCTTGATTAGCGGGTTCCATGGTTCCCGCACTGGCGTATTCCACTCACGTTTTGACATGGCGCGAGCGAGCCATTACGATGACAGCGTAATTAAGCCTGCGGCTTATCCATGTCTGATGAAGCACAAGCTCCTGTGGAGCAAAATGCCGAAGTAGCCAACATGCAAGCTGAACTTGACGCCATGCGGCGTAAGAACTCAGAGCTGTTAGACGAATACAAAAAAGCCATCGCCCAAGCAAAGGCTGTGCCGGATGGAGTCAATGTTGACGAGCTACTGGAGTTCAAGCGCAGCTATGAACAGCAGCAGCTTGAATCGCAGGGCAAGTACACCGAAGCACGGCAACAGCTAGAGCAGCAATTTCGAGAGGCAACTGCGGCCAAGGATCAGCGCATTGTTGAGCTTGAATCCCGCGTCCGTGAGCTTGAACTGGTAACGCCTGCAGTTACTGCATTGGCCGAGATTGTTCATGACCCCGACATGGTGCTAAAGACCAAGCTCAAGCCCGAAGCAATCGAGCGCGAGCCTGATGGCACCGTCGTTGTAGTAGACGGCTACGAGCGCAAACCTGTTGCCGAATGGGCCAAGACCCTGCCGGCATGGATGCAAAAGCAACCCAAGCCGCAGGGCAGTGGCGCCCCATCTAGCGGTGCAACAGGTGGCAGCATCCCGGCTGGCATGACTAATCCTTTCAACCGTGATTCATTCAATCTGACCGAACAAGCACGGCTATTTAAAACAGACCGTGACCTGTATGAAAGAATGAAAGCAACAGCTAACCGCTAAGCTGTTGTCACCGGCTGTGCTGGTGAATAGGGCTGTGCCCACACCCGTAAATCCATTTTTGGTGATTCATCATGGCGACTCTTCGCTCTGACATCATCATCCCAGAGGTTTTTACGCCTTACGTCATCGAGCAAACCACTCAGCGTGATGCCTTCCTGGCAAGCGGTGTGGTGCAACCGATGGCTGAGCTGAACGCTGCTGAGGGTGGTGATTTTATCAACGTTCCTTTCTGGAAGGCAAACCTGTCTGGCGATTTTGAAGTCCTTTCGGACTCCAGCAGCCTGACCCCTGGCAAAATCACTGCTGACAAGCAAGTTGGCGTGATCCTGCACCGTGGCCGTGCTTTTGAGGCTCGTGACCTCGCAGCTCTTGCTGCTGGTGCCGATCCCATGGCCGCTATCGGCGCCAAGATCGCTGACTATGTGGCCAACCAGCGCCAGAAGGATCTGCTGTCTTGCCTTGCCGGTGTGTTTGGCACCCTTGGTACTACTAGCGCTTCTGCTGCTTTCTTTGGTCTGACCATCGACGGCGAATCGGGTGATACCCCTACCACCCTGAGCCCTCGTCACGTTGCCGAAGCCAAGGCTCTACTTGGCGATCAAGGCGACAAGCTGACCGCCATTTGTATGCACAGCAAGGTCTACTACGACCTGGTTGAGCGCAAGGCGATTGATTACGTCAGCACCAACGAAGCTCGCGGCACCACCAGCACTCAATCGGGTGGCTCCATGGCTCTTGCCTATGGCGGCAGCCTTGACGTGCCGACTTACTGCGGCCTGCGTGTGATCGTCAGCGATGACGTTCAGACCGATGGCTCTGGCGCCTCGACCGAATACGCCACCTACTTCTTTACCCAAGGCGCCGTCGCCTCGGGTGAGCAGATGGCAATGCAGACCGAAACCGACCGTGACATCCTCGCCAAGAGCGATGCCATGTCGATCGACCTGCACTACTGCTACCACCCCGTTGGCGCCAAGTGGGGCGTGACCACCACCAACCCCACCCGCGCTCAGCTGGCTACGGTTGGCAACTGGTCGAAGGTGTACGAACTCAAGAACCTTGGGATCGTGCGTGCCACCAACACTTCTAACATGGATTGATAGGAGGCACTAACCATGGCATCCGTATTTGAAGCAGTCGCCGGTAAGGCGATCGGCTATCCCGAAGGTCTTGGTGGCGCTGTCACCCAAGGCACCAGCAAGGCAACTGGGGTCACCCTCAACAAGCCTGCTGGCGAGATCACCACTCATGACGCTTCCCTTGCTGGTGGCGCTGAGGTGAGCTTCGTTGTGACCAATTCTTTTGTTGGTATCAATGATGTTCCCGTGGTGGCGATCCAATCAGGCGCATCTACTGGCACTTATGTGGCCAGTGTCAGCGCTGTTGCTGCTGGCTCATTCACTGTCACCCTGTCTAACCTCGGCACTACCGCTGGTGAAGCACTGGTGCTGAACTACGCCATCATCAAAGGCGCTGAGGCCTGATCATGGGTCTGTTTGCCTTTCGCAGGCAACGTGAAATTGAGGCTGCTGCTAACGCGGCGGCCTCTCTTTCTGCGTCAGAACCTGCACCTAAACTAGAACCACAGGAGGCGCCGACCGATGGCAGTAGTAATCGTGGCCACGCCAGGCGCGGCAAACGCAAACTCGTACCTGACGCTGGCTGATGCGCAGGCCATCATTGATGGCTTTGTGCAGGATCCTGATGTACAACACTGGAACAGCGGCAACAACGACAGCCGCAATCGTGCGTTGTTTACCGCTACGCAACGGCTGGACCGTGAGCGGTTCCTTGGTGCTCGTGCTACTGACACACAGGCGCTGCAGTGGCCGCGCACCGGAGTGCGCAAGCCCGATACCTATATCAATACCTACACGGTTGGCTTTCCATTCCGCATCACTACGGACTACTTCACGGATACCGAAATCCCGCAGCAAATCAAGTATGCACAAGCTGTGCTGGCGGCGTATTTGCACAACAACACCAGCGGCCTTGGCTTGAGCGGCCTTGAGGACTACAAAAATGTCAAGATTGGCAGCCTTGACGTGACGCCTAACCTTGGTTACGGCGCAGTCGGTGCTGACCGTGTGCCGCCATTGATGGAAAGATACCTGACTGGGCTTAGAATCAGTGGACCAGGCAACTTCTCAATTCGCCGGAGCTGATCATGGGTTACAAGTACCCCGGTGCTGAATACATCAGTGACACCAGCGCCCATACTGGCCGCTTTGGCAAGATCGTGTCGCTTGAATCTGGCACTATCATCAGCGCCTTGACCGCACTGGACTACAGCGGTAATGCACTGACCTCAGTGGTGCTGGACCCTAGCTGTGAGCTTGAGGGCGTGTTCACTAGCATCACGTTGTCGGCTGGCTCTGTGGTCGCCTATAAGCTCTGATGGCACTTTCAGCCTCGCTGCGGTCAGTTGCCAGCAAGGTCGTCAACAAGTTTGGCGGTGATGTGACTTTTCGTAAGATCACATCAGGCGCCTACAACACCACCACTGGCGCATCGGCTGAAACCGCTGCGGACACTGGCATCAAGGGCGTGCTGGAAGACGTAAGCAAGCGTGAAGTAAACGATTTGATACAGGCGGGTGACAAGCGACTAATTATCGCTGCGTTAGACCTAAACGGCACCTTGCCTACAACGGCAGACAAAGTAGTGATCAGCAGCCGCGTGCATCAGATCATCCGCGTTGACACGATCGAGCAAGACAACGAACCGATCAGCTACGAACTGATCTTGAGGGACTGATGGTACGCACCATCCGGGTTGGTGATATTGGCGACTACGCCAGCCAGCAGATAGAAAAGCTGCTGCGTGCTGCAGTGCTTGAAACCGATAGCCTTCTCAAGCAAGCCAGCCCTGTTGATACCGGCAGGTTTCGCGCTAGCTGGCAAGTGGGCGAGAATGCTGCTGGTTTTTACGATGCTGGACCCCAGCAAGAGGCAACAGGCGCATTTAAAGAACAATCAAAACCACCCGGCAAGCCACAACCTCCGCCGTTGCGCAAAATGAACTACAACCAAGAGAAACCTGGCAACATCTATAGCGTCCACAACAACCTGCCGTATGCAGAGCCGCTGGCCACTGGCAGCAGCAAGCAGGCATCCGCCGGTTGGGTCCAAGGTGTAGCCAAAGACGTTCAGGGTAGGGTGCGTGCAGCAGCGGCCAAAATCGGCAGAGAATCATGAGCAGCACTTACAATGACGTTCGCGCTGCCATTGAAGGCCGAATCGCCACTGAGATGGCAGTAGCACCGGCTTATCCGGTCAGCTATCAAAACGTCCCTTCTACCCCACCCAATAACACGCCATGGGTGCAGGTGTCAATCCGCTTTGGTGACAACAATTATGTCACGCTGATAGGACCAGCATCAGGCATGAACCGCCAAACTGGCACTCTAGTCGTCAATGTCTATACCCCTATCGGCGTTGGCGCTGGGGCTAATTTCACCATTGCCGAGCGCATCAAGGATCTGTTTGACCGTCAAACGGTTTCGCAAATCATCTTTGATGCAGCATCCGGTCCGGCGCAGGTAACACCAGCAGCGCCTGAACCGTATTTTCAGACGCAACTTACGATTACATTTGAGGCGTACCTCAACTAGCTAGACTGCTGCTAGCCAACTACCGTTCATCATGGCAACCGTTCTGTCCGGTACGTCCGGCGCCCTTTACTACAAACCCGCCGCCACCAAGGCAACTTTTGGTGAATCTGCCGTTGATGTGGCAGATGACGAAATCACTGTTGCAACCTACCTGAACTTCAAGGTGGGTGACCCGGTTAAGTTCAGCGTTGTCAATGTTAATACTGGCGCCGCTGGTACTGGCACCCTGCCTGCTGGCATCACTGCTGGCACCACCTACTTCGTCATCAGTTATGCCGCCGCCACTGGTGTGATGCAGGTTTCGGCCACTGCCGGTGGTTCGACCATTGCGATTACCGACGATGGCACGGTGGTAGCGCCTAACGCTTTCCTGGTGGCCTATGCCGACTACGAAGCAGTGGGTCAGGTGCAAAATTGGAGCTTTGAGATCAGCCGCGCTGAAATCGACGTTACTACCATCGGTCAAACCGCTGGCCAGTACGCGCCATTTCGGGCATACATTCCTGGCTTCGCTGATGGCAACGGCACCGCCAGCATCTTCGTTACCGACGATGACACCACTCTGGCAAGCCGTCTGATTCAGGATGTGCTGCAGCAATCGCAGGCTGGTGCAGCATTTAAGCTGTACATCGACAAGCAAAGCAGCGAAGCTCTGAGCCGTAGCATTGCCATGGAGGCAACGCTGTTGAGTGCTAGCTTCTCGGTCAACCCTGACGATGCTCAGGTGGTTGAGGTGACTTTCCGCCCGACCAGCGCACCGACGATCGACTTCAGCAAGTCTGCTTGATACCAGCACCATTGACCCCCCGCTTGCGCTGGGGGTTTTTTGCGTCTAAATTAAAGGCATCAAGTCAATTAACATGCCTGTCTCCAATTCTTCTGCGCTTGCACGGCTCAAAAAGGCTGCAAACCTGACGCCGATTAAGCGCGTGGTCAAGCTCAGCGATGGCACTGAGTTTGAGTTTTACGCTACGGCGCTGACCATGGCCGAACGTGAACGCGCTCAAAAAATGCCTGGCGGCGATGACCCGAATGGGTTTGCATTGAATCTGTTGGTCACCAAGGCAACTGACGACACTGGCCAACGGCTGTTTCAAGCTGGCGAGATTGCTGAATTGAAGAACGAGGTTAAAGACGCTGACCTGCAAGCACTGATGCTGGCAATCATCACCAACCCAGA
>Ga0194130_10003752_pt1 | contig 20012 bp, 18 predicted proteins | sample TA2KigsurfametaG_FD_160084 | JGI IMG/M metagenome (GOLD analysis project Ga0194130, IMG submission 160084) | Freshwater microbial communities from Lake Tanganyika, Tanzania - TA2015050 Kigoma 12 surface | ecosystem: Environmental > Aquatic > Freshwater > Lake | place: Tanzania: Lake Tanganyika... | reverse complement strand
GTCAGGATCCTATGAAGAAGGGCTTCGTGAAGCCAAGGATATTGCCTTGCGTGAAATGCAAGAACAGGCAATGCGTTTAGGTGCTAATGCCATATTAGGAGTAGACCTTGATTATGAAACTCTTGGAAGTAACGGAAGTATGCTCATGGTTAGTGCTTCCGGAACAGCTGTAGTGATAGAAGATATCATTTAATGGGCAATTATGGCCGTGATCATACTGCTGACATGCCCGATTCGATGAGATCAATTAAAGAATGAATGACCTTAATATGAATTTCCTGAGCCCTATCGGAATATTTTGAATGGGGGGCACGGATTTCAACATCGCAGAGAGCAGCCATTTTACCACCATCCCTACCGGTTAAACCTATCACTTTCATTCCCTTTTTTCGAGCAGCTTCGATCGCCTTTAAAACATTCTCGGAATTTCCACTTGTACTGATTGCAAGCAGCACATCATCCTCTTTTCCGATAGCTTCTACCATTCTTGAAAAAACAAAGGCATAACCATAGTCATTAGCAACACAAGATAAGTGACCCGGATCCGAAATTGCAATGGCAGCATAGGCAGGTCTATCGCTACGGTATCTTCCCGAGAGCTCCTCTGCAAAATGTATTGCATCGCTCATCGATCCACCATTACCACATGAAATTACCTTTTTTCCACTTTTGAGACGATGAACAATCAACTCTGCTGCCAGTTCAATATCAAGAAAATTCTGAGGGTTTGAGATGAAGCTTTCGAGTATTTCTCTTGCCTCTGTAAAATGGTTCTTTATCTTTTCCATTAGGGATTTATAAGTTTATAAATGGCTCCTTTTGTGTCTTTCGGACCTACTTCCTGGTTCGTTAAAATATAAAGTTCTGCATCATTATCCTCTGCAAAACTCAAAATTTTAAAGTCTCCTGATGGCTTGGCTCTTAATTTAATTAGTCCACGAACCCAAGAGTCTCCCTTTTTTTCAAGATAGAACATCGGACCCTTCCAATCAGCAAAAATATAGTCATCAGTAAGTCCGATCAGTTTTTTACCACGATATACAAATCCACCCGTTATACTAATCCCCTCTTCATGTTCGTACTCTGCGATAGGTAAGATTAAGCCGGCTTTGTTACAGTTCTGTTCCGGGTCAAAGCAATAACTCGCTTCCATAATATTCCAGCCATAGTTTCCTCCTTTTTCGATAATATTAACCTCCTCAAACTTATTTTGGCCGACATCCGCAACGAAAAGCTGCCCAGAATTTTTGTCAAATGAAAGGCGCCATGGATTCCTTAAGCCAAAAGCCCAGATTTCTTGTTTTGCCTCCTTTCCTACAAAAGGATTGTCGGCTGGAATACCATAAGCTTGATCCGTATTAACATCAATTCTCAAAATCTTACCCAAACGCGTATTCAGATTTTGTCCATTTCCCTTTTCACCATGCCGATCTCCGGCACCACCACCATCTCCCACTCCAATGTATAAATAACCATCAGGCCCAAACTTCAGATCACCCCCATTGTGGTTACTCTCGGGCTGGGGAATAGTTAATAAAATTCTTTCGGTTGATGCATTGGCCAACCTGGGGTTATTAGAAACCTGATATTCAGCAATGACGGATTGATGATCACTTTCTTTATCGGTACCGGGCGCACTGTAATACACATAGAACTTTTTATTATTCCTAAAATCCGGATGAAGGGCTATTCCCAGCAAGCCCCGTTCATCATAAGCACCACTTATTTTGACAAGCTTGCTTTCCAGATTCAAGAAGGGTTCAGCCAACAGTGTATTATTCTCAAGCACTCTGATTTGTCCGGTTTGCTCGCACACGTACATCAAGCCCTCCGGACTAAAAGCTGCGGCTACCGGAGGATGTAATCCTTCAGCGATTTTTTCAAGATTTAGAGGAATATCTACTGCTACACTCTTTTCAAGATTTCTTTTCTTGACCGGTTCACCACAAGCTGCAAGCAATCCGTTTAATATAATGAAGACCAGGCCTAAATTACTCATGCTCAACCGGTTTATGTTTACATTGATAGAATTTCAACGATTTTTAAAAGCTCGGGATTCACTTCCGGATTATGCTTAATGGCATTACTAAATGGGGTGAAATGTATTTTACCATTAACAATTCCGATCATTTCTCTGTTTCTGCCTTCCATCAAAGATTCAACGGCAGCCACACCCAACCTGCTTGCTAATACCCTATCCATACAGGATGGCGGACCGCCGCGTTGAATGTGACCCAGGATTGAAACCCGGGTATCCGTTCCCGGAAATTTTTCCTTTACAACCTTGGCTATTTCGAAAGCACCCCCGGCATCATCCCCCTCTGCAACGATAATAATCTTGGATGATTTATCTTTTCGACTTGTTTCCAAGCGATTGAGTAATGCCTTGGTATCTGTTTTGGACTCGGGAATCAAAATAGCTTCTGCACCTGTTCCGATTCCACTTCTGAGAGCGATTAAACCGGAATCACGGCCCATAACCTCCACAATAAATAAACGATCGTGTGATTCTGCAGTATCGCGGATCTTATCAACTGCATCAATAACCGTATTGATTGCGGTATCATATCCGATAGTAAAATCCGTTCCTATTAGATCATTGTCGATGGTTCCAGGAAGCCCAATTACAGGTACTTTAAATTCATCATAAAAAATATTAGCACCGGTAAAGGTGCCGTCACCTCCAATGGCAACTAAAGCGTCAACTTTATGTTTTTTTAATTGTTCATAGGCTATCTTTCTTCCCTCAGGAGTTCGGAATTCTTCGCTTCTCGCTGTTTTCAATATGGTTCCACCACGTTGAATAATATTTGCAACAGATTTACGCTCCATAGGACGAAATTCACCGCTAATCATTCCATCGTAACCCCGATAAATTCCGGTTACTTTTAAATCATAATATAAAGCTGTACGCACCACGGCACGAATCGCGGCATTCATTCCGGGAGAATCTCCCCCGGACGTAAAAACTCCTATATTCTTTATGTTCGATATTTTCTTTTCCATCATTTTTGTCCGAAAGCGATTTTACCCTTGTCTAAAAAATTAACGTAATTACGGATATCCAGATCGTAAGCCTGTGGTGGAACTAAAACTTTACCCACATGATTGATGATAACATAATATGGTTGTGAATTGGTTCCAAACCTGGATGCCTGAAAATCACTCCATTTTTGTCCGATTGTATTCACTTTTTTTCCACTGAAACTTGAAACGAATTTTTCCGCTTCTGAGAGTTCGGTTTTATCATCTACGTACAAAGATATTAAAACATAGTCCTCCCTTAGCCTACGGAGAACTTCCTCATCCGGCCATACACTTGCCTCCATTTTTCGGCAATTGGTACAGCTCCATCCGGTAAAATCAATAAGAACCGGCTTATTTACCTTCTTTGCATGAGCAATTCCTTCCTCATAATCATAAAAGGCATCCAAGCCATGCGGTGCATGAAAGAGTGTTGCATATTTTTTTCCTTCTGTTTGAGCCGTAGCGGATCCGTTATTTTTATTTGAGTAAAGATCAAAATCTTGTGTAACCTGAGGTGGTAGCCAAGCACTTATTGGCTTCAAAGGCGCACCCCATAAACCCGGTATCATATATATCGTAAAACCTAGAATCAACATCGAAAAAAATAGTCGGGGAAGTGAAAGGAAATTAATCTCATGATCATGTGATAATCGAATCTTCCCCAGTAAATAGAACGCCCATAACCCAAAAACAACAATCCAGATTACCAGAAAGACATCGCGGTTTAGTATGCCCCAATGATAAGCCAGATCAACATTTGATAAGAACTTAAATGCAAGAGCGATTTCCAAAAAACCCAATGAAACTTTAACCGTATTCAACCAGCCTCCTGATTTTGGCATTTCTTTGAGCCAGGACGGAAATATGGCAAACAGGGTAAACGGTATGGCTAATGCGGATGAGAATCCAAGCATGCCAATGGCAGGGCCTAAATAGGCACCTTTTGAAACGGCATCAACCAGTAAGGTTCCAATGATAGGTCCGGTACATGAAAAAGATACCAGAGTCAAGGTAAAGGCCATAAAGAACAAGCCGACTAGTCCATTCTGATTTGATTTCTCATCCATCTTATTCACTAAAGATGAAGGAAGTGTTATTTCAAAGGCTCCCAAAAAAGAGATTCCGAAAATTACCAGAACGAGAAAAAATAATAGGTTAAAAATTGCACTACTTGCAGCTTCATTCAATGCAGAAGCTCCGAAAATCAGCGTAATAAAAAATCCAAGGGCCACGTAAATAACAATGATTGACAAGCCATAAATGATTGCACTTTGAATGCCTTTTGCCCTTAATTCTGATTTTTTCGTAAAAAAAGAAACTGTTAGCGGAATCATTGGGTAAATGCAGGGCATAAAAAAAGCAGCCAGACCGCCGATAAATCCTGCAATAAAAATTGTCCAAAAAGACCCGCTTGCCGTTTCGGCATCGGGTTGAATTGAAGCCTCACCATCTGTTGGAGATGATCTAAATACTGAATCTGATGAAACGCTATCTAATTCTGACCTTAATACTGGCATTTCGGCTAAGGAGGAACTTGCTTCTAGAGCGATGCTGAACTCCACCTCAGTTGGTGGCAAACAACGCTCATCGTTACAAACCATGAATTCAAGCTTCCCGGAAATATTTTTTATTGGAACGAGTAAACTCACCTTTTGTTTAAATACAACCAAATCTTTGTGCCAGGCGATTTGCATGTTGAAATTCTTGTCAAATGCAGAAATTGCTTTGGGGCTTTCTGAAACCTTGCCGAGTAATGTATAATCGCTTGATTTGTCGAATGTAAAAGAGGTAGGAATTGGACCGCCCTCTTCAATAAACTGAGAATAAACATGCCAGCCTTTCTCGATATTGGCCGTTATAATTAGGTTATACTCCTGATCGTTCACCTTCTCCGAAGAAAAACTCCATTTAACAGGATCATAAATTTTAGCATTGGGATCTGAAAACTGAGCCCGGACAGCAATAGAAAAAAATAGAAAAATTAGTCCGAAAAGTTTTTTCATATGCATCTAAATTATAAACCCTATTTCCCTATTGTTAAAAATGCGCTTGCCTTGAGTTGTTTCCACAACGAGTTGGCCAAGAGCAGTAATGTCGATAATTTTGGCCCTTTGTACTTGATTATCAAAACTGAACATAGCCCATTCATCCTTTAAAAATAAGCGGTCAATGTACTCCTCCCTCAAGTGTTCCGACTTTCCCGCTTTTAATTGTAAATATCTGGCTTCTATCATGCTGCAAATTTCGCCTAATAATTGAATTAAGTTGTAATCTTGATGTAAAGCTTGTTTCAAAGAAGTTACATTACTTAAATCTGACGGAAAATTATCCTGATTTACATTAATTCCGATTCCAATTATGGCATGTTTTATCTTATTGCCATGGAGAATGTTTTCAATTAATATTCCAGCCACTTTTTTACTGCCAATAAAACTGTCGTTTGGCCATTTAATAAGTGCAGCCCCGTATAGATATTTATTTAAAAAATCATCTAAAGCTAAGCTAATGGCCATATTTAGATCAAATTGCCTATCAACTGAAAGAAAACCAGGATTAAGAAGAACACTAAATGTCAGATTTTTTCCTGCTTCACTAATCCATGAATTACCTGACTGCCCTCTGCCGGCAAACTGCTTATCTGCCAATATTACAGTGCCATCTAATAATGGCTTAGATTTTGTCAATGCTTCTTTAAGAAAGGTATTTGTTGAATCTACCTCCTCTAAAGTAATTAGATTTCGACCAATAAATAGTCCTGAAAAAATATTATTTTGCAAATAAGATGCGTTAAGATGATTCAACAAAATTAATTTTTTTTAATGGTAAAAAATAAAGCCTTACAAGAATCCACTTTAATTTCGGAACTTATTGTTTTGGGAATACAAGAGAAAAAAGGAAATGATATCGTCCGGCTTAATCTTAGAAATATACACAGTTCGGTTGCTGATTATTTTGTTGTTTGCCATGCCGAATCTACGACCCAGGTGAAAGCCATTGCTCAAAGCGCTGAAAATGAAGTTTATAAAGCTTTGAAAATTGAACCTTGGAGAAAGGAAGGATTGCAACAATCAGAATGGATAATTCTTGATTATATTGATGTTGTGGTACATATTTTTAAAACAGATAAAAGAGAATTCTATGGAATTGAAGATTTTTGGGGTGATGCAGAGATGAAATCATTCAAAAGTGCTTGATTTTCAAGGATTTAAATCAGAAAATATTTTATATAAATACTTAAAATGAAAGATAACAGAACAGACAAAAAAGCTCCAATAAAAAAAATTCCAGGAAAAAAAATAGTTCCGAAAGCACCGAAATTCAATATCATGTGGCTATATGCCCTTATAATTTTGGGTCTTTTTGTGGTTCAGTATATGTTCAGTGGTAACAATGCCAAATTAATTAATTACCAGAAGTTCGAGAATGAAATGCTCAAACCGGGAGATGTTGAAAAGCTGGTTGCCTATAAAAACGGTGATCTTTATAACATTGACGTTTACATCAAAAAAGATCGTTTAGATCAAAAAAAGTATGATGAAGTGCGTAACAAAAGTAGTTTCAACGCAAGTACAAATGGCCCACAATATATTTTCACTTCCGCTACCTACGAAAGCTTTGAATCTAAGGTTATTGCAGCAGAAAAAGATTTACCCGCCAATCAACATACACCAATCATTTCAGAATCCAGAGAGAGCCCATGGGCCGGTTGGTTTATGTCATTCATATTACCTGTGCTTCTTTTGGTAGGTTTCTGGGTATTCATTATGAAAAGAATGGGTGGTGGTGCCGGTGGTGGTGCCGGTGGACAAATCTTTAATATTGGTAAATCGAAAGCAACCCTATTCGATAAGGAGTCGCAAGTCACCATAACTTTTAATGATGTTGCCGGACTTGAAGAAGCAAAACAGGAGGTAATGGAGATTGTGGATTTCCTAAAAAACCCTAAAAAGTATACCAATTTAGGAGGTAAAATCCCAAAAGGAGCTTTACTTATCGGTGCTCCCGGTACGGGTAAAACACTAATGGCCAAGGCAGTTGCAGGTGAGGCTCAAGTTCCCTTTTTCTCTCTTTCCGGTTCAGACTTTGTTGAGATGTTTGTTGGAGTTGGTGCTTCCAGAGTACGCGATCTGTTTAAGCAGGCCAAAGAAAAAGCTCCTTGTATCATATTCATAGATGAAATCGATGCAATTGGTCGTGCACGTGGAAAAAACAATATTGTTGGAGGAAATGATGAACGGGAAAATACTTTAAATCAGCTACTAGTTGAAATGGACGGATTTGGTACAGATAGCGGAATCATAATTCTTGCGGCAACCAACAGGCCGGATGTTCTAGACACTGCATTGTTACGGCCGGGACGTTTTGATCGTCAAATATCTATCGATAAACCGGATTTAGTTGGGCGTGAGCAAATTTTTAAAGTTCATCTTAAACCACTGAAACTTGCTGATGGAGTTGATGCAAAAAAATTATCAGCACAAACTCCTGGTTTCGCAGGAGCAGAAATTGCCAATGTTTGTAACGAGGCAGCACTCATTGCGGCACGAAGAAACAAAGAAGCGGTAGATATACAGGATTTTCAAGATGCTGTTGATCGCGTAATTGGAGGTTTGGAGAAAAAGAATAAAATCATCTCCCCTGAAGAGAAACGAATCGTGGCTTATCATGAAGCCGGACACGCTATTGCGGGATGGTTCCTTGAACATGCCGATCCTTTAGTTAAAGTTTCTATCGTTCCGCGTGGCGTGGCCGCTTTGGGATATGCACAATACCTGCCAAAAGAACAATTTTTATATACTACCGAACAGTTACTGGACGGAATGTGTATGACTCTGGGCGGACGTGTTGCCGAAGATATTGTTTTCAATAAAATATCTACCGGTGCTCAGAATGATTTGGAACGAATTACCAAATTATCTTATGCCATGGTCACAATTTATGGGATGAACGATAAAATTGGGAATGTCTCATTTAATGATACTCAGGGTGAGTACCAGTTTAATAAACCCTACTCAGAAAAGACTTCTGAAATGATTGACCTTGAAGTTCGTAATCAAATCGATCTGGCTTATAAACGTATCAAGCAGTTGCTAACGGATAAACGTGATGGCTTAGAAAAACTAGCTGAAAAATTACTTGAAAAAGAGATTTTATTCCAGTCTGACCTTGAAGAAATTTTGGGTAAACGCCCATTTGATAACCGAACTACTTATGATGAGTTTGTAAATGGTGTAAAAACAGAAGTTCAGGTTGAGGAGCCATTAAAAGAAAATCCTGATCACGAAGGCATGGTTGATCACAATATGGATCTTCCTGAAAACAGATCATCTCAAGACTAAACTATTTATTCTATAAATTTTTAAACATGACTGAAAAATAAATTTCATTCATGTTTTTTAAAAACTATCCCTTCATGAAAGAAACGACTTCTAAAGAGAAAATGCTTAAAAAGATACGAAGAGCACTTCTCGAGAAGCGTGATAATCCTTATCCTAATTTAGAAGACCATGCGCTTTATGAAAAGTTTACTGGTCATTTAGACGAACTTTTTGCAGAACAATTAACCGCAGTATCCGGAAATTTTTTCTTTTGCATTGATGAAATTGAACTTTTCGAAACTCTTTTGCAACTCACTGAAGAAAAAAACTGGCGAAAAATTTATTGTTGGGAACCTCAATTACAGTCACTCTTAAGTACATACGAGTTCCCTTTTTATAGTACAGATACAGACTTTTTGCATGCAGACGTTGGAATTACTGCTTGTGAAGCACTAATTACCCGAAACGGAAGTGTCCTATTATCAAACGCCAATGCCGCAGGAAGAAGATTAAGCATTTATCCCAACGCGCACGTTGTTATTGCCTATACTTCTCAGTTATTACTTGATCTAAAAGATGGATTCAAACTACTTAAAGAAAAATATCCTGAAAACTTACCGAGCATGATCAGCAATATCACCGGTCCAAGTAGAACAGCCGATATTGAAAAAACCCTTGTCCTGGGTGCACATGGACCTAAAGAACTCTACGTGTTTTTATTAGAAGGTTAGATGAGGATAGTATCTCTTTAATTCTTTTCGATCGTTTTTAATGCTTAACCAATATTACTGCTTAGTTGAACTCTCATTTCCTGTGTTTTAGAATCAAAAATTGAAATAAAAATAGCTTTTGCGATATATCCAGGAGAAATAATATCGAGCTGGTAGGTACCCACTTGTATAGCTCTAATTGATACTTTTCCAAATTTATCGCAGACTACGGTAATACCGGCTAAATCGATACTGATGAAAGCCCTGTTTATGGGTTTACCAGAATCACTCATAATGAAAAGGTTTAAATCGGATTGAATTATCCCCTTTGTATCAGAATTATTAATTGCAAAAGAACCATGAATGGAATCGGAAAACTGAGCCGATCCATGCTCGATAACCTTGTCCGAATCAAGATCTAACTTTTGCATTCTTTATTTTTAATATGGAAAATTCCCTATAGGTTTTTCAAATTAATAAATATACGGAATTCAGGTAATGTTAAAATTTGAACGATTGGAAAAGGAGTACTATAAATTTAAAATTGGAGGCTCATTAAAGCCTGAGGGCTGAGTTAAACCGATGCATGCGCGTTCTAATTTTTTCCTCAGACTGATACTTGCCAGTTATACTTCAAGATGGAGATACAGCCAGATGCTTTTAATTGATGTAAATTAAACACAATTCTTTTCTGTTTATTTTAAGCTGATTTTTATTTTAAAAAGAATATGTACCTTTAAAACACTAAACCAAGTTAGTATTCAGTATAATTTCTTTTAATGAGCATTAAAATTAAGTCTGTTATAATTGGGACAGGAAGTTTTGTACCTGTTAACATCATATCAAACAAAGACTTTTCAGATCATCGCTTTTTTGAAAAAAATGGAGAACCCATTTTACGGGAAAATGCAGAAGTGATTCAAAAATTTCAGGACATCACTGAAATTGAAGAACGCCGATATGCGGATAAAGAACATATGGCTTCTGATTTAGGTTATTTTGCAGCTTCAAGTGCCATTGAAAGTTCGGGAATTAATCCTGAAACCCTCGATTACATTATCGTAGCGCATAATTTTGGAGATATTGCATCAGGAAGTACAAGAGTAGACGTTTTGCCAACCTTAGCTTCAAGAATCAAGCATAAACTGGGAATTAAAAATCCGGATTGTGTAGCATACGACTTACCTTTTGGTTGCCCGGGGTGGTTGCAAGGGATGATCCAAGCGGATTATTTTATTCGCTCAGGAGATGCTAAGCGAGTGCTGGTAATCGGTACAGAAACACTTTCTAGAGTTACAGACCCTCACGACCGCGACAGTATGATTTATGCAGACGGTGCAGGGGCTACACTATTGGAAGGAAGAGAAGGCGTTGAAGAAGGAATTTTAGCACACAAAACACAAACTCACACCTCTGATGAGGCTTACTACCTATATTCCGGTAAATCCAGTAATCCTGATCTGATTTCTGAAGATCAGTTTATAAAAATGGATGGTAGAAAAATTTATGAATATGCCTTGAAAAATGTACCATTGGTCATCCAGCAAACGATGGAAAAATCAGGAACACGAATTGAAGATGTGAAAAAAGTTCTGGTGCATCAGGCAAATGGTAAAATGGATGAAGCAATCCTCATAAGACTTTTTAAATTGTATGGAATCAAAGAAGCTCAGCCGGGGATTATGCCAATGACCATCTCCAAATTCGGGAATAGTTCAGTTGCCACAGTACCTACCTTACTGGACTTGATACTTAAAAACAAGTTGAATGGGCATCAGATTAAAAAAGGAGATCGGGTTGTATTCGCTTCTGTTGGAGCAGGAATGAATATTAATGCTATGGTATATCACTTCTGATTATCCCTTTAAAAGGAATAAAAAAAGCGGTCCATTTTAGTTGGCCGCTTTTTTTATCTTTAAATTCAATTTAAGATAGGGAAGCTTCTTCTAAAGCAAAACCTTCATCCACAAGGATGCGTCCACAATGCTCACAAACAATAATTCGTTTCCGCTGACGGATATCTAACTGCCTTTGTGGTGGAATTTGGTTGAAACATCCGGAACATGAATCCCGTTGGATAGTAACAACGGCTAATCCGTTCTTTGCATTACTTCTCAGACGAGTGTATGCAATCAGTAATCGTTCATCAATATGTTTTTCAGCTTCATGTGCATTTACCAAAATCGCTGCCTCTTCCTTTTGAGTTTCAGCGGTAATGGTATCCAATTCAGCTTTTTTGAGTTCAAGATCCTTTTTACGCTCTGTTATATTAGCCAAAGCATTTTCATATACTTCGGTTTTATTTTGAATCTCAAAGGAATACTCCTTGATTTTTTTCTCTGATACCTGAATCTCTAAACCTTGAATCTCAATCTCCTTTGATATGGCATCATATTCACGATTGTTCTTAACTTCATTAAGCTGAGCCTCGTATTTTTTAGTGGCTGCTAAAGCTTCTTTAATCAGATTCTTTCGAGTAACAATCGCATCCTCAAGTTCATCGAGATCTGATTTAATTTTTTGGATACGGGTTTCTAAACCTGCTACTTCATCTTCTAAATCAGCGACCTCCATTGGTAATTCACCTCGTATCTGACGAATCTTGTCGATTTGAGTATGCAAAGTTTGTAGCTGGAATAATGCTTTTAATTTTTCTTCTATTGATTGTTCCATTAAATCAAATAATTTATGGGGTTTGTGTTCTGTAATGTTAAACGGACGGCAAACTTACTAAATTTTTCTCTAATTAATTCCAACAATAATTCCTGCGTAAACTGCTCAGTCTCAAAATGTCCTATATCTGCAATAATTAACTTTCCTTCTGCATCAAAAAACTCGTGATATTTAAAATCGCTGGTAATGAAAATATCCGCTCCTGCCTTGATCGCATCAGCCAAAAGAAAACTTCCGGAACCACCACAAACAGCTACCCTGCGCACTCTTTTAAGCCGTAATGCCGTATGCCTAATGACTTTGGCGCCCAATCTCTCTTTTACTAGGTTTAAAAAATCTAATTCATCGTAGTCAACATCTAAATTACCAATCATTCCTGACCCCACTTGCCGGTCAGTATTCATTAGCGAATAAAGATCATAAGCAATCTCCTCATACGGATGTGTTTCAAACAAAGCAGAAAGAATTTTTTGTTCCAGATAAGTTGGATAAATGGTTTCAATCCTGATCTCAGATTCCTGATGTTGAACGTCCCTTTCCCCAACATAGGGTTTACTTCCATTTCCGGCTCTAAAAGTGCCTATTCCAGAAGTATTATAACTGGCTTCCGAATAATTTCCAATATTACCAGCACCAGCTCTAAAAAGTGCCATTCTAAGATTTTCTGCATGGGCATCCGGACAAAAAGTAACCAGCTTTCGAAGTGAATTTTCTGCCGACTTTAAAATAATGGGATTATTGATCCCAAGTTTTTCACATAATTTTTTATTCACCCCAATGGAAACATGATCCAGATTGGTATGGATAGCATACAAAGCAATATCGTGCTTAATGGCCTTTATCAGTACACGCTCCACATAGGATTTTCCATTAAACTTTTTTAAGCCCTTGAAAACAATTGGATGATGCGAAATAATCAGATTCAAACCTTGTCTGATCGCCTCATCGACTACTGATTCAGTACAATCTAAGGAAATAAGAGCACCGGAAATTTCCATATCCGAATGACCTACAATTAAGCCGGAATTATCGTAGTCTTCCTGGTAAGCCAGCGGAGCCAGAGTTTCAAGAAATGTAGTAATTTCACTTAATTTCATAAGCAAAGATAAGCCTTGAGGGTTTACAGGAAAAATTCGAGTATTTTGGGCCGAGTTTAATAAAAATAAAACCTGAAACTCATCAATCGAGCTAAATCATCAGGATATTTTAATCTAATCAGGCCTCAGTCTGTTCAGTCATTATTTTAATAAGCTGAGCACTTTCGTAAGCAGCCTTTCGGTTAAACTCCGAGGCAATAGACTTATGGTTAATCAAATCTACAATGGTTCCAATGAAACACAAGCCAAAGGTTAAGAAATAAAGAATGCCCATTCCCATTTGACCGGTAATAAAACGCTGAATACCTGCAACTCCTAAAAAACCAAGCAGGGTAAACAAAAGGATTTCTTGGGGATCCTTTCGCCTGTCTGAATAAAAAATAACAAAGTTTTGGGATTGACGAGGGTCCATACCGGCAACTACCTGCTTCAAGTAAGAATATTCTTCAAGGCTCATGCCTTTAAGGTTAACAAGCGGATCGTTTTCCATAATTAATACGCGTTAAGAGTTTTAAATTTAATCTGAAATTTATTAATAATTGCATTATCCTGTGCATCAAAATCAAAAATGCAGGGATTCCGAACCAATGATGCTCTAAGGATAAGAGAAGCTCTCCATGCAGTAAAAATCGAATAGATCGACCTAAGCCACATCCTGGACACCAATTCAAACCCAAATTATCTAATGGACATAAACTGAAATGGGTAGAACTCTGAGCCGTGAATGCCAAAAATAAAAGAGAACCCAGCCAGGCTGTTAACTCGAATGGAAAATAAAAAGTGAACTTAAAAAAGTGGCTTTTTTTCATTAACACGGTAATTTACCTATTAATTACAAGAGTTTGCTCAAAAAAATATTGTTTTTTTAAGAATTTAAAATAAAGAATTGCTTTGATATTGCCGCCCATACCTTTTATTGCTTCCTCAAACCGTATATTTGCGACGAAAATTAGCGTGTGAATATTCGGGATATATTAAATCGATATAAATCGGACCCAAGGATTGCCATTCTGGCAGAAGGCCTGAATAAAGGAACAAAGGGTCGGTTTCATTTGAAGGGTTTGGTAGGATCAAGTGACTCGGTCCTCGCCTCTGCCTTGTATTTTCTATTACATAGGCATATGATCTTTATTCTTCCCGAACGGGAAGAAGCGGCTTATTTTCTTAGTGACCTTGAGAATCTGCTGGAAAAAGAAATTCTTTTCTTTCCATCTTCATTCAGAAAATCATTTGAATTTACCCTGGTCGATAGCAGTAATGTATTACAAAGAGCTGAGGTTCTAAACGAACTTAATCACTCTTCTGAATTTGGAAAAATTATTGTTACTTATCCCGAAGCCTTGGCCGAAAAGGTTATTGACCGTTCAGCTCTCGAAAAAAATACACTTGAAATTTCGGTAGGAAATAGCTTAGGCATTGACTTTATCAATGAATTTTTAGTTGAGTATGATTTTGAAAGGGTGGATTTTGTTTATGAACCCGGTCAATTTTCAATCAGGGGCGGAATTGTTGACATCTTTTCCTTCTCTAATGATTTGCCTTACAGAATTGAGTTCTTCGCAGATTATATTGAAAGCATAAGAACCTTTGAAATTGAAGATCAACTCTCCGTAGAACAGGTTAAAAGCATCACTATAGTGCCCAATGTTCAGTCAAAATTCCTTACCGATCACCATATTTCCCTTCTGGAATACATTGACCCCAATACCCTGGTTTGGTTCAAGGATGTAGCTTTCACCTTTGACATTGTCAAAGACGGTTATAGAAAAGCCGTAGAATTCTGGAAAGCCCTTTCATCTGATGATAAACAGCAAAATCCACATTGGATTGATCCAAAATTTAATTTTACCGATGAGAAAATGCTGGCTGACCAACTTCGGGATTTTAATATTATGGAATTTGGTAAGCAATTCTATTACCAGCCTAAAGAAACAATAAATTTTGATATCAAACCTCAGCCTTCCTTTAACAAGGACTTCAATTTGCTGATTCATAATTTTAAGGAAAATGAAAAATCGAAACTGGAAAACCTCATTTTCACTGATTCAAGTAAACAGATTGAGCGACTGTACAGTATTTTTGAAGATCTAAATGCAGGCGTAAAATTTACACCGGTTAATCTGTCACTAAGAGAAGGCTATATTGATCACGCTCAAAAATTGGTGTGTTATACTGATCATCAAATCTTTGATCGGTATTATAAATACAAATTAAAAAAAGGCTATATCCGAAATCAGGCGCTTACGCTCAAGGAACTTCGTGAATTAAAGCCCGGAGATTACATAACCCACATTGACCATGGGATAGGGAAATACGCTGGACTGGAAAAGGTAGATGTTAATGGGAGAACGCAAGAAATGATTCGACTGGTCTACGCAGATAATGACCTACTTTATGTCAATATTAACGCGCTTAACCGGATCTCTAAATATTCAGGCAAAGAGGGCACAGTACCAAAAATGAATAAACTTGGCACAGATACCTGGGAGAAACTGAAAAAAACTACAAAAAAAAAAGTTAAGGACATCGCCAGAGACCTCATCAAGCTCTACGCGATCAGAAAGGTCCAAACCGGGACAGCATTTTCACCAGATACCTATTTACAAACCGAACTTGAGGCTTCATTTATTTATGAAGATACACCCGATCAGGTAAAAGCCACTGCAGATGTAAAAAAAGATATGGAATCTGCTCATCCAATGGACCGTCTGGTTTGTGGTGATGTGGGATTTGGAAAAACCGAAATAGCCATCAGAGCTGCATTTAAAGCAGTCACAGAAAGTAAACAGGTGGCTATATTGGTCCCAACCACCATTCTTGCCCTTCAGCATTTTAAAACTTTCCAGTCGCGTTTGGCCGAATTTCCATGTACGATCGATTATATAAACCGGTTTAAATCAGCAAAGCAAATTAAAGAATCTCTTCAAAAACTTGCAGAAGGCAAGATTGATATTATCATTGGTACTCACCGTATTGTAAGCAAAGATGTTAAATTTAAAGACCTCGGCCTGTTGATCATCGATGAGGAACAAAAGTTTGGTGTAAGTGTGAAGGAGAAATTAAAACAATTCAGAGCAAATGTAGACACCTTGACACTAACAGCAACCCCTATTCCCAGAACCTTACACTTTTCGCTCATGGGCGCCCGCGACTTGAGTATTATCAGTACCCCACCACCGAATCGTCAGCCTGTACTTACAGAACTACATGTATTTAATGAAAAACTAATTAAAGAAGCTGTCGAATTTGAAATTGATCGTGGTGGTCAGGTCTTTTTTATACATAACCGGGTTCAGGATTTGTTACAGCTGGGTGGATTAATTAAAACTCTGGTTCCAAAAGCCCGAATTGGAATTGCCCATGGCCAGCTGGAAGGGGAGGCCTTAGAAGATGTCATGCTTAAATTTGTGGGAGGCGAATATGATGTACTTGTTGCCACCACAATCATCGAGGCCGGACTGGATATTGCCAATGCCAATACCATCTTAATCAACCATGCCCATATGTTTGGCTTGAGTGATTTACACCAAATGCGTGGACGTGTAGGCCGCTCAAATAAGAAAGCATTCTGCTATTTACTAAGTCCGCCTCTGTCTACCCTAACCAACGAAGCCCGAAAACGCTTGAGTGCAATAGAAGAGTTCTCTGACTTGGGAAGTGGCTTTAATGTGTCCATGCGCGATTTGGATATCCGGGGTAGTGGAAACCTGCTTGGAGCTGAACAAAGTGGATTCATCGCAGAAATTGGTTTTGAGATGTACCATAAAATTCTGGATGAAGCGATTCAGGAATTGAAGAACGATGAATTCAAAAGTCTCTTTACGGATGAGAAACCAAGGCCATTCATTTCCTTCACCCATGTAGACACCGATCTAGAGGTCATGATACCCGATGAATATGTGACGAATATTGCCGAAAGGTATAATTTGTACACCGAGCTTTCTAATATCGAGACCGAGATGGCACTCGATGATTTTAGACAACAGCTCACAGATCGTTTTGGACCTGTTCCACCGCAGGTTCATGAACTATTCAACACCTGGCGGCTTCAACATTTGGGAAAAATAATTGGTTTTGAAAAAATCACGTTCAAAAAAGGAGTGTTAAGGGGGTATTTTATTGCTAACAAGCAATCCCCTTACTTTGAATCGGAACAATTCGGGCGCGTTCTCGAATTTTTACAAGTTCATTCCGGAATTAGCAATTTGAAGGAGGTTAAAGACACACTTAGATTGGCGATTGAGCATGTTTCTACGCTAGAGAAGGCCGTAGAATTACTTCAGGAACTGGCTGGTAAGGAGACTACTAATTGCCCAATACAAAATTAACAGGCAGAACATAAGAGGTTCTTACCGTTTTCCCGCCCGCCATACCCGGTCTCCAGGAAGGTGAAGTTCTAAGTACTCGTATGGCTTCCTCATCGCAGCCACCGCCTATTCCCCTAACTACCTTAAAATCTGAAAGACTACCATTTTTTTCTACAATGAAACTAATATAGACCTTACCCTGTATTTTGGCTTGCCGGGCGGTAATTGGGTAACGTAATCTAGATGCCAGATACTTGCCCAAAGCAGCTTGTCCTCCTTGAAATTCAGGTGCAAGTTCAACGCTACCAAGATCATATAACTTCCCTTCGTATCGTGCTTCAGCATTCGCGCCTTCAGGCGTTTCAGTCGAAGGTTCTGTAACCTTTTCATACACAGAAGAGGATTGCTCCTGTTCAACATTGTAATCATCAATACTGTCTAAATCGGGGTTTAAAGTTGAAATTACCGGGTTCTTAATCTCTGATTCTCTCAGTGAGGTTATTTTACCCTCTTCATTAATTACTAATTCAAACTTTATATCACCTGTAAATACCTCATTTCGTGAAGGTTGCTGATAACTTACTTTTGCCCAATAGCTTGCAATCAGTTCATTGTCAAAGCGGTCGAAATCCAGACTGGAAACCATCCAATTAATTTCGTAATTCTGGAGATCTGCCATCCTCATGGTGTGAACCTCTTTCAAACGTTTATAGGTTAAATTGTGGTAGTTGAAATAGGTTTTTGTGATGGCTGAAAAATAACTCGGTGGATCAAAATATCCTTTTCTTTGATCATTATAAAATGCTTCAATAAATTTAACCAAAGAGCTCCGAACCGCTGCATCACTCATACTCGAATTCTCGACAAGAACATCTGAGTTGTTGTCTTCAAATACAGGCACAACGACCTCCTTCTTATCTGAAAAAAGTGAACTGGCATCATCTACAAATAGGGTGAGATAGCCCATAACCAATATGACTAAGCCTAGCACAATAGCCATGTATCTTAATGAGCGATCTTTAAGAACTTGATTCTCAGCCATAGATTAATGAGTTGTCTCGTTTTCTTTTCCTACTAACACTATTTAAATTTAATTATAAAAAAATCGTTCAAAAAATTAACCGAACACCTGCTTGACGCAAACACAGATCAGAGAAATTAGGAAATCTTCAGCAGGGTCAAATATACAAACACCAAGGGTGCGGCAAGCAATAATCCGTCAAAACGATCGAGTAAACCTCCGTGTCCGGGTAAAAAAGATCCGGAATCCTTGGTTGACAGGCTTCTTTTTAACATTGATTCCGAAAGGTCGCCCAAAGTACCCGAAACTACGATGATTATAGAAACCATGAGCCAGTGAAATATCGATAAGTTGTTAAAGTAAGTGCTTAAAATAAAGCCCGAAATCAAACTGCATAATAAGCCTCCAAAAAATCCTTCCCAGCTCTTTTTTGGAGAATGTCTTTCAAATAACCTGTTTTTGCCCAAAGTAATTCCAAACAAATAAGCACCGGTATCATTGGCCCAAAGCATGATTAAAAAAGCAAGGGGTAAATGCCAGGAATATTCACCCTCAATAAATCCTAAGGCATAAAAAAAACAAAAAGGAAGTGCAGAAAAAAGCACTCCAAATATGGTATAAGCGATATGATGAAAGGGTTTCTCCAAATCCCGATACAATTCTGCTATTATAATCGTTATAAAAAAAGGAACACAAATGAAAAGAATAAGTGGACTCGCGCCGTTTAAATAACACAAACTAAGTGGAAGATAAATACTAATAACCAAGAGCCAGCCCAATACACTCCTGGGTTTAAGACCATCGGTACGAACCAGTTTGTAAAATTCCTCCGTGCTGAATAAGCTGAGTAATAGAAAAAATATCGTGAAAGCATATGCACCAAGTAGCAGTGAAGCTAGCATGACTGCCACAAAGAAAAATGCAGTTATTGCCCTTGTTTTCATCTATAAATCGTTTTTTATAATAATTTCAAGTGCGTTTTGAAAATCACCCTCATGTATATAAACCTCAACTTCGCCAATTCGATAGGGAAAGCCCTGCTTATTGATTAGTATTGCCTCTATATTATGGTCAACCAAAACTTGCCTCAATAACTCTGATTTAAAAAAATCAACAGAAGTATAAATTTTAACCCAACCCGCTTCCATCCAAACTTTCCCTATTATTTTCTTTTAATTTTCTAGTATACCTATAAAAATATCGGATTGACAGGATAAATAAAACGAGACTGATAACCACCTGGATCCAATTTGAGGGTTCGGATTCAAACAACTTATCGATTGAAATTCCTTGCTTCTGGTACCAATAGGCCGTAAATACAGCCAGGGTATTGTTCAGAAAATGCCCGAGAATAGAAAGCCAAAGGCTCCCACTCCAGACAAGCAAGTATCCAAATAATGCACCCAAAAACAACCTTGGAAAAAATCCGTAAAATTGATAGTGTATCGAACTAAAAATAATTGCCGTAAGCCAAATAGCAAGATGATGATTTCCAAACCAACGACTGAAAATTTGCTGAAACCCTCCTCTGAAAATTAGCTCTTCACCAAAAGCTGGAATAATTGCAAGCATAATCAAATTCACCATAAGCGCAGAAACAGAGTTCATGACGATCAGTTGTTTAGTCATCAGCTCCATCTTCAATTCCTGTTGTTGCATCCAAATTTCGAGGTCTTTGAGAAAATACGGAAGTTTCATGCCCTTATTCAGCTGCAGGATATAATCAAGTGCCGGACTTGCAGAAAATAAAATAACAATGGTAAGCAAAGCCAAGTATGGCGAAACAGGAATAATTTTGAGATATGCTAAATAATTCTTGTTTTGAAGTTTTGAATAAATGATAGATGGAACAACAAATA